>AR_comb_assmDRAFT_10085230_pt1 | contig 22106 bp, 20 predicted proteins | sample ArasoioldDNA_FD_10543 | JGI IMG/M metagenome (IMG submission 10543) | reverse complement strand
CCAGCTGTCGGACGTTTTACAAAGAACCCGCGTCCAATGGGAACTCTTCGACTATAACAACCGTGTGCGAACAGTGTCAAACCCAAATCTGGCGCATGTTACAGAGATGTTTCAGCGTTCCAGTTTCCGAACAAAGCGCGCATCTGCTACCCTCCCGTGCTATGGATTATTTGTGGACGCCCTGGCGCTATGCCTATGTTTCGGGCACGGAAAAGAGTACCGGATGCGTGTTTTGCGAGGCGCCGAAAGAGCAAGATGATGCCAAGGCGCGGATTGTCTATCGGGGGAAGCACTGCTTCGTCATTCTGAATACCTATCCGTATACGCCCGGGCACGTGATGATCGTGCCGTACGAGCACCTGGATGAGTTACGAAAGTTACCAGCGGACGCGGCTCAGGAGATGATGGCGCTGTCGCAAAAGATGGAGACAGTGCTGCGGAACCTATATCGGCCAGACGGGATCAATTTAGGGATGAATATTGGGAAGGCTGCGGGGGCCGGGATCGCGGGACATATTCACATGCACGTGCTGCCGAGGTGGGTGGCGGACGCGAATTTCGTGTCGGTGGTGGGGGAGACGCGGGTGCTGCCGGAGACGCTGGAAGTGACCTGGGGAAGGATGCGGGAGGCGATGGGGAAACTCCCATCCCGGGAGGTCTAACATGAACTTACTCCACCCGCGGTGCTCCATCGAGCTTCGCTCGACCGGACAGACCGAGGTGGCTGTCCCCACCTGGTTGTATCAACCTGCCAGCTTTTCCATTTCTTTTTCGTCGATGACGGCAACGCCCAGTTCCTTTGCTTTGTCGAGCTTTGATCCGGCATCTGCCCCTGCGACGACGTAGTCCGTTTTCTTACTGACCGAACCGGTTACTTTCCCTCCTGCGTCCTCGATCATCTTCTTGGCTTCGTCACGCGTGTACTTCGTGAGGGTGCCTGTGAGGACGAATGTCTTTCCCGCCAACTTCGTGCCGCGTTCTTTCTTTTGACCTTTGAACGCGAGCCCGGCTTCGCCCAGCCGCTCGACCAGCTTGCGATTTGCGGGATTGCTGAAGAACTCGGCGATGCTCTCGGCAATTTTTGGGCCTACTTCGTTTACGCTCTGCAACTCTTCGACCGTGGCGTTCGCGAGAGCTTCCATCGATCCGAAGTGCTCGGCCAGAAATTGAGCGGTGCGCTCGCCGACCATTCGAATGCCTAGTCCATAGATCACGCGCTCGAGCGGCAACTTCTTTGAGTCTTCGATTTCGTCAAGGATGTTTTGCGCGGACTTGTCGGCGAACCGCTCCAGGCTGAGCAGGTCGGCCTTGGTAAGCTTGTAGATATCGGCGACATTCTTGACCAGGCCGCGTTCGGTGAGCTGCGTGACCAAGGCTTCGCCCATGCCGTCGATGTTCATTACGCCGCGCGAGGCGAAGTGCAGGATCGTGCCGAGGAGTTTCGCGGGGCAGTTGGCGTTGACGCAGCGGTAGTCCACTTCTCCCTCGGTGCGGACGACCTTGGTGCCACAGACGGGGCACTTCTCCGGCGCCTCGATTTCCTGGGTCCCTCGCGGATGGTCTTTATCGTCGATGACCTTCGCGACTTTGGGGATGACATCGCCGCCGCGCTCGACCTGCACGTAGTCGCCGATCTTTACGCCGAGACGGCCGATCTCGTCCATGTTGTGCAGCGTTGCATTGCGAACTGTCGTTCCGCCGATGGCGACGGGGGCTAATTCAGCTACTGGGGTCAGCTTGCCGGTGCGCCCAACCTGCCAGCGCACGTTTTCGAGCCTGGTGATTCCGGCCCGGGCCGCGTATTTGTAGGCGATCGCCCAGCGCGGAGCCTTTCCGGTGAAGCCGAGTTCGTCTTGCAGAGAAACACGGTCAACTTTGGCTACGATGCCGTCGATCTCGTAGGGAAGCGAATCGCGCTTGCCTTCCCACTGCTGGATGAAGGCCCACACTTCTTCCATCGAGTGAACCAGCTTGCGATTCTGGTTGACTTTGAATCCAGCGGCGTCGAGGGCATCAAGGGTCTTCGAGTGACGTTCGAAATAGGTGCGGCCGTTCGACAAAAGAATGTAGGGAAAGAAATCGAGGCGGCGTTCGGCCGTGATGTTTGCATCCAGTTGCCGTACTGTGCCCGCCGTGAAATTCCGTGGGTTTGCGAATGTTGGCAGGCCTTTGCGCTCGCGCTCGTCGTTCACCTTCTTGAAGGCGGCGGTAGGCATCAACAACTCGCCGCGGACCTCGAAGTCGGAGGGGATGCCCGCTTTTTTGAGCTTGCTCAATTCGATCGAAAGCGGGATCGAACGGACCGTGCGGATGTTGAGGGTCACGTCCTCGCCTGTCGTTCCGTCGCCGCGAGTCACGCCTCTGGACAGTTTGCCGTCTTGGTAGATCAGCGCCAGGGACATGCCGTCGAGTTTCAATTCGCAGACATAATCGACATCTTTACGGCCGCTCAGTTCGTGAACGCGGCGTTCCCATGCGCGCAATTCTTCCTCGCTGTAGGTATTGTCGAGCGACAACATGGGCGACGAGTGGCGCACCTTGACGAATCCCTCGCGCGGCTTGCCGCCGACGCGCTGAGTGGGAGAATCAGGTGTGATCAGCGAGGGATTCTCGGCTTCCAGGTCTTTCAGTTCCTGCATCAGCCGATCGAATTCCTGGTCGCTGATCTCGGGATTATCAAGGACGTAATAGAGGTATTCGTGGTGGCGGATCTTGTCGCGGAGGGCGTCAACCCTTTTTTCGGGGGTTTTCGTGGCTGCAGGCATCGAGCAGATTATAGTCGCGGCGCGCTTTGCGTAAAATCTGTAGAGCTATGCAGATTCTGGAAACATCGCGGCTGATCCTGCGCGAATTCTCGGCGCAGGATGCGGACGCGCTCAGCCTGGTCCTGTCTGATCCGGAGACGATGCGCTTTTATCCGGCGCCTTTCGATCGCGCCGGAGTCGAAGATTGGATCGCGCGCAATCGCCGCCGTTATTCGGAAGTCGGCCATGGACTATGGGCGATGGTTCTCAAATCCAATGGCGAAATGATCGGGGATTGCGGACTGACGGTGCAGGACGTCGAAGGCGCGAACGAAATTGAGATCGGCTACCACGTGCGTCGAGATTTCTGGGGACAGGGTCTGGCGACCGAAGCAGCTCGCGCGTGTCGGGATTACGGGTTCGCTAGCCTGCCAGCGAAGCGGCTCATTTCGCTCATTCGCCCGGAGAACACACCATCCCGACGGGTCGCCGAGAAAAATGGAATGACCGTATGGAAACAAATCGTATGGCGCGGGCTACCACATCTTGTGTATGCGATTCGGCGAGAACCTGCGGCTGTCGGTCAGTAAGCTTTCGCGCCTGCCTCGCTGGACGACTCGGCTGAAAATCCCACTTCTCCCAAAATCAGGGAGAAATGGGGCACCCAGCTCTTGGTTTAGACGAGATCATCGTTTAGACGAGATCATCCAGTTTCAGCGATTGCGGGGCGCCTTTCCAGGATGTGTCCAGTTGTTTGCGGACGAATCCGGCATCGTAGTCGCGCTTTTGGTGCAGCAATGATTGCTGCAGGCCGAAGAGAGAACGCGGGTTGCGGGGATTGCGATCGAGGTCTTCACGGAAGACTTTCTCGGCCGCGGCGGCGTCTCCGCTCATCAGCAGCGCGCCTCCCAGGTTTTCGCGCACGGGATAGAACCAGTCGGGCGGTTCGCCGTAGTTAAGCTTATCCTGGATCGCAACCGCATCGCGCAGCATCGAGATCGCGCCCGCTGTGTCTTTCTTCGCCAGAGCGATCTTCGCCCCTAAGACGTTTTCGGCGATTTTCATGATGTCTTTTGCCTTGTTGTTGATGGGCATCTGGAAGATGACATCGGGCGGCGTGGCGGCTTCAGCGTCGGAAACAATCTTGTATTCCGCCTCAGCATCGGCGATCTTTCCGGTCCCCGCCAGCGCGAGGCCGCGACCGAAATGCCAGAAGACCGTCGCGGTTTTCATGGACGGATCCGGGGCGGGCATTTTCAGAATTTCGTTCCAGCGGTGGAACCGAATCTCGACCGCCATCGGGATGGTCATGAATCCTTCGAGCGGCGGCATGTCTTTCACGTGCGGGCCGACGTTGGCAATCAGCAGGTCTGCATTCTTGCGGGCATCTGTGTAGCGGCCGTTCATGGCGCCACACATCGCCACGAAGTGCAGGTTGTGGCTGTAGTACATCATGGGATAGATGCCCTGCGCGCCGGTTTCCTTGATGTAGGCGCGATCGACTTCCGCAGCTTTCTGATTGGTCTGGACGGCAGCCTCGTAGTCGCCGGTGCGGATATAGATGTGCGCGGGCATATGCACAATGTGTCCGGCATTCGGCGCAAGGGCAGCCAGCCTGTTGGCTCCTGCCAACGCGCGCTCGGGATTGTTCGAGGCCTCTACCGCATGGATGTAATAGTGGATCGCGCCCAGATGGTTGGGATCGCGCTTGATCACAGACTCAAGCGTCACGACAATCTCTTCCGTGCCGGCTTCGGGCGTTCCGTCCTGATGCCAGAGTCCCCAGGGATGAAGATTCATCCCAGATTCCGCGTAGAGCGTGGCGGCATCGAGGTCGTCGGGAAATTGGCGAGCAACGTCGCGCATGGCATCGCGATAGTCTTCGGCGGCTTTCTTCAGATCAGAATTCGGATCAGCAGGAAACCGCTTCGCCATCGCCTGGATGTAGGCTTGTTCGCTGGGCGAGGCGGCTGACGAAAGATCGACGGCCTTTTGCACGGCATCGTGCGCCTGCTTATAGCGCTCGGGATCGGCGGGATCGTTATAGTTCGGTCCCACCGCCTCGGCGACTCCCCAATAAGCCATGGCGAGTTTCGGATCGAGTTCCGAGGCGTGCTGGAACGACCGGGCAGCCTCGTCGTGGTTGAAGGCGTAAATCAAACGGAGTCCCTGATCAAAGAACTTCTGCGCTTCGGGATTGTGCGTCGATACAGGATGGTGCAGGTCGCCAAGGCCGGCGACCAGCGAAACGGGATGACTCTGTGTGTGGTGGGCATGATTTTGCGCTGCCCCAGGCAGACAAAGCAAAAGACCGCACAATGACTGCGCCAGAATCTTCATCTGGACGGCCTCCTCAAAATGTTAAGTGTCGAGCCCCAAAAAGCCAGAGAAACTGCGGGGGAGAACCTCTTGCAAGCGTGGCCCAGCTTATGCCAAATTGAAGCCCTTTGCCAAGTCTCTTGAGAGTGAACCGGAATGCCTAAAGGACCGAGCGCCAAGTCTCTGAGCGAGCCCTACTCAAATCAACTTAAGCCGGCACTGCTGAACGCTCTCGACACCAACAGTCGTATCAGCCTGTACCTGATCGATAACCTGCCGCCAGCAGCGTGGAGGGCGAAGCTCCCGGACCGCAAGGGCCGGACAATTGCAGCCATCGTGGCGCACATGCATAACGTGCGTGATGTGGCTGAAAGCAGCCAAAGCCGATGACATTCCGGACCAGCTTGATCGTGCAACTGTTTCAGCTGCTCAGGCGGCGCGTGGGTTGGAAAGCAGCCGGGATGCGTTGCACAAACTCTGCAGCCGTGCGTTAGAGACTGATGGACGGATCAAGGGCTTCCGTCCTGATGTCGCCGGATTCGTCGGCTACCTGATCGCGCACGATGCGCATCATCGGGGACAGATCGCCATGGTGGCGCGGCAACTCGGACACGCGCTTCCGCAGAAGGCTATGTTTGGGATGTGGGAGTGGGGCAGGCGGTGAAGAAAGTCCTTTGGCGGACTCCAAGTAGTGATCTCGCACGGCTCGCACGGAGGCGAGACGCCCGCGGGACGCCGGCGCTACGGTACAATCACGCTTCGAAACCCTATGCGGAAGGCGGCGTTGCTCTACAATCCGGAGTCGGGCGGCAGTAAGCAAAGGCAACGGGAACTGCAATCCGCAGTGGAGATCCTGAGAGGCGGGGGAGTTGAGGCCGAGTTGTTCGGGTCGGATTCGCGCGAGCAGGCTGCGCAGTTGGTGCGGCAGGCAATCGCGGCCGGGTGCGATACCGTTTTCGCGTGTGGCGGGGATGGGACGATCAACAACATCGCCCAGGTACTGGCGAAAACGCCCGTCACGCTGGGGATCCTGCCGATTGGGACGGCCAACGCTCTCGCTCATGATCTCGGCCTGCCGTTTAAAATCGCGGCGGCCGCGAAGACTGCTCTGCAAGCCGAGCAGCGGCGTGTGGCGCTGGGACAGATCACTTGCCCTGATCTTAGCGGTGTCCGGCAAACACGTTACTTCGTTGCGGCGGCGGGCATTGGCGTGGATGCTCACCTCTTTTACAAACTCCACACAGGCACGAAGCAGCGCCTGGGTATGGGCGCGTACTACGCCAAGGCATGGCACTTGTGGTTTACGTATCCCATGACACGCTTCCGCATCGAGTACAGGACGCCCGATGACGGACGGCCTAAGAGTGCGGCCGTCACGGAACTGCTTGCAGTGCGTATCCGGGAGTTTGGCGGGGTGGTACGCGAACTGGCTCCCGGCGCGTCGCTGGATCGCAATGACATGCGGCTAATCTTGTGCCACACGGGCCGGCGGCTCGCTTATCTGGCATACGTGGCGCGAGCTCTTCTTCGGCGGAAGTGGGCGATTTCCGGAATCGAGCTTGCATACAGTACGAACGTATTGTGCGATTACGCCGAGACCGACGGGGCTGCCCGCAAGATTTATGTTGAGGCCGATGGGGAACTGATCGGAAGCTTGCCGGCTGAAATCTCCATCGTGCCCGATGCCTTAACATTGCTTGCACCCCGGCGGGCAAGATGAAGTTTTGCGTCCTGCGGGCAGGTGCCGCGTCAAAGTGATTTACCTGCGCGGCCAGGCGCTCAGAGAGACTGCTGGCGAAAAACAAGTGTCAGGAAAGAGAATTCAGACCACCGCTTGGAACCCGTCACTCACTTTCTGACCGGCGCATGCCTGGGTCGCGCCGGGCTCAATCGCAAAACGGCGCTTGCCACGCTCACGCTGACTCTGGCGGCCGAAGCGCCCGATCTTGACGTTATTGGGCGTTTCTGGGGGCCGGCTGTTGGGTTCGGGCATCATCGCGGGTTCACACATTCTTTCCTGGGAGTCCCGCTTGATGCCGCGGTGGTGGTCGCTTTTGTATATCTGGTGTGGAGGCTGCGCGGCCGAAAAACGAAAGACCCCAATTTGCCGCCGCGCTGGGGCGTGCTTTTTTTCTATGCCTGCCTTGCCGGAATCAGCCACATCCTACTCGACTTCACTAACAATTACGGCGTTCGCCCGTTCTGGCCATTTTCGGAAAAATGGTATTCGTGGGACATCGTGTTCATTGTTGAACCGGTGATGCTGGGCCTCCTGACTCTTGGTTTAATCGTTCCATCCGTGTTTTCTCTGATCGACAAAGAGCTTGGGGCACGTAGCCGCGGTCCCCGGGGGCGTGTACCAGCGACGTTGGCTTTGATTGGTGTGGTGCTGATGTGGGGATTACGGGATTATGAGCATCGCCGCGCGGTGAACGCGCTGGAAGCCCGGACGTACAAGGGAGTGGATCCATTGCGAGTGTCGGCCTATCCGAGGTGGGCAAATCCGTTTCACTGGGATGGAGTCGTCGAGACACCTGCATTCTTTACTCTGGCTCCCGTGGATTCCCTCGGACCAGAGGTTGATCCAGAGGAACGGATGGATATTCGTTACAAACCGGAGGAGACCCCAATCACGCTAGCGGCAAAAAAATCCTATGCCGGGCGGGTGTTCCTTGATTGGGCGCAGTATCCGATCACGGAGACAGAAGTTCTCGAGCCTCCCGACGAGGGATACATTGTGCATTTTCAGGACCTGCGCTACGTGCAGGTTCCGAGCGCCTTCAGCAGGAGTGATGGCCGACGCGTGCTCGGAGTGGGCGTGAAGCTGGATAAGGATCTGCGCGTGGTTGGGGATGTGTATGAAACGCGGAAGGGGCGAGTTATAGTACCCGATCCGGGCCAGAGGTAAAGCCTGAGCCTAAGTCGCCTCGCCTGGCTTCGCTTTGCTTTGGCAGACAGCCTCTTCGACCCCGCTCAGGGCAAGCGAGACGGCTGTCCCTACGTGAGGCTTCCTCTTGACGGAGTTCGCGGCAGCGCCCAGAATAGGAATTCATCTTCGAGGTGATCATGCTGCCCTATCTCTTTGTGCTGCTCGCCATCGCGGTCCGGTTTTTTCCCTTTCTCGGGCTGAATTTGCCGCATGCGTGGCATTTCACGCCGCTGGCGGCATCGCTGCTGTTTTTTGGCGCGCGCGGCTCACGCCGGCAAATGTGGGTGCCGCTCGTGCTGTTGGCCGGCGCTGATCTCGTGCTGACGATTTTTGTCTATAGGTACCCGTTCACTTGGGACACGCTAGTCACGTGGGCGTGGTATGCGGGCATCCTGTGGTTGGGAACGAACCTTCGCGAAAAAGCTGGGTTCTGGCGCGTGGTGGCGGCCGCGGCTGCCAGTTCCGTGTCTTTCTTCATCGTCAGCAACTTTGCCGTTTGGGCGGCTTGGCCACAGATGTATCCCCGGACACTTGCCGGATTGATCGCGTGCTACGAGGCGGCGATCCCGTTCTTCCGGGGCACGGCGGTCAGCGACCTGTTCTTCTCTCTAGCGATGTTTGGTGTTCCCGCTCTTCAGCAAGCGTTCGCCGCGCGGCTGCGGAGTGCTGACGACCATACCGCCACGGTATAACCGAGCAGACTGGCTAGTTCACTGAACGCTCAGTTTTGACGCCGTTCTCCGAAGGGGGAGCGGCGTTCTTCTTGGACTTCATCGTTCTGGACTTCATGGTTCGGACTACCAACCAGAGAATCAGCCCCAACTCAAGAATTGCGCCCGAGAGCAGCATCCAGTGCTGTTTGAAAACGCCGCCGAAATGGCCGATCATCTGTGGCCCGAACCAAAGAACCAGAACCGAAAGAACAAAGAAGCGGACGAATCGGCCAGCGAAGACTGCGATCAGGAAGTCGCGGAACCTCATCTCAAATACGGCGGCAGCGAGCACGAATACTTTGAAAGGCGTGGGCGGCGGCAGCATGCCCGGCAACATCAACGCCCAGAATTCATTTCGCTCAAACGACTGATGAATCTTCTGAAATCGCTCCTCAGGGATCCGCTTTCGCAGGACCTTCTCGCCTCCCAGATACCCGATGATGTAGAGAGGAATGCTCCCCAGAGCAGATCCGAGGGCCGCCATGGCAACGTAAAGAAGCATTCGCTTGCGATCCTGGTAAACGAAGGTTGCCACAATGAAATCAACCGGCATGCCGAGTAGAGCGCTGTCCGCAAAAGCAATCACGAAAGGGCCCCAGATTCCGAGCACCTTCATCAGGCCCAAGACCCAAGCCGTGTATCGAGCCAGAATGTGTCCGATCTTTTTCAAGGCGATACTCAGTGTACGTGACGTGGCAGAAATGCGTCGGTCCGCAAGCCAACGCGCGGATCCTTGCTCCCGGTGATTGGCTTGCTTCCTGCTATCATCGCTACCTTCGGAGCCCCTATGCCCATAGTTCGTTTGCTTTGCCTCTTGCTGATCAGTACGTTCGTTGCCGCCCAGCAGTTTGATGTTGTGCTTGAAGGTGGCCGGGTGATGGATCCCGAGACTGGCCTCGACACCGTCCGCAACGTCGGCATTCGTGGCAGCATGATCGCGCGAATCTCTAGTGAGCCGTTATCAGGACGGCGTGTCATTCATGCGGCTGGCCTCGTCATCGCTCCGGGATTCATTGATCTGCATCAGCATGGCCAGGAACTCGCCAGCCAGCGCGTGAAGGCTTTCGACGGAGTGACCACCGCTCTTGAGATGGAGATCGGGGTACCCGACGTGGCCAAGTTCCTTAAGTTCAAAGAAGGGCAGTCGCTCATTCACTATGGAACCACAGCAAGCCATGTGGCGGCGCGAGCGCTTGTGTTTGGTGCGCCGCTTGACCCAGGGGTTGTCGGGCCGCGTGCAGGTATTGCCGGAATCCTGCCAACGAGCGGTCCTGCGACGGACCAGAACGCGACACCCGAGCAGGTTGACAAGATCAAACAGCGCTTGCAGAACGAATTGGACGCAGGCGCTCTCGGCATCGGTATGGGAATTCAATACACGCCGGGTGCAACGCGACTTGAGGTCATCGATATCTTCCGCTTCGCCGCCCAGCACGAGTTGCCCGTTTACACTCACATGCGTAGCTTCGGGCGAAAAGAGCCTGGTTCCGCGATTGAGGCCGTGGAGGAGGTCATTGGCGCAGCCGCGATCTCGGGAGCGCCGCTGCACATTGTTCACATCAACAGCACCTGCCTGCGTGACACGCTCGAGTGCCTGTCGCTAATCGAGGGAGCCCGCGCCCGCGGGCTGGATGTGACTACCGAAGCTTATCCATACATCGCGGGAATGACTCAAATCAATTCCGCGCTGTTCAATCCGGGCTGGCGTGAAAAGCTTGACATCGAATATGGCAATCTCGTCCTTCCCAATACCGGCGAGCATCTGACCAAGGAGCGATTCGAAGAGCTGCACAAGTCCAGCAAAGGCCAGGATGTGATCATCTTCGCTAACACGCAGGAAATGGTCGACGCTACGATTCCCAACCCGCTCATTATGATCGCGAGTGACGGAGCGGACGGGCATCCGCGGAATGCAGGAACCTACTCGCGAGTTCTGGCGCAGTATGTTCGCGGGAAGAAGACGGTAAGTCTGATGGACGCGCTCCGCAAGATGACGCTGATGCCGGCGCTGGTGCTGGAACGGTCGACACCTATCGCTCGCCGAAAGGGGCGCTTGCAGGAAGGGGCTGACGCGGACATTGTTGTCTTTGATCCGGCGACGATCAGCGACCGGGCTACATTCGAGAAGCCGATGGAAGTCAGCGTTGGCGTGCGTGAACTGTTGGTTGGGGGAACGCTCCTGATAGACGATGGCAAGCTGGTGCCGGATGTGTACCCGGGACGCGCGATTTTGGGGTCGGGGAAGGGTGGGTCTGAGAGTCATTAGAAAGCGCTGCCGCGACAAAAATCGTCACGGCTCGACGGCCGAGGCGGCCGTCCCCACATGGTCCGTGGTCAGTCACTGGTCCCTGGTTAATTGTGTTCCGTTTTGCCGCTTAGAAGATCGATTGCGTGAGACAACAGAGTTGCTACCGCCTCCAGCGACTCCACCGCGCCCGCTTGGCTTCCCGGTAGGTTGAGGATCAGTGCCTTTCCCCGTACGCCGCATACTCCACGGCTTAGAGCAGCGAATGCGGTCTTCTTCATTCCTTCGCTGCGCATTTTTTCCGAGACGCCGTCCAGCAGGCGATCGCAGACCTTTGCGGTCGCTTCGGGTGTGACATCGCGGGGAGCAATTCCGGTTCCGCCAGTGGTCACGATTAATCGCACCTCGCGCGCCAGCCGGATCAGCAGGTTTTGTATTTGGATTTCGTCGTCGGGAACGACTTTCCGGGCGACCACAGAGAACTGTAGCTTTTCGAGTAGTTGCGCGACTGCCGGCCCCGAACCATCTTTCCGCTCGCCGCGGGCGCAGGAATCGCTGACGGTCACGACCGCAGCAGTCAGAACCGTCTTGGGATCAGCCATCGAGAAGAACGTCTTCCTCTTCGTCTTTCCTGCGGCCCAGCGGGACCGAAGGCACGGTGGCAGCGACCGGAGCCGAAGCAGTCTCGGCGGGTGCAGATTCGGCTTCCCCGCTGCTATCACGAGACGACTCATCGAGTAGCCGCAGCCCTTCCATGAGAAGGCCCTGCGTATTGAGCTGCGTGGTCTCCTGGTCCGTCTTGCCCTCGAAATTGAGTTGAAAATTTCCGCCGATCCAACGGAGCACTTTGAACACCGCCGCATCGCCGACAAGGGATCCGTAAGTAGCGTGCTTGACCTGGCCCTCCACGAAAAACACTTCGCACTTGTCGCCTTCGTTACTCAGCGACAATTGGCAGCTCTTGCGGCCCATTTCGAGCGACTGCATGAGATCGATGACGTTCATCTGCGAGAGATTGCCGCGCACAACACCATCGGACGGGGCGGTCTTGGCCATCTTTTCCAGCGCGATGCGATCGATCAGGCGCTTGATGCGGCGGGTGGCGTCCTTCAGGAAAAATGGTTTTTCGAGGTAGTCGTCCGCCGCATCCTGCGGAGAAAGGCGCTCGGCGATATCGGCCTTGCTGGCCATGAGCACCGAGGAGAAATTCGCTGTGGCGGGACGGCTCTTGAGCTTCTCAAGGAGTTGACGGCCATCCATCCCGGGCATGCGGTAGTCGCAAACGAGCAGGTCGGGAACGTCGTCCACAGCCTTGAGGAGAGCATCGGCAGCGTCCGTGGCCGTCGTGACAGTCGCCAGAGACGATAGGGCCTGCTGCAGCATCGCCAGCACCATCGGGTTGTCGTCCACCAGCAGCAGCTTGAGGTTGTCGGCCATGAATCCGTTTGACGCCGCTATTTCCGTCGGCGGTAGTCCCCGCTCTTGCCTCCGCTTTTACGCTCCAGCACAATTTCGCGAATCTCGATACCCTTGTCGGCGGCCTTCAGCATGTCATAGATGGTCAATGCCGCAACGCTGACTGCGGTCATGGCTTCCATCTCGACGCCAGTTTCAGCGGTCGCCGCAACTTTCGAGGTGATCGCGAGGCCATTCTCGCACACGCGCACCTCGACATCAACGAGCGACAGCGGAAGGGGATGGCACATCGGAATCAACTCCGAAGTGCGCTTGGCCGCCATGATGCCTGCCACGCGCGCCACTTCGAGAGGATCGCCCTTGGGATTCGACGGCAACGCGGCGAGGACGGCGGGGCTGATTGACACGAAGCCGCTAGCCTCGGCTTCACGCCTGGTGGCGGACTTGCCGGAAACATCCACCATACGGGCGCGTCCTGCACGGTCGTAGTGGGAGAGTTTGGGCATCACGAGGCCAGAGATATCTTACAGGAGGAGAGCAGTGGCGAGTGGTCAGCGGTCAGTGGATCAGTATTTGCCTCTGTGCACCTCAGTGTCCTCTGTGGTGAAGAAATCCGAAAACCTGCACGCCACGGAGGGCCAGAGAAACGCTGGCTAGCGCGAAAGGATCGCTACGAATTCGCCCGCCGGAATGCGATCGCGATCTGGAGGGATCACGATGTAGCAGTTCGCGCGGGCGGTGGCGGCAACGTCTCCTGACCCCTGCCAAGGCACCAATTCCACTTGCGAAGCCTCGAAATCCCCCGACAGGATCGCAGGGAGGAAGCGCTTCAGGCCGGGCTTCACCTGAATTTCCGATTTCAGTTTGGCGTAGACGAATCGCAGCTTCTCCGCAGACATGCCGGCCATCGCTTCCAGCATGGGGCGGGCGAAGAGTTCGAACGTCACCATCGTCGACACAGGATTCCCGGGAAGGCCGAAGAAATAGGTGCCTGCATTTTCGCGGGCGTTGGCTTCCGCCGCACACTTGCCGAAAACGACCGGCCGGCCGGGTTGAATCTTCGCGCCCGTGAAGAAGAATTCTGCTTTCAGTTCTTCGAGGACTTGCTCGACCAGGTCGTAGCGTCCCATGGAAACTCCCCCCGTCATCAGCAACAGGTCTGAACTGAGGCCTTCTTCGATCAAGGTCCGCAGCTTCCGCGGTTCATCGGGAGCGATTGATAGCAGAATCGGTTCACCCCCGGCATTACGAATCTGAACCGCCAGCGAATAGCTGTTCGAGTTGCGAATCTGCGTGGGACCCGGAGTGGCATCGATGCCGACAATTTCGTCGCCAGTAGTGAGTACTGCTACTTGCGGACGGTTGTAAACCTGCACCCGCGACTGTCCCGCCGTCGCGGCCAGGGCAATCGCTGCATCGTTAAGGCGCGTACCTCGTTCCACCAACACGCTGCCCCGCTGCGCTTCTGCGCCGGCGGGAACAATGTTCTCTCCCGGCACAACACTCCTTGTAACCTCAACTCGATTGCCTTGCTGCGCGCTGTATTCGACCATCACCACCGCGTCGGCGCCGGAAGGAACCAGTGCTCCAGTCATGATCGATGCGGCTTGCCCGTTCCCAATCTGTTTAGGAATATTTTCGAGGTTTTCCCCCGCTTTGATTTCGCCGATCACATCCAGAGTGGTGGGGACACGGGCCAGGTCAGCGGCGCGCACCGCGTAGCCGTCGCGAGTCGATCGAGGGAACGGGGGAAGGTTGCGATCCGCCATAATCGGTTCGGCCAACACCCGCCCGTCCGCGGAGAGCAGGTTAACGGTCTCGACCGCAGGTGTTTGCACTCTTGCAGAATGTCGCTCAACCGCGAGACGGGCTTCTTCAAAGCTGAGGACGATAGAACGAGCCTCTGACATGAAGTGATGATAGTGGATTTTGCCCGAGGACAGCGCTCGATCAGGGCCGAGCCTGAGCGTTCGAAGCCGCGCCCAGACGTCAGGAGTGGGGAGGCAATCCGTTCCCGCGATTCAGCGGACCGCGGAAGAATGCTGAATTTGGCTTTTGGGAAGGGCACGGATTTATCCGTGCCGTTAGCGGTTGCAATGGGTCCGGCTTCAGCCCGCTTAGGTAAGCGCGTTGCTCTCAGGAGGACTCCCTAACCCTCAGGTGCTAAGGCGCGGAAAGAAGAGAGTCTCTCACACGGCACGACTGATGTCCGTGCCTTCACTGAACCATTCATCCACAGCTTGACGTAGGCTACCGAGCCAATTCCTGCCCTAACGTCGCCGCGTTGCTGGCGAACGACAGCCCGGTCTCGAGGTCGATCACACGATCCTGTACCAGTTGGGCGATCTCGTAGTCGAAGTGCTGCATGCCCTCCGGCTCTCCCGCCTTGATGGCGTCAAGAAGAGTGTTGTTTTCGCGCTCGCCCTTCTCAATGCATTCGCGCGTGCGCGTGTTGGCTTTCAGGATCTCGAATGCGGCGATCCGTCCGCTGCGATCAGTCTTTGGTATCAACCGTTGGCAAATGATGTAGCGAAACGACTTGGCAAGCCGTTCGCGAACCGACTTCTGTTCCGCTGGGGAAAACGTACTGACGATCCGCTCCACGGTCTTGGATGCGTCCATGGTATTCAGGCTGGAGAGAACCAGATGGCCAGTCTCCGCCGCCTCCAGCACAATTTCCATCGTCTCGCGATCGCGCATCTCGCCCACCAGGATCACCTTTGGCGCCTGCCGCATGGCGGAACGCAGCGCATGCGCGAAGCTGGGCGTGTCACTGTGCAGTTCACGCTGGTGAATGGTGGAGCACTTGTGGTTGTGCAGAAATTCGATGGGATCTTCGATGGTGATGATGTGGTAATACTTCTCGCGATTAATGGCGTCCAGCAACACAGCCATCGTCGATGACTTGCCGGATCCCGCTGATCCGGTCACCAGGAAGATGCCATCCCTGAGCTTGGTAATCTCCGACAACTGTTGTGGCAGGCGCAGTGCCGAGAACTCCGGAATATTCGTCGGGATCACCCGCATGACGACCGCACAGCTGCCGCGCTGAATGAAGACATTGACCCGGAACCGGGCCAGTCCTGGCAATCCATAAGAAATATCGCAGGACCCATGCTCGCGCAGGGTATGGATGGCCTGCTTGTTGTCGCCGATCAGATCCGCTGCGATGTGACGTGTATCGTCAGCGCTAAGCACGGTCAGCCCGGCCACCTGCACGGGGATCATCTGCCCATAGACTTGCACCTGTGGTGGGCGGCCCGGAGAGAAGATCAGGTCGCTGATCTTTTCGGCGGCGCGCAGCATGCCGCTCAGCAGCGCCGGAGTGGCTACCCGGCCGCTTCCAGAGAAATCTTCAAGAGCAACGGAGATCGGAGCAATTGTTGGTGCTGCCATTCGTCCTCACACACGGGAATCGCACGCACCACAGATTGGAAGAAAGCTGATGGCTTAACTGTACAGCGCGCAGGCTCCCCTGCGAAGGCCAGTAAGTGCATAGCCCTTCGTAACCTCACGCAAAAAAGAAGGGCGGCTCGACACCGCCCAAGAACATCCGCAAGTTATTGCATCGAAAGGATATTACTTTTTCGCCGGCTTCTTCTTGCCGTAGGTAGTCTCGACGGTCGAGCCAATGCTCGTCAGCAGGTCCTTTGCGCTCTGAGCATTTGGGCCATCGGGAGCGATTTCCAGGTATTTCTGGAAGGCTTCCGCGGTTCCCGGAGGCGCGATGGTCTTATCCCCCTTCAGGGTCGCTTTGCCCAGCAGGTTGACGCCCTTCTGGTAGTAGGCATCAGCGCGGTTAGGATCAGCAGCGATAGCCTTGTCAAATGCGGCATTGGCATCGTCGACGCGGCCCGCATTGGTATAAACGGCACCAATGTTGAAGTAGGCAGCGCCGGCCTGAGCAGGATCGGCTTTCACTGCCGCCTCGTAGCTTTTCACCGCGTCATCGACCTTCTGGTCTTTGGCGTAGGCATCGGCCATGTTGATATAAAACCCGGCAAGCTGCTGGTTCGCCTTGGCGGTATCTTTCTCTTTGCCGTTTTGTATCCCATCCTGCTTGAGTTGGATCGCCTTGTTATAGGCTTCCACGGCCGACTCGTACCGTTTTTGCCTTTCAGCCTTATCGGTCTGGCTGGCAGCCGACAAGCGGTACGCATCGCCCAGGCGATACCACAAAACATCGCGGGTCGCATCGAGCTGGTTGGCTTCGGTCAGCGCTGCAATCGCGGTGTCGTAATCCTTCGCTGTGATGGCCTGGTTGGCGGCGTCCAGCTTGCCTTGCAGCGTCTTAACAGTACTGGTTTCTTTTTGCTGCTTCGCCTGGGCTTCCTGCATGGCCTTCAACTGCTCTGGGGTCAGCCCCTCCCCTCTTGCCTGCTTCTCCTGCTGTTCCTTTTGATTGAAATTCAGGGTGTTCTCATCGAGCGAAACGGGAAAACCTTTGACGAAGTCCAGGGGTTTGTTGGCCTTCATGTCATCGGCGTTCTTGTAGAGCGAAACGTTGTACTTGCCTGCGGTGAGTCCGAGAGAAAAATACTCACCTTTCTTATTGGTTTTCAGTGTGTATTTCTGGCCGTTATCCAGATTGACGTAAACCACGATTGCATCGGCGACGGGATTGCCCTGGGCATCCTTGCATTCTCCCTTCACCGTTCCTGAAGCCTGGGCAAAAACAACCGGTGTGTACAGAATGGCGGAAAACACAGTGATCAAAACAATTGCGAAATGCTTCTTCATATTGCCTCCCGGCAACAAAATATCTATCGGGCCACATAGGGAATCGGGTCCTGGATCCCCGCAGCCTGGAACGCGCGCAGGCGCAGCACACAGCTGTCACATACTCCGCAGGCCCGATCCTCGCGGCTGTAACACGACCAAGTTAAATCGAACGGTGCATCCAATTCAAGGCCGAGACGCACAATCTCAGCCTTGCGCATCGCGATGAGAGGGGTAACGATCTCGATGTTGCCTTCCCTCGTGCCCGCCTTGACCACCTCGTTAAAGGCCTTGTAATAGGCTGGACGACAGTCCGGATAACCGGAGCTGTCGGGTTCGACGGCGCCGATGTACACCTTTTGCGCTCCAAGAACCTCGGCCCAACTCACGGCCACCGCCAGGAAATGCGCGTTCCGGAAAGGCACGTACGTGACTGGAACGTTGTTTCCGACCGCCTCCGCGCGGGGCACTGCAATAGATTCATCCGTCAGAGCCGATCCGCCGATCATCCGCAGCGCCTCGTTCCTGACCATCAGGCGATCATCAATTTTCAAACGATCGCAGATGGACTGAAAGCTTTGTTGCTCACGCTGCTCGGTACGTTGCCCGTAGCTGACATGAAGAGCGGCTGCGTCGTGATCACGCGCCGCTAAGGCAGCGCACACGCACGAGTCCATGCCGCCGCTCAGCAGAACGACCGCTCGGGAATTGTTGCCTGTGGAGATGCTCAGACCCCCTTGGTGGCCGGATCCCAAATGAATTTATGCAGCTGCAATCCCAACCGGGCCGGGACATTGTCGGCGATGATCCACTCCGCGAGTTCTTGAGGATCGAGCAGGCAATGGGAGCTGTTGCGGGCGCCACTCGCTTCCTTTCTGAATGCGGGAGAAAACAAAATTGCATTGACCTTCGCGGCCAGCCTGTGCCGGGCAACAAAATCGCGGGCGAACTCGTAATCGGCGCGGCTGCTCAGCACGAATTTAATCTCATCGCGATGGGTCAACACTTCGAGATTCTCACGCCGAAAGGTGTCCCCTTCACCGGAATCCGGGCATTTCACATCGACGATTTTGACAACAGCGGCCGGAACGCGCTCTAGCGGCCGCTCTCCGCTGGTCTCAAGCAGAACGGTGCAGTCATGCGCGAGTAGCCGCTGCATCAATGGGACGAGTTCCCGCTCCTGCAACATCGGCTCGCCGCCGGTGAGCTCCACCAATCCTCCGCCGGGACTGAGCCGCAGCGCTTCATCCAGCACTTCTTCCATCGACATCTTGCGGCCGCCATAGAACGTGTACTCACTGTCGCACCAGCTACAACGGAGATTGCATCCCGTAAGGCGCACGAAAACGCATGGCAGCCCGGCATAAGTCGATTCCCCCTGCAGCGACTTGTAAATTTCAGTGATCTGCATAAAGACAGCTGCCAGCCGCCAGTTGCCAGCTTCCAGTTTAGACTCCAGCTTGTTGGGTCACCGACGAAATGAGTCCATTGAGGATACGGCCGACCTCGGCGCATGCTTCCAAGTGTTTGCTCGTACCCTCGGTATCCAGATAGCCCAGATTCGCGGCAATCTGGATTTGTGTTTCGACCTCCATCAGCGACCCTCTCGCCTACCCAAGGAAAAACCGAAACTCCTTTTCTGAAAGTCGGCCTTGCCCCTCGGCGATATTGCTCGGAATTGAAACGGCCGCACGGCGAAGCTGGGCTGTGATTCCGAACAACTCGTCTTTGGAAAGGTCCGTGTGGCCCGATAAATCGCAGTCACAAGGTCCATCGATTTCTGCCAGGCAACAAGGTCTTTGTACGATCGCCCCACCAATTCTCTCCTGACTTCACTGGCAACTGGCGGCTGGAGGCTGGCGGCTGCTACTCGGAATACTTTGCTGTGGTCGTATCCGTCTCAAACACGGTTACGTCTTTCACGCGAACCCGGCCCTTGGTGACCGACTGCAGACGGTTATTCGACTCATCGTAAAAATATTTGGCCAGGTTCTCGGCAGACGGATTGATCACGGTGAAGGGCTCGATGTCGTTGATCATCTGATGGTCGAGCCGTTCGATGACATGCTTCATGACCTCGCGCAGATCCTTGAAATCCAGCAACAGGCCAGCCTTGTCCAGCTCTGCGCCGGCCAACGTGACACGAATCTTGTAGTTGTGCCCGTGCGGATTCTCGCACTTACCCTTGTAGTTGCGCAGGTAGTGGCCTGCGGCAAACGAATCTTCGACGGTAACCTCGAACATGGATCCCTCGGCACCTCTGGCAAACGCGTTCCCCGCCCAAGATTCTATTCTACAGCCGAAAAGGCTTGAGCCCGCGCAGGCAGGCGGCTCGCTTCAAACAGTCCTATCGGGCTACAATGTGCGTAATCTTTGACCAGGCCCTGGTTTTTTCCCCTGCTAAATTACAGGAAAAGGACATCCGCCTGTGAACGTCCTGCTGCTATCCATGCCAGATTCTTTCGAACACATGCCTTCGCATGCGATTCGGATGCCAAACGGCGGATTGACTTCCATCGCCGGCAATGTTGACCCACATCACCGCGTGGCTGTCGCCGACTTGATCTTGGTCCAAGGCCAGGTTCGCGAAACTGTGACACGGCTCGTTCGGGAGCGGGATCCAGCAGTCGTCGGTCTGTCCATTATGACTTTCCAGCGGCGCACTGCGGCACGCATCATCGAACTCGTGCGCGCTCTGAAACCTGGCATCAAGATCGTGGTCGGCGGATACGATCCAAGTCTTGCGCCCGAGGCCTACGAGTCCATGCGCGTCGATTACCTGGTGCGTGGCGAGGGTGAGGTCACCTTCTGCGAACTGTTGCGGTTGCTCGAGCGAGGAGGAGAACGCGAGGCGATTCGCGGTTTGTCTTTTCGCAACGGAAATGGTTGGGTACACAATGATCCACGCGCGCCCCACCGCCTGGAAGACGGAGAAATCCGCCTGCCGAACCGCGACGCCCGCGTGCTGAAGGGCTACACGATGATGGGGCGCCAGGTCGATGTAATCGAGACCTCCAGAGGCTGCACCTACGACTGCAGTTTCTGCTCCATCATCGAAATGCGGGGGCGGAACTTCTTCACCTACTCCTTCGACCGCGTTCTGGACGATATTCGCGACGCCCGCGACCACGGCGCGCGCACTCTATTCCTGGTCGATGACAACATCATGCTCAATGTGCGGCGCTTCGAGGCGTTATGCGAAGCCATCATTGCAGCCGGGCTCAATGGAATCGACTACTTCGTGCAGGCCATGACTTCGTCGATTGCCAATCATGGCGAGACGCTGGCTCCGCTGATGAAGCGAGCTGGGTTTCGCTATGTCTTTCTTGGCATCGAGAATATTCTTGAGGGCGATCTCGAATTTCTGCGTGCATCGGCGAAGAACATGGCTCGTGATAATGGCCACACCGCGGGGAACGCCACCTTAAAGGCAATCGACTATCTGCATCGTAATCAGATGTACGTTGTCGGAGGCCTCATCGTGGGGAACCCGGGCGACACGCGCGAGTCGATTGAGGCCAACCTCGAGTTCGCGCGCCGATACGTGGATTGGCCGTACATTCAGCATCCCACGCCATATCCGGGCACGCCCATGACGAAAGACTTCCGCAAGCAGGGACTGATCGAAATTGAGCGAATGGAAGAGTATGACGGCACGACGGCCGTGGTTCGCACCGAGCACGTGGCGACGGAAGAGATCGAATTCATGCGCTGGAAAGCGGAGCGCTGGATGAAGACTCGGCACATTCCGGTGGTGCTCCGCCACGACCCGTGGTTCGTCCTGACGCAGACGCACAAAATGCTGGCACACACCTTTCGTGGAAGCTCGATTCGCTCGGTGCTGGGACTGGAGGACGACCGCAAGGCATTTCAACGATACAAAGCGATACGACGGGCGGAGCGAGAGTACGTATGAGACTGGTACGGCTTAAGTCAGGCGTCTTCCATGACGATGAATAGACTGAAACCGAGGACACCACTGGCTGGCGCGTGATGGAGCTAGAAAAGGGTCGATCCATGATTGTCGCTAGAGAACCGCTCTGTCAGGATTCTGCATATTAAGGGCTAACTCCGAAGAACTCCTCCACCACTCGCATTTCCGTCGTCTTCCTGTAATTCGGTAGACTCTCGACAAATATGCGCCCGTACTGCTTCTTCAGAATGCGGTTGTCGAGCAGCACCAGCAGACCACGGTCATGCAGCGATCGGATGAGCCTTCCAAATCCCTGCTTCAAGGTAATCACTGCGGCCGGCACCTGATATTGAAAGAAAGCATTTCCACCGCCTGCATCGATCGCCTTGACCCGCGCCGCAACCACCGGATCACTCGGCACGGCGAAAGGAAGCCGATCGATGATCACGCAACTCAGTTGCTCGCCTTGCACGTCCACGCCCTGCCAGAAAGAAGCCGTCGCAAACAGGACTGCATTCGGCGTCAGGCGAAATTCCTCCAGCAGCGCGGTTTTCGGCGCATCACCTTGTCTCAGCATGGGGAACGCCACTTCGCCCAGCAGCCGATGGTAGATGTCATTCATCTGGGCGTAGCTAGTGAAGAGCACAAATGCGCGCCCGCGGGTGATCTCGAGCAATTTGCGGATGCGCTCTGCCGCCTGGACGCCGAATTGCGGCGTACGCGGATCGGGAAGGTCGGGGGGAACATACAACACAGCCTGGCTCTGGTAGTCGAAGTGCGACGGAAGCACAAGGTCACGGGCATGCTCGAAACCCAGCCTCCGCCGGATGTAGTCAAATCCGCCGCCGACCGCGAGCGTTGCCGACGTCAGCACGGCACACTCCAGCTTCGACCAGAGGCACTCGCGCAGGATGGGGCCCACATCAATGGGCGTGGCCTGCAGGAAGACATGCTGACGCCCTTGCATCCCTTCCTTCGATTTCTCCGCGTCGGAGCCTGCCCGGAGCGAAGCCGAAGGGTGTCTCCGTGGTGAGAACGATCTGCCCCGCCGCTCGATCCAGAACACAGTATTCTGATCTTCCGCCTCGAGCGCGAACCCGAGCTGCAT
>AR_comb_assmDRAFT_10449803_pt1 | contig 22121 bp, 13 predicted proteins | sample ArasoioldDNA_FD_10543 | JGI IMG/M metagenome (IMG submission 10543) | reverse complement strand
GGCAGATGTCACATTGGGCTGTGGAAATTCTCGCGGAGATCGAATGCGACCACGGGTCCTAAAGGGCCTTTTTCGGGCGTCTTAACGCGGCCCTGAAAGGTCCGCCCTTCCACGGTGGCGTTCACACGGTGGCGTTGCATTGGCGGTTGCGCTGACGGGGTTAATTCAACTTCGGTCAAGGGCGGATGAGATTGTTCAGGCGTCCCATTTGGGACGCGTTGGGATGTTCGGTGCTTTCCCGGGGCTGGAAACGCCGGGCTATTGTCAGTCGCCCCTCCGGGCGGGGCCCGGGAGGGATGGGCAGCGGGCAGGGAGGGTAAGCGGCGACGAACTCGGTCCGTGGTTGGGGCGCTCGGCTTCGCCTTTGCGAGACGGACGAATGCGTCCGTCTCACATGGGCCTTGCCCTCCGTTACGACCAAACTAGAACGAGAGGCGAGCGCTTAGTTGGAGTTCGCGGCCTGGGGTCATCGGCATGGTGATGGTGCCGAACTGGGGAGTGTTTACGAAGCGGTTGGGCGTACCCAGGTTCACCATGTTTAGAGCGTTGAAGGCTTCGCCGCGGAATTGGAAGCTTGCCCGTTCCGTCAGGCGGAAGCTGCGGACTATGGCTATATCTAGAGTCTGCAGCGATGGTCCGTAGACCGAGTTCCTTCCTACGTCGCCGAAGGTGTAGGCCGGCGGCGTGGCGAAGGCGGCGGGATTGAACCACTTGTCCGAAGTGTGCGTGCCTGGTCCAAAGACTGGTTGGCCGGTGTAGTTCGCGCGGATGGGATTTTCGCCGAGAACCGTACCGGCGTTCGCGGTGTCACCGAAGACTGAAATCGTCAACGGCATTCCGGATTGAACCTGGTAGACCGTGCTGAACTGCCAGTTTTGCGTCACCAGCTTTGTCCAGGTTGCGCGTTGGTACGCAGGGATGTTGTAAACGGCACTTAGGGCCAAGCGATGGCGAACGTCGCAGCCGGGGCCTTTCTCGGCGGCGAGATTGCTGTTGTTCTGCGGGATGGCGCTCTCGTCCATGGGAGAGCGGAAATCAGGGGCGTCCGACAGATTCTTTGCGAAGGTGTAATTCGCCAGGAAACTGAGGCCGTGCGAATACCTTCTGCGGACATTCACGTATCCGGCGTCGTACCAGCTTTGTGCAGTGTCTTCGAGAAGATTAATCGTACTGACCGGGAAGGTCTGGCTCTGAATGACAGCGTCAGTACTGCTCGGAGTGAGCACGGTATTGGGTACGAAGCTCAACGTGTGGAATGGACGGCGCGGTCCGAGCGGTCCGGGTCCGGGAGGCGCGTTGTTGATCAGGTGCGAGCGCTGAAGATGGAATCCGCGCGCGCCGAGGTACCCGACTTCAAGCGTTGTATTGCTGCCGAGAGTCTTTTCGACCTGTGCATTCCATTGCTGGATGTACTGGGCGGGAGCGTGAGGATCGAAGGCGGTGAAACTGACCGTGGTTGCCGGCAACGTTCCGATGCCGAGGACAGGAGTTCCGAAGTTGAGAGTGTTCGTGTAGAGGGAAGCTGGCGGGGTGAAATTATCCGCTTGTTGTGTTTCGGGGAAGACGTAGGGAACGTTATGGCGCTGGTTGCACCATGTGTTCTGATCGACCGGGGTATAAAAGATTCCATAGCCTCCGCGAAGTACGAGGCCGAAGCGCGGTAGGTTCTTGGCGATTCCGAAGCGAGGAGCGACGTTGTGCTTGTTGGAATACATGAGTCCCGTCGGATAGCCGTTTTGGCCGCCGATGAAGGCGGAGGGCACGCTGTTGTTGAAGATCAAATTGGAGTTTGTTTCGGCCAAATCGTAGAGCGGACTGGTGTAATCGTAACGAACGCCGAAGTTGATGGTCGTGTTCGGGGTGATTTGCCAGCTATCCTCGGCGAAGCCATCGTATCCCCAGTTTCGGAGGTTCATCTGCGGCACGCCGGCCTGGCGCTGCTTGACTGATGGCAGACTCAGCAGCAGGCTGGCAAAGCCGGAACCGCTGCCGTCGTTGAAGCCGAACTGCGTTGTGTAGCCGTTGGTGAACTGGTAGAAGCCGCGGTTCTGGAAGAATCCCCACATGGGCCAGATGTAGCGGCGCGCGTCGCCGCCGAAGCGGAGTGCGTGATGTCCGTGCTGCCAGGCGAAGGTGTCACGCAGTTCGATCGTTGTATCCCAGGCATGCATGGGGGTCGCTGCGAAAGTGTCGCCTATGCCGGTGTAGCCCTGAGCGGCGAACCAGGGAGCGCCCCACGCGCCCGGTCCACCGAAACCGATCCCCTGAATCCCGAGTTGCCCGACGATATCGTTCACGTTGTCGTTCTGTGAAGTGTGATCCATCGAGAGGCGGGACATGGCGAGTGAAGCGGTGTTGAGCTTGTTACTGGTGAAAGCGTGATTCCACGAGACAACAGCTTGCTGGGAAAGATTGTCGAAGTTCGCTCCGAAGCCGGGAAGATTCTCGGTGGTGGCGGTGCTGCCGTTGCTCGGGGAGAATCCGTTCTCGGAGCTGAGCGAATACCGCGCCATGGCGCTGTCGTTGTTCGAGAAGTCGTGATCAACGCGCACCGTTCCCTGATCCTGATGGTGTGTTTCATTGCGGACATCGAGGTAATTGTTGGAGTCCGCGCCCATAGACGTCATCATCATGTTCGGCATCGGTACGTATTGCATCAGAAACATCTCGAGATTCTGGTTGATGCGGTCGCTCGGAATCTGATTGTTGGGAAACTGACTGCGAGTGTAAGGAAAATTGGAAGGGCCGGTGGGGAGTGACGGATTGTAGTTCGGGTTGGCCACCGCCGTCGTCGGATCGTAGATATTCATTGGGCTCATGCTGAAGTCGCCCCTGATCTCGTCGGGCGTGGGGACGGTGAGGACCTGAGCGTCGGCTTGCGAAAGACGGAACCCTTCATAATTGAGAAAGAAGAACGTCCGCTTGTCCTTGCCGAGGAGTGGGCCCCCGAAGGATGCTCCGAAGTTATTCTGGACCAGGTGATTGTTGCCCATCGACTGGAAGGGGCTGGCATCCAGGGCGCCGTTGCGGAGGAATTCATAGGCCGTGCCGTGGTACTGGTTCGTCCCAGAGCGGGTGACGATGTTGATCTGACCGCCGCCTGCGCCGCCCATGTCAGCGGTGTAGCTGCTGGTGACTACCTGGAACTCCATGACCGAATCGGGCGAGGGGCTGAGGTTCTGCGTGTTGAAGGTGGGGTCGGTGTTAGTGGCGCCGTCGAGCAGGAAGAAGTTGGCATTCGGACGAGCTCCGCCGATGACTACCGCAGAGCGCTGTCCGGGGCGCCAGTAGAGAGGATTGGTTTGTCCGGTCTGGGCGCCAAAGCCAACGTGGGCACCGGGAACGGTGAGCACGAGATCAATCAGCATGCGGCCATTGAGGGGCAATTCCTGGATGGATTTGGGCTCGACAACCTCGCCGACGGCGGCATCGGTGGTATGAAGGATCTCCGGCGTGGCACTGACTTCGATGCCCTCTTTGACGGCACCGATCTTGAGAGCAACATCCAGAGCCAGCTTTTGGCCGACTTCCACATGGACGCTCTCCATTACCGACGCGAAGCCAGATGCGGTGGTTGTGATTTCATAGTCATCGGGCAGAAGGGCGGGGGCGTAGAAGATTCCGGCTTCGTTTGTGGTGACGGACCGCGTGGCACCCGTGCTCAGCGCCTTGAAGGTCACCGTGGCATGGACCACGGGCAGGGATTGGGAATCTTTGACCGTGCCGGAGACGGCGGCGTAGTTGCTTTGTGCCGCGGCGAGCGCAGAGAGAGCGAGTGCACACACAAAGAGCGTCAGTATTCGCATGACTTACCCCACAGAAGGTCTTGGGGCGGCGTTTGGAGTTAGATGCTGCAGAGGATTCCCAAAACAACCTGCCGCCACGAGTGTCCGAAACTTTAGACAGGAACACGTCGGGCTTCAATAATTGGAAAGCATTAGCTACTGGGCGCGGTTTCAACGCAGGGATGCTTCAACTGCGCTCTCTCCTTCGCTTTGCTGCGGAGAATTGCTCCGTCAGCATGACAATGCGTGGAGTTTGCGATTGCTGCCCGGTCGGGGTCTACCAGGTGTTGTAGGCGGTGCCGTCGCTGGCGGTGTTGCTGGAGGCGGAGTGAACATCGCTGACGCCCGGATCCTGCTGGTCTATGGAGAGCAGGACCTCGTCGTCCTGAACCACCTCCCAGTTTGGTTCGTGGGTCATGGGATCGTCGGGAATCTTGTCGATGTAGCCGGCTGTTTTGAGATCATCGAGGGATTGCGGCGCTCTTTGCTTGTCGAACGTGTATCTCCAAATGGCATTCCGCAATTGCGTAAGATCCGATCGCAGGGCCCTTTCGCGAGCCGCAACAATCGAATGGCTGTAGGTTGGAATCGCAATTGCCAGCAGAATCGCGATGACGCTCATGACGATCATCAACTCGAGCAGAGTGAACCCGCGGATGGCGCGGCGGCCCGATAGCGTTGGTTTACCAGGTACTGTATGCTTCGCCATTGAGTGCCGTTCCAGCCGAGGCAGAGTGCGCCCGCGCAATACCGGTTTGCTGCGGATCTACGGCATTCGTGGGATCCTCCGGGTCGGTTGTCCAGTCGGCCTTCGCGGTCATGGGATCGACGGGCAGCTTAGCAAGGTAGCCTGCAGTCACAAGATCGTCGAGGCTCTGCGGGGACTGGCCCTTATCCAACCTGTACTGCTCGATGAGACTGTCCAGTTGGAATAGATTCTGCCTGAGGACGGCTTCGCGAGCTTGAATTACGTGCTGCTGATACAAAGGCACCGCGACGGCCATGAGAATCATCATGATGCTGATGACGATCATGAGTTCGAGGAGGGTGAAGCCGCGGGATCGGCTGCGGAGCGAGGCGAGGAATCCGTGCTTTCGCGAAGAGGGCACCCACGAATTGTTTTCCGTTGGTCGCATGTCAGCAAACTAGCCCGGGGGCTAAAGCCCCTTGCGTTAGCACCTTTAACGCGGCGCTGAAGCGCCGCTCTTCCACCTAACTACACGGGCTAAAGCGCCCGCTCTTCCACCTAATTACACGCGCTAAAGCGCCACTCTTCCACTTAATTACACGGCGCTAAAGCGCCATCCTCCACCTAATTACACGGGCTCAAGTGGCCGCTCTTCCACTTCTACCAGTCTTTGTATTTCGTGCCGTCGAGGCCTGTGCCTTCTGACTTGGTGTAGACGTCGAAGACGCTTTGTCCGCCCCAGGAATCGGAGTCAGGATCGTCCTGCATCGAGCGCAGCCCCCATTCCTTGCTATTCGTCATGGGGTCCGTTGGGATAGAACGCAGGAAACGGTATTTCTTGCCGGCCTGGCCCTCAATGCCTTTGACGAGTTCGTCGAGGTCGGGAGGATAGTTCTGGCTGTCGACCTTGGTCTGGAACGCTCCTCGGTCGGCGGCCTCTTTGTAGCGGTCGATAGCGTCGCGCATCTGCCACAATGCCTCGCGAAGCCGCTTCTCCTTTTCGCGCTGGACCGTCACGCGCGCGAGCGGCAAGGCCATGAGCGTGAGGATGGAGAGGATCGTCGCGGCGACAATCAGTTCTATCAGGGTGAAGCCGCGCGAGCTCTTGGCCATCGGTCTATTTTGACTTCTCGAAGCCATCTTAACTTTGCTCCACTTCAAACTGCGGAAAACTATTGCACAGTCACTGAAGCCTGCGCTCCGTTTACGGTAATCGCCTGCAGCCCCGGATCCCGTGCTCCACCACGAGTGATGGTCAGGGGAGTTTGTCCGGAGGATTTTGCCTGGAAAGTTACAGTGACTACGGCTCCCTGGCCGGAGACTCCGCCAGCACCACTCGGTCGCGAGGCCGTGATCTGCGATTGTCCAAGGGATTCGTCTTCGCGATGCACGAGCGTGACGACTTGGCCGTCCTGCGAGAGGAAGCCGCCATTCGATACATTCACCAGTTGCAGCATCTTGGGGTCATAGTTCAGCTGAACCGGAACGGAATAAACATTCTGCGCCCCGGAGATCAGCAGGTTCACAGCGAACGTGTTCCCCTTGTCCGTCTGGATTGTTGGCGGATCGAAGAGGAAACTTGGGTTACTTCCGGGCTGTCCGGCCGGCTGCGCGGCGGGACCTGGGCGGCTGTTCGGTTGATTCGGCGCTGGGCCGGCGGGGACGATCGAAGGAGTTCCATTCTGGCCGGGCTGAGTCGCCGACCCAGTGGGTGCGGCGGCTGGCCTGGGCGCATGGCGCAGCTCGATCGTCGTGGCCGTTCCGATCTCGATCGCACGCTGGTTGATTTCGTTGACATCGGTTGCGCGGATGATGTGAGGAACGATGGCGAAAACGATTTCGTTTTCCGAATGATCCTGGGTGGTCTGGCCGAAGAGGTATTTCAGGATCGGAATCTGGGCCAGGCCAGGAATTCCGGTCAATTGCTTGGTTTGCTGGTCTTCCATAATGCCGCCCAGCAGGTTGGCCTCGCCATCTTTGAGGCGGATCTCGTGCTCGATCTTGCGCTGTCCGATGATGGGCTGGCTGATGCCGCCGATGTTTGACTGACCGGTGACGGCCGAAACGTCCATCGTCATCTTGAGCGTCACTTCGCCATTGGCGTGGACGCGCGGCGTTATGTCGATGTTGACGCCTACGTCTAGGTATTGAAACTGTGTGTTGACCAGAGGGTTGATGCCGACGCCGCCGATGCCGGGCTGGAACGATCCGGTAGCAACCGGAACTTTGTCGCCGATCTTGAGCGAAGCCTTCTGTCCGTCGAGGGCGCGGATCTGCGGATTCTGGATCAGCTTGGTGTCGCTGGCACCCATCACAAATGACAAGTTGGCCGCCGGGATGGTGACCTGAAAGTTCGTGGCGTTCAGATTGCCTAGCGTATTCAAGCTGATGCTGTTTGATCCAGTACTCGTGGTGACAGTTGCGCCGTTCCCCGAATTCGTCGTACCCGTAGTGGTCGTCGTATTGAGGTTGTTCTGCAATTGAATGGTGGCACTGGTGGGGGGATTCAGGCCCAGCGTCCGGGAACGGTCTTTGCTGACCTGCATGATGGCGATGTCGATGATGACCTCGGGACGCGCCTTATCGAGGTCTTCAACCAATTTTTGGGCCAGGGCGATCTGATCTGGCGTCCCGCGCACGACGAGGGCGTTCTGCGAGAGCAATTGCTGCACGCGCTGCACATCGAGCACGGCGCGAATAGCGTTCACGACATCCTGCAGTTCGGTGGGCTGGGAGAGATTCGTAAGATAGAAAGTTTTGAGGACGCTCTGTTCCAGTTCCTTGCGCTTGGCGGGATTGTCGGCGGCGACAAAAATAGTGTTGATGGTGACCGGGCGCCAGAAAGTCTTTGATTCGAGCGCGGTGATCTCCAGCGCTTCCTCCAGCGTAACTCCGTTGAGTTCGACTTTGATGGGCCGGGGAGTGTAGTCGGGATCGAGCAGCACGTTGATGCCGGCCAATTGGCCGATAGTGCGATAGACGGTGTCGGATTTGTCGGTGAGCTTGACGGTGATCGGAATGTTCGAGATGGGCCCCAGTTCAATCGGGCCAGCGGCTTCGTGAACCTTCTGCAGAAGGGTGCTTGGCGGTCCGGCCGCCTGAGGCGGCGGGTTGCGCTGGTCGTTGATTATCTTCTGCGTGCGGATCAATTCCTGCTTCGCAATGAAGAGCGAAGGATCGATGCTCAGGGCTTTCTGGAACTCTGCCAGGGCATCATCGAGTTTGCCTTCTTCGCGCAGTTTCTGGCCGCGATGCACAATCGAGGATGCGGCCTCGAAGCGGGCGCGCTCCAACGCGGCGCGATAGCGGAGATCTTTCGGCTTCAGGTCGTAGGCTTGTTTGTAGAAATCGTAGGCAGCCTCGTACTGCTGGCGGGCCTGTGCATCCTGACCCTTGGCAAACAAGTCTTTGGCTTTGTCGGCAACGGCGGGGAGGGTTATGGCGACCAGCCACAAAAAAAGGGCTGGACGCATTAAGCGTCTCATTCGATGATCCTCACGGCATGGTCCTCTAAGAATGTAAACTTCGTCGGACAGCGGCTTTCCCTGCGTTTCCGCCCCGTCTCACCAATGTTTTTGGCGGGGGAAACCACTGAACTCACAAATAGATCACGCGGTAGGGCGATTATAGCATCGCCATTTTATGGTCCCGAAGTGCTTGCGCGCACTAGAGTTACACTCTTTGGTCGTAGGACTAATGGGGAACTCCCGGGCGTCAGGCGTCGGGCTTCGGCTGTGGATCTCGCACCTCAGCCTTTACGACCCGCTCTCTATAGTGCGCTAAGATAAAAACTCGTTACCCCAATGGCCCGCCAATCCACGCATCCGACGAAACCGAATCCGGAGAAATCTCCGCGGCGGGATCCCACTGCGAGCGGGCAGAGAGATGCCGCTGTCAATAGGATCGCTTCCCATAACTACTTCTTGCTGGAAAAATTTGAGGTAGGGATCGCGCTCACCGGGACAGAGGTGAAGTCCGTTCGCGGCGGGCTCGCCAATCTGAAGGATTCGTACGGGTTAATCAAGGACGGAGAACTTTGGCTGCTCAACGCGCACATCGGTCCCTACGAGCACGGCAACATTCATAACCACGCTCCGCTGCGGACCCGCAAACTGCTGATGCATCGCGAGGAGATTCGCAAACTGATCGGTAAGACCCAGCAGAAGGGCTTAACCCTGATTCCGGTTCGCATGTACTTCAAGAACGGTCGAGTGAAGCTCGAACTGGCGCTAGCCAAAGGCAAGCAACTTTGGGATAAGCGCGAAACCGAGCGGCGGCGCACCGCGGATAAGGAAGCCCGGGAAGCGGTGGCGCGGGGCAGGGCTCGGAGCTGAGCTTTTACGGCGCACTTCTTTAACCTGGCATTCAAACGTTTTATCAAACATCGGAAAATTTGGAGCAGAGGCTAAACGGCGTCAAACAGGCCGTCTGGTGCGGAGTGTCGGGCACTTCGCCAACCGACCGCCCGGAATCCTCGCCCGAAAGCGCACCTTGTTCGTTTTCCGTCATTTGAAAATATTTCTCCAACAAAACATTCGATCTCCGTTATTATTCCCCCATTTTGACTGACAGTCACATCTGCGCGCCCCTGTGACTCACGTGCCTATGCGTAACAGGAATGCGCTCGCGTCCTTGCAAGCTGCGAAACCATGCAGTGACTTTGAAACCCAGGAGACAATCATGTTGACCCCACGCTGTCGAACACTCCAGCACGTCGTGCTGGCCCTGTCGTGCTTTGCCCTCCCATTGTTCGCGCAGTCGGGCCCCACCACCGTTCGCCACGATGTTCACCATGATGTTTCTCAGCCGCTCAGCGAGATGATCAAGCACGCTCCTCCAGCATCGCTGGCCCGGCGCCGGGTCGAGTCCATGAAGCTCATTCCGCTGCCTGCGGGGCTGGCTGCGGAGCAACAAGATCCGGTTATCCAGGTGGGAGCCGTTGCTCCAGCAACTCCTCCTGTCACTTTGGGCTTCGAAGGGTTGGGGAACGGGCAATACGGATTCAGCGTGACCGGCGCGCCGCCGGATACCGAAGGCACCGTGGGCGCGACGCAATACGTACAGTGGGTCAACACCTCGTTCGCGGTCTTCAACAAGTCAACGGGAGCGCTGATCGCCGGGCCGACGGCCGGAAACACGCTGTGGGCAGGCTTCGGCGGGGGCTGCCAGAACAATAATGATGGCGACCCAATCGTGATCTACGACAAGCAGGCGCAACGTTGGGTGTTCAGCCAGTTCTCGGTTTCGACGACGCCATATCTGCAGTGCATCGCGGTCTCGACCACATCGGATGCTACTGGAACCTACAACCGGTACTCGTTCCAATATTCGAACTTCGATGACTATCCGAAGATGTCTGTATGGCCGGATGCCTACTACGAAACCTTCAACATGTTCGCGGGCGGAACAACTTTTGTCGGGTCCGATGCCTGCGCTTATAACCGCGCTGCCATGCTGGCGGGCACCGCGGCCACTCAGGTGTGCTTTCAGCAGGGAACTTCTGTGGGCGGACTGTTGCCATCCGATCTCGATGGGACTACACCTCCTCCGGCTGGATCGCCGAACTACATGCTGTATTTCGGCACGAACAATTTGAACCTTTACAAGTTTCACGTGGATTTCACGACGCCGTCGAACTCGACGTTTACCGGACCCACGGTGATCAACGTGGCGGCTTTCAGTCCGCTGTGCGGTGGTGGCACATGCGTGCCGCAGCCCAGTACGACGCAGAAGCTCGACTCTTTGGCGGATCGATTGATGTACCGACTTGCTTACCGCAATTTCGGTTCGCACGAATCGCTGGTCGTGAATCATTCTGTGGTTGCGGGATCGGGCGGCGGCATCCGCTGGTACGAAATCCAGAATCCCTCGGGTACTCCGGTCGTCGCGCAGCAAAGCACGTTTGCTCCTGATTCGAATTATCGATGGATGGGTTCGGTGGCGATGGATCAGGCTGGAGACCTGGCTGTCGGTTACAGCGTGTCGAGCAGTTCGATCTCGCCGTCGGTTCGATTTGCCGGGCGTGTGCCGACGGATCCCGCCAGCACACTGGAGTCGGAGGTCAACATCGTCAGCGGAAGCGGTTCGCAGACCGGAGGCTTGTCTCGTTGGGGAGATTACAGCGCCATGCAGATTGACCCGGTCGACGACTGCACCTTCTGGTTCACCGAAGAGTACATGAAGACTACGGGCAGTTTTAACTGGAACACGCGCATCGCAAACTTCAAATTCCCAGGCTGCGGAACTACGGGGACGCCGGATTTCACGATCGGAGCTTCTCCGAGTTCGGTTACGGTGAATCAGGGTTCGAATGCGACGAGCACGATCACGATCACGAGTCTGAGCGGGTTCAATTCGGCGACCACGCTGAGTGCTTCGGGCTTGCCCAGTGGCGTGACAGCGGCATTTTCGACCAATCCGGTGACTCCTCCGGCGAATGGCAGTGCAGCTTCGACACTGACGCTGACTGCTTCTTCCAGTGCGACTACCGGGACGGCGACCGTAACCATCACCGGAACGTCAGGATCCACCACGCACACGAGGACGATCAGCCTGACAGTGAACACGGCGGCTCAGCCGAACTTCACCATCGGCACTTCGCCTTCATCGGTCACGGTGACGCAAGGAGGCAACGGCACCAGCACAGTTACCATCACGAGCCAGAACAGCTTCAGTTCGGCGACAACCTTGAGCGCTTCGGGCTTGCCCAGCGGCGTGACAGCGGCATTCTCGACCAATCCGGTGACGCCTCCAGCCAACGGCACTGCGAATTCCACGCTGACGTTGACAGCTTCAGCGACGGCGACCACCGGAACTACTACCGTGACTGTTACCGGGACCTCTGGGTCACTCACGCATAGCACGACGATCTCACTGACGGTTAATTCCTCGGTGGGGTTGCAGACAGCGGTATTTGACAACACCCTCAAGGCGCCTAAGTGCGTGAACGTGGGTTCAGGCTGCGATTCCGGCCCATCATTGTTGCTTGGCCGTGACACGCTGTCCGGCGGGACCGAACCGAATCAACCCAACACGATCAACAGTTCTTGTGCGGACGGCACGTCGGGGACATTCCACTCCGATGAATCGAATGACCGCCTCGTAGTGAGCACGACCGACGGCAGTACGCTGGCGGCAGGCAAGACGGTAAAGGTGAGCGCGACGGTGTGGGCTTATAGTTCATTTACGTCGGACCATCTGGACCTCTATTACACAGCGAACGCGAACAGTCCGTCGTGGACGCTGATCGGGACCATTACGCCGACTGCGGCGGGTGCACAAACCCTTTCGGCAAACTACACGCTGCCCAACGGAAGCCTGCAGGCGGTGCGGGCGCAATTCCGCTATCAGGGCAGTGCGTCTTCCTGCACAGCGGGGGCTTACAACGATCACGATGATCTGATTTTCGCCGTGGGCGCGGGAACTCCGGGTTTCAGCGTATCGGCGTCGCCGAGTTCGGTAAGCGTGCAGCAGGGAACGAATGCAACCAGCACTGTCACAGTCACGAGTCAGAACGGATTCAACTCCGCTACGACGCTGAGTGCGTCCGGACTGCCGAGCGGCGTGACAGCGGCATTTTCCACCAACCCGGTCACACCTCCGGCGAACGGCAGTGCGACGTCAACTTTAACGTTCACGGCCTCTTCAACGGCGACTACCGGCACGAGCACGGTGACGATAACCGGCACGTCGGGCACAACCACAGCGAACACGACGATCTCGCTGACGGTGACTACGGCCGGAGGTGCGCAAGTGGCGGTCTTCGACTCAACGTTAAAGGCGCCGAAATGCGCGACGGCTGGATCCTCTTGCGACTCGGGAGCAAGCCTGCTTCGGGGCCGCGATACGCTGTCGGGCGGCGCCGAACCCAATCAACCCAACAATATCAATGGAGCGTGCGCGGACGGTACTTCCGGAACGTTCCATTCCGATGAGTCCAACGATCGCATCGTGGTTGCTTCGACCAGCGGCGGCGCGATGACTCATGGCCAAACAGTGAGGATCACGGCGACGGTCTGGGCGTGGAATACGGGTTCGGCCGACGCGCTGGACTTGTATTACGCCGCGAATGCCAATAGTCCAACATGGGTGTTCCTTGGAACGCTCGTGCCTGCGGCGGGCGGCGCACAATCGCTTTCCGCGATGTACACACTCCCCACGGGAAGTTTGCAGGCGGTGCGAGCGAACTTCCGTTATCAGGGAAGCGCATCATCGTGCAGCACGGGTGCTTTCGATGATCACGATGACCTGGTCTTCGCTGTGAACTAGCGTGTTTTGTTTCAATCCACCGAGCCGGTCCCTAAGGGGCCGGCTCTTTTTTGTTCGGATAGGATAGTTGTCGTGCATGCTTCGAAGCCGACGATCAAGACCGTAGATCTGAAATCCGATATGCCATCGGTGCCGGAGGCGCTACAACGGCTTGATCGAGAGATTGCAGTTGCGCGCAAGGAAAACAGTTCTCTCCTGAAAATTGTCCACGGTTACGGGTCGAAGGGGGTGGGTGGCGAGATCCGAATCGCCGTCCAAAAGCGCCTACACGAACTCGCGGAAGCCGGCCAGATTCGCGACTGCATCTTTGGAGAAGATTGGTCAAAGAGTTCCAGTGCAACGTGGAGTTTGCTGCGGGCGCAACCTGCGCTGAAAGATGACCCTGATCTGGGTCGCCGAAATCAGGGGATCACGATTGTGTTGCTCTAATCCCGGACATAAATTCGGGCTTCAGGATTGCGGCGTTTCTGTGGGAGGGATCGATGGACTGGAAACTACGGGAGCAGGTTCCGGAACCGGAGGAGTTGCAACGGAGAGCACAGGAATCGGTTCGACCGGCGGAACTGCGATCACGGGTGCCAGCATACGCATCTGCCAGTACGAGACCGCGATCCCCCGCTGCCAGAAGCGCGGTATGAGAAGCAAGAGGAGCGTAATCTGCGCAACCACGAAGGCGCCGTACACGCTCTCGGGAGACACGAATTTCATCCAAATCCAAAGTCCGCCGACTAACAGAAGGGCGGCAACGATCGTGACGACTACATAACTTCCGAGCAGGCGTGCGAGGCTTCGGAAGGTGTGGTGAAATGCCGCTGCGATGGATTTGCGTACCGCGCTCTGATCGTTCAAAACCGTATCCACTTCGGCCAAGTCGAACCAAATACGGAGGATGGTCATCACGAGGAAAATCACGCCCAGCCCGATCATCTGCAATTCGAAAGAGAGCTTTTCGTTGGTGCTATCGTCCGCCTTTTTGACGATGGCACCATTGGCGTTGAACAGAAGGCCCGCAATAATGCCCATGAGAATGCCGGCGACGATCATGATCCGAATGAATCGCCACAGGTTTCGCCCGCAGGCGCGGAAAAATTCCTCCCGGGGCAATCGATAGTTCGAAGCGTAGCCAGCGAAGATTCCCGGCAGGAAAAGGGCTGTGGCAAGAAGAAACGTGAACCCGAAGTACAAAGCCGGGGTTGTCTTGGAATTCATGCTGCCGAATTCAGGTTTGGCCAGCAAGTTCCCGAAAATGCCCCAGTCGAAGCCTTTTACGAGTCGTTCGGCCAACAGACGATGGTCGAGAATCGCATGCGCACTTCGCCGGAATGCGGCGGTGCCAAACTCCGCAAGCGTCAGGTTCAGGAGCCAGAACCAGAAGATATATCGTTTATTGTGCGCGACCCTCGCGAGGCCACTGCTTAACAAGCCCTTGTTCGTCATTCTTCTTCCTTACTTGGACAGCCACCAGAATTTAGACAGCCCACCAGGCCATAGCCTGACTCATCCATTGGGTTACGAACAGCCAATACGTCGAAAGCTTATGCGTTGCCTTTGGATTGGGATCCACAACCAGGCTGTCGTTGAAGTTGTCGCGATCGATGTGGATGATGTGGTCGGGATCGATTTCCACGGAAGCCACTTTCGCCTTTTTCACGTAACTGAATCTTGTCCAGCGGCTTTGTCCGTCCCAGTGTTCACGGACTTTTTCGTCGTTGTCGAACTTCACCTCGACGTCGATGGGCATGACGAAGTCGCCTTTTCTGTGCACCGTTACGTAAGACTGATAGACCGTGCTTTTGTCCTTTGCGCTCTTTTCTTTCTTAGGGTCGTCTTTCTTTTCTTCAAACCAATTCGTCGGGTAAGAATTTGCGCCGAGGACCTCATAGTCCAACACCTGCGTCCCATAGACTGCCTGGTTGAAATACCAGCGGAGGTCCTTTCCAGAAACTTCCTCGATCGTCTTCAGGAAATCTTCTTTCGCGGGGTGAGTGAAGCGATATTTCATGAAGTAGGTTTGCATCGCCCTGGTCATCGTTTCTTCGCCGATGATGCCTTCGAGCGTCAACAGAACGCTGGCAGTCTTGCCGTAGGTGACACTCCCGTAGGAGAAGGAATTGACGTAGCCGAAGGCATTTTTAGCCATGGGATCAAGATCGGCAGCGCCGATGTAGAAATCTCGCTGTTCCCCGCGCTCGCCGTAAGTCGCCCCAGCGAAATTCCTGACGGATGTGTTTTGTCCCAGTATTGAATCGAGGACCTTCACTTCCGTGTAGCTGTTGATGCCTTCGTCCATCCAGGCATCTTCGAATTCATTAGTGGCAACCATGCCGTACCAGTACTGGTGTCCGAATTCGTGTTCGACGACGCCTTCGACATCGTGGAGGCCGTCCGGTAACCACCACTCGGTTTCACCGGTGATGAAGGTGGGATATTCCATGCCTCCGGCGGCAGAGCCGGGCTCAGGATCGACCACGGTCAGGGTCTTATATGGATACGGCCCGTACCATTTCTCGAAGCGGTCGAGAGTCTCGCGCGTGATGCGTTCGTGGCGCTCGACCTGGTCCCAGTGCGCCGGCTGCATCAGGAAGCGGAGCTGGATGGGTCCCATCTGGGCCTGATAGGTGCTTTCGTGGACCCTATAGCGCGGGCTGACAGTCCAGGCGAAATCGTGAATGTCGTCACCATGATAGGTGACGGTCTTGGTTCCGTCGGAGTTGTTCACATTGCTGACTTCAACGCCGCTGGCACCGACGACTTCATTCTGAGGGATGGTCAGCTTCACGTCATAAACGCCGAAGTCGGCAAAAAACTCTGTGGTGTTGTGATACTGATGGCAGTTCCAGGCCCCGTGCCACCAAACTCCAACTTTGGGGAACCATTGGCCGCCGAGGACGAAATCGCGCTTCCATCCGGAACGCGCCTGCGTTTCAGGGAAGTTGGTCTGGAAGGCAATCTTGAACTGAACAAAGGTACCGGCGGGAATCGGTCTGGCAAGGCGTAAATCGACTACTGTTTTGTCATCCTTATTGTTATCGTCGGGCGCAACGAACTGCAGATTCCGGGTGAGGTCACCCTGTCCTACGACCTCAATGCTCTTGATGTTCTCCGAACCGTAATACTTCGCCTCCCACTTCTCGTAACCGGTGTCGCGGGTGCCCATGAGTTTCGCATCGCGGACGAAGGTTGCGTTGGGCTGAAAAGCGTTTTGATAAAGGTGGAAAGGGAAGTGGTCGAGAGATTGTCCCGTGAGATTGTGATAGGTGAGGACCTCGGTCGCATCAACCGTGTGTTTCGAAGCGTCGTACTTGGCGTCGATCGCATAGTGGACAATCCGTTGCGACAAGGGAGTCGTCGAATTGATGGCCAGGGTGGTGTCGGGAATTGAAAGGAATTGGTCCGCAGGCAACAAGGGGACGGTCGCATTCGACGGTGCTGGGGATTGCGGAGCAGCGGTGGCGTTCTTTCGGAGGGTCAAGGCGATAAGGCTAATGGCGCATATAACGAGAACGGCGATCATTCTCCAGCGAATCTTCATGAGTCCTCTTGGGCGATGCTGCGGCCATGAATCATATCGTAGCGCGAGAGGACAGTCATTCCGAACGCGCTGATTCACGGAGAGAGCAACTCGCAGATTCACCTTCGACTTGAGCCTTTACTGCGGACGATGGGAACAGGAGTAGAATGCGTCCGACGATTGGTCGCAAGAACGTTTTGTGAGGAGAAGGAGGGAGCATGCTCGCCGTTAGACAAGGTGATCTGAGCCTGCTGCAGCATCCGGCGTCGCAAGAACTGCTGCATTCGAAAATCCCGGCGCGCCTCGCCTACGTATGGACCGATGGAACGCCGCGGGTGGTTCCTATCTGGTTCCATTGGAACGGGCGCGAGATTGTGATGGCCACTCCGCCCAAGGCTCCGAAACTGAAAGCGCTGGCGAAGAATCCCAAAGTTTCGCTTACGATCGACGACAACACTTTTCCTCACAAGGTGCTGTTGATTCGCGGCAGTGCGCGTCTCGAACCGGTCGAAGGAATTGTTCCCGAATATGAGGCTGCGGCCGACCGGTATTTTGATCCGGAATTGGCCAAAGGCTGGCTGTGCCAATTGCGCACTCTGGTGTCTTCGATGGTGCGGATTACCATCACGCCTGAGTGGGTGGGTTTGCTGGATTTTCAGACCCGCTTCCCTAGCGCTCTTGATGGCTGATCTGACCAGGGCTATCGGCGGCTCAGTCTTTCTTTAGTGGCATAGATTTTGTACTCCGTCGAGACTCGACGGAACCGGAGTTGCTGCGTCAAGTCGGAACACCCAGCTTGGGCAGCAACCATTGGGTGAGAAAAAGGTACACGACGAAGAAGACGGCAATCCAAACCCAGTCCGGCATCAGTTCACTCCTCGCAACGATCCACGCTTTTGGTACCTGGTATTGCCTGCAGTTCTCCTGGCGGCGAAGAGGCAAAGCCGCAATCCAGGGCCCTCGCTGAAACTACGGTAACCGCCGCTTCTCCCCGCTTCTGTTATACTGATGTTGACGCTTTTCCACGGTTTGCTTGTGACGCGGTGGTCCTGCTCCTTTTGACCAGCTTTATCTCCGCCTTTCCTGCCCGCCGTTTAGTTAGCGCAAAATCCAAACTCAAATGTGAGCGGCGTTGCGGCTCTTGACGTGTGTCAGAGTGTGCGTGACAAACGGCCCTCCAGAAAGAATAAACCTCGAATGGCCACATTTTCAGAACTGCCCTTGTCTTCTGCGTTGCAGCAGAAGCTGGCGGCAGCTCAATTCACCACCCTAACCCCCATCCAGCAAGACGCGATTCCTCCCGCACTCGAAGGCCGAGACGTCATCGGCACAGCCCAAACGGGCACCGGCAAGACCCTCGCATTTCTGATCCCACTGATCGAAATGCTTCAGCGCGAGCCGTCGAACCATACCACCGCTCTGGTGCTGCTTCCAACTCGTGAGCTCGCGATGCAGGTTCACGAGCAGTACGAACAACTGCGCAACCGGAAAATGCCGAAGGCTGCGCTTGTCATCGGAGGAGTCTCAGAGAAGGCCCAGATTCAAAGCCTGCGCGCTGGTTCTGAACTGGTGATTGCAACTCCCGGACGCCTGCAGGACCTGATGAATCGCAAATTTGCAGACCTGCGCCACGTGACTCTCCTTGTGCTCGACGAAGCCGATCGCATGTTGGACATGGGATTCCTGCCAGCGATCCGGCGCATCTTGTCGGTGCTCCCCGTGAAGCGGCAGACTCTGTGCTACTCGGCCACAATGGAGCAGTCCGTTGCAGGCCTGGTAAATGACTACATGCGCGATCCAGTGCGCGTTGCCCTTGGCTCCGTGCTGAAGCCCGCGGAGAGTGTGCAACTCAGGGCATACGAAGTGCGGCCGGGTGAGAAACTCGATGTTCTTCGCCAGCTGCTCTACGCCGAAAAAGGCCAGACCCTCATCTTCACCCGCACCAAACGCGGTGCCGAAAGACTCTCGAAGGATTTAGTTCGCGACGGCTTCAACGCCGGCGTGATTCATGGCGATCGCTCGCAATCTCAGCGGAACGCGGCCCTGAGCGGATTTCAGGAAGGCCGTTATCAGGTGCTGGTTGCCACCGATGTTGCCTCGCGTGGACTGCACGTCGACGACGTCGCTCACGTCATCAACTACGATCTGCCCAAGATGGCTGAGGACTTCATCCATCGCGTGGGCCGTACCGGAAGAGCAGGGCTACAAGGACAAGCTTCGAGCCTGGTTGCAGGAGCCGAAGTCATTGAACTCCGCCAGATCGAGCGCACTCTCAAGCTAAAGATTGAGCGCAAGCAGTTCGACAGCTCAGCACCCGGTCGCCCAATGCGGGTCATTCAAAACACGCTGGCATCTCGGACCCTGACCGCTCTGCCGGGAGAGGTATTTGCATGAGAAACGCGCAGGCTATCGACGAGGGGTTCCCTTGTGAGCCTCCTCTGTGGTCGAAGGTTTTCTCACCACAGAGGACACAAGGCCGCACAGAGGAACTAGTCCTTTCAATCTTCCCGCAGGGCCTCGATCGGCTGAATGGACGCGGCTTTGCGTGCCGGCAAAAGCGCCGCGGCCAAGCCGATGGCTGGAAGCATAAGCACTACGGAGGCATAGGTCCACCCGTCCAAAGGACGTACCTCGTACAAGAAGCTCCGAATCAGGCGTGCCGCCGGGAATGCCAGCAATAGACCCACGCCGAGTCCGATCCCGATCACGAGCGAGCCTTGACGGAAGACCATTTGCGCCACGCTCTGCCGGGTTGCACCCAACGCCATGCGAACCCCGATCTCGCGGCGGCGATAGCCCACGAGCTGCGATAACACTCCGTAGAGTCCCGCGACCACCATCACGACGGCAAGTCCGGCGAAAGAGCCGACCAGATACAATCCCAGCCGTTGGCTGAAGGTGTTCTGGTCGACGGCTTCCTGCATGGTCTGAAAGCTGTCCAGCGCGATGCCGGGGGCGGCCTGATGGAACACCGAACGCATCTCGGCTGCGACCGCTAGGTTGCCCCTGGTTTTGACCGCGAAATGAACAATCGTCTTCAAGAGCGCCTGATAAAAGAGCGAGGTTGTTGGAACCTGTTGCTGCGGGAGCATGAGGAACGGTTCAACCTCAGCGCCGACGTTGTGGTCCGCCTGGTCGCCGAGAATCCCGACGATCGTATACGGCTTAAGCATGCCCGTTTCCTTGCCTCCAACATCGACTTGCATTCCCAAAGGATCCTTCCCCTTGAAGTATTTTCGGGCTAGGGTTTCGTTGATGACCGTGACAAGAGGTGCAGAGGCAACGTCGTCGTCGGTAATCATGCGTCCGCGTATGACGGGGGTTCCGAGAGTTCTGGCGTAGTCGCCGCTCACGGCCGTGACCCGCGCCCCGCCCGGATTCGCCGGATCATCCGGCTGCCCGACAATCTTGAAGTCCGAACTTAAGTCAAATCCCGAAAGAGGCGACGCCGTGACGAGTGCAGCGCTCTCGATCCCGGGTACTCGGCGGATGCGCTCGAGAACCGGTTGATAAGTGAGAACCGCGACTGAGGCTGGGGCGTTCGCCGTGTCCTCCGAGACGGCAAGCGCGGAAAAACCTGCGGCATCGGCGGGCATGGCGGTGAAGGTGGTAATGTTCGCGGTTTCAAAGCCCAGCCGCGCTTTTCCTAAATTCCAGAGTGTGTGAAAGAGCAATCCGGTTCCGACGAGGAGGAGCGTGGAAAGAGCGACTTCGGCAGCGACCAGCGCCCCGCTGAGCTTTCCTCCGACCGTTCGCGAGCCAACGCCTCGCGAAGCGGCTTGCAGCACGGCTTGAGGGTTCGCGCGTCCCACCAGGAGAGCTGGCAGCAACGACGACAGCACCGTGGTGAGCGCGGCGATTGCCGCCAGCGCCAGCACGATTGTCCAGTGAATCGCGATCGAATCGGCGCGTGGGATAGTCCCGTCGGGTAGCTTTCGAATCCCGATCATGGCCAGTTGCGCGAGCAGTAGCCCGGCACCGCAACCCAGCAGACTTAGCGACAAGCCTTCGGCCAGCATTTGTCGGACGAGCCTTGCTCGGCCTGCGCCGAGGGCTGTCCGCACGGCGAATTCCTGCTGGCGCGCCAGGCACCGGGCAATCAGCAGATTGGAGACATTGGCGCAGGCAACCAGCAACACCAGTGCCAGTGCGCCGAAAAGAGCATAGAGAACCTGGCGCACCGGCCCTGTAAGCAATTCCTGGTACGATGAGGCGCTAAATTTGATTTCTGGGTGGGAACCATCCCGGGGAATGTGAGCGGCGATCGCGTCGAGTTCGTGCTGAGCCTGCCCGACAGCTGTCTTCGAACGAAGCTCGCCCACCACGTTGAAGAAGTTATAACCGCGGTCCTTTAACATCTCCGCCGTAGGTTGTAGCGGTATCCAGACACCCTTCTGAAGATCAGCCCCCACCTGTTCGGGAAAGTGGAAGCTCTGCGGCATTACTCCAACCACAGTGTGCGTCTTGCCGCTGATTTTGACCCCTTGGCCGACGATGCCGGGATGGGCATGAAAGCTCTGACGCCACAATCCCTCCGAGAGCACTACCGCCAGCGGTCCCCCAGTTTCGCCCTCTGCATCGAGGAAGGTGCGGCCCAGCAAGGGCCGTGCGCCGAGCATGGGAAAGAGATTTGTCGTGACATGCGGCGCCAAAATGCTTTGCGAACCGTCCTGAGTTTCAAGAACGCTGACGTCTTCGGTGTATCCTGCGACATCCTGTAGCAGTGTGGATTGGGCGTGAATGTCGCGATAGTTCAGCCACGAGGTGGACGAAAACGATGCCTTATCGACCCCAGAACCGATATAGACCAGGCGATCGGAATGCGAGTAGGGCAACGGCCGCACCAGAACGCTTGCGATCACCGTAAAGATCGCAGTGTTCGCGCCAATACCTAAAGCGAGGGTGAGGACAGCAAGCACGGCCATTCCCGGTGTCTTGCGCAACTGGCGCAGCGCGTATCGCAAGTCGTGGAACAGAGTCTGCACGGACACCTCCGGCACACGAGTTTAAGCGAAGGCTGGCACTTTCATCACCAAAGGAGGACAAGCAACAACCCAACTGTTATCAAGCAAGTCGGTAGGTATGGGCGCATGGGACTTGCGGTGTACCTGACCAAAAGCGGAGTGAATTGTCCGGAAACGAACAGAGCGAGAATGGTACGCCCAGGTTTAGCTACTCGTACCGCAGCGCTTCAATCGGATGCATCCGCGCCGCCTTCAGGGCAGGGAAGAACCCGGACACGATTCCAACGATCGAGAGAATCGTAAACGAGATAATCATCACGCTCATCGATGCATGTAAGAAGATCGCGCCTTCGTGGTCGGCGGTCTTGTAGAATTCGTCATAGAGCGGCATCGGCGGAATCACCCAGGTCAGAAACTGCGCGACCAGCATTCCGATCGCGCCGCCGACAAACGTCAGCACCAGGGCTTCCAGCAGGAACTGCACCAGAATGTGCCGCGGCCGCGCCCCGACCGCTTTGCGCAGTCCGATCTCCCGCGTGCGCTCCGTAACCGAAACCAGCATGATGTTCATCACGCCAATTCCCCCCACGGCCAGCGTGCAGACCCCAATCAGCCCCAGCACCGCCTGCAGGCCCAGCGAGAACGCATTGATCATGCTGCGGTCCTCGATGGTGTCCCACTCCGGCGTAGCCTTCTCGTCTTTTGGATCGAAATGATGCCGCCGTGCAATCACCTCGCGGGCCGCCATCAGTGCCTTCTTGTTCTGTTCTGCGGCAATCGGCTGAATGATGATCTCGTCCGGATCGCGAATGTTCTTGAGATCGCGCATCAGGCCGAACGGAATGAATGCGTTCTCGTTATCGGGTCCCTGATACATCGAGTCCTGAATCTTGTTGCGCATGGTC
>AR_comb_assmDRAFT_10035859_pt1 | contig 22149 bp, 21 predicted proteins | sample ArasoioldDNA_FD_10543 | JGI IMG/M metagenome (IMG submission 10543) | reverse complement strand
CAATGAGATCATGAGGCATTCCCGCCATTTTCGCCACATGAATGCCAAAACTATGCGTACTGCCGCCCCTTGCTAGTTTACGAAGAAAAATAATTTTGTTGTTGATTTCTTTATTGGTGATATGATAATTCTTAACCCTCTGAAATTTCTCTTCTAGCTCGTTTAACTCATGGTAATGAGTAGCGAACAAGGTTTTTGGTTGGTGTGGCGACGAATGCAGGTACTCGGCGATACTCCAGGCGATGGAAATACCATCATATGTGGAGGTTCCTCTTCCGATCTCGTCCAGGAGGATCAAACTTTTTGGAGTGATGTTATTAATGATCGAGGCGGTTTCATTCATCTCAACCATAAACGTGGATTCACCGCCACTTAAATTATCCGATGCGCCCACGCGTGTAAATATTTTGTCGGTTAAGGAAATGTTAGCCTCCGTTGCCGGCACAAAACTTCCCGTATGAGCCATTAAGGTGATAAGCGCGGTTTGCCGCAACAGGGCAGATTTGCCACTCATATTCGGACCCGTCAGGATAATAATTTGCTGCTCGTTTTTGTTTAGCTCGATATCGTTTGAGATGTACGCTTCACCCACAGGCAAATTTCTTTCAATGACCGGATGCCGGCCCTCCTTTATTGAAAGCTGATCGCCATCATGCAATTGTGGTTTCTTGTACTGGTACTGGATGGCATTATATGCGAAGCAGCTAACACAATCCATAATGGCCAGGATATTTCCATTATTTTGGACGGGAGCGAGGTAATCCATTAGCTCATTCAGCAGCGATTCGTATATCTGCCACTCAAGTTGCAGCATTTTTTCTTCGGCGCCGGTAATTTTTTCTTCATAGTCTTTTAATTCTGCGGTGATATACCGTTCAGCATTGGCAAGGGTCTGTTTGCGCATCCATTCAGAAGGGACTTTATTTTTATGAGAATTCGTGACTTCAAGATAGTAGCCAAATACGTTGTTGAAGCCAATTCGAAGGGACGAGATGCCTGTTGCTTCCGCTTCCTTCTGCTGCAGCTGTACCAGATAACTTTTGCCACTATGGGCGATGTGATGCAATTCGTCCAATTCTTCATTCACGCCTTTATTAATCATGCCCCCTTTAACGGCGAGCGCAGGCGGGTTTTCAACAATAACTTTAGAAATTTTGTCGGCGATATACTGGCAGGGGTTCAATGCATCTCCCAATCTCTTTAGATATTCATTATTCGCAAGTGAACACGCTTGTTTGATATCATGTACTTGTCTAAGGCCCCTGGCCAGGTGCAATAGCTCTCTTGGATTAATTTTTTTAAGGGGAATTTTTGAAACCAGGCGTTCTACATCACCACATTGTTTAATGGCGTGACTGATCTTGTTTCGCAATTCCGTTTGTAAAATGAAAAACTCGACCAGGTTCAATCGCTCATCAATTTTCTGAAGTTCCTTCAAGGGAAAAACGACCCACCGCTTCAATAACCTTGCGCCCATCGGCGACACGGTATTATCCAAAACATCAAGCAGCGTGTGTCCAGCGTCAGAATTCCTGCCAATTAGTTCCAGGTTCCTGATAGTAAAGCGATCCATCCACAGAAAATCCTCGCGGTCAATGCGCTGAATATTTGTGATATGCTGGAGATTGGGATGCTCTGTTTCCTTTAAATAATGAAGGATTGCTCCAGCGGCGATCAGGCTTTTATCCAATTCATCTACACCAAAACCTTTCAGGGAATGTGTCTGGAAATGCTTTAACAGGACATCTTCCCCATAGGTTTTGTCAAAAATCCATTCGTCCAGCGTATAGATATAAATCTTACCCCCGAAGTATTCTTTGAATTTCTTTTGCTGGTGACGTTGAAAAACTACTTCCGCAGGCTTAAAGCTTTGCAACAGTTTATCCGCATATTCACGGTCGCCTTCGGCTACAAAAAATTCTCCGGTGGAAATATCAAGGAAGGCCAAACCAAACTGGTCATTTTCTGCGAAATGAATTCCGGCCAAGAAATTATTACTCCTATGTTCCAGAAGTTTATCGTTTACAGTTGTGCCCGGAGTCACCATTTCAGTAACGCCACGTTTTACAATTCCTTTTGCCAGCTTGGGGTCTTCGAGTTGATCGCAGATGGCAACACGATAACCAGCTTTTACCAGTTTATGGAGATACGTGTCGAGGGCATGATGCGGGAAGCCGGCAAGATCAGAGGAAGCTGCCGCTCCGTTGTTTCTCTTTGTCAATGTGATTCCCAAAACCTGCGAAGCAATTATTGCATCCTGCCCAAACGTTTCATAGAAATCGCCGACACGAAACAACAAGACCGCATCAGGATATTTTTGCTTAATAGCCTTATGCTGCTGCATTAATGGAGTGTCCGGTGTAGTTGTCTTTGTCAAACAGGGGCTGGTTTACTGGTTACTGGTTTGTACTGCAGCAAATATAATCGCTTTACTCTCACCAATGATCTCATTGTAAGCGATGTGAATTATTTTTGCGCCATGCGAAAACGGACCATGGAAGAATTGGGACGCAAGTCAATAAACGAGTTCAAGCAGGCAGACAAACTTCCCATCATTGTGGTTTTGGAAAATATCAGAAGCGGGTATAACGTTGGCAGCGTTTTTCGAACAGCAGACGCTTTTTTGTTAAAGGCCATTTATATCTGCGGCTATACCGCTCACCCACCACACAAGGAAATCAAAAAAACCGCCCTCGGAGCCGAAGAAACCGTCGAATGGAAGTATTTTAAAAAAATTGAAGACTGTATTCGCGAGCTGCGAGACCTCGATTACCATATTTACTCGGTGGAACAAACGATGGATAGTCATCCGCTCCAACACGTGGAGTTCAAGAGCGAAGAACAATTGGCTGTGATTTTTGGAAATGAAGTGACCGGCGTTGAGCAGTCGACGATCGAATTATCCGATGGCTGCATCGAAATTCCGCAATTAGGAATGAAGCATTCCTTAAACATTGCGACGGCAGCGGGAGTGGTGCTGTGGGAGTTGGTGAGAATGAGGATAACCCCACGTCCTCAAAGGGAGTTATAGAAACCTATACTCCCAACCCCACAAAAGAGTTTTAGAAGCTATCCAAACGGATGGATGACACTTCCAGATCTATCATGCTTATAAAATTTATACTGCATTTATAAAACCGATCCTTAAGACTGCTTTATCGAAACTGTCTAAATTTGCTAAATGCCGACTTTAAAAAACTATCTCTCTCTTGTAAAATTCTCACACACGATTTTTGCAATGCCCTTTGCTTTGATCGGTTTTTTTTTGGGTGCAAGACAAGGGATTGCAGATTGGATCGGAAAATACAGTGATTATAAGCCTTCTCCATGGATGTTCAACAACGATTTGAAGCCTCTTTGGGTATTGTTGATCCTAATCCTGCTGTGTATGATCTTTGCGCGCAGTGCAGCCATGGCTTTTAATCGCTATCTCGACAGAACTTTTGATGCAAAAAACCCGCGGACCGTCATCAGAGAAATTCCATCGGGAATTATTTCTGCAAACAATGCTCTTGTTTTTACCGTCATTTCCTCCTTCCTTTTTGTTGTCACCTGCTATGTTATTAACCGTATATGCTTTTTCCTGTCGCCTGTTGCTTTGCTGGTAGTATTAGGCTACAGTTATACAAAGAGATTTACCTCCCTTTGCCATCTGATTCTTGGTTTGGGTTTGTCGCTAGCACCAATTGGCGCTTATCTGGCAGTAACTGGCCATTTCTCGGTTTTGCCTATTCTTTTTGCATTGGCAGTCATTTTTTGGGTCAGTGGATTTGATATTATTTATGCCCTGCAGGATGAGGAATTTGACAAAGCTCAACAGTTATATTCTATTCCCGCGTCGATCGGCAAGAGAAGAGCATTAAAAATATCGGAGTTATTACATTTACTAAGTGCTGTCTGTATCGTTTTTGCGGGATGGTACGGCAAATTTGGTTGGCTCTACTGGATTGGCGTCGCAATATTTACTGGCATGCTGGTTTATCAGCACTCAATTGTAAAACCAAATGATCTGAAAAAAGTCAATCTTGCCTTCATGACAGCTAATGGAATTGCCAGCGCTGTATTTGCCTGTTTTGTAATCGCTGATCTGTTTTTCAGCGCTAATATTTATTCATAATTCATATAGACATTGGCACGCATCCTTGCAATAGACTACGGACTAAAAAGGACAGGGCTTGCAGTCACTGACCCGTTGAAGATTATTGCTACGGGTTTGACCACCATTGAATCCAGTCAGCTGATTCCCTTTTTAAAAAACTACTTTACCAGGGAGCAAGTAGAGCTGGTCCTGATCGGTGAGCCGAAGAATTTGGATGACAGCGATACCCACGCCACCCCATTGGTAAAGAAAATTATTTTAGACCTAGAAAAAAATTTTCCTACAATTCCCGTGCAAACCGTTGATGAGCGATTCACTTCAAAAATGGCTTCCCGCGCCATGATAGAAATGGGATTAAAGAAAAAGCAACGGCAAAATAAGGCGCTGGTTGACCAAATCGCAGCCACTATATTGTTGCAAGAATATCTCCGGACATCGGCAGGCTAAATTGCTGAATTGTTGAATAGCCGGTAACTTTGCATTTTTAAATACTAAGCAACAAAGAAGACATGATTTTACCCATAGTAGCGTATGGAAACCCGATTTTGCGAGCGGTAAGCAAGGATATTTTCCCTAACTATCCTGGATTATCCACATTTATTGATGACCTATGGGAAACTATGTATGCAAGCAATGGGGTAGGCCTGGCCGCTCCACAAGTCAATAGGGATATTCGCTTATTTGTAATTGACAGCAGTCAGATTTTTGAAAATTTGGAACCTGAGGAAAGAAATAAATACCCGGATGATCCAGGAATCAAACAGGTTTTCGTCAACGCTCATATTGAAGAAATAAACGGTGAAAAGTGGGCTTACAATGAAGGCTGTTTGAGTATTCCAAAAATCCGGGAGGATGTTGTGAGACATGAACTGGTTGTTCTCCGTTACCAGGATGAGAATTTTCAATTTCATCGCAAAACCTTTCATGGAATTACAGCGAGGATTATTTTACACGAGCACGATCATCTTGAAGGAAAGCTTTTTATTGATTACCTGCCTCCACTTAAAAAGAAATTGATGAAGGGAAAACTTGAAGATATTTCAAGAGGTAAAGTAAATGTTGACTATAAAATGGTTTTCCCAAAATAACTTATGAAGTCAGGGTATTATTTCTTAAAACTCAATCCCCAAGTAAATTTATCTTTTTGATCTCCCAGCAGTTTACTGAGAACATTCGAAAAAGTACAGGTACAATAAAGAAAATTCTGCTGGCTTTTCTCTATATACTCTTTTGCAATGCAGTTCTAGGACAGGATGACTCGCTCGACAATGAAAGGTTGAAACAAATGGTGACACTCTCTGAGGTAGTGGTGAGAAATAATCTCGATGTCGCGAGATTTCTTCAGCGGATAAAAAGCGATACAACTTTTTACAAAGCTTTTCGAACGCTTCACATTCTTGGATTTACGTCGCTGAACGATATACGAATGATGGACAAACGAGGGAGCCTGAAGGCATCGCTGCAGAGCAAAACCATTCAACATATAGCCCATGGATGCCGGACTATGGAAACAGTGCAGGAAAGCACGACAGGCGATATGTATGACAGCAGGAAGAATTTTAACTATTATACCGCCGAGTTATATGCAAGTCTTTTTTTCACTAAAGAACAGATTTGTGGTGAGAACAATATTGTAAAGGGTATTGAGCATAATACGAAAGCTAAGTCGGGAATCGAAAAACATAAGGAGCAATTAAAAATGCTATTTTTTGATCCAGGTAAGAAAATCCCGGGCATTCCTTTTATCGGCAATAAGATAAATATTTTCGATCCGGACGTGGCGAAGAATTATGATTTTGCCATCGATTTGACCGATTATAATGGGCAGGACTGCTACGTATTTACCATAAAGACAAAAGAAGACTTAACCGGTAGTGAAAAAGACAACATCGTTATTGATGACGTTACGACCTGGTTTAACACTAAGACTATGGAAATTGTAGGTCGCACCTATGACATTAGCTATGATGCCGGTGTTTACGATTTTGATGTACATATGGAAGTTCAAATGACCCATGTTGGAGATTATCTTGTTCCCCGCACGCTTTATTATAATGGTACCTGGGACATGGTGCTCAAAAAAAGAGAACGGGGTGTGTTCACTGCAACACTCTTTGATTTTAAGACTGGAACTGACAAGTAATATCCTTTCATGTGTCAGGTCAATCGCGGTGCTGCATATTTCCTCCATTTTTCGATCAGTTCCTTTATATCTGACGGCAACGCCGCCTCAAAGAACATTGCTTTACCCGAGATAGGATGAATGAAGCCAAGTGTATAAGCGTGTAGTGCATGTCTCGGGCAAATGGTAAAACAATTCTCGACAAATTGTTTGTATTTGCTAAATACGGTTCCTCTTACAATCCTATCGCCTCCATAAAACTCATCGTTGAACAACGGGTGACCAATATATTTCATGTGCACACGAATCTGGTGAGTACGACCGGTTTGAAGCACACATTCGACCAACGTAACATAGCCGAAGCGCTCTATCACTTTGTAATGAGTAATTGCTTCTTTGCCATGCTCGCCCTCCGGGTAAGCCTCGAATAGTTTTCTAAACCGCTGATGTCGTCCAACATTTGCAATAATAGTTCCGCTGTCGTTTTGCACATCTCCCCAGACCAGCGCAATGTATTGTCTCTTGATGGTGTGATCGTAAAATTGTTTGGCGAGCTGGCTCATAGCTTTATCGGTTTTCGCGATTGCTAATAAACCGCTGGTGTTCTTATCTATCCGGTGCACAAGCCCAAACCTTGGTAACACGTCTTCGGTCACGCCTTGCTTTTGCAAATAAAACGCGATGCCATTGAGTAAAGTCCCGGAATAATTTCCGCTTCCCGGATGTACTACAGTCCCTGCTGGTTTATTGATCACCATCACATCAGGGTCTTCATAAACTATATTTAAAGGAATATTTTCGGGAACTACTTCTATGTCCTCAGGACTGAGATCAGAATATAGGATGATCTCATCCCTCGCTTTGACTCTATAGTTCGGTCTGACTTCTTTTCCGTTTACTGTTACCAACCCTGCATTTATTGCTTGCTGTAATTTATTCCTTGTGGCTCGCTCGATTCTACTCATCAAAAACTTATCAATGCGTAGCGGCTCCTGGCCGTTATCAACAGTAAGATTAAATCGCTCATAGAGCTCATCGCCGCTTTCCTGGACCTGGTCCTCATTATTGATAGGTTCACCTTCCATTACAAGCAAAGTTAATAGTTGTGTTTTTGTCGGTAAATTTGAAACTTCATTATGAAACAATCTGTAACCTTCCGTGATCTTGGACAAATGGATTACAAGTCTGCCTGGGACTACCAGGAGAGGTTGTTCAGCGAAAATGTACGACAGAAGTCCTTAGTTTATGCTCGACATCCGGCGGAATCGATAGTAAATGAAAATGCGGCCTCGTCAGGAGTCGAAACTCAAAACTCTGAACTTGCAACCCACAACTATTTACTCTTCGTCGAGCACCCGCCTGTATATACCCTGGGCAAGAGTGGCAATGTGGGCAATGTTCTGTTGAGTGAGCAACGACTGAAGGAAAAGGGCATTGAATTTTTCAGAACCAATCGGGGAGGAGATATTACTTTTCATGGTCCACAGCAAATTGTTGGCTATCCAATTCTTGACCTCGAAAAATTTGACACTGATATCGGCCACTACCTGCGAAATCTCGAAGAAGTAATCATTCTGACTCTCGCGAATTATGGCATCCAGGCCGGCCGTTCCAAAGGAGAAACGGGAGTTTGGATTGACGCGGAAATAAGGGGTAAAGAAAGGAAGATTTGCGCGATTGGGGTGCGTTGTAGTCGTTGGATCACGATGCATGGCTTTGCATTTAATGTAAATACTGACCTTAATTACTTTAATTATATCATTCCGTGCGGTATTCAAAACAAGCAGGTTACTTCGCTAAAAAAGGAATTGAGTCGCGAGGTTGATTTTGAACAGGTAAAGGAGAAAGTCAGGGAAAATTTTGAAAGAGTGTTTGATGTGCAACTGGTGGCTGCTTAAAAATCTTTTTGAATGTAGAACTTGTGCTTTTCCTTTAGTTTTTCATCGTCAAACAATTCAAACTTAAACCAGCCAGCGTGATAAAAATTCGATTTATCAATAATGAGCGCTTCGTCTTTTAAGTTTTTTATCTCAAATAAGAAATTGTCGTGGTCGTCATAAAATTTTACGGAGTATTTTTTTGTTGACACATCCGGTAAATTCAAATGAATGTTGCCGTCCCTTGCCGTGTACACATAAATCGAAGGAACAAAAATGTTTTGCTTTTTTACATCACCGTTTACCTTCAATGCTGTGTCAATATCCTTTGAGGGCTTATTTACGTCGACGCTAAATGGGTCAGCGACCTTTTTACCTTCCGTGATTTGGGAAGAGTCAATAGTCGGCCTTTGTGCACCGGAGAATATGTACATGGAGCCGTCCAGCATTATGAAAAGGCGGTAAAACATGTTGTCACTGGCCGCCTTCGTGTCGACGTACCCGTTTTGTTTATTCTTAGGATCGGGAACGGTTAGGATTGTCTTGTAATTCTTAAGGCTATCAAATGACCGCTGGATACTGATCTGTTTTACAACCTGGTAATTGTTTTTCCAGCTGATAATGATCCGGTTATTGCCAACGTTTTTTACGGAAAATTTTGGTAGCGTATCCTGCGCGGCGAGTTTGCAATAAAGTGAGATCATTGCGAGCAGAATAAGCAGGATCGATTTTTTCATCATTCCAATAACGAAAAAAGGTGTGGATTCTTTTAAAATTGCTTGCAAAGATAGGGGGAGGAGAGTAGAAATTCTCAGAAGATTAACGTTCCCCTCGCCAATGAAAGATTCCCCTGCAGACCACCACTATGAACCACCAATACCCTACTTCCTGCAGGAAATAAGTTCGTCTTTATCATTTCGACAACCGCGTAAAATAACTTACCGGTGTAAACGAAATCCGTTGGGATGCCGGTGACTTTGTAGAAGTCATTCATAAAATTTATCAGGGGTGTTGTGTATTTGGCATAGCCGCCGAAATGATAGTCATGGATTAATCTGATTTTTTTGTTCTTTTCCTCGTGGTCAAGCAATTTGAAAAGGTCACGTTGAAGTCCCAGGTTATTTCTTAAGATGGAAACACCGATTGTTTCCTGTGATGACAGGCTTGCCTTTACTAAACCAGCGAGCATAGTTGAAGTCCCGGCGGCGCAGCTGATGTGGGAATAATCTTCTCTCTTACAATAGTTCAAAATCTCCGCTGCACCTTTTGCCCCATTTACTCCATACCCCCCTTCATCAATCAAGCAAACAACACCGTCTCCCTTGCTAATGTCAACCGGAAGATCCCTGTTTCGGTAAGCCTTGCGATCTGTAAAAATTAATCTCATTCCATATTCCATGGCCTGGTTCAATGTATGGGAGAGTTCGTCCGGTTTCTCGCCGCGGATAACCCCCGTTGTTTTAAAACCAAATAATTTACCGGCAGCAGCCGTCGCAACAATATGATTCGAATAAGCTCCGCCGAAGGTTACAATCTCTCGTTGGCTTGCTTCTTTCGCATCCTCGAGGTAGTATTTCAGTTTAAACCATTTGTTGCCGGAAATTACCGGGTGAACTTTATCTAGCCTTAGAACAGTAAGTCGTGTGTTTTTTTCTTTTAATATCGGTAGATCGATTTCATCAATGGTGATTGATTCAAATGCCAAAGGCTGCATAATCGAAATTAGTTAAATTCGCTGCTCTTTATAAGTAACAGCATGGAACCTACATCACCGACGTTGGTAATTCTTGCAGCAGGCATGGCCTCACGATATGGCAGTATAAAGCAGATCCAGGGGTTTGGCCCCAGTGGTGAAACGCTGATGGACTATTCTATCTACGATGCGATGCGCGCTGGATTTAAGAAAATTGTTTTCATTATCAGGAAATCGTTCGCTGCTGATTTTAGAGAAATTTTCGAGCCGAAGCTGGAAGATCGAGTTGAAGTGGAGTATGTGTACCAGGAAATGGATTCATTTACCGAAGGATTGGCTATTCCCGGGGAAAGAAAAAAACCATGGGGAACTGCGCATGCAGTGCTTTGCGCCATGGAAGTTGTAAAAGAACCTTTTGCGGTGGTCAATGCAGATGATTTTTATGGTTACGATGCATTTAAAAAAGCTGGCAATTTCCTGGAAAGTGAATGCGCACCGGATCGTTACGCAATCTTAGGCTATGACTTACTTCAAACACTTTCGCCATACGGCACGGTAAATCGCGGCGTCTGCCAGGTAGATGCCGATGGGAATCTTTCTTCCATTGTTGAAAGGATCAATGTTTCGAGAAATGATGGAAAGGTTATCTGTGATGACAATCTTGAACCGAGGGAGCTGCCTTTAAATACGAGCGTCTCGATGAATTTCTGGTGTTTCCATCCAAATATTTTTGAATACACTCAAAAAAAATTTCGAGAGTTTTTGAATGACAATATTCACAATTCAAAGGCGGAATTTTTTATTCCAATTGTTGCCGACCAGTTTATTAAGGAGGGCGGCGTCATTAAAGTAATTCGCACACATACTCCCTGGTTTGGCGTGACCTACAAGGACGACGCCCCAGAAGTTGAAAAAAACTTGAAAGAGATAGTTGAACGGGGAGATTATCCTAAGCGGCTGTGGAAAGCTGCGGAGCATTAATCACAAGCCATTTTCAATGGAAAAGATGCTTTAAGAATTTCTTTTATCCCCTTTTTAGGCTATGGGTTTAATCCCCCTTTACCATAAAGACGAAATCCTGGATTTTCTTTACTTGCTGCGTTTTATCCATCCCACTTAGCGATGACTTAGCAGGCATTTTTACATTTTTATAAAGAGAGCTGCTTTTCAATTCTTCCAGCACCTGGTAAATATATTTAGACTGCACAGCAAAGACTGCACCCTCGGTCTCTGTCTCTTTTGCACTCAATATCCCAATCACTTCACCATTGTGATTGAATACGGGGCCACCGCTGTTTCCGGGATTGGCAGCCACAGCAATCTGGCAGCTAAGGGTGTCGCCATTGTAACCGGTCTTTGCACTTAGATATCCTTCGCCGTACACTATTTCGTCACGCGGAAAACCAAGAGTAAAAATTGGTTCGGCAATCTCTGAGGCTGTTTTTCGAATTCCGTAAGGAAGTGAAGAGACAGATTTAAAACTGTCATCATCAATCTTGATAATGGCTACGTCTCTCGGAACATCGAGCTTTACAACGAATGCCCTGAACTGCTCACCTTTTGTATTCTGAACGAATATATTTCTTGAATTTTTCACCACATGTGCGTTAGTGATCATTAAACCTTTTCCGTCGATTAGAAATCCAGTTCCATTATAACGCACGGGTGTACTGATAATCGGTTGGCTATTCTTTTTATCGACAAAATTTATTTTGTCATCTAATGCCTTTTGATTCTTCTGGAGAACCCTAACCGTGTGAACTAGCTCCTGAACCTTTGGGTCTTTAACTCGAGGTGTCAGGGAGTTCTCAACCGCGAGGATACTGAGGGTGGTTAGGCCGGCGATAGACGCGGCAATGGCAGTGACGCGGCGATATTTCTTCCACAAATAAACCACCTTGCTTTTGCCCTCTAATTTGCTCGAGTTGATCTTTCCTTGTTCAGCAAGATCAGTGTGGGTTTCATGCAACGCTTGCTTGAATTTTTTCCATTCTCCAAAACGGTTCATTTGTTGCAAAAACAAAGTGTGTTCAACAACGAGCTGATCAACTTCGGAATTCGTTTTCCTGAGCTGCTCAAAATAAAGGCGTTCGTCCGGGCTCATTTCACCACGGATGTACCTTTCAACTCCATCAAGCATTTTGATATCATCCATTACCGTTTCCGTTTTTATAGTGGCTAAAAAATATTTTTTTCAATCGCACCAGGCATTTGTACTTCTGGTTTTTGGCATTATCAGCGTTTGTGTAGCCGAACGACTGTGCTATTTGCTGCATATTCCGTTTGTCTAGATAGTAAGCCTCCAAAAGACTCTTACATGGCTCCCCCAGGCTATTAATTGCCCTGTCCATAGCCTGGAACTCGTTATTTATTCTCTCATTTTCCTCCAGTTCCTCCTCTACAGGGATAGTTTCCTGTAAATTGTCACTAACCGTCGAGTAATAGTTCATTTGTTGAAGCCGCTTGAGCCAGAGGCGTCGGCTAACCGAATAAACGTAAGTTTTAATCATGCAGTTTAGTTCAAAACTCCCCGATCTTACCTTCTCGTAAAGAACTATCATGGCTTCCTGGAAAATATCCCGCGCGTCATCAGCCGATCCGTTGTTGTTGATAATCAGGGAATGAATCATATTATAATTTTCCCTGTAAATGGCTTCGATTGCCTTCTTATCGCTGCAGGCCAGTCCCTGGAGTAAAGCTTTTTCGTTGCGCTCAACTTTCACAGATTCCCTTATTTAATACGGAGTTTTAAAAATAGTAACCCTGAGTCAGCTAAAAAAAATTTTTAAAATGAGGGTTACTTTTCAAAAAAACCAGTATTAACACCAAATCTATTGTTAACAATTCTCAAAATTTGATCAAATGAAAAAACTTCTTGCAATTGCAATCTTAGCCACAGCTTTTGCAGCTTGTAACAACAGCAGCGATAGTTCAACAACTAGCGACACCACAACAACTGTTGCTCCGGACACTACAACTACTGCACCTGCCGTTGTTGACACGACTACAAAAATGGACACAACTTCGAAAATGGATACTTCAGCTAAGAAGTAAGAGTTTAATGGCAAACAATGATAAAGGCCGTTCCGACAAATCGGAGCGGTTTTTTGTTTCAGTTTCGCCCGCCTCCGAAAGATCAGAATCAACGGCGCAGCAATTTTATCGACATCGGCTTTAATTCGATCAAAATCAGAACTCTACTTTCCGATTTTATGTTCGTTTCAAAGCCCGTGGCAGCCTTCATTTAGATTTCTCCCGACCGATGTCAGTCATTCAGGAATCCGGGTATTCAATAATCAGAGTAATCTATGGTCCCATCAGCGTAATCCGTGACCTAACCAGAGTAATCAGTAGTCATTCAGTGGTCAGTGTAACCGGTGATCTATCTTTGCCAATCATTTTATCATTTAAATCGTCATAATAGTGGTCTCATTTGAAGAGTTAGGCATTGATGAGGGATTACTTCATTCCATCAAAGCGTTAGGATTTATTCAGCCAACTCCCATTCAGGAAAAGGCGATACCCGTTTTGTTAAAGGGAACGAAAGACTTCATTGGGCTTGCGCAAACCGGTACCGGTAAAACGGCTGCGTTTGGTCTGCCCCTGCTCCAATTGATCAACAAGCAACAGAAATTCCCCCAGGCATTAGTTATATGCCCTACACGGGAACTTTGTATGCAAATCACAAATGACCTGAATTCGTTCAGGCGGAGATCTGATCACATTGCAGTTACGGCTGTGTACGGTGGCGCCTCCATGAGTGTGCAGATAAAAGATTTGAAAAAGGGCACCCATATCGTGACTGCAACCCCGGGCCGCCTCATTGATCTCATAGAACGCAAAGCAATTAATCTTGAAAACATTCATTATTTGGTGCTGGACGAAGCGGATGAAATGTTAAACATGGGTTTCCAGGATGACATAGAGTTTATCCTGAAAAATACTCCGAACCGCCAAAGCACCTGGTTATTTAGCGCTACGATGCCTTCGGAAATAAAGCAGGTGAGTAAACGCTACATGAAGCAGCCATTTGAAATTACCATCGGAAGAATTAATGCCGCTGCTGCCAACATTGACCATCAATACTTCGTCACCTCCCACGTAAATAGGTACGAGACACTGAAGCGGATTATTGATTTCAATCCTGGCATTTACGGGATTATTTTCACAAGAACGAAGGCGGACGCGCAGGAAATCACCGAATCATTAATTCGCGAAGGATACGACATTGAAGCCCTGCACGGCGATCTTACACAGGCGCAACGTGACAAGGTAATGGCAAGATTTCGTGAGAAAAACCTGCAATTACTGATTGCAACGGATGTGGCAGCCAGGGGAATTGATGTGCAAGGGATCACCCATGTTATCAATTATGAATTACCGGATGATATGGAAGTGTACACGCACCGCAGTGGACGGACCGGCAGGGCAGGAAAAAGCGGCATTTCAATTTCAATCGTGACACCAAAAGAAATTTACCGATTGCGGCAAATAGAAAAAATGCTAAACAGCCGGTTTCATAAAATGGACATCCCCGCTGGTAAGGACGTTTGTCGGAAACAATTCTTTCATTTCATAGATAAGATGCTGGAAGCCGACATCAGCCATGGGGAATATGAAACCTATTTGCCATTGTTGAAGGAACGTTTTTCGTCGGTCGAGAAAGAAGAAATTTTACAAAGAGTAGCGGCGCTGGAATTTGACCGATTCCTGAAATACTACGAAAATTCTGCTGACCTTAACCTGAGAGAAGCAAAAGAGAAAGCAGATAGAAGTTCAAACCGGGATACCCCTGGACGAAGGTTTGGTAATAATGGCTATCAACGTTTATTTGTAAACCTCGGCACCAAAGACGGTTTTTATAAGGCCAGCTTTTTGCAGTTCATCCTTGATATGAGTGACTTAAGTAAAGAGGTGTTGGGACGTGTTGACCTGCGCGAGATGAATAGCTGGATTGAAATAGAGGCCGGTGCAGCCAGGAAAATGATCAAGGCAATTGATGGAAAAAATTTTAAGGGAAGGCGAATCCGTATGAATGAAGCTGATTCAGTTCGACGGTCTAAAAAAAGGGCCTAATAATTTTTTTCTTTGTAATGGATTATTAATTTTGAAGCATGATAATCACAAATGCATTCCGCTGGTTTTATTTTTATTACTTCTTTAGCCAGAAGCCGGGAATGCTTTTGTTGAAAGTTTATTGATTGAAACGAAACAACATAAACATCCCCCGGCAAAACCGGGGGATTTTTTTAATGTAAAGCTGAAACAAATAAACATGGTAACACCGAAGAACGAGATTGAGCCAATGGATGTTCGTCCAGATCCTAACTCTGCTTTACCACCACAAAGGGGTTTTGCTATCCAGGGCTATGAGGGGAGCTTTCACCAAATGGCGGCTCAACAATTCTTTGGGAAAGATGTCGAGGTTATTCCATGCGCTACATTTCGTGAAGTGGTGAGACTGGCCTCTAATAAAAAGGAAAGTGATGGTGGGATCATGGCGATTGAAAATTCGATTGCCGGGAGCATTTTGCCAAATTATAATTTGCTGCAGCGAAGCAACCTTTTAATCGTTGGAGAGATTTATTTACAAATACGGCAAAATTTGCTGGTGAATCGGGGTGTCAGGCTTGAAGACATTCGGGAAATTCATTCGCACCCAATGGCAATCCAGCAATGTTTTGAATTTCTCGACAAATACAATTGGAAGCTAATAGAGACCGATGACACTGCCTTAAGCGCAAAGCACATCCGCCAACACAAAAACAAATATGCAGCGGCCATTGCCAGTAAACTAGCCGCAGAATTGTTTGATCTTGATGTTCTGGTTCCAAATATTCACACGTTGAAGAATAACTACACCCGGTTTTTGATTTTGAAAAGAGAAGCACAAAAAATAACAGGTGCGGACAAGGCTTCGGTTAGTTTTCACACTGATCACTCACAGGGGAGCCTGGCAAGGGTGTTGACTAAAATCGCAGAGGGAGGGATTAACCTGAGCAAGTTGCAAAGTTTTCCCATTCCGGAAACTGATTTCAAATACAGCTTTCATGCAGACATGGAATTTCACTCTGCTGATCAATTTGAAAAAGTAATTGATGGCATAAAACCGATTACGGAGCACCTGAAAATTTATGGAATTTATAAAAGAGGGGAGAGGAAATAATGGAAAATGAAAAATTAAAAAATAGTAAGGGTTACATTTTGACTTTACATTTTGACTTTTGAATTTAATAACAAGCTGATGCAACTGGCAAGACGACTAGATGGTATTGGGGAATATTACTTTTCTCAGAAGCTGAGAGAGATCGATGAGCTCAACCGACAGGGCAAGGACATCATCAATCTTGGCATTGGCAGCCCGGATTTACCCCCTCACCCTGATGTGATAAAAACATTACAGGAAGAAAGTGCAAAACCTAACGTACATTCTTATCAATCGTACAAGGGCTCGCCGGTTTTGCGAAAAGCAATTAGTGAATGGTACAAGAAATGGTACCAGGTAAATCTAAATCCCGACAGCGAGATCTTGCCGTTGATCGGTAGCAAAGAAGGTATTATGCATATTTGCATGACCTATTTTGAAGAAGGCGTTGGAGTACTGGTTCCAAATCCGGGGTATCCTACCTATTCAAGTGCTGTCAGGTTGTCGGGCGCAACGCCGGTATATTATGCTTTAAAAGAAGAAAATGATTACGCACCTGATTTTGTCGAATGCGAAAAAATTGTCGAAAGCTCCCCAGGCCGCATTAAGGGCCTTTTTGTAAACTATCCACAAATGCCGACTGGACAATTGCCAACAATGGACTTGTTTTCTGCCGTCGTGAATTTCGCAAGGAAGAACAATATCCTGGTTATTCACGACAATCCTTATAGTTTCATTCTTAACGACAACCCGCTTAGCATGCTCAGGGTTGATGGTGCAAAAGAGTGCGTGATTGAATTGAATTCCCTGAGCAAGTCCCACGACATGGCCGGATGGAGGGTTGGAATGCTTTGTGGGGCGCAGGAAAAAATTAATGACGTGCTTCGGTTTAAAAGCAACATGGATAGTGGGATGTTCCTTCCTGTTCAATTGGCCGCCGCCAAAGCGCTGGAGCTAGACAAAGATTGGTATGAACAAATCAACTCGGTCTATAGCAAAAGACGAGAAAAAGTTTTTCAATTGTTGGATGCGCTGCATTGTACCTACTCTAAACAACAGGCGGGCTTGTTTGTTTGGGCGAAAATTGATGAAAGATTTAAAGATTGCTATGATTGCTCGGACCAGGTTCTTTATAACTCCAGTGTCTTCATTACGCCGGGCGCCATTTTTGGCAGCGAAGGCGATAAATACATAAGAATAAGTTTATGCACGACCGAGGACAAAATCGATCAGGCAATCAGGAGAATCAAAAATTAATTGATAATTGATGGAAAGAAAAAAAATAACCATAGTAGGAGTGGGCCTTATTGGCGGTTCACTAGCGCTTCAGCTACATGAAAAAAAGATATCCTCAAAGTTAATTGGAGTTGAAACAAATGAATTTCATGCTCAAAAAGCTTTGGAGTTAGAGTTAGTTGACGAGATATTATCCCTTAACGATGCCATTCAACAATCCGATGTGATTATTCTCGCGGTCCCTGTCGATGCAATGGTGCAGTTACTTCCTGAGGTGCTAAGCAAAATTAGCAACCAGGTGGTGATTGATCTCGGCTCGACTAAATCACAGTTGGCAGACGCGGTGAAAGATCATCCAAAGCGTGGACGTTACGTGGCCGCGCATCCCATGTGGGGGACGGAATACAATGGACCACAGGCTGCCGTAAAGGGAGCGTTTGAAAACGTCGCTGTTATTATCTGTAATTCTAAAGACTCGGATGGCGATGCCCTAAAGTGGACAAAAGAAATGTTCACCAAGATTCGCATGCGGATTCTCGAAATGGACGCAGAAGCTCATGATTTGCACGCAGCATATGTAAGTCACATTTCACACATTACCTCATTTGCGTTGGCTAATACGGTACTTGAAAAAGAAAAGGAAGAAGAAGCGATTTTTGAGCTCGCAAGTGCGGGTTTTGAAAGCACGGTGCGACTGGCAAAAAGCAATCCGGCCATGTGGCTTCCGATTTTTAAACAAAACCGTAATAACGTGCTTGATGTTTTGAATGAGCACATCACACAATTGCGCAAGTTCAAGAGTTGCCTCGAAAAGGAAAACTATGAATACCTTCTTGAACTTATAGAACAGGCGAATAAAATAAGAGCCATTCTTAAAAAACCAGGCTCAGGGCCTCGGTAAGTCGACTCATTTTTATTGGTGCGTTATATTTTCCATCGCAATTATGCGGCAGGATTTTTGTAATCAGAATTTAATTGTTTAAACTTTAATTCTCAATTATGGAAATCACAAAATGGAACGTGGATCCCGTCCATTCCGAGATTCAATTCACAGTTAAGCACTTGATGATTACTACCGTAACAGGTCATTTCAGGGAGTTCAACCTGGGGGTAGAAACAGAAGGCGACGACTTTACAAAGGCATCCAGCATCGTGTTTACGGCTGATGTGAATTCAATTACAACCAATAATGAGCAGCGGGATACGCATCTTAAATCAGCTGATTTTTTTTCTGCCGATCAGTACCGGGAAGTGAAATTTGTCGGTCAAAATTTTAAAGAGTCTGGTGGAAAATATCTTCTGGTAGGGGACCTTACAATAAGGGACATCACCAAACCAGTTGAGGTAGAAGTTGAGTACGGAGGCATCATTACTGATCCATGGGGACAAAAAAGAGCAGGCTTTACCGTTGATGGACAAATTAATAGAAAGGATTTCGACCTAAAATGGGATGCAATAACTGAGGGCGGGCAGGTAGTAGTAAGCAATGAAATTAAGCTGCACTGCACAATAGAGCTTGTGAAGCAAGCTGGTGCGGAGCCGGTAGCCAGGAAAACGACTGCAAAAGAATTGGAGGAATAGGACAATAATTCTTAAAGGGCAAACAATCGATTCGTTGTCCTAGATAGTTTTTGCTTTCTCGATGATACTACTTGTTGAATACCCTTCGACCATCGGGTTGATGACTACTCGCCCCCCTGCTTGTATCACCTCCCTGGCGCCGACGATTTGTTCAATGGTGTAATCGCCACCCTTTACCAATACATCAGGCTGTATTGACTTGATCAGCTCCAGGGGTGTATCTTCTTCGAAGATTGTAATGGCATCAACAATTAGCAACGACGCGACCACTAACGCTCTTGCTTCCTGGTTATTAATTGGTCTGTTATTTCCCTTGAGGCGTCTGACTGAAGAATCAGAATTTACACCCACAATTAAATAATCAGCCTCCCTGGCAGCCTGCGATAAGGAAAAAATATGACCGGGGTGAAGAATATCAAAGACACCGTTTGTAAAAGCAACTGTTTTGTCAAGAACCTTCCATTGCGCAATTCGCTGGAGCAATTGTGGCAATAAAAAAATTTTTTGGTCTATGGTATCAGCTCTCTTCAGAAATAATTTTCTTTTTATTGAAGTATGGGATGGCCGCAAAACTAAATATTCCCCCTATCAATATGACAAAAGTTTGAACGAGCCATAAAATCCAACCAAAGGCAAGAGCGACTCCTTCCTGCAATCCATACAACTCCATCGTTTTTTTGAGTAGCAACGCGTACGCGCCAATCCCGCCGGGCGTCGCTATCATTCCAATACTACCTGCAGATAAAACAGCGAACGCCTCCTTTACGCCGTACTGTTCGGTCTCCTGCAGGGCGTAGAAACCGATATAGCCACCAAGCAGGTAAAGAAACCACATAGCAACTGTGTAAGTTAAAAACAGTCCTCTTCTCTTTAAATGTTGCACTGCGCTAACACCCTGCCAAACACTCTTACCCACTCGCCTAAATAAGGCTATGACATCAGTAAAAGTTTTCCGCTTAATCACCATCCACAGAAAAATCGCGACGATGATTAAAGCAAAAAATATGGCCGCAATGACATAGCCAGGAATTTTTTTCTTCGCTGGATCGCGCGGTGAATGAAAAAACGCGTTAATCAAATCTGTATAAAGATGCGGCTGAATTGCAAGCGTAATGGCAAAAATGGAAAGCAGGGTTATCGCATCAATAATTCTCTCAAGGATAATAGTGCCGATCAATTTATCAGCAGGGACTTTCTCATATCTCGCCAGCAGCGTGCACTTTAATATTTCACCTAATCTTGGCACTGCCTGGTTCGTGAGGTAACCTACCATCACTGCAAAGAAGGTGTTTTCCGTTCTCGGATGGTAACCCAGCGAGTTGATCAGTAGCTTCCAGCGCAAAGCCCTCATGAGGTGGCTGGTAATGAGAATAGCAAAAACCGGGATGACAAGCCAGTACCTGGCATGACCTAATGCTGTTCTTATTTGAGATTTCTTTTCAGCATCGATGTCCTTGAGTGACCACCATGCAAGGAAAATTCCCAAAGCGAGGAATAACAAATACTGAAGTATTGTAAACAGCTTTTTCTTCACGGATACCGAAAGTAAAGTTACAACTCCAATTCTCAAAACAAATAAGGATCAAGTAAGAGTATGATTACAATCCTGGGTGAAATGTCATTCAGATGTCTCAACTGAGCAGCATATTGTCAATCAGCCGCACATCGTTTACATGCGCAGCTACAAGCACGATTATATTTTTACGGGCATCCCATTCGTTGATGGGTTTTAGTGTTTTTCCATCCGCGAATTCAACGTAATCAGCGCGGATTCCTTTTGCCTGCAGCAAAGAAATTGCTTCTTTTTTTAAATCCGACAAAGATCCCTTCGCGATGTTCTGTTTTAAATAAATGAGAGTTTCATACAGTGCTGGTGCTTTTGCACGTTGCTCACTATTTAACCGCATATTGCGGCTACTCATTGCCAAACCGTCATTTTCACGCAAAATGGGGCATAGCCGCAGTTCAATTGTTTTTTCTAATCCCATCAGCTCCACCAACTTTTGTATTATCATACACTGCTGATAATCCTTTTGCCCGAGGTAAAGTCTGTCAGGCAGCACTATTAACAGAAGTTTCTCAACCGCCATGCAGACACCCTGGAAATGGCCAGGTCTGAATTCGCCTTCTAATATTGTTTCAAGGTAACCCAGCTCGTAATGGCTCTTCGTGCTCATCCCTTCGGGGTAAATTTCTTTCACCGGCGGTAGAAACAATACATCGCACTCATTAATTTCTAACTTATAAATATCCTGGCTAAGGGTGGAGGGATATTTTTCAAAGTCCTTTGGATCATTGAACTGTGCCGGATTTACAAAAATGCTGCAAACGGTTATTTCGTTTTCCTTGTTGGAGTTTTTTAATAGCGACAGGTGGCCGTCGTGCAACGCGCCCATGGTTGGAACAAAACCAATCTTTTGACTTTTTTGCCTGCAATCGTCCAGGTAGCGCTGCAGATCCGCTGCTTTTTTAAATATGATCATTTCGCCGTTGATTAGTGACCAAGCTCCTTTCTGGCTGTTAGTTCAGAATAAATGGCTAACTTTGCGGACTTTGAAAAAATACGGTATTAAAAGCCTCTAACATGTCAGCAAAGAAAAGAATTTTATTTATTGCCAACGAAATGTCACCTTATCTGGAGCTTACTGAGTTCTCAGAAATTGTAAACAAGTTGGCAATAAAAGCAAATGACAATGGCTTTGAGGTACGGTGTATTATGCCGCGGTTTGGGGTCATTAATGAGCGCAGGCACAGGCTTCACGAGGTAGTTCGCTTGTCCGGGATCAATGTTTCGGTTGATAATGAAGATCACCCCCTTCAAATAAAAGTTGCATCCTTGCCAAATGCGCGACTCCAGGTTTATTTCCTGGACAATGAAGAACTGTTTAAGCGAAAGTTTATTTTTAACGACGAGCACGATAAATGGTTTGACGACAATGGCCTTCGCACGATTTTCTTTTGCAAGGGCGCGTTGGAAACCGTGAAAAAATTTGGATGGCCGCCGGACGTAATTCACTGCAGCGGCTGGATGACGGGACTGATACCATGTTACTTAAAAACAGTATATAAAAAAGAACCGGTATTCTCTCATAGCAAAGTCCTCTTTACCGTTGGCCAAAATACTTTTAAAGAAAAGTTAGGGCCGGATTTTTTAAAGAAAGCCCTGATTCACCCCTCGCTAAAGGAAAAAGATCTTGAAGTATTTAAAGAAGCAAACAACACAGCAATGTTTCGGGGCGGAGCAAGCTGTGCAGACGCAATTAGTTTTGGCGCTGAGAAAATTGAAAAGAAACTAGTTGATGAATTTTCAAAAGTGAAAGGCAAAAAAACATTGCCTTACAATGCAGAGTCAGATTTAACAGACTATTTACAACTCTATGGCGATCTTGCGGCCAA
>AR_comb_assmDRAFT_10494072_pt1 | contig 22190 bp, 20 predicted proteins | sample ArasoioldDNA_FD_10543 | JGI IMG/M metagenome (IMG submission 10543) | reverse complement strand
TCAACATAGGCAACATATCCCGAAGAACTTTCTTCCACATGCTCTTTGGCGGCAATTGTTTTATCGATCAGTGTTCTTTTTTGATTAGTGACAGGATCCAATGCCATCTTGGTGCCATTTATCGTGAGTATCCATTCCTTTCCCTGGTTAAATTGTATGGCGGGCATGGATGTTACAGTATCAGCACCTGCGGTTTTCAATTTCTGGTTCAGATCTGCCAGTGATAAAAATGGTTGCTCTGTCGTTTTAAGGCCTCCTTTCACCCAAACATCTTTATCATTTATTTTTTTCAGATAAATATAGTCTTCTGTGCCATAGACAAATTGTAGTTGTCGCAGGTTTGCTGGTGCAAGGTCAGTACGGTATCTGACCAGGGCATCTTCCATGGTAAGTAATTTATTTTGTGCAGGCACGTTTTGTGCAAGCAGGGAATAGCTTATTGCAATGAGCGAGGCGACAAAAAGATATCTTTTCATTTTTCCAGTTGAGGGGCAAATTTAGTTTAAGAACGCAAAGATAAAGTTGGGTGAGTGTGTTATGTATCAAGCTACATTGCTACTATGAGGCTTCCGTTGCGTCGCACTCTTGTGCTTTCGGTAATTCTATGCAGCATAATTCAACCTGTTGTGCCTGTCCCGACCGTAAGCGTCGGGATCACTCACTGCATCGTTCAGGGCTGTACTGATCAGGACATAAGGTTGAGCGAAGCGAAATCCCGATGAATATCGGGACGTCGCACTCTTGTGCGTTAACAATGCTATTCAGCATCGCCTGTGCAGCCTGCCCTGAGGAGCGAAGCGACGAATGGGTCGCAATCCTTTCATCTTTCGGTATTTCTATGCAGCAAGAAGTGTCCGCTCCGATGCCCCAGTAATTTACAATCCTGACCGTTAGTTTCTAACCCCGACCGCAGCGTCGGGGCGTCAGGGCGTTGGGTAATTGCGACGCGAAGCCTACCTGAGCACAGCGAAGGGTTTTGGGCTATGTAATTCTAATGATTTTTAATTGAACCAAATCAAGAAACAAAAATACCGTAAAAAACACCTTTGATAATTCATTTAAGTTTTGGTACTTAGTTTTTATTGCTCCCTATTCTTTTATGCTAATCCTATTGAACAATTAGAAATAATTATCTTACTTGTAGTTATTCCCTTAGCAAAAGGAATCAACGCTATTTTATTTAAATTCGATATTCACAGATTAATTCCTGATTGTACTATGGCCACACATAAGCTTTCTCTTTCCCGTTTAGAAACTTTCCTCTTTGATGCCTGTGACATCCTAAGGGGAAACATGGATGCTTCTGAATACAAGGAATACATCATTTCTATGTTGTTTCTAAAAAGGGTTAACGATCAGTTTGAGGTGCATCGTGATCGTCGGAAAAAAAAATTAGTTGAAGACAGAGGTTTAAGTGACCCCGAGATGATTTATGGAGAATTGGAAAGGCAAACCGCGCCAGATTATGATTTCTTTGTTCCTCTCGCTGCCCGATGGAGACGTTTGGATGGAGACCCGGAATTTTTCATTAACGAAAAAGGTGAAGAACAGCGCTACAACTATATCAAAGATTTGCAGGAGGAAATAGGCGACCATTTGAATAAGGCATTAGCTGCTTTACAAGATGCTAACCTTGATAAGTTGGACGGAGTATTTAACCAGGACAACATCAATTTCAACAAAACTTTTGGAAAGAACAACAAGCAGATAAGCGATGAAGATTTACGCAAACTCATTCAGGCGTTCAACAAAAAGAATTTGAGAGATGATAATCTGGAGTTCCCTGACTTGATGGGTGCTGCTTACGAGTACCTGATAAAACATTTTGCGGACAGTGCTGGAAAAAAAGCCGGAGAATTCTACACACCAAACGAGATTGTAAAATTGTTGGTGAACATTCTTGAACCCGGCAAGGATGCTGAAATATACGACCCTACAGTCGGCAGTGGCGGTATGCTCATTGAATGTAAGAACTATGTAGAGAGTCGTTATGGCTCTGCAAAAAATCTTTCGCTTTACGGACAGGAAAAAAGCGGAACCGTTTGGGGCTTATGTAAAATGAATATGTTGTTTCACAATATATATGACAGCAAAATTCTAAATGGTGATACGCTGCTTAATCCTTTGCACTACGACAGCGACCGCACAGGTGAATTAAAAACATTTGACATTGTAATTGCCAATCCCCCGTTCTCACAGGATTACACCACAACGCAAATGAAATTTAAGGAACGCTTCAACTTTTGGATGCCGACAAAAGACAAAGCGGATTTCATGTTTGTCCAACATATGCTTGCTTCACTTAACAATGCCGGCCGAATGGCAGTCGTGATGCCTCACGGTGTATTGTTTCGTGGTGGCGAGGAACGCAAATTTCGTGAGTGGCTTATTCAACTTCCTGGCAGTAATGACCGTTGCTATTTGGAAGCGGTGATTGGTTTGCCGCCTGCTCTATTTTATGGAACGGGAATTCCCGCAAGTGTGCTTGTTATCAATAAAAAAGGTGCGCACCTTAGAGACAAAGTTCTTTTCATCAATGCCGACCGAGAATACCAGGAAGGAAAAGTACAAAACAAACTGCGACCGGAAGACCTTGAAAAAATTACTTTTACTTACCGACACAAAACGGAAATCCCTAAATACAGCAAGTTGGTGGCGAAGAATAAAGCCATTGATGAGCTCAACAGCTTAGAGACTGAAGGTTTTAATTTCAACATTCGTAGGTTTGTGGACAATTCACCGCCACCGGAACCCCATGATGTGCACGCACACCTGCGAGGTGGTATACCTGAAAGTGAAGTGAATGCGCTTAAAGAAATTTTTGATTGTTATCCAGGACTAAATGAAAAATTATTTGAATCGCTGAAAGAAGACTACCTGAAATTTTCAGAAACCATTTCTCAAAAAGAAGAAATCAAAAAACTGTTTGATGAAAGCCATGAAATAAAAACTGCTCACAAAAAATATACAGATGCAATCAAACTATGGTGGGATGAACAATTTCCAACCCTTGATAAATTACCCGAACGAAAAACAAGTGTGTTCGATTTATATCACAAATTCTCAGCATCACTGACAGTGAAACTTCGTCTCAATCAAAATCATGGTAATCCCACAAATCAAATAAATCATAGTTCAGACATTTTAGACGATTTCAAAAGTCGTGGCTCATTTGCGTCTTACTGGACCAGCATTACTAACGATATTAAAAGTGTTATTGCAAGCGGATGGAATGCAGAACTGATTCCTGATGATGAGATTTTGCAAAGCCAGTTTCCTGAAGTTTTGAAAGAGCTGAAGGTAAATGAAGCAAGGCGGGATGTATTGGAAGCAAAGTTTGATGAAGTTAACGAACTGGAAGATGATGTTTGGAACGAGGAAGATTATGAAGTGTGGCGAAGCAAAGAACTGAAAGAACACAAAGACAGAATTAAAACATTGAAAGGCGAACGCAAAGACGCAGACAAGGAACACAAGAATTTACAGAAGCGAATTAAGGCGAATGAAAAAGCCCGGAAAAAGCAACCCGAACTGTCTGATGAAATTGAAACACTAAAAACTGAGGCAGAAAAATATTTTGCTGAAGTGCAACGGTATGATGCGATGATTGAAGCGGATGAAAACAGAATTGCCAAACACACTACATTGGAAGAAGAAATTAAACAGTGCAAGAAAAAAATTAAGGATATAAAGGACCGCAAACAGGATTTAGTTGACAAGGCCCGCTTACTTATTACCCCCGAAGAAGCTAAAGGACTTATTTTAGAACGCTGGCTGCTTGCCCTGCACGAAACTATTAACGGCTACCTGCAAGCACATCAACGCCAACTGTTGCAATCACTAGAAAATCTTTGGAACAAATACACCATACCACTACACAACGTTTTAAGTGCGCGGGAAATAGAAACCGAATTGCTAAACACTTTTTTAGTTGAACTTGGATATGAATAATTCACTAAGAGAATTAGCTGTAGTTGAATATGGTGCAAGCCCAAAAGAAATCAGAGTTGATTTCACAACTCCTTTTAAAATTTATGGAACGGGAGGATGTGTTGGTTACGCTAAAGATTTTTTGTTTGAAGGCCCGCTTATTGTTGTTGCAAGGAAGGGAACTCTTGATAATCTATTTTATTCAGAAAAGAATTGTTGGGTAATTGATACTGGTTACGCTGTAATTCCTAAACAAGATGTAAATGCGAAGTGGCTCTATTATCAACTTTCAAATTTTGATTTGAAGAAATTGAATGAAGCCACCGGAGTTCCAAGTATCAGCCGTGATTTACTTTACAGAATTAAATTTCATAAAGCTTCTCCATCAGAACAAAACAAAATTGCAAAAATCCTCTCCACAGCCGATGCAGTAATAGAAAAAACTCAAGTCGCCCTTGCCAAATACAAGGCCATTAAGCAAGGTCTACTGCAAGATTTATTTATCCGTGGTATTGACATCACCACCGGCAAGCTTCGACCACGACATGAAGATGCACCAGAGTTGTATAAAGAAAGTAAATTAGGACTAATCCCGAATGAGTGGGAGGAAAAAGAATTTAAAGAATTGATAAAATCAATTGATAGCGGATGGAGTCCAAACTGTTTAGTTGAACCAGCCACTACGGGTGAATGGGGTTCATTAAAAACAACTTCGGTTACTTGGGATGGATATAATCCTAACGAGAATAAAAAACTGCCAGCCAATGTTTTACCACTAGAAGAAATTCAAGTTGATTTTGACGATATTTTAATAACTAGAGTGGGTCCACGAGAACGAGTTGGAGTGGTTGTTCATGTGAATGATCCAAGAAAAAAATTGATGTTATCGGATAACATGCTCAGATTCAAAATTGTTAAGGATCAAAATATATTCTTGCCATTTTTAGCGCTTTCATTAGGTTCGCGTTATGTTCAATCTGAATGGCAAAAAAGAATATCCGGTTTAGCAGAGGCTCAGGTTGTAATAAATCAACAGATAATAAGAAAGACGATTATTCTGTTTCCAAAAAGTCAAGAACAGCAAGCTATTTACGAAAGAGCAAATAATATTATGTCTAAAATTAAAATCGAACAACTCTATCTGGATAAACTTCAACAAATAAAGCAGGGCTTAATGAGTGATTTGTTAGGTGGAAGGAAAATAGTGAAGGTTCCGGGGGAATTAGTGACACAAAACGAAAACTAATGGCTGAATATACCAATGTGGAAAAACCTTTTCTTGACAAACTGCGCCAGTTAGGCTGGCAGGTGATTGACCAAGGTATTGGTGTTCCGCAGGAGCCCAAGAAAAGCTTGAGAGAAAATTTCAAACAGGTCTTGTTGCCGAAAGTTTTTAAAGACAGCGTTAAGGGAATCAACAAAACTGATGATGGTAGGGAGTGGCTAACCGACAAACAGTTAGACGAGTTGCTTTTTGAGATTCAAAATTTTTCAGGAAAAAGTTTGTATGAAGCCAACAAAGAAATTCATCGCTTATTATTGAAAGGAACAACCGTAAACAAAAATGAATTGACAGGTGAACAAAATCCGACAGTTCGCTTGATTGATTTCAGAAATTGGGATAAGAATAATTTCATTGCCATCAACCAGCTTCGGCTGCTTACTCCCGGAGCAAGCCGGGCAGGAATTATTCCGGACATAGTTTTATTCCTAAACGGTTTGCCGGTGATACTAGTGGAGGCAAAGGATTTTGATGTAGCAGAACCATTGAGTGAAGCATATTTGCAGGTAACGCGATACGCCAATACAAGGCAAGACGATTATGGAGTGAAGGAAGGGGAAGAAAAACTATTTCACTACAACATTTTCAGCATCATCACACACGGAACGGAAGCAAGAGTTGGAACAATTAGTGCCGAATTTGATTTCTACAACAACTGGGTGGATATTTTTCCTGAAGAATATAAGGCATGTGAATATCCTCCTTGCGAAGAACGGCAGGAAGTGATGATTCATGGAATGTTGAATAAAGAAATTCTGATTGATATTCTGAAACACTTCACCTTATTCATGGAAATTAAAAAAGGCGTTGAAGTAAAAGTTGTGGCACGATACAATCAATATCGGGCTGTCGGGAAAATCATTCGCAACTTACGGCAAGGAAATACTCCTATGGAAAGAGGAGGTGTGGTATGGCACACTCAGGGGAGCGGAAAAAGTTTAACAATGGTTTTTCTCATTCGCAAGCTACGGAGTTGTGATGATTTGAAGGACCTGAAAGTAATTTTCATAGTTGACCGTCTTGATTTGGAAGAACAGCTTTCGGAAACAGCCGTGCTTGCAAACGAAACTTTGAACCTGATTGAAAGCAAGGTTGACCTGCATGACTTGAATGATGATACAGGCGACATGAACATGGTGATGATTCATAAATTTTTGACGGACAATAATGTTTCCGCACAATCGCTTATTGATGCAGGCATTATTCCCACTTTTGAAAAGTTTGAAACGATTAACAACAGTGACAGAATTTTATTGTTGGTTGACGAAGCACACCGTACACAGGGAGGCGACATGGGAGATAATTTGTTCAATGCGTTTCCTCATGCAGTGAGAGTTGGTTTTACAGGAACTCCATTGCTGACTGAACGACACGAAATAAAAACACATGAACGCTTTGGCGGAAGATTAGATGAGAGCGGCGAACCGTGGATTGACTCTTACAAATTTGACAAAGCAGTTGCCGACAGAGCAACAGTAGAAATAAAATACATCGGCAAAGTTTCAAAAGACAAGTTAGAGGATAAAGAGTTGTTTGATGCGGAGTTTGAAGATATGTTCAAAGAAAGAACGCAAGCCGAGAAGGAAGAAATTCAGAGAAGATATGGTTCGTTCATCGCATACTTGGAAAGCAAAGATCGCATTGCAGGAATTTCAAAGGACATTATTGAGCATTATTCCAACGACATTCTTGTAAATGGTTTCAAAGCACAGGTTGTTGCTTCGAGTATCGTGGCAGCGGTACGTTACAAGTATGAATTGGAAACTGCCATTCAGAATAAGATTGCAGAATTGAAAGCTTTACCTGGTGATGCACGAGATGATAAACGCATTGAGCAGTTAGAGTTCTTAAAAGTGCAGGCAATTGTTTCAAGTATTGGAAACAATGAACCCGGCTACATCAGCAAGGCAAGACGGGAAGCATTGGACACCGATGCCAAAAATACTTTCAAAAAAGATTTTGACTATTCAAAAGAAGATGGGGGGCAATACAAGAAACCTGAAACAGGTATCGGAATCATTTGCGTTTGCGACCGCCTGATTACGGGCTATGATGCACCCATTGAGCAGGTGATGTATTTGGACAAAGGAATGAGAGAGCATGATTTGTTTCAGGCAATTACCCGTGTAAACAGAACTAAAAAAGGAAAATCTTTCGGGTTGATTGTGGACTATTACGGAGTTACAAAACATTTGAGTGATGCGTTGGCGATCTATACTGACAAGGACAAAGACAAATTGAAAAACTTCCTCAATGTGTTTCGTGACATCAATAAAGAGATTCCTGTTCTTGAATCACGATATAAACGCATCCTGAATCTGTTCACAGAAAACAAATTGAATGAGATTGAAAATTTTCTCAATCAAAAATTTACAGATGGCACAGCCGAATTTGAATTTGCTGAAAGTTGTATCGAGCAAGCGAAGAACATAAAGTTCAGAGCAGAACTGCTCACCTACTCCAAAAGTTTCTTTGACAGTTTGGATTTACTTTTCAATACACAAGTCGGAGGTGAATACTGGGTTCGTGCAAAACGATTGGGTTACTTGCTTTGGAGAATTCAGGATCGTTACAAAGATGAAACGATGGATTTGAAATGGACTTCCCAAAAAGTCCGTCAGTTAATTGACAAGCATTTGCTTTCCTTAGGAATTGACACGAAAGTTCAACAAGTTTCAATTCTTTCTGATGAATTTAAAAGCAAAGTTGATTACCTGAATAAGACACCGAAATCAAAAGCATCGGAAATGGAACATGCAATCCGTTGGCACATCAAGGTAAATCTTGACAAAGATCCTACGCTTTACAACCGTTTCAAGGACCGGCTTGAAACAATCCTGAATGCTTACAAAGAAAATTGGGAGGAGATTGTCAAACGCTTGGAAGAATTGAGAGATGAAATGGCAGAAGGAAGAAAAGTGGAAACGGAAGACATCTCAATTATTGAAGCACCGTTTTATGATTTGCTCAAAACAAATCTGACAACAGAAAACGAGAATGAAATTCGAAAGACAAAAGAACTCACTCACACGCTGATCTTGATTCTGAAAGAAACAGCGGAGATAAATAACTTCTGGACAGACAAAGCTGCAGAGAGAAAACGAATTGAAGGAATGATTGAAGATGAAATCCGTTATTCAAGAATTGATGAACTTTATGCAAAGGCAAGTGAAATGGCAGGCGAGTTAATGAAACTTGCTAAAAACAGAGAGGCAGATTTAAGATGAAGTTAGAGGATATCAATATTACCATTGAGAAAACTCACCGAAGAAAAACGGTAAGCATTTTTATTGAACGAAATGGTTCTGTAAGAGTGCTTGCACCTGTTACAGCATCTGATGAGAAAGTAGAAGCTGCAGTTAAATCAAAAGAGTATCAGATATTCAAGAAACTTGCAAAGTGGAAAGAATTAAATCAGGGAAAAGTAAATCGTGAATTCGTTAACGGACAATCCTTCCTTTACCTTGGAAGAAATTATCGTTTGGCAATTAAAGAAAATCAGGAAGCGCCGTTAAAAATTAGCGGAGGTTTTTTTCAACTTGACAAAAAGTATTTGAGCAAAGCAGATAAATTGTTTAAAGATTTTTATCGTACCAAAGCCGAGCAGAAAATCAAAGAACGGTTGAAACTGATTGAAGAAAAATTTCAACTCAAACCGACATCAATAAAAGTTTTGGAACTAAGAAATCGCTGGGCGTCGTGGACACCAAAAAACGAATTAAGATTTCACTGGAAATGTATCATGGCTCCTGTTTCGGTTCTTGACTACATTATCACACATGAAATGGTGCATCTAAAATTTCCAAATCACTCAACTGAATTTTGGAATGAGCTTGATAAAAAAATGCCCAATTATAGAGAATATGAGAAATGGCTGAAAAGCAATGGAGTCAAAATGAGTTTATAAAATTCGGATCTAATTGCCGGGTATGGCTAATGCATAAAACGGATAAAAGTTGTGCTGAGCATTACCGAATTAATAATTTTGTGGGCTCATTCATCATTTGATGGCGGAATTTGACGAAATATTTTATGATGATAGTTTATTACCTGTATCCGACCAATTTGAAGTACAGGCCGAGAAAGCTATAACTGAATTTTTTAACCAAGATAAAAGCAGGGTTTATTATAGCAGACAAATAGAAGTCATCCATGAAGATAGATACTTCCATTGGGTTACGAACAGAGTACTCAGGAAAATGGCGGCTTCAGGTAAACTGGAGAGTGAGAGACGAAGTCTGAGAATTGGAACTACATTGATCTTGTATTGGCATCCCAGTTTTAGGTATTATAAAAGGGAAGCTCAAAAGCTAGTAAATATCGTAGACGAATATTCTGAAGCGTCTAATAGCATTGCATTAGGAGATCACGGAGAACATCTGGTATTGAAGGGGTTTGTGAAATTCGGTTATCTTGTTCGGGGATTGGAGACGTCGTCTTTTAACGAGAAAATCTGGAAAGCTACGGATCATGATTTGGATTTTATAATGGAGAAAGACGGTATTCCATATGGTGTTGAGGTTAAGAATAAGTTATCTTACATTGATAAGGTGGAATTTGATATTAAGATAAAAATCTGCCATCATCTTGGAATTCGGCCTGTGTTTGTGAATAGGATGCTGCCTAAGATTTGGATTGAAGAACTCAGGGCGCAAGGTGGGTTCGCTTTGATATTGAAATACCAACTATATCCTAGATTTTTAAGTAATCAAGCTAAAATTTTGAGAGAGCAGTTTAATTTGCCAGTGGACAGCCCAAAAGCTTTAATGGACGGAACAATTCAAAGATTCGAAAATTGGCACATCAAGAATGTGAATTCACTTTAGCATTCACATAGAAGGTGTGGTAAAGCACTAATTATCAGGACAGGTTGGAATACCTCTATTAATACGTAGTTTCTAGCGATGCGACATGGTTTTGGAACGAAAGGCTTATAACACCACATATCTTTATAACGGTATTTTTTAGTTATTTAGAATAAAGTAGGTGAAAAATACTATTTCACTTGCGGATAAGACAAAAACAAAAGCTAAAAAAATATTTTTAGGTAATACGGTATTACTTTTGCTTACTTTATTATACATTTAAGCCTTCTAATAAAAAAGCCCCTGTAGAAACAAGGGCGATTTCTAAGCTGCCTACTTAGAATTGTGCTTAATAGAACAGGAACATAATAGAATAGGAAAGGGTCTCTTTGAGGCCCTTACTTTTTCTCCTGTAATAGGGTGAGTGAAACTCCACCTAAACAGAATATCACATGCGTTCCCGCATTTTGGGCAAATGGCTTTTGCCATAATTAATACCTCCTTTTTTGTTTAGCCGATTGTTTAATTGAGGCGGCTTCCTCATTGTTGCGAAAGCAACAACATTTTCATTTGGTAGTTACTTCTTCACAACGCTTAGGAGTGCATTAATTATAAGCACAAAACGATTTTAAGGCAGACTAACGAAGAAATTTATTGTGGAATAAAGAATGGTAGGTGTGCAGCTAACATGGTTTTTCACAAGAAATTTCAAACCCATCCAATTGGTTTTTGATTCGTCTGAAAAGAGCTAATGCAATATAAATAAATTTCTATGAATCATAATGGCAATTCTCAGCTTTTTACCAAAAAAGACATTTACACAATTCGTGAAAAAATAAAAACGAATTTTATTTGGTTATTACACACAAATTACCGAATGGTTTCTTTATGCAGTGAGGAACCATTTGAAATGAAAGTGGCTATTCATGATGATCGCACCGTTTGAGTAGTAAGGTAACTTGTGCGTGGGTAGGGAAAAAAGTGCGGTCCCGATAGCTATCGGGATACTTTTTTCCTTGAATTTTCTTTGGTCACTTTCTTTGCTTCAAGAGGTAACTATATATGAGTTAGACCAAATAGCGGATTAAGCGCATTGGAAATTGTCTAAATTCTCATACTCCTGTACTGTAATTTGAACGGTGTTGCCGTTGCAGCAAGCAAACACATGAGGAGGACGACAAAAGGCATTTACAAATAATGAAGCGTTTTCATCGCTTAGCCTTTCAATGTCATAGTGACATTGATCTCCGTTTAGGCTTGCAATTAGATTCAATTCATAGTCATGACATCCGTGAAAACAGGCTAGCTGAAATTCATCTATAATCCAATAAAAAATGGGGTTATCAACCGTACTTGGATAAAATAAAACTATGTGTTGGCAGATTGAACCGGAGTTATGTATGGCACACTCTCTGTCGAAGACAGATATTCCGTCTCCGTAATTATTAAAGCTGTCGCTTTGAAATCTTCGCTTGCTTGCAACGTATTTTCTGATATTGAGGGTTCTAATAAGAGGCATTTTTGAATTGTTGCATTGAGTATTTCTTCTATTCTTTCAAGTGTTACGTTTGATTCCTGATTAGTTATATTATAATCTACGCCAATTCCTTCTTCCTCTCTAATATCATAAATATTTTCTGGGTTGATAATTACATCTACAAAAAAAATCCCTTTATCAAAAGTTAAGGTAATGCCTCCGTTAGTCATTGGTGTGGAATCAACGCCAAATCCTAATTGAGAAAATTTTTCATATATCTCAATGGCCCTATCAATCGTTAATACTGATGGGGCAGACCCGACACCATAATCCCATCCAACAGGTAATTCAGAATAGGACATTATTTTTTGTACTTCCATTGACGGAACAAGAGTACTATTATGGCTTTCTTCGAAAAACATTTTATTTTTTAACTCCTATTTTTTGTTTGCGTTCCTCCAAGTTGCTTATAGTTTCCTCAAATTTTTCTTCATAGTTCTTTACAACTAAATTCAAAGCACTAGATAGCGACTTTAAAGCCGGAAAAGACATTTGGACTATGCAAGAATTAATACCGTGTTGGTTGAATATAATATGCGCCTCACTTACACTATAACCACACGTAAAACCGTTAACATAAAAATTGGGTATCGGGTTCCCCCTCATAACTTCCCCAATATTCCTATTTGGAACTGGGTTAGGCTTAAATTCTTCTGGCATAGTCACCCAATATAATACAAAATTAATAAACCTAACCCTAATTTTAGGCCAAAAAATCGAGACATAAATGAATGATAGATAAGCCTTAGATAAAGTCCTTGACCTCAACTTTAAGGACGTCGGCAATGCTTTTCAACGAAAGGAGATGTGTATTTCTTTGCCCTCTTTCCAAAAATGAAAGATTAGAAAGATCAATCCCCGTTAGGTCGCTCACGCGTTGTAAAGACATCTCTTTGGCCCTACGAATTGACCTTATTCGCTTGCCCATTTCATTTAAGAAAATATCATTTCTCATTCTTTTCCGATTAATGTGTTATACTTCAATCTTCCTTTGCAATTAGTCAAAGCATCAGCAATGCGTTCATCTTGGAAAATTTCTCTGCGATTAAATCTAAAAGCATTTTCATTGCAATAGCGCTGTAAATGTTTCGCACTAACAAAATGATGAATGCCATTGATCTGCTTTTTCAAAATATTCCAATAGCCTTCGATGTTATTCGTATGAATTAATATTTCTTCAAAGCGAACATATTGCTTTTCCCTGTGGTTAATCGTTTTGTGATCGTACAATTCCTTAACCCTATTTATAAGCATGATGCTCGTCGGTTACCATAGTACTATTTGGAGAAACAAATTCCTGGATAGTCTTAGTAACATTCTCAATGTTTGTTTGAGGTATAACCTTCGTTCTAACTTTCCCATGACGTTGGACTGCACCTAATACCATAGTCTTGTAACCTACGCCCGCATGTGCCTTTCTCTTGCTGAAATGTTTATTTGATTCCTTGCCGCCGATGTAACTTTCGTCTACCTCTACGACTCCTTCCAACAATTCAGGCTCATTATCCGTCAGCATTTCACGTATTCTGTGATTTAAAAACCATGCAGTTTTTTTTGCGTTACTCCCAGCATTTTCGATAATTGCAAACTGCTAATGCCTTTGCTATGGACAGCTAAAATATAAGTAGCCAAAAACCATTTTGTCAAAGGGAGTTTTGTGTTCTCGTATATTGTTCCAACGGTCACACTAAATTTTTGCCTGCATTGTTTTTCTCTACATTTGAATGTTTTGCCATTGGCAAAGCGACAAACATTTATTGAACCACAGAAAGGACAAGCTGGTGTACCGTTCCACCGTTGCTGCTCCAAATATTCCCTACATCTTTCTTCTGTGCTAAATTCTTTTTGAAATTCTAATATGCTTTTGAAGGTTTTCATGTGTTACAATGTCTTACTAAGTGGTTAAAAAAAATTATTTCTTTTCTTTTGTTGCTTTGTCAAGAAGAAACTCAATCAGATTGCTAATGCTGCGATGTTCTTTTGCCGCCATAGTTTCCAATTTCTTTTTTAATTCTTCACTGGTTCTGAATGTTATCGTTGTATCCTTATTTTCTTTCTTTTGCACCATGACATAAAGATATATTGTCTTACATTGTAAAACAAATATTGGGTAACAATTTTTTATTTATTAATTTTGGTTATGGCCTATTAATTTTGGTTATGGCCAAGGATAAAAGGAAATCAGCTAAAAAGGCATCTGAACTGTTCCACAGCATTATGAAAGCCTCTGTTAGGGGCAACCCTAAGCCAAACAAGGCCAAAAAAACAAAGGCAGGGTGAGTCTGCTAAACTCGGCTACGGCTGGCTAATGAGACCAGTTTTCACCCCTGTCCTTGCGGCATCATTGGGGATAATATAATTATCCAAATAATATTTTCGAACTTATCTTTGTTTTAGAAAAAGAGGCGGCCTATCCGGTTTGACGGATACCTTTAACCTTGCGGGGTTAAAGTTTGAAACCAACCTCTTTAGACTTTAAAAAGCAAAGCCCCTGTCGCCGTCAAGTGTCGGGGGCTTACTTTATAAAGTACTTGAACTTGTTTCCAACTGTTTTTGCTCCTAACACTTTCTTCTTTTTTAGCGTCGAGGCATATTGAGTAATTCTTTTGAACAAGACCCCAGAACTTTCACTTTTGTCATATTTCAAAAGTTCATCGACAATGTCCTGTACAAAGCCGTTTTGAATTTTACTTAGCGCAAACAATATTTTATCTTTCCATGTATTGGCGTCTTCATACGTTTTAGGAATCTCGTTCACTTTTTCTTTTTCCTCATTATCCTCTGCAACGCTTACTGGATGCCCATTTTGAAAGATAGTTATCGTCGTTCTAAGTGCTTCCAATTGCTTATCCAATTGCCTTTCCTTTTCAAAAAGAGTTGTTAGAAAGCTGTCTTTTGTCTCCATCTTAAAATTATTTACCTCTAAATTAACGATAAATAATAATTCCTATCATATTCTATCCAACGATGTTAATAACTTCTTACAAACCCTGTAGATACAGTAAGAGAAGAATGGATAATCACGTATAAAGCAGTTTATAGGTGTTGGAGATAAGATAAGGGTGGTCTAACAGGTATATAGTTACCTTTCAAGACAAAGAAAGTGACAATAGCTTTTTCAAAAAATGAAATACTCGCGTTGCTGTTGGTCGCCCCGACGTCCTGACCCTGAAGGTCAGGATTGTAAACTGCGATCGGGATAAGCTCTGGCAACAGTATGAAATTGAAGGCGGCTATATATCAGCATAATGTTGCAAAATATCAAAACTGTTTTCTCTGTTGTAATAAAATTTAGCTGAGCTGTACAAATAATCGCAGAGATGAGCAGCCAAATCCCAGTTAGGATGACAAGGATTTTTATGAATGCCTGCCTGCAACCTGCCCGCTCCAAAGGAGTCCTTCATGTCCGCCCGGGGTCTTCACAGCCAAGCCTTGCAGGGGTGGCGAGACCCTGGGATTAGTTTCATAATTTCAATATCTTTAACAAGGATGTACGGTCTGATGTCCATCCTGCATATCAACATCTACCGATAGCAACGTAATCCTAATGAGCACACCATCCTAACTTTTCTTTCGAAAAACCAGCCCAACCATAAAATCAATAATGAGATGTAAATCTTAAAATAATAGTTATGCCAATTCCAGATTTTCATGTCCGCCCCGGGGGTTTTCACAGGCAAGCCTTGTCAGGAGCGAGACCCCGGAATCCATTTGATGTTCATTAACTTTAATAATGCCTAAGTCCACCGGAGTCCTCACAGCCTAGTCTTGGGTCAGAATTTCAAAATCAAAATTAGAATTATGCAAGTCCAATTTCAGTACATCATAGACTTAGCAAGGCATTATAAATCATTTGTTGATCACTCTGAGATGCTTTTTCAAGCAATAAATGAATTACCGCGCGAAGTTGTTTCTGACATTTTCAAAGAGTTCGGTGATCCCGAACGAAATTTTCAACCGGTCAATCTTTTACGAGCTGATGTGTCAAGAAGGTTACTTGCTGGAGAATTCATAGATGAAGAACTCGTAGAGCAGATAAAAGATAAAATTCGTGCTAAAGACACGACTTTCTTCGTCCATTACAAGGAGGAGCTGTTACAACAACTGCTGGATTACGAGCTGCCTAAAAGAGACTTATTTGCCAACTGGCAAAAACCATGGACTATATTTCACAGCTTTTTTTTCAGAGGAGTCGTAAAAGACACGGTACGAAAATATTTGGAGCAAATCTGTAAGGATCTCATTGAAAAATTGGAATTGGAAGATTTCACATACCACTGGGTGGATTTTCAAGGACCGAACAACTTTGGCTCTGAATGGAGCTGGCTGGCATTGTACCCCGATCATAAATCTTCGCACAGAATCGCTTACCAATTTTTCATCAAATTTAGCGCTACTCCTGAGGGTGGAAGAGTTGCAGGTTGGAATTTAAAAAATCCAGAACCTAATCAACTTAAACTACTAGGTAATTATGATGAAGTATTGGCGTATTTTAAAGAACAGAAACAAGAAACAATAAGGCTTAATAGCGAGAGCAGAAATTATTTCAAGTATGCGCCTGGTCCACAAGCATCGCATTGGGATGAATTTTATAAAGCGGGCATGGCTGCGTTGAATTTTAACGAGCTTAATTTAGGCGCCCTTTCCAAATACATATCAACAAATCAAATCAAGGAAGTTATTGGCAAATCCCCCGAAGAAAAATCTTCACCCGCGTGGAATACGTGGTTATTTAAAACCGCCAATATCGGTGATGTGCTTTTTGCTAACAAAGGAGTAAATACATGCATCGGCATTGGTATTATCACCGGGGAATACTATTATGAGGAAGCAATCGACCGATATAACCACCGGCGAAAGGTGGATTGGATAACTAATAAAGTTTATGAATACAAAAGCAATAGTTTAAAGAGCTATAAGACGCTTTTTCGTCCGGACACATTTAGCCCAACCAGAGTCTTCGAGTTTATACTAAGCGAGTATGCGAGGCTCTATCCGGAACTAGCGAGTCTATTTGAGAAATATGATTTGCCCTTTAAAGTTCAAACGATCGAAGAGTCAATTGTCTCCGAACCAGACCCCATACACGGAGAGACCGAAGGGCAAATGGAGGAAGGAGAGAGTTTGAATTTTTGGTGGCTGAACGCAAATCCAAAAATATGGAGTATTAGCAGCCATAATGAAGGGGAAAAACAAACCTATACTACCCACAATGAGAAAGGTAATAAGCGAAGGATTTATAAATACTTCGAAGCCGCAAGACCTCATGACTTAATTATTGGCTATGAAAGCTCACCAACAAAACAAATATTGGCACTTTATGAGGTAACGAAAGGGATTCATGTAAGTGATAAAGGTAAGGAGGAAATAGAGTTTCAGTTAATTTCTAAATTGGAAATTCCGGTTCATTGGAACGATTTAAAAAATAACCCTGGCCTTCAAAAGTGTGAGGTGTTTAATAATAATCAAGGCAGTCTCTTCAAACTCACTGAAGAAGAATATGATATCATCCAGGAAATCATTGATAATAAGAATATTGTTCTCGAGCAGCAAAGCATTGACGTTAAAAAATACAGCTTTTCGGAAGATTCAGATAAACCCTTTATAAGCGAAAATGATTTTCTGCAAACAGTTGAGCTTTTAAAAAGGAAGAAGAATATTATTCTTCAAGGACCTCCCGGCGTTGGGAAAACATTCATAGCACGAAAGCTAGCATATGAGATAATGAAGGAGATACAGGAGGCAAACATTGAAATGGTTCAATTTCATCAGTCGTACAGCTATGAAGATTTCATTCAGGGATTGAGACCAACAATTAAAGGCGGCTTTGATTTGCGGGACGGGATTTTTTATTCTTTCTGCCAAAGAGCATTAGCCCATCCTGACCGGCCATACTTTTTCATTATTGATGAAATCAACAGAGGTAATCTCAGCAAGATTTTTGGAGAGCTAATGATGCTAATTGAAGCAGATAAGAGAGCTGAAAAGTTTGCATTGAAGTTAACCTATGCAGAAGACGAGAATGATAAATTTTACGTTCCTGAGAACCTATATATCATCGGTACAATGAATACAGCTGATAGATCACTCGCAATTGTCGACTATGCGCTCAGAAGGAGATTTGCATTTATCACTCTTCAACCTGACTATGGGGATTCTTTCAAGTCGTTTCTTATGGAGAACGGCCTTTCGAAAGGGATGGTAGAACACGTTTGTTCATCTATCACTGCACTCAATAAAAAAATAAAGAATGATAATAATCTTGGCGAAGGGTTGCAAATTGGCCACAGCTATTTCTGTACTTATAAGAATGGTATAGATGAAAGTCGATGGTGGCAAGAAGTTTTAAATTTCGAACTAAAGCCGTTGCTAGAAGAAATTTGGTTTGATGATATGGCCAAAGTTGGTGAAATAATAAAATCACTCTCCAGGTAACGAATGCAAATCCCGATTGAAAATATCTATTACCTCCTTTGTTATGCTTGGAATAAGCTCGATGAAAAAGATCGTGTTGCAGTTTCAATTGATGACAAAACAGAGTTGCTTGACTTGTTTGCGAAAGTTCTTATCAATGCAACAAAGATACTACTTAAGAGGGGCATAGATAAAAGCTATGTTGACTACACCGAGGAACTAGCTGGTGTTAAAGGGAAATTGGATGTAAGCCAAACTTTGAAGCGAAATATACTATTTAAGCAAAAAACAATTTGCACATTTGATGATTTATCCTCAAATATTTTATCGAATCAGATTTTGGTAACAACTATTTACCGTCTGACGCGAACAAAAAAGTTGGACGAAGAATTAAAAGGCGAGTTGGCCAGGTTGTATAGAATGTTAGCAGATATTGCACAGATTGAATTAGCGCACTCATTATTCAAGCGGATAAAACTAAATAGGAATAATCGTTTTTATGGGTTTATCTTAAACGTTTGCCAAATCATTCACGAAAACACCTTGCCCTCAGAGGAACAAGGCAAATATAAGTTTGCAGACTTTACAAGAGACGAGCATAGAATGAATAAACTATTCGAAGCATTTGTAAGAAATTTTTATGCGATCGAACAGAGCAAATACACGACAGTTAAAAAGGAAACAATTAACTGGCGGTTTTCAGGAACAGATACTAATAGCATTCAATATTTACCAAGAATGGAAACAGATATTACTTTAGAAAATGAAAATGAAAAAATAATTATTGATGCGAAGTACTATTCGGAAACAATGACGGTTAACTATGACAAAGAAAAAATAAAATCGGCCAACTTATATCAATTATTCAGCTACCTAATAAATCAAGAAGACAAAACCGTAAAGTCATTAAACGCAACAGGAATTTTATTATACCCCACAATTGAAGAGGATTATAATCTTCAATTCAGGTACGAAAGCCACAATATTCAGATTAGAACGATAAATCTAAATACAAATTGGAGGAATATTTCTACGCGATTAAAGGAGATCGTACACGTTCCTTGATCGGTGCTTTCATGTAATTAAAAAGCTGCTAAATCTTACTCCGCCGTTTCCCCTCTCTTCTATAAACATATGATTTGGATCGGCTGAAAGATAAATGCTCACCTTGCCATTGTCCCCACGAACGTCAAACTCGTCTAAATGTTCACGGAAAAAGTTACGGGAACTTTCAAGTAATGAAAATCACTACTGTTGGGTGCAACCTGGCACACCAGATGAATATTAGTAGCATCGGTTGACTTGATGTAATCTAACGGAATTTCAAACCACCATACTTTTCGTTTTGGCCAAGACTCTTCGGGTTTATAAAATTTTGATGCGTAAATTCCCCTCCCTTTGACGCCGTAATGAGTTGTAAGCCATTGAAGTGCTTCCGATCTAATTGACATCAGTCAATTTATTTTGTCAGTAATACTTTAAGGTACTCGATTTCCTCTTATCAACTTTGATTTCTATCTTGTCAATCCAATCCGAACCACTATGAGTATTAGGTCTACCGATAAGGCAAAAACACGTCAAGCCCAAGAGTGTTATTTTGAACAAGGTCGCCTCTTCGAAGAGTATATAAGGCTACTCTTCAATCAAGACCATTTTCACTTAAAGAAATGGCGTCAATCCGGAACCCTACCAAAAGATACCTATATCCATGACCTTTGTTACCCTGATCTAGAACTCATTTTTGTTGGGAAAAATCAGCATCCATTTGCAGTAGAATGTAAGTGGCGAACAGAATTCAAGAGAGGAAAAATTGATTGGGCAACCCGAAAACAAATTACTAGATATGAAGAGTTTGAATTTAAAAGAGCAATGCCTGTATTTATCGCGATTGGAGTAGGAGGTGCACCCGCTAATCCTGAAAAACTTTTTGTGACACCACTATGCAATTTGAAAAACTACACCGAAATTTCCGAAGAACAGTTAATTAAATATAAGAGAAAACCAACTCAAAGGTTCTTTTACAACACCATCATACCAGGATTAACTTGAAACCCATGTTGCTGTTGGTCGCCTGACCCCTTGTTGCTGTTGGTAAGTTGCTGTGGTCGTTCTGATGATTGCAGAAAAACTCTGCCGCAGTAGCAAGATCGTGTCCTCATTATCTTCAGCATGATAGATGCTCGGAGCACCTCTAAACTCACAAAATCTTTTTTGCTTTATTTTGTAAAAACAAACTGTTTGAATATTGAACGAGCCATTCTTTATACCAAATAAGATATATCGACGATCTCAAATTCACGATCAATTTGGAGGAAGCCGTCAGGGAGGAATCTCTCCTTCAGCAACTAACCCATATATTTTTATATTTTCTGGGCAATCCGGCCATCAACATGGTTACAAAGATCAATGGGAGAATGATAATGTTTTCTCATACACCGGTGAAGGGCAGATTAATGACATGCAGTTTGTAAGAGGAAATCTCGCCTTAAGAGATCATCTAAAAAATGGGAAAAGAGTCTTTCTTTTTATTCAAGAGGAGAAAGGTTTTGCGAGATTTGAAACAGAATTGGAGTTGGAGGATTTTGATTTTTTCGTGGGGCCAGATAGAAAAGGGCATGAAAGGGCTGCGATAAAATTTTTCTTCAAAAGAGCAGGAAGTCAATTGCAATATCAGCCGGAACATACTTCACTTTCATTCGTAGCAGGTCCAAACGAATTGTTTAATAGGAACGTTCCGAATATTACTGAAAGGCAAGGTTTAGTTACTTCTCGTGTTGGCCAAGGTGCTTACAGAAAAAGTATTTTGTTTCGGTGGAAGTATAAATGTGCAGTAACAAACTATTCAAAAAAAGAAATTCTTATTGCATCACATATAGTTTCTTGGAAAGATTCGACAAATGAGGAGAGGCTGGATGTTGATAATGGTATTTTATTGTCTCCAACTTACGATGCATTATTTGATCAAAACCTAATAGCTTTTGAAAACAATGGAAAGATTATTCTTTCTGATGTGTTATCAAATACTAGATATCAAGACATCGGCGTTACTGGAACAGAAATAATTAAAAATTTTTCTCAAGACAATTATCCTTATTTGGAACGTCACAGGGAAAAGCTCTTATAAATTATTATCAATGCTTTCTACAGATTTACCTTCCATATTTAAAGAATTAAGCAAAGCAAGTTTCTATCGCAGTTTAGTCAGACAAAGAGTGATCAAAATAGTTTTGGGTAGCTCAGTTATTCGTGTATTTAAATCGGGGACAAAGGAAAAATTAAGAGACAGTTTAAATAAATTAATACCCGATCAAATACTAAAACTCAAAACTCAACTAGAGTTCAATCAATGGCATTTGCAAAATGTAAAAAAAATCTTTGAATGTTTAAAAACACAAAAGGAAAATATACAAAGGCTAAATAAGGTGGGATTAAAATGGGGCCACTCTACTAAAATATTTAATTTATTTATTGGTCATCTGGTTTTTAATAGCGCTTACTTTCGGGATTCGGAAAATCTAAAGAGAATAAAACATTATTTGCATGTCCCACTTGATCGAAAAGTTTTTGATGTATTAAGACGCTGCGGGGTCGATGATATTCCAAAAGCTATAAAGGACATAGATCGGAGAAAATACTATCATATGCAAAACACAATAAAAGAAGCATCAAAGAAACAGAAGTTGCCATCAATTTATTTTGATGAATATGCTTGGACATTTGAGAGTTTATGATTGCAGAATAGAATTACAGAACCCCGCATAGCTGCGCAGCGGGGCAGGCGTACAAGTGAGTGATCCCGACGCTTACGGTCGGGACAGGCACAACAGATTCAATTATGCTGCACAGAATTACTGAACGATGAAGTGATTGCGACGCAACAGGCGATGCTATGAAATACAGAAGCTGGTATCATGAAATTTTTCCTCATGTTGGTGCTGGTAAAGTTGCTGTTCGTCACCTCATCGCATCGGAACAACTCTAACCCCGCCTGACGACAAAAAAAATATAATGTTACCTTACCCTTTTCTTTTGATGATATGAAAGCAAGATCCTCGTTACTTATCACCGTCTTTGCTTTATTATGGTGGCCAGCTGAAGCGCAAACATCAAACGGCGCATCTGCATTTAAAATAGTAGGATATTATTCTCTGCAATCAGCGATGACCACAGATGGTAATAATGTTCCTTTCAGTAAGCTTACACATATAAACCTGTATTTTCT
>AR_comb_assmDRAFT_10242563_pt1 | contig 22262 bp, 23 predicted proteins | sample ArasoioldDNA_FD_10543 | JGI IMG/M metagenome (IMG submission 10543) | reverse complement strand
TAAGCATACTATAGGTCATCTCTGTTGGTGATGTTATTTCGTACTCGTTCCTAAGTGCTGCGCACAGCTAGTTGCACTGCCATACCGGCAGGGCTAATGAGGAGAAAGACGGACAGGAAGTATTAAGCAATGCGTAGTGCCAAAGATAGCGTGCCAGTCGTGCTTGTCGTGGCCCTGGAGGCAGAGCTGCAGCATGTTCTTGCCGCCGTCGGCGGGGTGCGGGAGAAGCAGGACGGCATCTGGCTTGACCGCTATGCGACCGTCGCCGGTCTCCTGGTTGTTGCAGTCCGCTCAGGGGTGGGGCTCATCAATGCCGCCGCTGCCACAGAGCGGGTGATCAATGCCTATTGGCCTCGGGTAGTGCTGAACTACGGATGCGCTGGAGCGCACCGGCGGGACATCCTGCCGGGGGACGTCATCATCGGTACTTGTGTCGTCCATCACAGCGCTGTCCAGTTCCTCGCCACCGGTGAGGAACGCTACCGCGGCTTCGGCTATGAAGTTGGCGGCGAGCGGGTGCGGGTGACGGAGCTGGCCTGCGCTCCGGCACTCGTCCAGGCGGCACGCGAGGTTGCTGCAGACTATGTGCCCATGTCGTGGCCCCCCGACCTGCCCTGGCCCGTTGCCGTGCCATACCGTGCGCCCTTGATGCACACTGGAGCCATCGCCTCAGCCGACGTCTGGACCCAGTCGCCGGCACGGCTTGACCTGCTCCACCACCGGCATGGAGCGCTGTGCGAGGATATGGAAGCGGCGGCTGTCGCCCAGGTCTGCGCGCTCCATAGCGTGCCGTTCCTGACGATCAAAGATATATCGAACAACGAGTTTCACACCGTCACCGACATCACCGGCGGCTTCACCAATTTCCCCAAGGCCGAAGCTGGTCGGCGCGCCGCCGCACTGATCCTGCGGCTGATCGAGCGGCTGGCGGCCTCCGCGGCGTAGAAGACCTACGGAAGGGAGCTCTCATCCTACATACCTTATCCGCCCTGTTGGCGTTACGCAAAAATGATGCTGCTCGCTGGACGCTAGGCTACTATTTGCTGTTCATGTGCCTGGGATTGGGTACGGCGGTGCTCGGGCCGACCTTGCCTGCCCTCGCTGAGCAAACCCACACCCCCCTGGGACGCATGGGGTGGCTGTTCCTGGCGGGGGCAGTCGGCTATACCTTAGGCACAACCCTCGGTGGACGGGTCTTCGACCGCGTGCACGGGCACCCGGTGTTGGGGATGGCTCAACTAACCGCTGCCGCTCTACTCGTGCTGGTGCCGCTGAGTCCCTGGTTCTGGCTCTTGCTGGGGGTGTTGGCCTGCAAGGGTTTTGCCGATGGACTAGTCAATACTGGTGCGAATACGCTCCTGGTCTGGACGCATGGGGAAAAGTGCAGCCCGTACATGAATGGGCTGCACTTTTGCTTCGGCGTGGGGGCTTTTCTTGCCCCCATGCTGGTGGCGCAGGTTATAGGTGTGACCGGGGGGTACCGTTGGGCCTATTGGAGCCTGGCAGCCTGTGCGACGCTGGTCAGTCTGCGGCTCCTCACATTATCGGGTCATCCTCGACCCGCACACCACCACGACACAGGCACGCACGTACTGGTTGGTGCGGGCATCTACCCTCTGGTTATCTCCGCCGCACTGTTTTTGTTCTTCTATGTCGGTGCCGAAGTAGCCTTCGGCGGTTGGGTTTACACCTATGCGGTCACACTCAAGCTGTCCAGTATGGTGGGGGCGGCTTACCTGACATCGGGGTTCTGGCTGTCGTTTACCCTGGGCCGCCTGCTCTCCATCCCCCTGGCTACCCGTTTCACGCCACCACAGATTATCCTGGTGGCCTTGTGCACTTGCCTGTCCATTCTCGCCATGGTGCTCATCATCCCCGACTCAAGCCTTGTCTTGTGGCTTGCGGTGTTGGGGTTGGGTTTCGGCATGGCCCCCCTGTGGCCGACGGGTTTTACCCTGGCCGGGCAGTCGCTCACGCTGACGGCTTCTGTCAGTGGGATGATCTTGCTTGGGGATAGTTTTGGATGCGTGGTACTGCCCTGGCTGGTGGGCCAGGTCATGGAAGTCACTGGCCCACCAGCGCTGGTCTATCTGGTCTTCGGGAGCCTGGTAGGCAATGTGTTGGCATTTGTGGCCATGCTGCGCTTGCGCCCGAGCTTCAATCGTCAGCTCTTTGTCTCATCTGAGCAGGACAACGGTCGTCCCTGACGAGATTCTGGTCTCTTCAGCTATGCTGTTCCCTTTATAAAATACGGCTATAATATTTCGCCTCACGGATCGGAAAAGCCGCCAGACAGATGCATAGGCTACATGATCAAAGATCGGAAAGCCCCCTATGGCAGATACACAACGGGTTCCGCCAAAACACCCACTGGCCGAGGTTTTCGGATTTCCGACAGACAATCATTCCCCTGAAGCTCAACGGCACAGAAGGGCCAAGCTGTGCCCTTATCACAACAGGGTCCCAAACTGAACAACTCCTTGAACCCGCCGGATGCCCCCACACTCCAAGACATACTAAAAGGGAGTGATTAGAAGCTCGTACATCTCGGCGTGATGGGTGTTTTTCATGGGCACTTTCGTTATAGTGAATGCTCGGCTTTCTGCCAGGTCCCGCACGGACTCTGCATCATCATAGGTCAGCATGAAATCCCCGGCCGCTGCCTTGCAGAGGTCAAAGAGCCTGTCGTGATCTATGTCAAAAAAGCGGTACAGCCTTTTCCCTGCGCTCTTGCCGGGTGCGGTATAGGGGGGGTCAATGAAAAATGTTATGGCCGTGTCGTCTAAGTGATCTTCAAGATAGGCCAGTGCGTCCCCTTCGATAAATGTAATCCGGTCGCGCAAGGGGATGAGGTTACGGATACGCCGTGCCAGCGTCGTGGGATACCACCGGGAAGCAATGCCTTTGCCATTCTCTCCCGATTTCAGAGGGGCGCTGCCAGGGGCAAGAATACCCCCATGGTAGGTGCGATTTTTTAAGATCGTCTGAAAGGCTTTCTCCCTTGTCGTTGCCGTGGGCCGGGAGAGCGTTTCTTGGAGATGCTCAGAGGTCAAATCAAAAGCAAGAATGCAGCGGGCAAGCCATTCCGCATCATCACTAAAAATTGTGTGCCATACCGAAGCCACGTCAGGATCTAACTCGATCATCGTGACATGGTCTGCTAAGCCCTCGGCCGCCACAGTCAGACCAACAATCCCCCCACCGGCAAAAAGCTCAACGAAATGACCCGTTTTCCTATTTTTCTGCGAGAGCCACAGTGTCACTTCAGGCACGAGCCAGGTTTTTCCACCGGGATAGCGGAAGGGACTACGTTGCTTTACAGAAGCCACATTGACAACACGCCGGCGCTCTGGTGATGCATGTTCTTTGAAAAGCGATTCCTAGACAGGAACATTCAGATTGAGCATAGGGCCTTCCTCAAGCTCTCTGAGGCAGTGTCAGCATACGTCTCTCGCCTTTTGGTATAGCAAGGATATTGTTGGCCACATAAGGTGTTAAGGAGCTGCAAGTAGGCAAATTCCTCAGCTTTGGCCCGGTTGAGACGCAGGAAGGGAAGTTTGAGGGTCTCTGTGATAGTGCTCATGCGAGCAGTATATATAGTCTTGTAGTACGTTTCAAGATATTTTCTCGGTGGGCGAGCTGCTCAGTACGTGTCCGACGTTACTGGCAGCTCCTGCGGCGTGTGATGCAAAAGTGCTTTAAGTTTCCTATACGCTATCAGCCCTTGATCCCGGTCAGAGTGATGCCCTCCAGGAAGGAGCGCTGCGTGCAGAAAAAGAGCACGACCAGCGGCAGCGTCGCGAGTGTCGAAGCCGCCATCAGCAAGCTCCACTCGGTCGTGTGCTGGGCCCGAAAGGCGAAGAGGCCCAGGGAGAGCGGATATTGGCTGCGCTCCGATAGGTAGATGAGGGGCCCGAAAAACTCGTGCCAGGTCCAGATGAAGCTCAAGAGCGCGGTCACCAGCAGCGCCGGCCGCACCAGCGGCAGCATGATCTGCCAGAAGATGCGAAACTCCCCGGCACCGTCGACCCTGGCCGCATCGGAGAGTTCCTGGGGCAGTCCGAGGAAAAACTGGCGCAGCAGGAAGATGAAAAAGGCATTGCCGAGAAAGGCGGGGCAGATGAGCGGTGCATATGTGCCCAGCAGACCAAGGTGCTTGAAGAGCACAAAGGTCGGGATGAAGATGACGATCCCCGGGATCAGCATGGTGGAGACGGTGATGGCAAAGAGCAGGTCACGCCCTGGGAAGTGCAGGCGCGCGAAGCCATAGCCGACCGCGGCACATGACAGCACCGTGCCGATGCTCACACCTCCAGCATAGAAGACACTGTTCCACAGGAAGCGCAGGAAGGGGAAACTCGGATAGTGCAGCGCGCGGAGAATATTGTCCCATCGTATTGGGTGGGGCCACCACTGGAGCGGCCTCGCGAAGATCTGACTGTTGTCCTTGAGTGCGGAGATGGCCATCCAGTAGAACGGCACCAGAAAGGCGATGGCCACCATGCCAAGCAGGACGTGACGCATCAGAGGCGCCAGACAGCACCGCAAGCGGGAGCGCCCTGCCCTACGTGCGCCAGTCCTACTGCCACGATGATGGCTCTGTGTGCGGTCCCGGTGGGTCATCGGTTGCTGCCCCTGCTGCCCTCGTAGTACACCCAGATATTGGCGGATCGGAAAATCACCAATGTCACGACGAGCACGGCCAGGAAGAGCACGACCGCGAGGGCGGCAGCCTGCCCCATCGCGAAGTACCGAAAAGCCGTGCGGTAGATATGCACCATGAACATGAGTGTCGACTCGAGCGGTTTGCCGGTGGTGCCGCCCACCACCAGGGCCTGGGTAAAGATGTGGAAGGAACTGATGACCCCCATCACCAGGTTGAACAAGATTACCGGCGTCAGCAGTGGCAGGGTGACATGCCGAAAGCGCTGCCAGACTCCGGCGCCATCGATGGCGGCCGCGTCTAGAAGCGACCGAGGGATCTCTTGCAGGCCGGCGAGAAAGATGAGAGCGCTGGCACCGAGCCCCCACAGGCTTAGGAGGATCAGGGCTGGTTTCGCCCAGGTTGGGTCAGTCAACCAGCCCACTATGGGCAGTCCAACCGTCTGGAGCAAGGCGTTGATGAGCCCGTTATCGGGGTCGAACATGGCGATGAAGACGATGGTACTGGCCACGGGGGGGACGAGCACGGGAAGGGCGATGAGTGTGCGGTAGATGCCCATGCCCTGCACCCGGGTATGCAGGAGCAACGCCAGGCCCAGCGCGCCGGCCAGACCGAGGGGAACGGCGAGCAGGGCGTAATACGCACTGTTCTCGACCGAGGTCCAGAACGCCGGGTCGGCGGTGAACATGGTGCGGTAGTTCTGCCAGCCAACCCACCGGGGGGGCTGGATGATGTTGTAGTCGGTAAAGGACAGGTATAACGTCGTGAGCACAGGATAGGTGGTGAACAGCAGCAGGCTGAGCAACCATGGCAGCACGAACAGTAGCCCAGCACGGGCCGTGCGGCGCCGTGCCCCACCCCGCCGCGCCTGCGGTGCACGAGTGGCTGCCATGATATGTTCCCTGTCTACGGGCCTGCTGCTATCAGCACCTTGTCGAGTGCACCCTGGCAGGCCTTCTGCGCCTCAGCCAGGGCGTTCCTGGGCGTCGCCACCTTGTGCATGATCTGCTCGAGGGCTCGTCTGAGCTGATCCGTAGCGAAGTCTTGCACCGGCGAATCCCACATCGGTGTAACGCTGTCGAGTTGGTCGCGGAAAAATTGCATGATGTCCTGTGCGAACGCCTTGCCCTTGCCATCGACAAGTGCCGTGGGCAGGAGGTCGCGCGGCACCTTCAAGTTCGCTGGCAGGTCGGGAACGTTGCGGAACCAGGTCTGCACGCCCACACCACTCATATAGTCGAGCCATGCGAAGGCTTGCTCCACATGCCGGGAACCCTTAGGGAGCGCCAGCCAGTTTGGCCAGTACCCTGCGACGCTCTTGGTACCACCGGGACCGACCGGCAGTCGGGCCATGTTCCAGGTAGAGGCGGATTGGGCGAAGATGGGCAGGCCCATGTTCCACGAGTAGGTCAAAAACATCGCCTGGCGCTGGTCGATGAAGGCCGGCTGCCGGCCCTCGACCTCGTAGCCCTCCCAGTTCCCAGAGCGGGTGACCCTGGCGAAGTCCCCCTTGTATTCCTGGTTCAACCAGTCGACCGCATACTCCATCATGGCGACGTTGGGCTCGGCATCAATCGTATACTTGCGCTGCACCGCATCATAGAGCTGCGAGCCATTCAACGCTGACCATATCGCCAGATCCTCTACTGCATGCCAGGGAATGAACCCGGCGACCTCCAGGGTGTCTCCCTTCCAGACGGTAAACTCCTGCGAGAGCCGGCGTAGCTCATCCCAGCTCCTGGGGAAGTCATCGCGGCCGGCGGGGATGCCCTTGTGCTCGAACATATCCCGGTTGTACCAGAGACCGCACGAGCCGGCGGTGACGGGCAGGCCATACGTCTTCCCGGCGAATCGGCAACTCGCCAGCACAGCCGGTGGCCAGTTCTCTGCCTGCGCATAGCGAGCTTGCTGCATCAGTGCGTCGAGCGGGAGCAGGGCGCCGCGGGCTGCCAGGGCAGCCGGGGATGTCCAGAGGACTGCCGCATCGGGCGGGTTACCGGCGGCGATGCGTGCCAGCAATACTTCGTTGAACTCCTGATCGCCCGTGCCACATTGCGTTTCGGCGATGGCGATGTTCGGGTAATGCTGCTCGAAATCCCTGGCGATAGCGTCCAATCCCAGGCAAAAATCTCCCCCGCCGCCAGGCGTCCAGAAGTTCACGATGACCTTCTGACCCTTGCTCGCCGGGGTCGAGGCGGTCCCACACGCGGCCAGGCAGGCCGTCCCTCCCCCCCAGCCGAGCCAGCGCAGGAACGCACGCCGATCGAGCGTGTGCCAACACCCGCTTTGATTCTTGAGACTCATGACCTGCAGCCACCCATCAGACGTGCAGCCGTTGTATCAGTGAGGCTTGCGCAGAGAACTGTGTATTGACCCTGCCTCACTCACGCAACAAACGGCCGCACCCGTATACTTTATCCTCAATGCCATTGTCACGCAGGGCCATCCACCAGATGGCCGCATTGATAGCGATCACGGGCTTACCCAACCAGCGCTCGGCTTCGTCGGCCAGCCTGACCATGCTCAGGTTCGTACCGGCTTGCACCAACGCATCGACATCATTGGCATTGACTTCTAGTAACCCCTGCCGCAGCTCAGCTTCCTGGACGTGGGCAATAGACACCGCCGTTGGACAGCGTAAACCTTTGATTTTGACCACGTCAAAACCGATCTCGTTGAAGAAGCGGATCACGTTTGCATCGCCAACCGGTTGGTAGGGAGTCACCACCCCGAGGCGCTTAGCCCCAAACCGGTGCAACGCCCGTTCACAGGCCTCCGCCCCCGTGGCCACGCTCAGCCCGCCACTGAGTGCCTTGATCTGTTGAATAAATTGGCGATTGCCTTCCACGCCTCCCCAAAAAGTTTCGGAGCTCATGCCCATGACCATGTAATCCGGCTCGGCCGTCATCACGCGCTCAACCGCATAGCCTATTTCCTGCCGCACTTGCCCCAGCAGCGCCTCAAATGCGGCATCATCACTGAGATTTTGATTGCGGATGTGAATGCGTGAGAAGTGCGCTGTCACCCCAGGGACACTCATGCGGTAAAAATCCGGTTCCACGATCGTATTAGTGCTGGGGGCAAGGACCCCAAACTTGGCGCGCCATCCTAATGCATCGGTCATCATGCTTCTCCTTCACACACCCTGGATGCAACGTGCCGAGGTGTTACCGCTGCTATCGCACCAGGGGTGGGGCGACGTTGAGCCAGGCCAGGGACTCTGTGCTGACACATGCGGAGCGAAAAACCTGGGCAGAGCATAGAGGCGCGTGTTCCCAGGAGTCAAGCTTCAGCAATCGTGCCGACATGGAATTCGTCTTCCGGGTCAAGCTCGACTTCAGGCATCGGCTCATATTTGGAGGCATCGAAGGGCGGCATCACTGGTTCCGGCGCACTGAGTTCCTGGAGATGGCTGCGGGCGTTAGTCAGGCCGAAGTGGTAGGCGTAGGGCGACCCGTCGCACCAGGCCTGCCTGTAGGCCTTGGTGGCGGCAGCAATGGCGGTCTCGCGGTGGCCCTGGTCGCGTTCTAGCTGTGCCAGGACGTTGAGCGCATCGGCGTGAATGAGCGCATACGGCCCGCGTTCGGTGGGGGTCCAGACCTGGTCGAGGAGTTCGCGCGCGGTGTCGTAGTGCTGCTGCCGCCGGTGCAGTTCGGCCAGGGCTGTCAGTGAGGGAAGTTCTTCTTCGACGTAGTTGACTGCGCGGGCGCGGGTGAGGGCATGATGCAGGCGCTCGGTGGCGGTGGTTAGGTCGCCCAAGCCGAGTGCTGCCTCGGCGTGGAGTCGGGCGGCTCGGATGAAGTCGCGTTCAAGGCGGTGGACGTGCGCCAGTACCCAGGCGCGTTGCGCGAGCGGCAGCGCCTCCCTGGGTTGACTGAGCCAGAGGCAGCGTTGCGCGCGATAGGTGTTGAGGAGGCCTTCGCCTTGTTTGTCTGTTTGTGCAATCCAGATATTCAGTGAACGGCACAGGGTGACAGCTGATGGGGAAGCTACCCCGCACGTGGCGAGAGCGAGGCCAAGCCAATAGAGACTAACACCTTCTTGAAAGTGATTGCCTTGCTTACGGCATATCTCCAGCGTACGGCCAGCAGCCGTCTCGGCTGCACGGAGATGGCCAGAGAGCCGGATGGCGTCGGAGAGGTTGCACAAGGCTATAGCTAAATTCCCCTGATCTTTTTCCCTTTCATCAATTTCTACGGCACGCCGAAAAAGCGGTTCGGCACGACCCGGCTCGCCGCTGTATTGGTAGGCTAGCGCCAGCGAATTGAGCGTGTAGGACTGGCTACGCACGCTCGCCAGCCGGGGCAGCGTTTCCACACCATCAGGAAAGAGCCGCTCAAGTAACTCCGCCCGTTGTCGACTCGCGCTCAGGCGCCAAAGCGTCGCGTTTGAGAGATGATCCCGAAAAACACCGTAGGCATCCTCGTAGCGCTCCAACCCAATGAGCGTGTGGAACAGCTCAATGCCGGGCATCAAGTCTTCGAGGCTCTCAACTTGCTCCCATGCCGGTGGTCTCGGCACAGCGTCGAAATAGCTGTGCAGTACACTGTAAATATCGCGCTGAGTGCGTACATCTAGTGTCTGCCACACCACGCCACGCACGATAGGATGCAGGTCGTAGCGGTTCGTGGCCTTGTCCCAGCCGACCAGGCCATGGTCTTCCAACTCCGTCAGCGCGGCATCCAGGGTACGGTCGTCCCGACACGGCTTCTGCTCTTCGCCGACCAGCACAGCGCGTAGCGTCTCCCACGTAGCCGGCATGCGGAAAGCGGCAATGGTGTGGAGGACCTGGCGCTGCGCTTAAGCCCTGCAGGGCGAATGCCAGCACATGGGTCCTGGCGTTTTTCAGCGGCAGCGCGGCGGAGTTGAAGTCGGCATGCGCCTTGTGCCAACGGTCGAAGTCTCCCGGCGCAGGCCTATATCCAGCCACCTCGCCGGCCAGGGCGCGCAGTAATAGCGGGTAGTTGCCAAAGGAGCGGAAGAGCGGTAGCAGTTGCTCGATCGTGCCGCTCCTCGTGCCGCCAATGAAAGCGCGCCACAGTGCCAGTGCGTCGTTGTCGCTCAGCCCTGTGAGGAAAAGGGGATAGCAGCCGGGCCGGGGCTGGGCCGTGTCCGTCTGGAGTTCCGCCGGGTAGAGCCGGGTGGAGATGAGTAGGCGCGAGGCGCGCACCTGTGCCAGCCGTCGCAGGAAGTATCCAGCGCGCGGGTCGGTGCACTGGCGCAGGCGGTGTTTTTCCAGATAGGTCTCCTTGACGTTGTCCGGCACGCCGTAGAACCGGGGAATGTCGTTGGCAGTCTGCTCGTCCAGGTCATCATCCGGCAGGTGCGCAGCGTCCATGCGCGCATAAGCGAGCAGAATGCGCTCCAACCCGTCGAGCACCAGCAGGAAGGGCCGCTGATCGAGCGCATGCCAGAGCTGGTCTTCACGATCCGGCGCCGGCATCTGGCGCACCTCGGCCTCCGGCAGTCCTGCAGCGTAGGACAGCGCGCGTATGACGAAGTTCTCGAAGTAGGCGTCGCTCTCGTAAAAGCTCCACCACATGCGCCCCGCGAGGTGCGGCAGTTCGTTGGGTGCGATGTCGTTGAACCACTTCCATGTGAGGGCGCTCTTACCCATGCCGCCGATGGCGACAACGTTGAAGAGGCGCACGTCACGCGGCACGATGGTGTTCACCGTCACCCAATCGGTGAGCAGGTGCAATTCTTCACGCCGCCCAACCACCTCACGAGTTTGCAGCAGCGAGTAGGGATGCGCTATGTACGGCGCGGGAGCCGTGGGAATGAGGTTGGGCGGGTGCAAGCTAGGTGCCCTCTGCTCCTGGCGAGCCGCTTCTTCCTCTTTGAGCAGCACCCCCAGCGACTGGATGATATGGCTACGCAGGTCAACCGGCGACTTGAACTCCAAACGCCCGCGGCCGTGGCAGGCGCGTTCTTTCAATTTCGTGAGTTTTTCCTGCGCATCTTTGTCCGCCTCAACCATGGTGATGGTTAGCGGGTGATCATGGTGAATCGTAAAGGCGAGGATGGGAATGCCACGCTCAACGGCGCGCTTGAATTCCATTTCGGTGATAGAGATGTCGTGCTCTTCCGGCACGTGACCATATCGCCAGGCGTAGATCCCGATGTAAATGTCCGCCTCGTCCACCATCTCCAGCGACACGCGAATGGCGTCCGCATCGCGCGCCGGAAGATGCTCCATCGCCCGTGGGAAGATGCCCTGGCGCAAGCAGGCATCCATCGCTTGCTGGCGATGCTCCGGCAAATCGAGAGACGTGCTGCTAATCATCGCGGTTTTACGTTTGGGCTCCACCGGCATAAGCTCATCCCGCCGTATTGTGGTGGCTAAATGTAACGCTGAGCGCGGCAGCGATAATACCGCAGTATGGGGATTAAAGCATCACAAAACCTCACTGCCAGGACACCGAGCAAAGTACGAGAACATTATTCCCAATTTTCCTGGCTCCTGGTTGTTGCCGGGTTTCAGCGCGCTCAGCACTAGCTATCCCCGAGCATCATTACTGGTTCTTTGCCGTTAGGACATCCGATTGTGCCAGTGACAACGAATCGGTAGAATCTCCAGGGAGGAGATGACCTCGACCTCCAGGAGACATCCTAGGGCGGAAGCGACTTTAGAAGAGCGTGTCGCCACTTTGGAACAGCTCGTGGCCCAATTGATGCGAACTTCTGAGAGGACGGCGCGGAAAAAAGATTGGCGCCGCACGATCGGCATGTTCGATGGCGATCCGATCATGCAGGAGATAATGGCAGAAGGGCGGCGCCTCCGCGAAGAGGACCGCCGACAAGGACGCGCATGATCCTCCTGGATACCGACCACCTCTCGCTGTTGCAGACCTGCGATGCTCCGGTTGCCTTGCTTGACACGAACGGGCAGGCGCGCTGGGGGTGGGGCCGCAGTACGCTTCAGAGGCCGCAGGAACCGAGTGATCGCTAAGGGGTGAACCGCTTTGAGCAACCAAAATAGCTCCAGCGCAAGCACAACCATGCACCATATGCCTCACACAGTGTCAGGAGAGACACTGGCGCAGTGTTTGTCGCATCTGACTCCCAATGAACGGGCTGGACTGGCTGCCTTTATTAATCGCCTGCATCAAGACTATGGCGCTAGTTTGCTGCGTGTGCTTCTGTTTGGCTCCAAGGCACGCGGTGACTTCGATGACCAATCTGACCTCGATGTGGTGGTGGTGGTCCGCATGGCAGGTGAGGATTACTGGCAGCATTGGCGTAGGATCGTTGACATGGCCTGGGAGGTAGAGCTGGCCTACAGTCTGGTCATTTCGTCCATCATCAAAAATGAGCATGACTATACGAAGATGTGCGAGCACCGGTCACTTCTCGCCCGCCATATCGAGCGGGATGGGATTGTCTTGTGGACGATGTCACCAAACACCTTTACATCGCAGCCCATCTAGCCAGGGCCACAGACGATCTGGCAACCGCCCGTGACAATGTGGCGCATGGCCACTGGCGTGGAGCTGTCAACCGAGCCTATTACGCAGTTTTTCATGCTGCCTCTGCCGCTTTGTTGCAACTCAATATCGAACGGGCTAGGCATGCGGGAGTGCAAGCAGCGTTTGGTGCATTCTTGGTCAGACCTGGCCGCATCGAACCGGAATTTGGTCAAATCTACAGCAGGGTACGTCAGGCCCGTGAGATGCAAGATTATGACGTGACCGCTGTCGCGCTTACCTTCGAAGAAACGGAGCGTCTGGTAAGTGACGCTGAACGCTTTGTCGCTCGCCTAGACAGTTATTTGCGCCAAGTCGGAATGGCGTGAGCCGATGTGCTTGAGTTCAAGTATCATGAATTGCACCAACCTTGCAAGGCTAGCAACGGAGGAACATCCCATGGCGGCAGTACTAGAGGCAAAACCAGCGCCCTCACAGGCTGGAGATTATCCGGAGAGTGACGGACAGCCCATGGCAGAAAATACCAAACAGTTCCAGTGGATTGTCACCATCAAAGAGAACCTGGATGCCCTGCTGCCCAATGCATTTGTGGCAGGCGATCTGTTCTGGTATCCCCTGGAAGGCCATAATCGCATCAGGCAGGCACCGGATGTGCTGGTGGCATTTGGGCGTCCGAAGGGCCATCGCGGTTCCTACAGACAGTGGGAAGAGGACAACATCGCCCCGCAGGTCGTCTTTGAAGTGCTTTCTCCAGGCAATCGTGTGATGGAGATGCTGAAGAAAGAGCAGTTCTACGACCGATACGGGGTAGCGGAATATTATGTCTATGACCCGGACGACAACGAACTGGCAGGCTGGCGACGTGAGGCTGGACGGTGGCAGCGGATCGACGAGGTGCACGGATGGATTAGCCCATTGCTCGGCGTGCGCTTCGGACTCATGACCGAGACGCTGATCATGTATCGCCCGGACGGCAGCCGGTTTGAAACGTTTGCAGAACTGTTACAACGTGCGGAAGCCGAGCGCCAGGCGAAAGAAGCGGCCTTGGCGCAGATGGAAGCGGCACTGGCGCAGGCGGAGCAGGAGCGGCAAACCGCCAATGCCCTGCGTGCCGAGTTGGAGCAGCTGCAGCGCCAGCGTGACACGGCGAGCGGTGCATAACCCTGATCTCTCGTGGTTGGGCAGGAGGGGTACTGCAATAGCGTTTGCATGCCCGAGACGCTCTCTGGTGATGGAGGCCGCGAGAGTAGGAGGTTTATTCGAATACCCCTCCATGGGCGCTTACGTAAAAATCAAGTTCGTAATTATACGTGTCATGGTGGGAGAACTCGGCTCCTATACACAAATCATGGGTCCGTCTGATAATGATTTCTTCATGAATTATGGAGTGACAATCATCGTCGAGCATGAATTGGACCTCAAAGACATCACCTATATTCATCGGGATGTCCTTCGTGAGGATAAAACTTATTCCCCCTAAGGATAATGAGATAATCTGGATATTCCCTAAGACTTCTTGTGGATAGAGCCGCACAAGTTTGCCTGGAAAATGCACAGGAATTCTTGGGTATCTTCGGCAATTGAATCGCACATAAAAAATGCTCTCACAACTCTTACATTTGGTCTTTACAAGCTTCCTGTGTATCGATTCGTGTAGATGCCGTGACGTCCGAATTGGACGCTGGACGTCACACTGGCGACAGGTGATCACACCTTGACCGTCTTCGTTGAGATGTACTCTGCTGATGCCTACCGTGGCTGCCATGTACAGTCCTCCCGCCATAGAGTTGACATGTTGGTTGGGCACATTGCCTATTTGTTATCTTTATCGGGCCCTTTGCAACAATACTTGAGTGTCAGATGGGCCAGCATGGCCGGAGAAGACGAATGAGGGCAAGGCTGCAACACATGAAAAGGCCCCCTCTTTGTCGGTAGGATAATGGGGGCATAGCAAGGAGAGATCGTCAATAGCCTTGCAGGTTGGCTGCAAGGCCACCAGGGTTTTACCACACTGCCATAGTTCCGCCATCGAGAACGATGGTTGTCCCATTGATGTACGATGCATCATCACAGGCCAGGAAGACCGCCGCTTGGCCCACGTCCATCGGCAGGCCCAGGCGCCGCAACGGTGTGCGGGCGATTTCCTGGGCGGTGCTTGCCGCTTCGACAAACGCTTGACCGCCAGACCGTTCGGTGACGATGACGCCTGGGGCAATAGCGTTGACGCGGATGTGGTGCGGGCCGAACTCTGCCGCCAGGGCATACGTCAGCTGCTGTAGTCCGCCTTTGCTCGCATCGTAGGCGCTGCCCCCAGGGCTGGCGCCGCCATAGTGTCCTGACGCGGACGTGATGTTGATAATGACGCCGCCACGCCGCTTCAGTTCGGGCAAGGCGTACTTGGCGCAGAGCCACGGTCCTTTCAGGTTGACGTCTACAACGCGCGCAAACTCCGCCGTGGTTAACTCGTCGATCGGCTTGAAGAGGGCGATGCCGGCATTGTTGACCAAAATATCCAGCCCGCCGAAGTGCTGCACCGTGCGCGCGATCATGTCTTTGACCGCCTCCTCATCGGCGACATCGGCCCGGACGACCACACAGCGTCGCCCCAGGGCCCTGATCTCCTGCTCGATTTGCGCGGCTCTGTCCATGGACAAGCCAGCGATGAGGAGGTCCGCTCCCTCTTGGGCCAGGGCCACAGCGATGGCGTGGCCGATGCCGCGCAAGCCGCCTGTGACCACGGCAACTTTGCCGTGCAGCTTCATCGTCGTATGCGCTCCTCCTCAGGGTATCGTCATGGGCAGTTGGAAGGTGGTCTGCAGTGCCAGCGCGCGGCCTTCCTGCGCCGAACGCAGCGCCGTGAGCATAATGTCCAGCACGTGCCGGGCGTGGGTGGCGCTGGGGATGGGCTCGGTATCGTGCAGGATACAATCGACGAGGTGGGCCACGCCTTGGAACCAGTCATCGCTCCGGGGCAAGCGTGGCGTTGGTTCTTCGACGCTCCAGCCACTGCCTGGGCGAAAGATATGGATGGGCGTATTGGCATAGGTAGGGTCGCCGGACAAGGTCCCGTGCTCGCCGTATACCTCAAATGCTTCGTTGCGGCTGGCCGGCACGCACCACGAGACATCGCATGTGGCGAAAAAGCGCCCAAAGTCGAGGTGGAGGTGTACAGAGTCAGCCACCTCCGAGCGAAAGCGCCTCCCGGCTGCAGGGCCATTGCCAATGACATGCTCGTTCATGACGGTCCCGGCCATGGCGCTCACCCGCAAAGCGGGACCGAAGAGGCCTGTGAGGGCCGTGAGCGCATACACCCCCCCATCCAGCAGCGGTCCACTGCCGGCCGCGTAATACCACACATGGTCCAGGGGGAAATCATCCCAGATGGGCGGGGCCAGGAGCTGCGCGCGTGCGAAAGTCACGTCACCGATCACTCCCTCTCGCAGCAAGTGCAGCCAGCGTTGCGCTGTCGGTAATAGCAGTATGACCGGGGCACAGGCGAGTTTGACGTGCTGCGCACGAGCCGTTTCGATGAGCTGCGTGGCATCGTCCACGGACTGCGCCAGCGGTTTCTCCGTATAGACGTGTCTGCCAGCCTCCAGCGCCGCCATGGAGACCGGTACATGGGCTTTGTGCGGCGTCAGATTGACGACGATTTCGGCATTGCTCTGGCGCAGAAAACGGTCGAGGTCGGTATAATACGTACGCGCGCCAAAGCGCTGCTGGGCTGCTCTGGCCCGCTCTTCGACGCGGTCACAGACGGCGACCAGGGCGGCCTTGTCGTGCAGGCGATGGAACTCTGGCAGATAGACCTGCTGCGCCACCACACCGCACCCTACCACACCGATATTCACTGTGCGCATGACACAGAACCTCTCCTGTCGGTGTCAGTGCCGTGCGGCAATCGCATAGACCACGTCTGTCAGCTTCGACACGTGCACTGGGAACTTCCTCTCCAGGCTTACCAGATCTGCATACGTCATGACCCACCCAAAATCACCATGCACCACGTCCATGCCAATCTGACACGTCAAGATCTGGCCGTGGGATGTTAAGACCCGCAGATAATTCTCGAACATGACCGCGAAATGCCGTTTGCAGCAGGCAAAAGACGCGAGATTGTTGTCAATGATACAATCGTATGTGTTGGTGATGACGGCGGCGAACTCTGGACTGTACTTATTGAGCACATAGACAGTGTAATTGAGAATCCCCAGGGCATCGGCGTGGGTCTTTTCATTCTGATGCACCGTTAGGCCATCGATGCGACGAACCCGGCTGGCAAACCGTTGGGCGAACCTGGAATTACCCACCCCCACGTGCAGGATAGAGGCGCCAGCCACCGCCATAGTGTCGAGCACAGCCTCGATACGGGCCTGGTCACGGGTGGTCTCCTGTTGTGTCCAGTCCACTGCCTCACTGATCCGTGTTACCCATGGCTGCTCGAGGTTACCACAGAACTCTTTGTAGGTGGCATAGGTGCGTGTCTCTCCTGACATGGTATGATCTCCTCGGCCCTGGCAGTTGTACTCCAGGCCATCTTAAGATGTATTGACGATCATGTCTATGCAAAAAGGCGGTAGACTGGAGGACGAACATGCAGCTCGGTGTGATGCTCGAAGGTCAGGAGGGGCTGACGTGGGACCTCTGGCGGCGCATCATGGCCAGAGTAGAAGAGTTGGGCTTCGAATCGCTCTGGTGCTCGGACCACTTCATGTCGATAGTTGATAGCAACCGTGACGTGCTCGAGACGTGGGTGGTGTTGACGCTTACCGCCGCGGCAACAACACGGCTACGGTTCGGGTCGCTCGTGTCCCCAATGACGTTTCGACATCCCGCCCTCCTGGCGCAGATGGCCGCGGCCGTGGATACGCTGAGCGGTGGGCGGCTGGTGCTGGGTGTGGGCGCCGGCTGGAACGCACACGAGCATCGCGCCTTCGGCATCCCCTTCCCGCCATTGCAGGAACGCATGTCCATGCTCGAGGAAGGGATCGAAGTCATCATACGCTTGCTGAGTGACGGGCCGGCTCACTTCGCGGGTCACTATTATCAGCTCGACGGCGCTAACCCACATCCCAAACCTACCCAGCGTCCCCGCATCCCACTGCTCATCGGCACGACGAGTGCGGGGCGCATGCTCCGGATTGTGGCACGTTATGCTGATGAGTGGGACGTGCCAGGCATCACCTCACCCGCCGCATACCGCACCAGGCGTGAGCGCCTGACGGCATACTGCCACGAGATCAACCGCGATCCCCGCGCAATCCGCCGCTGTGTCTCGACAGCCTACCTCATCGGCCGCAATGCGGAGGACCTGCGCCGGCGTGGGGCAGCCATGCAGCAGCTCATCCCAGGCCTGGCCGCACACGACCCTGGGGCCGTGCCAGATGTCCTCCAGGCGGAAGACTGGCTGGTCGGTACGCCGGACCAGATCATCGTACAGCTCCGGGCGCTGGCGGACGAAGGAGTAGAGCGGGTCATGTTCCAACACAACGACCAGACGGACTTCGAGGCGCTGGAATTACTGGCCCGCGACGTGCTGCCTGTGGTGACGATGTGGCCGCAGGACTAAAGAGGGAAAGGGAGTTGAACGATGCAACTTGCAGGGAAAGTGGCGGTCATCACTGGTGGCGCCAGTGGGATTGGCAGAGGCACCGCGCTGGCCATGGCTCGATGCGGGACGGATGTCGTCATCGCCGATATCAACGACCATCGGCTTGAGGAGACGCGTGCCGACATCGCCATCCTCGGCAGGCGTGTGCTAGCCGTGCATTGCGATGTTGCCAGAGACGCCGATGTCGAGCACCTGGGCGAAGCCGCTCTGCGCGCTATGGGCCGTGTTGATATCCTGATGAACAACGCCGGGGTGGTATTGCGCGGCGCGCTTGAGCAAATCCCCATGGCGGACTGGGAGTGGTCCTTCGACATTAACCTCCTCGGCGTGGTGCGTGGCATACGCACGTTTCTGCCGCACATGCTCGAGCGCGGTAGCGGCTACATCATCAACACCGCGTCTGTCGCCGGGTTGATCGCCCTCACCGGCGAGGGCGCTCCCTATGTGGCGTCGAAGTTCGCCGTTGTCGGCCTCTCGGAAGCGTTGGCGCTCTATGCCCACCCCAAGGGCATCGGCGTCTCGGTCCTCTGTCCCGGCAGTGTGGACACCAATCTGCTCGAGACCGAGCGGGCCATCGGCATAACCCCCGAAATGGCCCTGGCTGAGGCAGCCAGCTCGGCCGTTTTCCATAGCGTGCTGATGACGCCCGACCAGATCGGGGAGGTCGTCGTCGAGGCGGTACAGCAGCAACGCTTCTTTGTCCTTCCCGATTACCACCAGCAGTCCATCATTGTGCAGCGCGCGCAGGATATGAACGCCTTCCTCGATGCCCGTCTCACCGGCCAGCTTTGACCGCACCCGCCGGAGTGGCGCCAGGGCTGAGGAGGTGCTGTATCGCTCGGGCTGGACACGCGCGGCAGGACGGGGTATGGTAGGACCGCGAGGGGGGATGCCGGTGGCGCAGCGCAGCGTGCGCGTGGGCTTCGTGCCACCGCACGGGTGTTGCCCGTGCGGACCACCTCTGACCTGGATTCCCGCCTGCGCCAGTATGACCAACGCGCGCATGTGTGCCGAACCGTATGGCCTTTTATTTATCCACCCAGACCTTTTCGAGAAAAAAGTACGCCTGGTCGTAGAAGGCAAAATCCTTCACATAGTCCTGGTACGCCTGAAAGAAAGGGTAGCCCGTCACGTTCACCCAGTAGAGATTATCAGCAATCAGACGCTGTATATCCGCACTAATGCGGTCGCGGTCGGCGGGATCGAGCGCCTGGCGCCACTGGTAGACCATCGCCTCAAGGCTGGGGTCATCAATCCCCATGTAATCCGACTGCTGTCCCTTAAAAAAGCTCACTGAACGCATGTTGATGTCCAGCAGACTCCCCCAGCTTGAGACGATCATGTCATAATCGTGCTTGACCAACACCCGTTCAATGGCGGCGGTCACATCCAGGAGATTAATGTGCGCTTGGACATCGATTTTGGCCAGTTGATTCTTGATCAACGTGGCCATATCAGCCAGTGTCACATCATGATTAGGCACAAGAATCGTGAAGGTGAGGGGATGGTCCTTGCCGAAACCGAGTTCTTTTAACAGACTTTTGGCTTTCTCGGGATCGTAGGGATACAGCTCGTTGAGATTGATCGCTCCGGGCACGCCACGTGGCAGCACGCTTACCAACGGTTGCGTGCGGCCCTGGAAGGCGACTTGCGCGATTTCAGCACGATTGATGCCGTAACCGCCTACCGCGCGACGCGCTCGTACATCGTCAAAGGGTTTGACGCGCATGTTGAGGAACGACACCGTTGGGGCCATTTCGGGTCCGGTGACAATACGGAGGTTTTTATTCGTTTCGAGGATTTTCACGAGCTGGATCGGCACGCGGCCCACAAAGTCAATCTGGCCCGTGCGCAGCGCTGTGCTGGCGGTGAGGGGGTCTTTCATGATGCGCAATTCCAGGGTATCGAGGTAGGGCAAGCCAGGCTTGTGATACGTGGGGTTCTTTACCAGAGTGACGTGATCGCCAGGCACTAACTCCTTCAGCATGTATGGCCCCGTGCCGCTGGGGTGCCGCACCCAGTCCTTGCCATAGGTTTCATAGGACTTCGGCGACGCCATGGGGATACCCTGAAAGTAGCCGGCGAGGGCCGAGGGCAGACCGCCGGAAGGATTTTTCAACTGCACACGCAGGGTATATGTGTCGACAGCGTCAACCTGCTCGATGTCTGCGTAGTATGGCCTGACCCAGGATTTCGTCTCTGGGGCGAGGATGCGGTCAAAGTTCCATTTGGCCGCCTGGGCATTGAAATCGGTGCCGTCGTGAAATTTCACACCCTGCACCAAATGGAAGACATACGTCTTGCCGGCATCGAGCACATCCCAGGAGGTTGCCAGCTCAGGAACTATTTTGAGTTCGGGTGGTGGTGTCAAGGTAAGGAGAGATTGAAAGATGTTGTTCCAGACCCAGAAGGTTTCATAACCCGGGGCTGGCCCCTGGTTAGCGTTAAAAAATGTCATGTCGCCGGGCAGGGCGATGCGCAGTGTGCCTCCCGACTTCGGTTGCGCTGTCCAGCCGATGACTGGCGCCAGGATGAGTGCCACGAAGAGACTGCCGAGCATGAGCCAACGTCTGCACATAGATCATCCCTTTCCTCTTCACCCCACCTGCTCCTCTACCGTCTCAGGGGGAGGGGCAGGTGGGCCAATGCCATGTGGTCTGAAGTAGTTTGAGCAGTCGGCGTACACTTCTATCGGCTTGCGCGTTGAGCCTCCCAGTTTATACGCGAGTAGACCTTGCGGGCGTTGCCCTCGGTGATCTTGTAGCGGTCTGCGTCGCTGAGCCACTCGATGGACTGGAAGATGGGTACAATTTCCTCGAAATTCCTGCCCGTCTTCGGGTCAATGGCATTGATCGCCCCAAACATCTCGGTAGCGAACAGGATATTGTCCACCCCTACCCGTTTGATCAGTAACTCCATGGCCTCTTTATCGTAAATGGCCATATCCCAGTACACCCGGCGGGCGGCCTCTTCAAAAGGCTCATGGCCCTCCCGCACGTGCATGCCGCGATGCCGGTTCCACTGGTACGGGATGGCCCCGCCACCGTGCGGAATAACGATCTTCAGCGTGGGGAAATCCTGGAAGACGCGCGAGCTGAGCAGCTCCACTGCACCAGAGTGATGCTGGGCAATGTAGTAGGAAATGGTCGTGTGCATCGCCGGATTGACGGACGCACTGGCGTGGATGGTGCCCGGGATGTCAAGCTCGACCATCTTCTCCCACAGCGGATACCACCATTCATCACCTAACGAGGGCGTGAAGGGCTCGCCACCTCCGGCCAGATCCGGGTTGATATTGCAGGCGACAAACCCCCGCTCTTTGACACAGCGCTCCAGTTCTTCCACCCAGCTCTTGGGGCTGACCCCCGGCGACTGTGGGAGCTGACATACTGGCGAGACTTTGTCCGGAAAGAGGTTGCCAATGCGTGCAATCAGGTCGTTGCAGGCTTCCGTCCAGTAGCGGCTGACCAGTTCGGAGCCAAAGTGATGCCCCATAGCTGAGGCCTGGGGCGAAAACAGCAACCGGTCAATGCCGCTGTCCTGCATACGCTTGAATTGGTTCCGCATAGAGCGCTCGAGCTGCTCATCGCTGACCTGCAGCCGGGGCCGGGGTGGCTGACGCAAATTCATGACCTGGCGGCCGCGATAGGCTTGCAGCTCAGGCGGTGCACTGGTGTAGTGCGCATGTGCATCGATAATCATAGCGGGACCCTCCTCGTTGGTGCCCTTGGGGATAGACGGCGGGTAGTGTACCAAAGGCGCTTGCGCTTGTCACTCGCCCGGCCCTTTGCTACCCAGAGGGCGCGCACACACACCCGCACCCATCATGCTACCCTGACTTCTCATCACAGGGAGAAGTCGGGATAGTGTACTTTGAGACAGTCTGGACATACACTGTGGCTAAACTGCGCCTCTGAGCGTTGTGTGATGTATATTTCCATGTGCTCCCAGGTGTTGTCCTCTTTGCGGATCTTCTTGCAGAAACTGCATATGGGCAGGATCCCTCTCAAGAGGGCGACCTCTCGCTGTAAAGCACGTGTCTGCTGGGCTGTCCGGTCAGCGAGTATGGCGAATCCAACGAGGACGATAAGACGAATCCCCGTGTTGATCACTTCTTGGGGCAAGGCCGAGGGCACCACCGAAACCTCGAAGAAGCAGCGAATGACCGGCATGACGACAGCCAACCCTACACCCCACCATCGTCCGTTATATACCGACGCAAGCGTAATTGGAACAAGGAAAAGAATGGGGAACTGGATGTAGGGATCCGTGAGGTGATCTGCGGCAATGATCAGGAGAGACAGAGCGACCCAATAAAACGGCATCACCCTTGGATGTTGAAGTACAGCAAGCAAAGTCTCCTCCTTCATAATAGAGGGCAGATGTGGTCCTACCCGCCGGCTCTATCGCCTTGGCCCCCCGACACACCAAGAAATGGGCCTGAATCGAGCCTGCTCCCAGTCCTGTTTGACAGCGTCTTTGAACGCTCCAGTGGGCACCTAGGCCCCCTGAGGCATCCCCTCAGTTCCATAAGAAACTGAATTCGGGTAAGAATCCCTGC
>AR_comb_assmDRAFT_10000960_pt1 | contig 22280 bp, 14 predicted proteins | sample ArasoioldDNA_FD_10543 | JGI IMG/M metagenome (IMG submission 10543) | reverse complement strand
CATGCACGCCAATGTGGCTAATGTGAGGCGCCATTACTTCAACCGTTTTCTTTCGGCCCAATGCAAGTAATGAACTTTCTCCTGTAGCATCGTATTGCAATATGATAGACCCGTACTGAAACCCTTGTGTCCATTCCGTCCAACCTCTGCTACCATACACGCCGTTGACAGTGAAAACCGGCGAACCTTTTGAAGGGTCGTAGCGCTTCTCAATCAAGTGGATTTTTTCGGCAGAAAGTTCCCATACCCTCACCAGTTTCGTGTTTAGATCAGAAGGCTTTAAGTCAGGATTTATTTTAATCATTACTGAATTTTTGAGCCGTAGCAAACCACAACATTTGCAATGCAAGGCTCTTTCAGGGTAACTTATTAAAATGCTTCATCGAATCGGTTCAGCTTGTTTATAAAACTGAAAATTATACGCTGAACGTTTGCCTATGAAATAAAGTTAAATCTTTAATGCACTTTTTTGAAAGAATCCACGGGCTTGGTCTTATCTGTGGCTGCCGTGATTAAGCAGTTAAGAAAAATTATTCGAATTTGATGGAGCGAAATTTGTCCAATTCATGAAAAGATTTCTCAACGGGACTCCAAGCCCACTTTATCATTGTGCCACTATCATAGTCGAGCCGGTAAAAATTGGCATTCCATGTCATGCCACTCGTGGGTGGCACGTTGCCAAGAGGGCTGAATAAGCCATAGGGAAAAAATAACTCGGTACTCCATGAGGTGATTGCAGCATCCGAAACGTTTTGTCGACCTGTTACACTTATCATTTTTTTAACCATCCTCTCATTCTCGTAGTGCCACGGTATCCATCCATGAGCCTTTCCATTGATACTAGGCACCAGCAACACCAGTTCTTTATTTAACTGGTTGACCTCGTATTCGAAATAAATAGTTGTATGCGGATCGGTGTGAAAGAAAACCTCTACAACGTCGCCTTTGAATAAGTCTCCAAAATCTTTGTCAAATGCCGTTGAGATTTTATCGTCATCGCACGAAAAAAGAACATAGACACCCGTCGAAGAATACAGGATCTTAAATTTGCTCGCATAGTTCTCACCACCAGAGTCAAGTTTTGTCAAGTAATTCCATTCTGTCTTACTCCATTCACTGTTATCGCCTTTTCCGGTCAGTTCAAAATCAGCGCATTTTCTCACTAGCAAAGATGTAGTTTTCCGCGGCTGGGCTATTTCGTGGCCAGATCCGCATGTAGAGTTGGTCACCATAATTATCACTATAAAAGTTAACAGTTTCATCGTGGTTCATTAAGAAAGCATTTCCTGCAGACCTTACATCCAAACAATCCTTCTATTTATTATTGCTGCGGTGTAATTTTTTCTTGACGACATCGGCCGGGTATTTTAATGCCAGCTTTCTTATTTCATAATTAAATTCTTTAAACGTTTCTTCCCACAAGCGCGCTTCCTCTTCCGTGTATTCGTAAAAACCATGCGCATTGGCTATGCCCTTGCCACCTTTTTTGACTATGTCATCAATTAGACGGGGAACAGCTGTTTCATTATTAAGAGTGGGAAATAAATCTTTCATAACGGTATGGTACGCGGGTACGCCCGTCAAATCCATCCATCGAAAAACCCCAACCAGGGTCATAAAATAACCCGCGTTGTTGCGGCATGACCTGTCGACATCTTCAACAGTGGCATAACCATTCTCCACAAGATAAAATGCCTCCCTGTACATAGCATACATTAGGCGATTGGTGATGAAGCCACGAATATCCTTCCGCACCAGGATAGGCTCCTTTCCCCATTTATGCGACAGCGCATATAAGTATTCCGCCTTCGCTACATCACTTTTATTGCCGCATATTATTTCAAGAAAGCGTGTCGTATGAGATGGCTCCGTCCAATGTAATCCAAAGAAACGCTCAGGACGTAGTGTTCGGTCCTGTAACATGCTAATCGGGATTGCAGATGTATTGCTCGTTAGCAATGCGTCCGGCGCGATAACAAGTTCAACTTTGTCGTACACTGCTTTCTTGATGTCGATATTTTCTATTGTGCATTCGATTACGAGACTGCAATCTTTTAGTAGGCTATAATCTTCGGTAATGACCAGACCCTTGAGGTAGTGTTCGGGAGAATTATCGATGAGGCCTTCTTCACGAGCCCTTCGGAGGTGCTCGGTTACCCGGCTTTCCGCATGTTTCAAATCCTCGGGGATGGGTGCAATGGCCACCACAGGATGACCTGCTATTAGTAAGCAAGTGGTAATACTGCAACCCATCAGCCCAAGTCCTACCACCCCAGTATGTATCTTTTGCGTATCAATAGAGTCTGGCATATACGTACTTGATTTATTTTAATAAGTGGCCCTACCACCTGACAGATCAAAAGTGAACCCGGTACTAAAACTGTTTTCCTTCGAGACAATGAACACCGCCATGTTTGCCGCTTCTTCCAGCGTGCCACAACGTTTCATTGGAATCTTGTCGGTCATATATGTTATTTGCTCTTTAGGCATATCATTTAACAAAGGAGTTTTTATCACCGCGGGCGCGAGCGCATTAATCGTGATGTTACTTTCTGCGTATTCTTTTCCCTGCACTTTGGCCATCGCTATTACCGCGGCTTTCGATGCTGAATAAGCCAACATACCAGCATTACCTTCTTTTCCAGCAATTGAAGCGATGTGTAAAATGCGGCCAAAATTATTTTTAAGCATCCAGGGCAAAACGGATTTAGAGGTATTGAAACAGCCCATGAAATTGATATCGAATACAGATTTTATATCGTCATATTCAACTTCGTGACTCTTGATGTTTGTGCGCCCGGTAATTCCGGCACTGTTTATCAAAATATCAATCGAACCCAAATGATTTCCAACCTCTTCAACCGCCATCTTAACTTTGTCTGCTAATGTTACGTCAACAGTAAACATTTTGACTTCGTTATCAAACTCAGATTTTATTTTGCCTAAGGCATGTTCATTTGAATCAAACAAAACCACCCTGGCTTTTAGTTGGGATAATTTTTTTGAGATAGCCAGCCCGAGGCCGGACGCGGCTCCGGTTATGATTGCCACCCTGTCTTTAAAATCTTCGTACATCCTTTACATTTTTAGCTTGAATACTATTAAGGGAGACGTCTGCACTCAACTCCATTTGCAAATTGAAGGTGCAAATATTTACCTGAATAATTTACAGCAAACGTTTGCGAACCCCAGGGGGAGAATTGATTGTGTAAGTTTGAAAAATAATAAACCGAGGTTATGAAAAATATTCATCGAAGAGATTTCATCAGAGATACCACCATGGCGGGCATCGCATTATCTATGCTCAATTCCCCGCTGCGGGATTTTGCCAGTCAAAAGAAAAATACCGTGCGCGTAGGAATGATTGCCGTTGGCTTGCGCGGCCAACTCCATTTATCTGAAATGCTGAAGCGAAACGACGTTGAAGTAATTGCCATGGCCGACCCAAGTGCACGAATGATGGGAATGGCCAGGGAGTTAGTCAAAAAATTTGGCAAAAAAGCACCAATAGAATATGGCAATGGACCGTACGATTACAAAAATTTGCTGAAGAGAAATGATATTGATGCAGTGTTTATTGCAAGCCCCTGGGAGTGGCACGTACAGCAGGGTATCGATGCAATGAATGCCGGAAAGATCGTTGGCATGGAGGTTTGTGGTGCTATCAAATTGCAAGACTGTTGGGATATTGTCAACGCACACGAAAAAACGAAAGTTCCAGTAATGATTTTGGAAAATGTTTGTTATCGCCGTGATATCATGTCAGTGCATAACATGGTGCGAAAAGGCATGTTTGGAGAGATCATTCATTTGCATGGAGGTTATCAGCACGATTTACGAGGAGTTTTATTCAATGACGGTGTTACCCCTTATAATAGTGGAGTCGAGTTTGGTGAAAAGGGATTTAGTGAGGCAAAATGGAGGACACAACATTATATCAATCGTAACGGCGAAAATTATCCGACACATGGGTTAGGACCACTGGCAACTATGATCGATCTCAATAGAGGTAATCGTTTAACGAGGCTGTCATCCGTTGCTACCAAGTCGAGAGGCTTGCACAGATATATTGTGAATCATCCGAAGGGAGGAGCTAGCCATCCCAATGCAAAGATTCAATTCAAACAAGGCGACATTGTCACTACCCAATTACAGACTGCTAACGGGGAAACAATAATCTTGTCCCTGGATACATGCTCACCCCGCCCATACAATCTTGGTTTTCGCGTGCAGGGAACAAACGGCATTTGGCAAGATCATCATTCGGGTGAGCCGGACAGAGGCATGATTTACTTTGAGGACAAAAGTTTGAATGATGAATGGGAGAATACAAAAAAATATATGGAGGAGTATGACCATCCATTGTGGAAGCGCTTTGAAAAAGATGCAGAGAGCTCCGGTCACGGTGGCATGGATTTTTTCGTGGACAACGCTTTTATTGAATGTATAAAGAGAAATGTTCCCTTTCCCCTGGATGTGTATGATTTGGCCACGTGGTACGCTATTACCCCTCTGAGTGAAAAATCAATTGCCATGGGTGGCGAGGTGCAGTCTATCCCTGATTTCACCAGGGGTCAATGGAAAACAAGGAAACCAATTTTTGGAAACAGTGATGAATTTTGAGAGAAAGGGATGCCTTGCCCTTCCACCTGATCGGCCCAGGAACCGCGAAAATTCTATTTAACGTGGTTCAGCGCTAATTGCGATTCCAAGATGATCTTATAATAGGTGTGACTATTTTCCGTCTCCAGCTCTTTCTTACTAAACAATTCCAATAATGTTTCCGCCGCTTTTTGACCCTGTAAATACGGGAACTGTTCTACTGACGCCAAAGGAGGGAAAGCCGAATAACTGTTCCACGGTTGGTTCGAGTAGCTCACAAAAGATATGTCTTTATTAATACGCAGTTTTTTTGACCGTGCATATTGAATGGCATCCAGGGCGACATAATCATTAAACGCAACAATCGCGGTAGGCTTTCTTTTAGATGAAAGCAACTCCTTCGTGGCCTCAACAATACTTGCCGTATCAAGGTCTGTATTTACCACGAGCGAGGGATCAAACTTTAAGCGGCTCTTTGTCATTGCCTGGATATATCCTTCTCTTCTTTCCTTGCTTGCATACAACTTTTCTGGGCCATTTATCATACCAATGACACGATGTCCCTTCTTAAAAAGAAAATTAATCGCCTCGATCGTTCCAGAGATAAGATTGCAGGCCACATAATGTATATTCGGCATATTAGGTATACGGTCAAAAAAAACAACGGGTATGTTATACCTTTTTAGACTCTCAAAATGTTCATAGTGGGTAGTATTTTTTGCAATAGAAATAAGTAGCCCATCAACCCGGTGACTCTTCATAGTTTCAATCAAAAGCTTCTCCTTCTCCTCGCTATCGTGAGACTGGCCCATGATGACAGTATAATTATTCCTGTATGCACAATCTTCTATGCCGCTGATCGCTGAGGAAAAAAAAGCTTCGGACAGTTCCGGCAAAATAACACCCATGGTAAACGTTCGGCGCTGTTGAAAAAAAATGGCGGTTTGATTGGGCTCGTACTTTATTTCTTTCGCTAGTTCCTGCACTCGTTGTCGAGTCCTCAATCCGATGCTTTGGTGATTGTGCAACGCCCGGGAAACGGTAGAGATCGATATTTTTAACTGCTTAGCAATTTCTTTCAATGTCGGCAAACTGTTTTCCATACTCCCCTCATTTTTTCTAATTTATTTTTTGCAAAATCACGCAAACGCTTGCATTTAGATTTTTTTGGACAACTACTCAAAATGCCTTTATTTTAAAAAGGATTGCAACAAAATCAGGTTAAATAGTGTCATATTAAGTGATAACTAACGATTAAGGGTGTTTGGCCGTTCAAATTAAATCAGATTTTCACACATTTTACGGGACCAATTTCTGCGACTAATTTAGGTTTCTTTGCTTATAAATAAAAAAAACGCTGCTTATGTCAAGACGAACTTGCTTACTCACTATTCCTTTGTTTTTTTGGGGGACGTTCCTATTTGCGCAAGACCGGACCATTACCGGTAAAGTGCTTTCCACTAAAGATAATGTTGGCCTGTCCGGAGCATCTGTTACTGTGAAAGGCAGAACAGGCGGTACATCCACGGGGCAGGACGGATCTTTTTCCATCGTAGCACCTGCTGGCAAAGTCACTTTACAGGTGTCATCCGTTGGTTTCACAACAAGGGACCTTGCTGTGAACGCCGATCAGAATAATATTGTAATTAATTTGGTAGAAGCCTCGCAGGAACTTACTGAAGTCGTGGTGACCGCGCTTGGTATCCAGAGGCAAGCCAAAACTCTTGTCTATGCAACTCAAACGGTAAAGCCTGCCGAGCTCACCGAAATAAGGGATCCAAACAATGTTTTAAACCAGCTGCAAGGAAAAGTTGCAAATGCGGTTATTACACAAGGTTCCGGGGGCCCTGGGAGTGGCGCAAGAATTGTTTTACGCGGCAACCGTTCCATCCAGCAATCAAATAATGCTTTGATCGTTGTGGATGGGGTTCCAATGAATAATACTACGGAAGGTACTGGCACAAGTGATTTCGGATCCATCCAGGGATCAGATGGTGCATCGAACATTAACCCTGACGATATCGAATCAATTACTGTCTTGCGTGGTGCATCCGCCGCGGCCTTGTATGGTAGCCAGGCGGGCAACGGAGTAGTAGTGATAACTACCAAGAAAGGAGCAAAAGATAGGGTATCAGTAACCGTAAACTCTGGGATAGGTTTTGAAACTGCCTGGTCATTACCTAACGTTCAGAATCAATATGGGCAGGGAAATGGGGGCGCGTTCAGAGATACGCTAACGTCAGGGGAGAGCTGGGGCGCGAAAATGGACGGCCGGACCTATACCAACTTCTTGGGACAGCAAAGAAGTTATACGGCACAACCAGATAACATCAAAGATTTTTTCAGGACAGGCGTTAGCACAATGAATTCAATCGGAGTATCGGGAGGAAGCGAAAGAATGCAAACCTATTTATCGTATACCTACACTAGCACACAAGGTATTGTCCCGTTCAACGATTTGGCACGTCATAATGTAAACTTCAGAATAAACAACCAGATCAGCAGACGATTTTCAACTGATGCAAAAATTACCTACGTAAGGCAGGATATTAAAGACCGCCCACGCACGGGAGAAGAAAATTCACCTACGATAGATATTTACCAAATTCCAAGAAATATCTCCACGGACGATGCAAAGCAATTCGAGACCTTTAATAATATTGGGCTACCAACTCCTACGCCGTTTCCTTTAACCTTAAGCTCTATTTATCAAAATCCCTACTGGATGATTCACCGCACGCATATCAATCAGACGAGGGACAGAATCATTGGATTTTTAAGTGCTAAAGTCAAATTAACGGATTGGTTAAGCATTTCAGGCAGAGCCAATCTCGACAAAACATTGGATAATGATGAAAACCAGGTAACAGCGGGGACAACGCTTTGGGGCAAATCAGGCGGGGACTATCAAAAGCAAAATATTTATATTACCGAAAAATGGTTCGATGCGATGGTAGAGGGAGTTAATTCGATTACGAAAGATCTGAAGATAAACTATCGCGCGGGTGCGATATACCAGGATAACAAATTTGATGCAACTTACACCGCAGCCAATGGCCTGAATATCGCCAATAAATTCAGTATGAATTTTGCCAAGAGTCCTTCTGTCAATTCTTCATTTGTAGAAGTGCAGACGCAATCTGTTTACGGGCAGGTAAACCTTTCCTGGAAAGATGCTATTTTCCTGGACGCTAGTTTACGCCATGACTGGGATTCCCGGTTACCTGCGCCGCACGATTTCAGCTATCCTTCCATTGGTGCTTCTGTTGTAATGTCTGATCTTATGGTGTTGCCCAAGGCAATATCATACTTAAAGGCGAGTGTTAATTATGCAGAAGTGGGTAATGGCGGCCGACCCCAATTGTTAACTACCGTTTATAATTATAGCCAGGGCGCCGGCAACGGATTTTTGCAACGAAGCTCGACACTCCCAATCCCAGGTTTAAAACCTGAAATCGTTAAAAATATTGAAGGCAGTATCGAAGCAAGATTTGCCAATAACCGAGTCGGATTTATGGCCACTTACTATAAGAGCAATTCGTTTAACCAACTTCTTACAATTCAATTGCCGCCCGCCACTGGATATGCTACTCAGTATATTAATGCCGGAAATATCCAAAACCAGGGCTTCGAACTCGTGGCTAATGGTTTTCCCGTGAGAAACAAGGACTTTAGCTGGGAGGTGGCATTGAATTTCGCGACAAATGACAACAAGATAAAGGAGTTAAGCGACGAGCTAAAATCGACACCGCTGGGAGGCGGTTTCGGCCGTTCGGCTACTCCAATCGTGAAGGAAGGAGGCTCTTATGGAGACCTGGTAGGCCAAACGTGGGCCAGGGATGCTAAGGGCAATCTTATGGTCACGGCGGCTGGCAAACCCAAGATCAATACAGATCCGACTCTGTTAGGCAACTTCAATCCTAAGCAGACCCTTGGACTGACCAACACGCTTAATTATAAAGCTTTTTCGCTCCGCCTGCTAATCGACGGTCGTATGGGCGGCATCATTATGTCGGGAACTGAAATGAATCTTGCATTTAGCGGAATTCCAGAAGTAACGGCGCAGCACCGAGAAGGCGGATGGAACTTAGGCGGAGTAGATGCAAGCGGTAACCCGGTGGGCGCGACCATCTCTGCGCAGGATTTCTGGCAAATAGCCTCGGGCAAGCGTTACGGCGTGGCAGAATTTTTCACCTACCATGCCAGTAACATCAGGGCCAGGGAAGTTTCGCTCGGTTATGACATTCCTCTAAAATCAATTTCTTTCCTCTCATTTGTGAAGGCAATAAAAATTTCGGCTGTTGCCCGTAATTTGTTTTGGATATACCGCGGCAGCTCAACCCTGGATATTCCGGGACTCGGAACGCGTAAGATGTGGTTTGATCCTGATATGTCATTAGGAAATGCTAACTGGCAGGGCGTTGAATACGGGACATTACCTTCAACTCGTAGCTGGGGGTTTAATTTCAAATTCACTTTCTAAAAAATTATTAAACTTGCATTGATATGAAAGCAATAAAGGTCTTAGCTAATACGCGGGTGCTAATTTGCATCGTCTGTGGTGGTCTGTTGCTCCAGGTTTCTTGCACAAAAAACTATGCGAAAATTAACACAGACCGAAACAGCGTAGCAACGATTGGTCCTGCCGAATTGCCCTTTCTTTTTGCACGAGCAGAAAAGGAAGCAACACCGAGCATTTGGAATTACCAGATTGCGCAAAATCTCTTTGCGGATCAATACGCCCAATATTTTGCATGCACGGCGACCTACTTTCCTTCCGATCGCTTAGTGATGCGGACGGATTGGGTGTGGGCGGAGTTCGACCCAATTTATACGGACGTCGTACCTCAATTGCAATCAATATTTGAGGCTGCAGATAAATCATCACCCGAATATGCATTGGCGAATGTTCTATGGGTCCTGGTATTTCACCGGGTTACGGATTATTGGGGACCGATTCCGTATTTTAATGCTGGCGTGCCGGCTACTTCAGTTCCTTACGACCCGCAGGACAAGATCTATGATGACTTTTTCAAAAGACTGGCTTCTGCATCTGCTGTCCTAAAAGCAAATCCGTCAGCAAAACCTTTTGGCGATTTCGATATAATGTATGCCGGCAACGTAAGTAAGTGGCTCAAGTTTGCAAATACCCTTCGCCTTCGCCTGGCTTTGAGAATATCCAAAGTAGATCCAGCACGGGCAAAAACAGAAGCCGAGGCAGCCGTGGCAGATGGTGTTTTGACCACAAGCCCGGATGAGGACGCCTATGTGAAAAGGAGTTTGACCGGAGACGATAATAACGGTCTCTCTATCATGTCTGATTGGAATGAGTTCAGGATGAGTGCAAGTATGGAATCAGTGTTGAAAGGTTACTCAGATCCAAGAATGCCGGTTTATTTCTTACCCGCGCAAAAAACAGGAACCTACGAGGGCGAACGAAATGGCCTCACCTCAACTCAACTTACGCAGAGCGCAAACACGCACGATGCAAACTCGCATGCGGGTCCCCGTTGGGCATCTCCCAGCTACGGAGGCAACGCTGATTACCTTAGCACTCCTCAGAATGTAATGGCGGTTGCTGAGGCATATTTCCTGCGGGCAGAGGGAGCTTTACTTGGATGGAATATGGGAGGAACAGCACAAACATTGTACGAGACGGGAATTACAAATTCTATGAAGCAATGGGGTATCACTGATGCCGCGACTATTACTGCGTATATCAACAATATCGCTACTCCAATTGCACCAAATGATTTTCTCAATTCTCCTCCCGTGGCCACTATACCTGTTAAATGGGTTGCTGGAAATGTAGCCACTGAAAACCAGCAGATCGCTACACAAAAATGGCTTGCCATGTTTCCAGATGGAATGGAGGCATGGGCTGATTACCGACGAAGTCGTTATTTAAAACTCTATCCGGTTGCAAATTCAGATAATCCTGATATTACGAATACTACCACGCAATGGATAAGAAGAATCACATACCTTGACCAAGAGAAGGCAAGAAATAAGGCAGCTGTGGAAGCGGCTGTAGGTTTGCTCGGTGGTCCTGATAAAATAACAACTCCACTATGGTGGGATAAAAATTAAAAGTATAATATCTATTTATAAAGATTCCACTGCTTATTCGGTGGAATCTTTTTTTAGTGGGATAACATTTTGAACCGATTGTCTTTTTGACTAACTTTTCTCTTACAGCATCAATTACTAGCCAACATGCATAAATACAACGGCGTTGTGTTATGGGCCTGTGTTGTTTTTTGTTCGTGCAAAAATGAGAGTAATACTTTATTTACAAGCCTTGATAAAAACAGCACTGGCATAAACTTTCAAAATACTTTTTTTGATGACGGGCCATTAAATGTGGCAAATTATATCTACTTCTACAATGGCGGTGGGGTAGCAGTTGGGGATATCAACAATGATGGTCTTCCCGATCTGTTATTTACTGGCAACATGGTTAGAAACCGCTTGTTTCTAAACAAAGGAAATTTTCAGTTTGAAGACATAACAGATCGCAGCGGGGTTGCCGAAAAACAAGGTTGGTGTACCGGCGCAACAATGGTTGATATCAATAACGACGGCAAATTAGATATTTACATTTGCCGTAGCGCCGACGCAAGACAGGAAATGAGAAAGAATTTGCTGTTTATAAATAATGGCGACCTAACTTTTACCGAAAAAGCTGAGGAATATGGCCTGGCCGATTCGGGTTATTCAACGCAGGCCGCATTTTTCGATTATGACAAAGATGGTGATTTGGATTGCTTTATTATCAACCACTCAACCCAAAAATACACAGCAGGTGTGCAAGATAATCCGGGGCTACGAAAGGAGTACAATCCCGCTTCTGCAAGCAAATTGTATCGCAACGACAACGGACATTTTACTGATGTCAGCCTGCAAGCAGGTATTACGTCTAACGTACTCACCTTTGGTTTGAGCATTGCCGTATCCGACCTTAATAATGACGGATGGCCGGATGTATATGTGTCAAACGATTTTAATGAGCCGGATTATCTTTTCATAAATAATCGCGACGGAACATTTACCGAACAGCTTCCAAAATGCATGGACGAAACATCGCTGTTTTCCATGGGCTCCGATGCTGCCGATTATAATAATGATGGCTATACGGACCTGCTGACACTAGACATGCTCGCGGAAGATAATAAAACTCAAAAGATGCACAGCGGAGCGGAGAATTTTGACAAGCTCCAATATTTATTTACGCAGGGATTTTATTACCAGTACAGCCGCAACATGCTTCAGAAAAATAATGGGAACGGTACTTTCAGCGAAGTGGGACAACTGGCTGGCGTTTCCAATACAGACTGGAGTTGGTCGGCACTTTTTGCAGACTACGATAACGATGGTTATAAGGACTTGTTTGTTACGAATGGCTATGTGAAAGATTACACCCAGATGGACTTCTTGAAATATTCTATTGACAGGTTGATTCGTTCAAAACAAGGCGAAGAGGTGGATGCCATTCCTGAGTACATAAAAAAGATGCCTACTATTCAAATTCCCAATTTTATTTTTAAGAACAACGGCAATGAAACATTTACAAAGAAAACCGCAGAATGGGGATTGAATAAACCGGGTGTTTCGGCAGGCGCCGCTTACGTCGATCTTGATAATGACGGCGACCTTGACCTGGTGATCGATAACGCGAATGACTTCGCCGGCATATATAGGAACAATAGTGAGAAACTGGTAAAAAATAATTTCTTAAAAATAAAACTTAAAGGGGAAGAGAAGAACCAGTGGGGCATCGGGAGTAAGGTTACATTATACAGCAATGGTGATAAGTATTACCAGGAGTTAATGCCGGTGCGAGGTTTTGAATCATCTGTTGACCCGGTGCTAAATTTCGGCGTGGGAAAAAAATCGATTATTGATTCGGTAATTGTTGTCTGGCCCAATAATAAAATGCAAACCCTTAAAAGTGTAAAAACGAATCAAACTCTATCGATCAACATAAAAGATGCTAACGCCGTGTGGATATATGATTCTCTGGCCGCCGGGTCGAAATATTTTACCACAGAACCCGCACTCAATTTTACCCACCGGGAAAATCAGTTCAATGATTTTACGGTTCAAACGCTATTGATCAATTATTTATCACGCCAGGGGCCTTGTATGGCAAAAGCGGATGTAAACAAAGATGGCAGAGAAGACATTTTCATCGGTGGAGCGAAAGGGCAGGCTAGCCAATTATTTCTCCAAACACCCGACGGACATTTCACAAATAAGCCTGAGCCTTCGATTGCAAGGGATTCCCTCAGCGAGGATGTAGCCGCCGAATTTTTTGACGCCGATGGAGACGGCGATATGGACCTTTACGTCGGCAGCGGCGGATACGAATTTTCGGAAAATGATCCGGCTCTGCAGGATCGACTATACATCAACGATGGCCACGGAAATTTTGTAAAGAAAGAAAATGCTTTGCCGCAAATGCTCATTAGTACAGGTTGCGTTAAAGCGGCTGACATCGATGGCGATGGCGACATAGACTTGTTCGTTGGCGCAAGATTAGTGCCGGGAAAATACCCCGTTGCGCCCGACAGTAAAATTCTACTTAATGATGGCAAAGGAAACTTCACCGATGTGACGGCACAGTCAGCGCCGTCACTAAACCAACTCGGTATGGTTACCGATGCATTGTGGATGGACCTGAATAATGACAGGCAGCCTGATTTAATTGCGGTGGGTGAGTGGATGCCTATAAAAGTATTTATTAATCAAAAAGGAAGGCTGATAGATCAGTCGTCACAATATATCAAATTCCCCAGTGCGGGCTGGTGGAATAAGATTTATGCCGATGATTTCGACGGTGATGGAGATAAAGATTTAATAGTTGGAAATATTGGGCTCAACACACAATTTCATTCTAATGATAAAGAACCCTTACAACTTTATTACAAAGATTTTGACGGTAATGGTTCGATAGACCCGGTATTCTGTTATTACATCAATGGGGTTTCTTACCCTGCCAATTCAAGAGATGATCTGGCGGAACAACTACCTATGGTTAAGAAAAAATTCCTGGAGTATCATGAGTATGCCGATGCAACTATCAACGATGTTTTTACGCCTGAACAATTAAAAGATGCAAGGTTGTTAACGGTATCGGAACAATCTACCCTCTATTTACAAAATGATGGTCAAAAAGGCTTTAATAAGAAGTCCTTGCCAGTTGAAGCGCAGTATGCCCCTGTGTATGCCATCACATCTCTTGATGCGAACAAAGACGGAAAAAAAGATTTATTGCTTGCCGGTAATAATTCCTGGACAAGAATCAAGTATGGACGCTTTTCCGCGAATCATGGCATTTTATTGATCGGCGATGGCAGTGGAAATTTTACTTATGTTCCCCAGGTGAACAGTGGGTTAAATGTGCGGGGCGATGTTCGAAGTATACTGCAAATAAAAACGGGCCCTACAGAGAATATTTTTTTCGGAATGAATAATGCGGCACCGATATGCTACAGGCTTAGGTAATTTGATGTTGTTTCCATTTCCTTATCTCACTATAGAGCGAATCACTTAATTTTTATAAATCATCTAAACTTTTAACATGCAAACAAATCGCAGATCTCTCCTAAAAAAATTACTTGCATCTGTTGCAGGGATAACAGGACTTGGATTAGCCGCTAAAGCGACGGATGATGGCGGTGCTGAAAAAGAGGCTTCGAATATAGTTTACGATCAGGACGTCCCTTTGTTCGCGGGGAATACAAAGCTAGGCAACCTTGTTTTTATTGCGGGTAAGGGTGCCCACTTCCAGGGTGACATCAAGGCACATACTGATCATGTTTTGAAGGAACTGGAAAAGGAATTGATACTGGCCGGCTCTACTATGAAAAAAGTTTTAAAGGTGACTGTGTACCTAAATGACATAGCAGATTACCAGGCAATGAACGAAGTGTACAAGGGGCGTTTTGGAGACAAACCTCCCGTGCGTTCTACCATTGCAGTGGCTAAAGGAGGCGTGCCAGGGGATTCGCTGGTTGAAATGGATTGTATCGCTTACATATAGATTCGTGAAATCAAGACAAGCAAAAAAACATCGTCGTCCTGATTGAAATTTCAGTCTATGCTAAAGAAAAGTTCTGCAGAACTATCATTTAATGCATTTCTCTTTGTTTTAATTGTCACTGTATTTACACAATGCAAAGGCCGATCCGGGTTACCTCCCGGTGATGCAGATAATGGCGGTCTATTCCTGCCGGGGGATTTCGAAGCAGTTGTCGTTGTAGATAGCCTTGGTGGTGCAAGGCATCTAGCTGTGAATGACAATGGAGATGTTTATGTTAAGTTAAGAGCCTCGTATCCTGACGGAAGTAATGTTGCGCTTCGGGACGAGAACAATGACGGCAAGGCTGATATCATTAAGAAATTTTCTGTGTATACAGATTCATTTGGTTACGGTACCGCCATGCGCATACATGATGGATACCTTTACTACAGTTCAACTGGCGATGTCTATCGCTGCAAGCTAAGACCCGGTCAATTGCTTCCTGATACAAACGCAGAATTGATACTTACGGATGATTTTCGGCACGATGCGCATGGTTTCAATCATACTGCAAAACCAATAACTTTTGATGACAAAGGAAACATGTATGTGCCTTTCGGTTCACCCTCTGATGTGTGCCAGGTATTTGATAGGATACCTGAATCGCCCGGGCAGAATCCCTGTCCTCAGTTGGCGGAACATGCGGGAATTTGGGTGTTTGATCCCAACAAAAAAAATCAAACTATTAAAGACGGTAAACGATTTGCCACGGGTATCAGGAGTGCCGTTGCTATTACGTGGAACCCCGTTGACAAGAATATCTACGTTGTTCAACACGGTCGTGATGACCTGCACAGAACATGGCCTGAAAAATATACCAAATGGCAAAGCGCAATGTTACCTTCAGAAGAATTTCTACGAATAAAAGAAGGTGCTGATGCAGGCTGGCCTTATTATTACTACGACCAAATGCAGGGCAAAAAATTGTTGAACCCCGAATATGGCGGCGATGGAAAAAACGAGGGCAACGGAAAACAATATGACCAACCCTTGATCGCCTTTCCTGCACACTGGGCTCCGAATGATCTGTTGTTTTACACGGGTGATCAATTTCCCGAACACTATAAGAATGGTGCCTTCATTGCTTTTCACGGCTCTACCATTCGTGGACCGTATTCTCAATCTGGATATTTTGTTGCTTTTGTTCCGTTCAAAGATGGCCGGCCTTCTGGTGGATGGGAAGTATTTGCGGATGGTTTCTCCGGCATGGACACAATTGTCAATACATCCGACTCACACTACAGGCCAATGGGACTTGCGCAGGGGCCTGACGGTTCCTTGTACATCAGCGATTCAGAAAAAGGAAAAATATGGCGAATAATGTACAAAGGTGATAAAACAAAATTCGGCGCGGCACAACTTGCTGTCATTGCAAAAAGAAAGATGAGTGCACATATAAGAACACCGGATGAAGTGGCAGACAACCTTGAGAAAGGGATGGCTGTCGGGGGACAAAAGATTTACAATACTTACTGTGTGGCCTGTCATTTAAAGGACGGTAAAGGCGACGGCACTCGGTTCCCACCATTGGACAGTTCTGAATACGTGCTGGGTGATAAAGCCAGGCTCATAAATATTTTGCTTAATGGCATGCAGCAACCGATCACAGTGAGAGGCAAGCAGTACAGCAATCTGATGCCAAGTCATAGTTTCTTATCAGACAGTGATCTGGCGTTGGTGTTGGGTTATGTGCGGCAAAATTTTGGCAACAGCGCAAGCCAAATCAAAGCCGAAGAGGTGGCCGATCAGAGGACGAAAACGGCAATGGCTAAAAAGCCCTGAAACAATTAAATACGAATACATGAAAAAGTCTACCAGCATTCTCACTTGGCTACTGACATTATCCCTTGCAAGTAAAGCGCAAGCAAAGACAGACCCCGAAGCACGTATCAAAGAATTAGGCATCCAATTAATCAAACCCACACCCCCGATTGCTAATTACGTAAAAGCAGTTCGCGTGGGAAACATGGTATACTTAGCGGGTCATGGCCCCGACAAACCGGAAGGCGGAGTGGTCACCGGTAAGGTGGGTAGCGATCTCTCTGTTGAGCAAGGAGCCGACGCGGCGAGGTTAACAGGTATTTCTTTATTGTCAACGCTTAAAGGAGAGATTGGTGATTTAAATAAAGTAAAGCGCATTGTTAAAGTGTTGGGTATGGTGAATGCTGTTCCGACATTTGAAAAACACCCGCAGGTCATGAACGGATTTTCTGACCTGATGGTACAAGTCTTTGGAGAAAACGGCAAACATGCGCGATCGTCGGTTGGTGTTGCTTCATTGCCCAATAATATTCCGGTCGAGATAGAAATGATCGTAGAATTAAAAAAGTAAATGCGCATAAATCGGTTGATTAATCTTGAACGAATTGTGCCCTGCAACTCAAATATTTTTTAATAATCTTATTAAATATCACACTCATGAAACGCCGTAATGTAATAAAGGGTCTTACAATGCTTCCCTTGGCAGGAGGATTGGTTCCCTTCAAATCGCTTTTTGCTGCGTCAGGCGTCGATAAGAATTTATTTGACAAGGCTGAAAAGCTAGGAGCAATAGGTGATTTGCCCACAGAACCCAATATTTTTCAATCCATCGGCGTTGAGCCGATCATCAATTGTCGCGGCACATTTACTATTATCGGCGGCTCTATAGAACGCCCCGAAGTACGCTCAGCTATGGAGGCTGCATCAAAAAATTTTGTACAGTACGACGAATTGGCTTATGGAGTTGGTAAACGGTTAGCAGAAATAACAGGTGCAGAGTGGGGAATGGTATCTGCGGGATGTGCTGCTGGAATGAAACATGTAGCTGCAGCTTGTGTCACCGGTGGCAATCCAGAAAAACTAATTCGTATTCCTGATCTCAGAGGTTTTGATAAAACAGAAGTCGTCATACCAAAATCTTCGAGAAATGTTTATGATCATGCTATTCGTAACATAGGTGTAACGATTGTTGATGTGGAGACGCCGGAAGAGTTAGAAAATGCACTTCACATTCATACAGCCATGATCTACATTATGGCTTATGATGAATCACAACCCGGTCAGCCTCTTTCCTTGGAGAATGTAGTTAAAATTGCAAAGCCACATAAAATTCCAGTCCTGGTAGATGCAGCGGCGGAAGTACTTACCATACCCAATGTTCATCTCCAGCGTGGCGCGGATGTAGTCGTGTACAGTGGTGGTAAGGCTATCTGTGGTCCGCAATGTGCGGGCCTCGTACTGGGAAGAAAAGACATCTTGATGTCTGCGTGGCAGGCCAGCTCTCCACACCACGGACCGGGCCGCGATAATAAGGTTGGACGCGAAGAAATGATGGGCATGCTCGCCGCAGTGGAAGCGTGGACAAAACGTGATCATGCTGGTGAATGGAAAACATGGCTTTCCTGGTTGGATAATATAGCGAAAAAAATTTCCACTATAGCCGGAGTTACCACCTCCGTGTTTGAACCAACAGAACTTTCCAATAAATCGCCTGTACTTAATATTTACTGGGATCCAACAAAGTTGAATATCACTGGCGAAGAAATTGCAGAAGAGTTTGCGAGGAATAAACCAAGAATTGCAATCGGCGGTGAGACCCGGGAGGGAAAGAGCTCCTTAAGTATTACCACCGGCCAGATGCAGCCAGGCAATGACAAAATTGTTGCGGATCGTATTTATGATGTGCTGACTCAGAAGCGCGTACCAAAATCAACAACGTTGGAAGCTCCTGCAGGAAATGTTTCGGGACGATGGGACGCCGACGTTGAGTTTTTCAGCAGTACCAGCAAGCACACTTTCTTTATGGAACAGGATGGCAATTGGATACAGGGCTCGCACCGGGGAGAATTTACGACAAGAGATATGCGGGGTACCATAGAGGGAAAAACAATCAAACTCCGCAGTGTCGATCATCGTCCCGGTGATTCCATCACTTTCCTTTTCTCCGGGACACTTTCAGGAGAAACGATCTCCGGATCAATTTACATGGGAGAATACCAAACCGCAAAGTTCACAGCTAAGCGCAACACTACTAAGAGCCCGCATGAAAAAATAATGATACCGGGCGGCCCACCGATAGCCACTTAGAACGTGTTGAGCATGCTTGGAAAAATTAGAGAAAATAAATGTTCAATTCTCAATTTGAAATGTTCAATGTCCAATTGCCGAACACCATGCGATTAGTAACAATGGCAAAAAACAAAATAATAGACACACATAATTATGGTACACCTCTTCGCGTAAGGCTGGTGTTGTTTTTCATCTTTGTTGCAAGCATTTTGCAAGCACAGGAAATAGACATGTTATTGAAGGGAGGGCATGTGATCGATCCTAAAAACAAGATCGACGAACAAATGGACGTGGCGATTACAAATGGAAAGATATTCCAGGTGGGAAAAAATATTCCGCCGCAGCGTGCAAAAAAGGTAATTGATGTAAGCGGTTTTTATGTTACACCGGGTTTCATTGATATGCATGTACATGCTTTCAACGGAACGGATGTGGATGCTTATATTGCCAATGGTTTAACTAGTTTACCGCCTGATGGATTCACATTCAGGGCCGGCGTTACAACTGTAGTTGATGCGGGTTCTTCGGGATGGAGAAATTTTCGTCTTTTTAAGAAACAAACCATTGACAAATCACAAACAAGAGTGCTTGCATTCTTAAATATTGTTGGCAATGGTATGGTTGGCCGTTTCGAAGAACAGGATACAACTGATATGAATCCGCAACAGACGGCCTATATGATAAAAAAATTGTTTCCCGATATTATTGTTGGTATTAAGGCAGCACATTATTGGGGAGATTTTACACAAGTAGACCGCGCGGTGGTAGCAGGTAGCCTCGCGAATGTTCCGGTAATGGTTGACTTTGGCGAGCATCAGCCGCCGAATTCAATTGAAGATCTTTTTATGAAGCACCTGAGGCCGGGAGATATTTTTACGCATACATATTCTTATGGCCCTACGGTCAGAGAAACAGTTGTCGATGAGAGTGGCAAGGTTAAACCGTTTGTTTTCCAGGCACAAAAAAGGGGAATTATTTTCGATGTAGGACATGGCGGCGGTGCTTTCTCCTGGCGCCAAGCTGTACCCGCGATACAACAAGGGTTTCAGCCCAATGTCATCAGCACTGATCTGCATGCTGAAAGTATGAATGGCGGGATGAAAGACATGAGCAATGTCATGTCCAAGTTCCTAAATATGGGCATGAGCTTGCAAGATGTGATTCTGCGCTCGACGTGGAACCCTGCTAATGTGATTCACAGAACTGATCTGGGAAACTTAAGCGTGGGCACCGACGCAGATATCACCGTGTTTAATGTTAGAAAAGGTGATTTTGGATTCCTCGACATTCGGAAGACAAAACTTAAAGGCACGCAGAAACTGGAAGTGGAATTGACCATACGTGGAGGCAAAATTGTTTGGGACCTTGACGGCATCGACGCCCCTTTATGGGAAGAGGAACTACAGAAAAAATAAATGGTTGCTTACTTAACATATCATCTGTCGCTTTTGAAAAAAAGTCTGCACTCCCTGCAAATAGTTTTTTTGATAGGGCTATATGTTGTTTTATTTCTCACTCCGCTTGCAGCTGGGGCTCAGCAATATGACCTCTTAATAAAAAACGGGCATGTAATCGATCCAAAGAATCACATCAATGCAAAAAAAGACGTTGCCATTGCAGATGGAAAAATTGCCAAGGTCGCGGATGATATTTCCGCTGCGCAATCAAAAAAAATTATTGACGCCACCGGCTTGTTCGTTGTGCCTGGATTAATTGACATACATACCCATGTCTTCGTTGGAACAAAGCCTGACACGTTTGCGGATGGAATTTACAGCGTATCGCCCGATGATTTTACATTTAAGTCCGGCGTCACCACCGTAGTGGACGCTGGGACTTCTGGGTGGCGCAATTTTCCTTTATTTAAAAAACAGGTGATTGATAAATCGCAAACACGTGTGCTTGCCTTCATAAATATTGCCGGTTCAGGTATGAGTGGAAAAGCGTTGCAAGAAGACGTCAACGATATGAATGCTGATTCGGCGGCTCTTGTGATACAAAAGTATAAAGACATTATAGTAGGAGTGAAGATTGGTCATTATGAAGGAAGTGACTGGACACCATTTGAAAGAGCGTTAGATGCCGGTCGCCGATCAAACACACCCTTGTTCGTCGAATGCCATCTTCCGCAATTCAGTTTAGAGGATCAATTGAAAAAAATGCGGCCTGGTGATATTATCACACATTCGTTTGAACAGGTGACCGAAAGAATGCCCGTGGTTGATGCAAGCGGAAACGTTCGCCCTTTTGTGTTGGCCGCGCAAAAAAAAGGAATATTGTTCGATGTTGGTCACGGTGGCGCAGGCTTCTGGTTTAGCCAGGCTGTGCCTGCATTTCAGCAGGGATTAGCACCCAATTCATTTGGCAGCGATCTGCATCGATTCAGCATGAACGCAGGCATGAAGAACATGCTGAACATTATGTCTAAATACATGGCCATCGGTATGTCACTTGAGGATGTTATCATGCGAGGCACCTGGAATGCTGCCAGATCCATCAAACGCGAAGACTTAGGAAACCTGGGGGAAGGTTCTGTTGCAGATATTGCTGTGCTGAGTGTGCAAAATGGACAATTTGGTTTTATAGATGCTGCCGGCAACAGGCTTGAAGGCAATCGTAAGCTGGAAGCAGAGCTTACTGTTCGCGAAGGCAAAATTGTTTGGGATCTCAATGGGATTGCCGCAAAGCCGTGGAAGCAATAACTAGTTTTATTAGCGGGCTGAAGTAATGTTATCAGCCACGCTCGCTTGTGCTGCACCAAGTGTACGGAGCAAAGCGAAGTGGCGTTAGGGCACCCGGCCGCAACGTCGGGATGCGCTTGGTTCATTATTCAGGTCGCTGTAATCGCATTGGTTGTTAACATCAAGAGCATCCAATCAGGAATTAATAACCATACTATTATAATCGGAATAATTTAGGTAACCGTATACATGAACAACATAAGTACACTTTTTCTCCTGTTGTCTGTGATACTTTTCAGCCAATGCAATCGGCGAACAGAGTTGCCAAAAGGCGATCCAGGTAATGGTGGTCTTTTTTTGCCCGGGAATTTTGAAGCCGTTGTTGTTGTAGATAGCCTTGGACCCGCACGTCATATTGCCGTGAATGAAAACGGAGACATCTATGTAAAATTGAGTCACTCAAAAAGAGGGCATGGGAATGTAGCATTGAGAGACACTAATCATGACGGGAAGGCAGATTCCATCATATACTTTGGGGATTATGATAATGAAGGCAGCCTTTCCAATTGTATGCGCATCCACAATGGCTATTTATATTTTGCGTCAGAACTCGTGGTATACAGAATGAAATTGCAACCAGGTAAGCTTGTACCGGATAGCAAAATGGAAACAGTGCTTACGGAAGAGGATTCGCGTGGCTCACACTGGCATATTACGAAACCGGTTGTATTCGACGACAAAGGACATATGTATGTGCCATTTGGTGCGCCTTCCAACGCATGCCAGGATTTGATCAGGACGCCCGGTGGTACTCCCGGCTTTGCCGGACTCGACCCCTGCCCGGAATTAGAGAAGTATGCAGG
>AR_comb_assmDRAFT_10147644_pt1 | contig 22304 bp, 9 predicted proteins | sample ArasoioldDNA_FD_10543 | JGI IMG/M metagenome (IMG submission 10543) | reverse complement strand
CCCCGGGAATCGTCGCCTTCATGTGTATCGGAAGGCAGGTGAGCTAAATTTCGTCAGGTTGGAATACAAAAGCCGGGCCTGTGATCGGCTTTTTTCTTTACGCCATCGATCTCCGTTTGATCTCGGTTGAGTCGAGAGCAGCAACGCGAATCTCGTCACAATAATGAAAGCGCGAGAAAGAGACCTCCGGCGGCTACTCTAATGCGCCAGGAACCACGTCGAAGCCGTATCGTCGGTCTTAAGGAAGTTCAACAACTGGGTTGCCACCTTGATCCGTCCGACTGGATTCGAGGGGTGCGTCCCGTCCGTCTCCAAATCCTGGCATGTCCACACTAGTCCATCGCTTCGTGGGATCATTCCATTTGCCCAGTAATACGGTCCCCACGCTATCCACGGAGCCTTCACCTTGCCTTTAGACGGATCGAAATTAAGATTTGGGTCTCCACCGATCTGATCCTGGATCATGTTCTTCACCGCGAATGCGCTTTCATACGCATACGGTTCCGGGTCCAGATTCACGGCGCCATTCGAATATCCTGTGTAATTAACGCTCGAGTAATACGCCAGCTTGATGTTCGGAAACTTCACCAGCAGGTTCTGAGCAATCGACTGGAGATTGCCCTGCAACCCTGTCATGTCAGCCGGGAAAGTTCCGCTGGGGCCGCCGTTGACATCCAATACCCACGCCCCCACCACCTGATTGGGCGTCACTCCAGCGTTTGGCAGGTAGTCGTAAATCATGGCGTTCCAGAAATTGTTGTTCACGCCCGCCAGCAGCGAGGCAGTCGCTCCCCCCGTCGCCCCATTTACGAAAACTACGTTGGGATTCTTCGCTGGATCGACATTCACCATCTGCAGAAATTCTGCAAACGGTTGCTGTGTCAGCGACAACCCAACTGAGACAAAGACTTCCTTGCCGGTCGGACTGTAGTTCCCGTTGGAGTCGAGCGGAACAATTGCAGAGGCGGCACTCATCCCATACGCATCGTGGCTCGCATCGTCGGCGTTGCTCCCATTAGCGTAAAGTCCGCCCTCTTCGGAGCTCAGATAGAGATTGGTCCCCAGATCCGAAATTGGAACCAGCGCGCCCGAGCCGTCTCCGGCATTGAAGCTGATGGTGTTGCAGTTCTTCGATCCGGTTTTCAGATAGACGTTCAGAGTCATCGTGGAGCTCACCGTGGTTGCTGGCGTCCTGGAGTCGCGCGATTGCACGGTGAACGTGTAGGTCCCGAAGCCGACCGTGGACGCCAGGGTTCCGCTGATGATGCCCGAGGTCGACAGCGAGAGCCCGGTAGGCAAACTCGAGCCGGCTTGCAGTCTCCACCTATATGGGGGCGTTCCGCCCACCGCGTTGAGGGTCGCCTGATATGCGGAATTCGTCGTGGCAGCGGGAAGAATCGGGTTCGTACTAATCCCCATTTTGGTTGCATTCGCTCCCGAACCCCAGAGGCTGACTCCGTGTGGCGCTGCAATATTGTAAGTAAACCAGATCATCCCCGTTTGGCTGATCTTCGCGGTCGGTCTGTAAGTGATCGACAGGCTCAGTGATGCCCCCGCCGCGATGGACGTAGACTTCGTCCAGCCGGTTTGACAGAACGGATCCGTAACCACTACGTCCGTGAGCGACACGGACGTGGTTCCATTGTTGGTGATCGTTAGCGTCTGCGCAGGACTTGTCGTACCCATTGGCTGGGGAGCAAAGGTCAACGACGTTGCGTTCAACGAGAGCGCTGCCGCCGTGTTCGTGCCATTTCCTGTCAGATTGATTTGCTGGCTGGGCTGGCCCGTTATTGTAAAAGTCAGATGTCCCTTGTAGCTCTTCGCGCCATTGGGCTTGAACTGAATCTGGTAATCTGCGCGCTGTCCCGGCGACAACGTAATTGGTAACGTTCCCGACACAAGGGTGTACTCAGGCAGGCTGGGCGTAACCGCGGTCACGGTGACATTCACATCGCCGATGTCGTAGACACTGACAGTCTGCACAAGCGTCGTGTTATTCGGTATGTATCCAAAGCCTAACGCCTCCGGAAAAATAGCCGGATTCGATTGCGCGGCCAGCGGAAGTGAAATCATCAGCAGGAAGAAAACGCCTGCCCCAATCTTGCTCATCTGAAAATCATCCTTCTCTCAGAAGTCCGGTCGCTCGGCGCGACTCCGGCAACAGCGTGTGAGTCAATCACAAACCCGGCAAACCATGGGCTTCCACTGAACAGATAGCTCACGGTTTTATCGATCATTCTCTTTGGAGCTCTTGGGGAAGGCCTGAGGAAAAACAGACGCTGAAGAAATTTAACACCGATTGGCACTTACCCAACAAGTGTGAAATTCCTTGCATACTTCCTGCTGCGCCACATCTGCTCATCTCGGCGTGGAAGCTGGAAGAAGATGTCCGTAAAGCATGCCTTTATATCTTATTTTGGCGCTGCTGCAGGACACGGTCCCGGTCCATCGCACCCCGCAGGGGCAACCTGAGCTACCGGCGCTGGCTGATACGGCATGTCAACCGAACCCAATTTCCCGGTCGCATTGTCCCGGACCAACAATCGAATCCGAACTGTGCCTGGCGAAGGTGCAAACTCGAAAGTCCGTGTAAAACCGTGCTGTGCCATCAACCCGCTGTACTGCTGATCATTCAGGGTCATGTCGGTTGGCTGCTGCAGGTACTGAATAGGAGTGCCCTCTTTGTTCACCGAACATGCGGCGACAATGATTGACAGCTGCCGTCCTCCCGTCGTTGGAGTGAACACGAGTTGTTTCGTGTCCATCGCGAGGAAGTATTTCGCCTGGTTGGGAGCTTCGGCTGCAATCGACTGCGCCATTAGCAGGATGTCGGTCGAGGTCAACAGGTCGCGACACGCCGCTTCCTGCAGCTCCGACTGGGATTTCTTCGATCCCTCAGGCCCAGCCGAAGGGGTCGCGTGTGCGTAGTATCCTTCGCGGAAAGCCAGGTGCAATCCGGACTGCTTGGTCTTCACAATGATCCGGTGGAACTCGCCTTTCCACTCGGCAGCATCCGGATAATATGCAAGTTCGTAGTATGTCGTGCCGTCGTCTACGGCTTTCTTGACACAATCCGAAAGGTCATTGTTATTGACGCAAACGCGCCCGCCAGTTTGTTCTGCCAGTTGGCGCATCGTGAGCTGATTCGAGGCACGAGTGTCCTCCTCCCGCATCATGGCAGCGCTGGTCTGTGTTCCAACGGATGCAATTCTGCCTGAGGGGCGCGATGAGGCATCAAAGAACGTCTGTGATTCCAGCCCCGCGGGATCCATCGGATATACGGCTATTTTCGAATCAGCCAGTATGTTGGCCAGGGCTTGAAACTTGTCTTGAAACTCACCCATCCCGGCGAACTTGAAATCAGAATCAGGAAAGATTGCCAGCGGAAATGAAGAGGCCACCCAAAGCAAGTTCTTGCGCCCGGGATATCCGGCAACATGGCGCGCGATCGAACGGAACGCGTCCAGCGTCGTTTGCACACGAATCGTAATAAGGGAAGTCGAGGCCTCCCGCTCGAAGTTCTGCAATTGTTGAACCTGCTGAGCGATCGCGGAATTACGCGTCTGTTGCAGCTCGGCACCAACGACTCCCGACCCTCCCGTCGGTGGCGAAGGCGGCGCGGGAGGAGGATTGTCCTCCACCAGTCGAGACAGGGAATCCGGATCGGCGCGCACATCAGTGGGATTCAACTCCTGCCCACTTAGGGAGAGCGCTTGATCTACTGCAGCGCGCAGGAGGGTCCGATCCGTGCTGAAATTCTGCAGCAGGTGCAGGTTACGATCGAGCAAAAAAACCGCAACAGGGATATCGGCTGGAATCGAGGCCAATAACTTGACCATCTGACGATGCACTTGCATCTGCGCCGCCACGCTGGTATTGAGTCCATCCATTAACAGGATCGTTGGTGGAACCGCCACTTTCTGCATCGTTACCAGATTGCTGTAGACGCCGGCGGGCAACTGCACGGACCCTTTGTCCGCCGCTGCCATCGACGCGACATTCACCGCCTGGAATGACGCAATACGTTGCTGCCGCTGCTCCTTTTTTGGCGGCACCTGTTCCAACACCTGAAAATCCTCGGCAGTCAGCCCGTTCACCGCCTTACCTTTCGCGTCGTGCACCGATACCTGCAACGTGACCATTCGTGTTGTGACCTTCAACGTCGGCACGGGACTTGACGATGGAGCCGCCTTCGCCGCATCGGGAGCACCGCTATTTTGGCCGAACAGACAACTTACAGATCCAACAACGATAACGAGTAGTTGCATCGCCGACATGGAGTTGTGCAACCTGGAAATCAAAAACCTCATGGAGGACTCACCTTTGACCGCGATTTCAGACACTCTGGAGATTGTCTCTCAAAAGGAGTTTTCCGACTGTGTTTCCGACACACCAGACGCGGAAACAAACACCATACAACGAAAACCCTCGACTGTAGCACCAAAACGTGAGCGTGCCGTGACATACGCACGGAAAAACTCATGCTACAATCCCCGCGAGTAAAGCCGTTTCCCAACAGGAATCCTCCCGTTGAACGGCAAGGCGGTAGGTGATGATCGCATCTCGTCGCATTTGGGCACCGGTTTTTGGCATTCTCTGTTTCCTGGCGCCTGGCTGCATAGGTCAGAACACGAACGATGGCACCGGAGTTGCTCCGGCAAAATCGCAATCTCCCCGAGTGTCTACTTCTGACCCTGCGAAGACCGCAATGGCGGTACGCTCCATCAATCTCGACGATCTGCACTTTCGTCGTGTTTCCTCGTTGCGAAGCCGTGATGGCGCCTTCCACCTGACTTTTAGCTTTTTTGATGAAGATCACCTGCTGCTCACATTCGAGGGCTCCGACATGGTTCACCGCCATCGGACCTGCCCGAAAACCCATGAGGATCGCATCGTGCATGCCGTCGTCGTCAATCCCAAGATCGGCGAGGTGCAGCAACGCGCGGATTGGTACTTGCACGACCGGCAACCTTATTTGTGGCCGCTCGCATCCGGGAAGATTCTATTACGGAAAGGTGACTCCCTCTTTGAACTCGACCAGCACCTGACCGAGACGGCTGCTCTCGAACACACGGATGTCCTCTGGGCCGATTCCACTCCCGACGGTACACAGATTGTCGCCGGGGTTGCCGTTCCAAAGACAACCGCTGAGAAGAAAGCTGAAAACCACAAGTCCGATCCGCCGAAGTATGAGATTCGATTTCTCGACGCTAACTCTCTCAATGTACTCGGAACCGTTCCTCAGGATCGGCCGATTCCGCAGAGACTGACCGACACTGGCGTCGCAGACGTGATTTTGAAAAGCGGTTGGACCTGGCTGGTTCGCTTCGGAGATCGGGAACAAGGTCACCGGCCGATTACTCGGGTCCGCTCTTCCTGTATTCCTGACGTGCAAGTTTCTGGCGAGCACACGCTGCTGGTTGGACGCTGTTCAACGGCGCAGGATCGCTATGTAATCAGCAGCTTTTCTACGGACGGCCAGTTCTTGTGGCGCCATCGATGGGCCGAGCAACTCAAGTTCCCATTAATCAGCCGCGCTACTTCTGGGACGCGTTTCGCCCTCTCGAACATCGACGTCTCGAAAGAGAACAACCCCGATGCTGAAGAAGGAGAGGAAAGCACGCGCGAAGTTCGCCACCACAAGATTGAAGTCTTCAACTCCGCAACTGGCACATCAGTCCTGAAAATTGAGACTCAACCAGCCATCACTGTCGGCGGGAATGTCGCTCTGTCTCCTGACGGAACCACCGTGGCGGTATTGCATGATGGCAATGTCGAAATCTATTCCCTGCCCACGCTCGAGGGGGACGAAGCCGCAAAACTCGCCGCTGTTCGCGCCGGAACCCCTGGACTCGTTCCTCCTGGCGCCGGTGAGGACTCCGATGATCCCGAACAGGCCGCCGACGACGAATTTTCCACCAAGCAGTTGGCAAACTTCGCGCAGGCCAATCTGCCGGCAATCGCAGAAGGCAACGATACCTCTGTCTCGAAAGGCCAAGCCACGATTTCAGCCCCGACCAATGCTCAACCTGCCACTCCTGAAGTCGTCATTCATTCGCGTGCCGAGATGGTTGCGGTCGACGTGCTGGTAACCGACTCGAAGGGACACCCCGTTTCCGGCTTGAAACCTGAGGACTTCACGGTAATCGAAGATGGTGCGCCCCAAAAGGTCAGCTATTTCAAAGAACACTCTGTCATCGATACCCATATCACTCCAGCACCCGAGTTCAAGAGACCCGCGAATATTTTCAGCAACGTCAGCAACACCACGCAGCCCGACTCCTCGACTCTCATCTTGCTCGACATGCTGAACACCTCGCCGCTGGATCAATCCAGTGCGCGCGACGCTTTGATTCGCTACATCAAGAACAAGCCGCGCAACGAAAGTTTCGCTCTTTGCGTTCTGGACAGCGCCTTGCACCTCGTGCGTGGGTTTACTGCCGACGAAAACGAACTGCTAATGGCGATGAAAGACAAGCGTGCCAAGCCGAGCGCCTCCCTAATCTCGCAACTGGATACATCCAGTATCAAGTTCATCCGTTCGGTTACACAAAAACTTGACTCTCCCGCCGACACCACACGTCAGTTCGCGATCGCAATGGCGGGCTTGGAGCGCAGTCTGGAAGACGAACAAATGAGTCAGAATGACATGCGCACCTACATGACTGTAGGAGCCTTCGAAGAACTGGCTCGATACATGGCTGGTGTCCCCGGACGAAAGAAAGTGCTCTGGTTGTCTGCAGCATTTCCCTTGGGACAGTTTGCCTCCGCGCAGGGACTCGACGCCGGCCCATTCCACCAGCAGCGGAACTTCGTGCGCCTGGTCAGCAAGACCATGAATCTGCTCGCCTCAGCGCACGTCTCAGTGTACCCGGTTGACATCCGCGGCGTGCAACTGAATTCGGTCTACGATGCCGGCGAGGAACGCCCGTTTACTCAAGATCTGCCGAATGATCCTCTCACCAGCCCCTCAGGCACGGGTCAGCAGATTCAGGCTGGAGGTACTGGAATCGATCCGGCCGCGGCGGCAAGTGCTCGCATGCTCGCGAACGACCACCCTGTGTCTCCGGATGGATTCGTCGGCCGTGCCCTGGAGGACGCCACACGTCGAAATTCGGAGCACTCAGCGATGGATTTGGTGGCGGAGCAAACTGGAGGCAAGGCCTTCTACGGGAGCAACGACATCACTCAGGCCGTGCGCACAGTTGTCGACCAAGGTGCCGATTATTACTCTATCTCTTACACTCCAGCCAATCATCGCTACGACGGTCGCTTCCGAAAAATCGGCGTGAAAGTATCAGGCCGTGGCTTGCGCGTGGCGCATCGTTCTGGCTACTACGCGGAAGATCCAAATCGCCCCGCGGAGAAAACTGAAGCGGTTCTGAGCAGCCTGAGCGTCGCTGGCATGATGCATGGAGCGCCGGAATCAAGACAGATCCCCTTCGAGGCTCGAGTCGTCCCGTCCGGCGAACCAAAAACGGTAGATGCCTCGGAAGTCGGCATACGCAAAGAGGGGAAAAACTCTCCCACTACGATCCGGCTTCAACATTACGTCGTCGACTTTGCCATCCCCACCGCTTCCCTACACTTCAGTCCCGGCCCCGAAGGTGTCTTCCACGGCAGTTTCCGTTTGTTGGCGAACTCCTACGATAGTGAGGGCCGCGGCTTACTGCAGGCTGCCAGCACCGCCGTTACAGATCTCAACCCAGACCGCTATAAGTCAGTTCTGTCCGAAGGATTTCGCCTTCGCCAGGAGTTGGATGTTCCCGCCGACGCCGCATTCTTGCGCTTGGGCATCACGGACATCGCTACTTCCAACATCGGAACGTTGGAACTCCAATTGCCTGTTCCCGTCCCAAAGGACAGCGCAATTGCCCGAAGTCATGGATCCATGCCGCCTGTCGAACCGGAATAGAGACTCTTCCAAAGCAGACCCGTTATCTCCGGAAAAAGGCACCCCCCAACTGGCTAAACCCTCCTAAAACCCGCGACAACCCTGCCAGTTACCCAATCTGGCACTTTCGTGCCAGAGATAATGTAAAAACACTAAAAAAATCGTTTTTGTTCTTGACAACACATAACAACCTGCCGCCTAATGGCTGGCGCCGGACGGGGCGTGCAGGTCTGTACGACCTGTACATTAACGATTTTCCGCCCAGTTCCCGGCAATTTCAGACCAGCATGTGCGGCACCCCGTCTGTTGCACAATTCAACGCCGCCCACTGGACTCTGAGGCGAAGTCTTCTCGAACAATTACTTAAAGTCGTCGTCCCCCGACGACCCAAGGAGGCGAAGTGACAACAGGACAGCGTCGTTCTGACTGGCTTCAACTGACCTTCGTAGTGATCGCAATTCTAGCGATCTTTGTACTTGCCGTAGGTGCCCCTCAACTCTCCGCTCAGGTTCGTCGCGGATCGTTATCCGGCACCGTCGTTGATCCGACCGGCGCGGTGATCCCGGGCGCGCAGGTTGCCTTGAAGAATGAGGCGACCCAGGTGGCGGTGACTACCGTCGCCAACGGCTCCGGATTTTTCAATATCCCATCAATTGAGCCAGGGTCTTATACGGTGACGATAACGGCCCAAGGTTTTGCCGGATTTGAAGTAACCGGCGTCACCTTCAACCAAGCCGAAAGCCGCACCCTCCCAAACATCACGCTGAAGATGGGTGCGAGCACCGAGAAGGTTGAGGTCTCAGCCGCTGACGAACTCGTACCGCTCACCACGAGCGAGAGTCGCCAGACGATCACCGGTCAGATGCTTCCGGAACTGGCGATTCAAGGCCGCAACGCTAGCGAACTGATCAAGATCATGCCAGGCATGGCCATGAACACCGGCTTGAATCAGACCCAGTTCAGCAGCTTGACGACTGCGACTAACACCGGTCCGATCGGCCAGTACAGCGCCAGTGGCGGACAGCCCTACGGCGGTTTGTCGATGACCACCGACGGCGCGCAGATCGTCGACCCAGGCAATCAGGGAACGCAGGTTGCCAACATCAACCAGGACATGACGCAGGAAGTCACGATCCTGAACGCCACGTACGGCGCTGACGCCGCCAAGGGCCCGGTCACCTTCCAGGCTATCGGTAAGAGCGGTGGAAAAGACTTCCACGGCAGTGCGTATCTGTACACCCGCAACGGGACCTTCAACGCCAACGATTGGTGGCTGAATCACAATGGCATTCAACCGCCGGCTGACAGCTACTACTATCCCGGCGGAACTTTGAGCGGCCCGGTCATTATTCCGGGAACCGGCTTCAACAAGAACCGCGACAAGCTGTTCTTCTTTACCGCTTACGAGTACATGAAGCAGCAGCCTGTTGGAACACTTGTTCAGAATTTCATTCCCACCCCGCAAATGGTGGGCGGTGCCGACTTGGCCGATTGCGCGTCTCACGGAATCGCTGGCCCTTGCGGTAACTTCAGCGACGCCTATCTCGAATCGCTCGGCCTGCTGCACGATGCAGGTGGGAACACGACGAATCGTGACGGTACAGGCCAATCCCCTTGCAGCGCGGCGCACAGTGGTGACTGGTGGTATGGAGGGTACTGCGGCGGTGCCGAGGGTCAGGTCATGGCTAATTCCGGCGGCTTCATCCCGGTTAGCCTCATGGATCCAGATGCGCTGGCATTGATCTCCTCCTTCCCGAAAGCAAACGCTACACCGACTAGCGCCCAACCCTTTAACTTCAACTACCTCAGCAATACTCCGGTTAACCGCTGGGAATATCGTGTGCGTCTGGACTACAACATGACCCACAGCACCAAGATTTCCGGCAGCTATACCTGGCAGAACGAAAAGGACCTGAACCCCATCGGCGTGTGGTGGTGGCCTGGAAACACGGTTCCTTACCCAACTCAGATGGGAACCCCGCAAAAGTCACGCACCGCCAACGTCAGCGTAACTACGGTCTTCAGTCCAACGCTGACCAATGACTTCACGTTCGGCTACGCGTACTTCATCAACCCATTCCAGCCTGCCAACAACTCAGGGATGGACCCTGCCACCTACGGGTACACGGCTCATGGTCCCTTCGATGCCAACATAAAACCACAACTCCCGAATATGCAGAGTTGGGGCGGTTGCGTGATCTCGGGCAGTACCGGTTGCATGCCTATTTACTACGCACCGTCTTTCCCTAAAACTGGGTGGGCTGGTGACGCCTTTGGCAAGGACTCCCGCGTACCTTCGATTTCCGATAACGTTGCGAAGGTTTTTGGAACCCACAGTCTGAAGGCCGGCTTCTACTGGGATTTGAATACGAACAACCAGACGGAAGGCTATGGCCAGTGGGGCCAGGGAATGTACGATTTCGACAACTACAACGGGAATACGACCGGAAATGCGATGGCCGATATGGTACTCGGTCATGGCTCCTATATCCAAACCGAACATATTCCCATCAACCTTCAGAAGTACCACCAAGTTTCCTTCTACGTGATGGATCAGTGGAAGGCGATGCGCAAACTGACCGTGACCGCGGGCATGCGCTTCGATCATTTGGGCCAGTGGTTTGTGGACAACGGGTTGGGAATTTCGGTTTGGGATCCTTCTCTTTATGATCCCAGCACCTCAGACTCTGCCCAGTGGACTGGTCTGACCTGGCACGGAACAAATAGCTCGATCCCTCTGTCCGGTTGGACTTCACCGACGTTCTACTATGCGCCTCGTGTCGGCGCAGCGTACGACTTGTTCGGAAACGGCAAAACCGTCCTCCGTGGCGGATTCGGTGTGTACCGGTGGCAGGTTTCCGGTAATGACATCGGCGGCGGACAGGATCAACCGCAGGGGATCCGGAATACCTCGTGCAGCGGCACCTCACTGAATAAGATGGCCGATGCCGCTAATTGCGCCGCGGCCGTGTTCGCTCCTTCAATTGGTGGCAACGGCAGCATTAGCGTCCTGCAAATGGGAGACAACAAAACTCCTTACACGCAGAACTGGAGCTTCATCATTTCTCAGGCAGTTCCATGGAAATCAACCTTGGAACTCCAATACCAGGGCAACCGGACACGGAACGCTCTGTTGGCCGGAAACGGAACGAACCCCTACTTTTTCCCGAACATTAACAAGCTTCAATCGGGGCTGCTCTTCCAGGACGACCCGGTCACTGGCGAAAACGTTTGGAATACGAGCTGCGCACAAGGCTTGTACAAGTGTGTTGTGCCCAGCGGCAACGCGCAAGTTGGGCTCCAATCACTGCTGAAGAATTATCGCCCATACCTGAACTATGACTCGGCAATGAACATTAATACCCACGGCAGCTACTCCAACTACAACGCATTCATGGTGAGTTGGCAGAAGCAGCGTGGACCGGTCACGTTCATGGCCAACTACACGTGGAGCAAGGTCATGGGTATCCGTGACGGTCAGACCAATAACGGAGGCGGCGATGGCGCGATTACCGATCCCTTCGTCCTCGCCAACAACTACGCGCCACTCGCCTACGATCACACTCACATCTTCAACATAGCTTATGTCATTCACATGCCCAGCCCAATCCATGGGAATAAGGTATTGGGAGGAGTCGTCAACGGTTGGGAGTTCTCCGGCATCTCGCAAGTGCAAAGCGGAGCGCCCATTCAGCCGAACACGAATGGCATTCTGAACATGACAACCGATGTGAGCACCAATCAGATCTTTGGAACAGACGCCATTCGTGGACTACCCATCCTCCTCTGCGATCCGAGGTCCGGATTGTCCAAAGGTCAGTATTTCAACCCCAACTGCTTCACTACTCCGCTACCGTCGAGCCAGGACGCCGAAGGCAACTTCATTCCGGGTAGGAACGGACAAGCGGTCTGGCCGTACATTCACGGTCCGGCCTACCTCAATCACGACCTCTCTCTGTACAAGAACTTCGCGATCACAGAGACAAAGGCCGTGCAATTCCGCATGAATGCCTTCAATTTCCCCAACCATCCGCTGCCGCAGTTCGGATTGGGAAGCGATTTGAACCTTAACTTCTCCGGGCTCACTTCGATTGAAGACGGTCAAGGTGGATATATCCTGCCGACGTCCTGCTCGTTGGGGACGCCAGAATGCAACCAGAACGCAACGACCAACGGCAAGCCTCTTGGCAAGGTCGGCCGTCGCGTGATGGAGTTCGCGGTGAAGTTCACCTTCTAACTCCAGTTGCTCTAAATTGCGGGGTGGCCTCAGGGCCACCCCGTTTTCTTTGTCACTCGTAACCCAACGCTGGAGAACCGCGATTTCTACCGCCTGTCCGCTATACTCGAACCAGCAATGTCGCTCTCATTCTCGGCTCCGCAGTTCGCGCGCAACGAAATTCTGAAAAAACAGCATTGGCCTCGACGCTGTCTGACCACGGCTTCTCTGGCTGCGCTTCTTCTCTTCTCCGGCACGGTCCTAAGCCAGACCAGTACTCCTGCCAAGTCCCAATCTTTCTCCGATCTTCAGCAACGCGCCGAGCAAGCCCGCAGCGCCAACAACACCGAGGAGCAAATCCGTCTCTACCGCAAAATGGTCACCATGCGCCCCTCCTGGGGCGAAGGATGGTGGTATCTCGGCACCGGCCTCTACGAACTACGGCGTTACGATCAAGCGCTCGAAGCATTCCAGCATCTGAGTCGCATCGACGTGAAGGACGGCTCCTCCCGCGCCCTAATGGGTCTCTGCGAATTTCAGCTCAAGCACCACGAAGAATCCCTGAAGGATTTGTTCCAGGCAGAACAACTAGGCATGGGTCCGAACCAGGAAATGGTCATGACGGTGAACTACCACATCGTCGTTCTTTTGAATCTCAGCGGACAGTTCGAGTGGGCCCGCGACCGCCTCGCCCCGTTCTCCTGGCTTGCCGACACGAGCGATCCCCTCATCGCGGCCGTCGGCATCAATACATTGCGCATGCAGGTTCTCCCCGCCGGTATCCCGCCTGACAAGAAAGACCTTGTCATGAGAGCCGGACGCGCCTCGTGGGAACCATCTCTCGCAGGACATCCGGAACAATCCATGCAGACATTTCAGGAATTGATCGCGCAATACCCGAAAGAACCCAACCTGCACTATGCCTACGGGGTGCGTCTGCTCGATAGCGACCCGGAAGGCGCGCTACGTGAATTTCAGAAGGAAATTGAAATCAACCGATCACAGGTCGTGGCACGCATACAGATCATTTATCTCAAACTCAAACAGGGAGAATCCGAAGAAGCGCTGCCCCTCGCCCGTGAAACTGTCAAACTTGCTCCTGATTACTTCCTCGCGCACAATACACTCGGACGAACTCTTCTGGCCACGGGACAAACCGCCAACGCGATCCAGGAGTTGCAAACTGCCGTCCGCCTCGAACCACAGAGCCCTGAGAATCACTTTGATCTAGCCGAAGCCTATCGCGCCGCCGGAAGAAAGGAAGATGCCGCAAAAGAGCAAGCCGAATTCCAGCGAATCAAGAAGCAGCGCGAGACCCCGGTCGTGTCCGTAACCACACCTGCAAAGTAGAATTTGTCTCGGAGACCCTTCGACAGCCGCGAAGCGGCGGAAGAATGCAGCCCACGGCGCAAGCCGTGGGTCGCACATCCACCGCTTGCCCAGAGCCCCGAAGGGGCGAAAAACACTCCCCCGAGGAGCTTCGGGCTCGGCAGAATCCGGCTCCAACCTTTTCGAGCCCGTACCAATCACTTCTTCAGCGAATTTCCACTCGGCTCTTCGATCGAAACCACCCGATCGCCCTGCACATTCTCGAGCACCTGCCGGATTGCGCTAGGCCACAGAATCTCGACCTCCTTCGCGGTCTTCGAAGCCCCCAACCCAAAGTGCACCCGCGAGTCGCTCGATGACGCATAACCAACGCTCGTGGACACTTCGCCATACTGCTTCGATCCATCCTCAGCAGTCACTCGAATCTGCGCTCCGATGCCCATCCGGTTACTCTTCGTCCCGCGCAGCTGCAGAAGAATCCAGTGATTCGTCGTTTGCGTCACATTATGAAAGATCTTCGCCGGACCATTCACCACCGCGACCACCAGATCCATGCGTCCATCGTTATCGAGGTCGCCAACAGCCAATCCCCGATGCACTGCCGGCAGTTGAAAGGCAGCACCCGCCGCCGCGCTCACGTCTTTGAACTTTCCATTCCCAAGATTGCGCAACACCGCGTTCGGCGACGCAAAGCGCCGCGCGGAAAATTGTTCAATCGTGTCCAGCACGTCAGAACGCGCAGCCAGCAGGTCTTTCCAGCCATCGTTGTCCAAGTCGACGACAGCATTCGACCATCCTGCCATCGATAAAGTCTGCCAGGCCAACCCGCTGCGCTCTGTCACATTTTCAAACTCACCCGTTCCGCGATTCAAATACAGCGGAAACGTCTGCGCTGGCAGGGCGGTGATCCAAATGTCAGGACGCCCATCATTGTTCACATCAACAAAATCCGCACCCATGCCCGACACAACTCTTCCATCTTGCGTATATGCCACACCCGCACCAACAGCCACTTCCTCGAACCGCTTCCCGCCCAGGTTGTGAAAGAGCAGGTTCCGGCTGCCGTCATTCGCCACAAAGATGTCCATGAACCCATCTTTATCGTAGTCGGCGATCGTAGCCCCCATTCCGCGGCCCGCATATTTCGCAATTCCAGTTTCCTGCGAAACATCGGTGAACGTTCCATCGCCATTGTTGCGATACAGCGTATTCGGCAACTCCTCGTAATGGTCTGGACTGCAGTAGCTCCGCACCTTGGCCATCATGCATAGCGGATCATGATTCACATCCCACTTCACATAATTGGAGACGAACAGATCGAGCAGTCCGTCATTGTTGTAATCCACCCACGCTGCAGACACCGACCACATCTTCTTGCCGCCCTCATATAGACCGCCGCCCACGCCGGCTTTGTCGGTCACATCCGTAAACGTGCCGTCACCGTTGTTGTGATAGAGATGGTTCTTCGTCACCCCAGCTGTATAGATGTCCGGCTTGCCGTCGTTGTCGTAGTCTCCCACAGCTACCCCGATGTCGAAACCGTCGCCGGCCACTCCTGCCTTGTCAGTCACATCGGTAAATGTTCCATCATGATTGTTGTGATAGAGCCGGTTCTTGTATTGCGGACCCTCCTTCTGCAGCGACGGAATAGCGGCCCCGTTGACGAAGTAGATATCCAGATATCCGTCGCCATCGTAGTCGAGCAAAGCTACACCACCGACCACCGATTCTGGCTGATTCTTGTTGGGCGAGACGGAATTATTAAGAACGAAATTCACCCCAGCCTGCTTCGCGATTTCGTCGAAAACAATGGCGGATGGTGCAGTAGGTGATTGCGCACTCACATGGAGTGGGGCAAGAAAAAGAGCCAGGATGCAAAAGATTGCGAGAAGCTTACCGGGCGTATGCTTCACAAGTTCTTCTCGCCGCATCTACTGCGCCTTTGGAAACAAAATCACAGTCGCCGTGAAAGGCGGCAAGGGGATCGTCATGGAGTTGCTCAGCCCTTCCATCGCCTTTGCCTGCACCGTCATACCATCCGGAGGGTTCGACTTTCCATAGTCAAACCGGGCTCCCTTGACCCCCAACGGCGTCGCGCTATTGATCTGCAACTTCACCGTCGTCGCATTCTTCCCGTCCTTGTTGATGAGCATCACTCCCACGCTGCCGTCCCCGCGCTTCGATGCATGCACTGCAACCATGGAACTGCTCGAACTCGCATTCACCACCGCGTCGTTGAAGTTCATCAACGCATGCACCATCTGCATCCCGAAGTACGCGGCGGCAGGCTTGTTATGCTCGTCAAGAAAACCATTGTGCAGTTCCGCCCAATCCGCGTTGACCACGCCGTACTCCACCAACGACGGGTACAGATCCGCGGCAAACAATCCCGGCACCACCGGCTCTGGCACCTTCACGTACGGCGCCACTCCCACTTCCGTAAACGCCACCTGAATCGAGCGCGACTTCTGTCCGCAACTCTTTTGCAGCTGATCGACCACCCCCATCAGGATGGGCCGCAACGTCTCCTGCGGCGCATTCAGAACCTTGTAGGCGTCGAGATCTTTGAATCCCGAATCCTGTGTGGTATCGCTCACATACCAGTGCAGCGTGACAAAATCGACTTCGTTGCACGCCGTACTCAGCACGCCATGCGCCCAATCGATGCCTTTGTTGAAGTCCTCTTTCACGCTGACGCTCGTATTCTGCACGTACTTACCCGTCACGGGGTCCTGCGACCACTCATCCCGGTTGATCTGTCCCGCCGTTGGTTTATCGAGCGCGACACCCACCTTGATTCGCGAATCCACCGACTTCATCGCCTGTGCAAACTGTACGAAATTCTTGCCGTAAGATTCCGGCGACAACGCCGCATTCTTCTTGCGTTGCTTGGCATTTTCTTTCGGATCCTTCGGATAGGGCGCGTGCAAGTCTTCCTCAAGACCTTCCCCGCCGAAGAATCCGTTCTCAAACACTTCATTGCCCACTTCCCAGTACCGGATTCCAAATGGCGCAGGATGGTTGATCCTCAAGAAATTCTTCCCATCATCGGTTGGCAACGGAGCCGCAGCCCGCAGCCCCGCCCAATATCCCACCGTCTGCCAGTCATTGCCCGCCGCATCCTTTGGAATCATTTTCGTATCGGTGGGACTTCCATTCATGTACGCCACCCACGCCGCAGCTTCCGAAGGCTCACCCGGACCTGATCCTGGCACGTTCGATCCGTAGTTCACTGTAAGAATTGTGGTTCTTTCCTGCCCCAGGGACTTCGCAAAAGATCCTAAATCGTTAGCAGGCGCATACCCGACATTAGGATGATCGAGACCCTGCCAATTTGAAGGGCGATACGTATTCCAGTGATAGGTATCCGCGATCCTGCCACCCGGATAGCGCACTGTTGTGATTCCTGCGGCACTCAACAGCTGGCTAACTTCGGGATCTAGCATATGCGCATCTGACACCAAACCGTGAACCGCCATCACCCACGGTGCCATTGCTCCGCGCGGCTTGTCTGCTTCCACCGTCACCTTAACTTCCTTGGGCACCTTGTTCTGCTTGACCGACGCCTGGTTCGCGGCGTCCTCCATCTGTCCACGTGATTGCTGGTTCTTCCACTCCGGAGTGCTATTGTCAATTTGTGCCGTGGCGAACGGACAGGTGAGGCTTAAAATGGCATAGGCACACGCGGTGCTAAGGAATAACAAAGACCGTCTCATCATGGGCTCCCTCTGCGTTCTGCCGAAACGATATTCTATGATGCTTCGGGCCGAAATCAGAGGGAAAAAGCGGCGCGCGAACTGATGAACCAAATCGTGGATCGATTGAACGGGACTGGACGATTTGCGCCCTCGGGACGAACTCTGGTCCACATCGGATTGACCTCGCTTATTGCCGTAAGCAGCTTCTGTTTCGCACTGCAGGAGCAGAACCCTCCTCTCAATCCTTTTCCCCACTACGCCTCTGGCCAACAGCATCTCGCCGCTGGCGAAGAACAGCAGGCCGCCGCCGAATTCAAACTATTTCTCGCCCAGGTCGTGACCAGCCTGGCCTCCGCGACGGCACAGACTGGTCACCTCGACAAGGCGGAACCTCTATTCGATGAGGCCGTTAGTCTGTCGCCATCGGATGTCAACTTGCGAATGGAGTATTCCCGTCTCCTGTTCAATCGCGCGAAGCTTCTGCCGGCAAAAGAACAGGCGCAGGAGGCCGTTCGTCTCGATCCGCAGAGCGCCCAAGCGATCCTCCTGCTCGGACAGGTTCTCTTCCAGTTGCGCGACTACGCTGAGGCCAAAAAGCAACTGGAGGTAGCCTTTGCCAAGAACCCGGAGTTCTCCACCGGATATCTGCTCGGGAAGGCTGATCTGATCCTGCACGACGAACGTGCCGCCCGTGCGGTGTTTTCGGCCATGCTACGACAATGGGGAGACACCGCCGTCAATCACATCTTTCTCGGCCGCGCCTACAGTCAGGCTGGATACACCGACCTCGCTGCCACCGAATTCCGCCGCGCACTGGAACTCGACCCGAAATCTCTTGGCGCGCACTATCAGCTTGCGCTTTCTTATCTGCGCGAAGATGAGGCCGCTGGATATGAGAAGGCAATCCCTGAATTCCAGGCCGAATTGGCGTTGAACACCGACGACTTCTCCAGCCACTACATGCTGGGCTATATCGCCACCAAACAGAGTCGATGGAACGACGCGGAACGAGAGCTACTCCGCGCCATCGCCCTCCACCCGAAAGATATGGCATCCCTGCTCGCGCTGGCTGAAACCTACACGGCCACCAATCGGCCCAACGACGCCGAACCCATCCTCCGCCAGGTGCTCGCGGTTGCGGGCAATCAGAGCAATACGGAAATTGCCCGCGCCCACTACCTGCTCGGTCGGATACTGCTGTCCCAGCCGGGCCACCAGGATGAAGCCAAGAAAGAAATGGCGCTCGTCGCCGAAATGCAGAAGCACTCAGGAACAGTTCTGACGGCGGACGCGCGATCGGTGAGCGCCGGGAGCCTTCTGCGCCAGGAAGCCTTCGTTGAGAATCAGCCGGCGGAACCTACTCCACCTGTGCAGCCCGAATCGCACGAGGCCGACAATCTCCGCGCCACCATCGCTGATGCCTATAACAATCTCGGAGCGATCGCGGGTAACGCTCGTGATTTCGCATCTGCAGCCAGCAACTTCCGCCGCGCGCGGCAATGGAATCCCAGTCTCCCCGGACTCGATCACAATCTTGGCATGGCCCTTTTCTACTCCAATCAATTTCGTGAAGCTACCGCCCCGCTCAAGTCTTACGTCGACTCCAATCCCAACGATGTAGGCGCCCGTGGCGCCCTGGGATTCACCCTTTTCCGGACCGAAGACTACGCGGGAGTGGTGACGTACTTGAAGCCGATGCAGGAGCAGATGGCTCAAACGCCGAAGCTGGCATTCGTTTATGCGGCATCGCTGGCAAGAACCGGGGCGTACGATGAAGCGATTCCGAGGCTGCAAGCCATCGAGGCAGCAAGTCCAAACTCAGCCGACATTCACCTCGAACTCTCGCAGGCGTACCAGAGGGCAGGACAAGCGGAAGACGCAGCGCGCGAAATGAAGCTATACGAACAACTAAAGAAGTGAAACGACGGGCACAACAATTCTAATGGTTGAACCCTGTTTTCCCCTTAATCCCACTTCCCTCTTCCACCGTATAAATGAAATCTCCCGCCAGATTGTTCAACGCTTCCTTCGCCCCGCTAGGCCAACTGATCTCCACCTTCTCCATCGCCGCACTAGCACCCAGCCCAAAGTGCAGACGCAGATCGTTCTGCGATAGATAACTCGACCCGCTGCGCACCTGCATCGACTGCGTCACTCCGCCCGCGGTCACCGTCACCCGCGCTCCGATCGCCGCCTTGTTACTCTTCGTCCCAATCAGCTTGAACAATGCCGCGTGATTCTGGGTCTGCGTCTGATTGATCAACAGCGACGGCGTGCCATTATGATTCAGCACCACGATGTCCACCTTGCCGTCGTTGTTCACATCGCCGAAAGCCGCACCCCGCCTGACATACAACCCACCGGCATTCACATTCGACAGGTCTGTTACATCTTCGAACGTGCGGTTACGCTTGTTGCGAAAAAGCAGCATAGGCTCGCGGAATGTCACATTCGGCGTGACCTGATCCACCTGCGGATAAATATGGCCGTTTGTAACGAAGATATCGAGCCAACCATCGTTATCCATATCGAAAAAGCCCCCGCCCCACCCCACATACCGCCGCGTCGCCTGCAACAGCCCTGCGCTGCCCGAAATCTGATCGAAGCCCATCGCTCCGCGGTTCCAGTAAAGGTCTACGCCCTCCTGAAAGTAATTCGTTACCAAAATATCCAGCAGCCCGTCATGGTCAAAATCCGCAATATCGACGCCCATTGATCCCTGCATCTGACCATCGGAGTTCACCGCCGTGCCCGTGACCAGCCCGACTTCTTCAAACGTACCGTCATGCTTGTTGCGGTACAGATAGTTCGGATTCACATCGTTCGCCACATACAAATCGAGCCAGCCGTCGTTGGCAAAATCCGCCCAAACGGCCTGCATTCCGAAAAAGTGGCTCGGATTATCCACTCCCGCCTTCTTCGAAACATCCTCAAACGTTCCGTCCCCACGGTTGTGAAACAAAAAATCCACATCGCCCGGCAGCCCGGACGGCCCGCAATACACGCGCACTCCCATATACATGCAAGGGACGCCATCCGCGTGCGTCGTCGGCAGCGCATCCAGATCCTGACGCACATACCGGTCGACAAACACATCCAGGTGACCATCGCGGTCGTAGTCACCCCACGCCGCACCCGCGCTGAATCCTCCCACGCGCAACCCGGCCTTCTCCGTCACATCCTCAAACTTGCAGTTTCCCAGATTGTGGTAGAGCGCGTTGCCACCGTATCCAGTCACGTACAAATCCTGACGGCCGTCGTTGTCATAATCCATCACCGACACGCCCATTCCCCATCCCTTGCGCGTAAGTCCCGCACTCTGGGTGATGTTGCTGAACTTCAGGTTGGCATCCTGGTGATAAAGCGTAACCATCAGGTCCTGTGGACCTTGGCGATAACGCTCGATCGTCGACCCATTCACGGTCACGATGTCGAGCTTGCCGTCGTTATCGCAATCGATAAACCCCGCACCCCCGCTCATCGACTCGACAATGTAGTACTCATCCTTGGAAGAAATGTTGGGCACGGTCAGCCCTGCCTGCTTGCCGATGTCTTCAAATTGTGGGATGGCGGGAGGCGCGGCCTGCCCCAGACACAGCGCAGAGCTTAGAAGAAAGAACCCAGGAAGCCGCATGAAATTGGCATGGTACCACGCGAACATTAGCATTAGATGCTGGCTGCGGACACTCGCCCAGGGGACGAAGCCGCGAAGCGGCGAAAGAATGCAGCCCGCGGCGCAAGCCGTGAGTGGCGATCAGAATACGCGACCAGCTCCGAAGGAGCGAAAGAATGACCTGTCGGTCACGTTCCTACTGCGCCGTCTCCGTAAATGTCGCCACCGGATGCCCCACCCCGTACGGCCCTTCGGCCGTCACAGTCACGCTCTGTGCACTCGCAGGCAACGTCAACGTCGCCGATGCCACGCCGAAACTGTTGGTCACCGCAACGACTTTAACCCCGCTCTTTGTTCCGTTCGAAACCGATCCTGCAGACGCTGTGAACAATACGCTGGCGCCATTTTTCGCTCCACCCGATGACCCCGGATTCAACGTAACCGTCAATGCCGTCGGCAGCGCAGTTCCTTTCGATCCAGTTTGCCCGTCGCCCGCAGTCTTGGTCAGTGTCGCCGCGGGCTTTCCCACCACGATCCAGCCACCCTGCGCCTGCGTCACGCCCGCGCTATCCGTACCACTAACGGAAAAGTGGCAGAACCCGGGCGAATTGCCCGCGTTGACCACAATCACCCCATTCGTGGATGTCGTGACCGCCGCTGTCGTGATGTTCAACGATCCCGAGCACATCGAGGCACCTTCATAGGAATCGAACGCTGCGTTCGACAACGTAACTGTTCCAGTCCCGCTCGTGATCGACGGATTCAGCGTCACCGTCCCTCCCGCTGGAACCATGATCGTATCCGGATTCAAATCCCATTCCGCAGCGGGAACATTGCTTTGCGTACCGCTCACCACCAGCAGAGTCGCCGTATAAGGAGCAAACGTCTGTGTGGCCGACCACGCATGCGAAGTTCCGGCCACGATCGCAGTTGGCGAACTTTGCGACAGCGTGTATGCCGTCACGTTCGCAGGCGTGAAGCCACTAGTCGTAAAAGTCACCTGCGCCAGGTTTCCGGGATCCTTATTCAACGCGATGATCGTGAGCACCGTACCGCCCGAATTCATCGCCGCATATGTGCTGAACAAACTCGGGTCTGCATTGTGCGATGCGGTCACCGATGTCGTCCCAAATCCGTGATGCGACCCATCGTAGTTCGTATACAACTTCAATGCCTGATAGTTCGGATTGGCCGAATTCGGAGCCGTCCAACGCGTCGCAAGTGAAACCCGTTCTCTCCCCAGTACACCGTAGGCGTCAGCATCACCAAGAGCCGTCGAAAAATCTGCCGCTCCAGCGAACTCCGCGCTCCACTCCGTAATCGCCAGCGGCGTGCCAGGATAAGTTGCATTCACAATCGCCCGCATGCGCGGAATCCGGAACGGTATCGCATGGTTTGGCTGAATCTGTGTGGTGTAGATCTGATTGATGGTTCCGGATGGGCTCGTGAAAACCGGGTCCCAGTAGTCGCGATAGATACTCGCCGCCATCGCCTGCTTCTGCGCCACCGTATAGCTCGACATATCCGGTCCGTCCGGATATGCGTGGATATCGA
>AR_comb_assmDRAFT_10076824_pt1 | contig 22311 bp, 16 predicted proteins | sample ArasoioldDNA_FD_10543 | JGI IMG/M metagenome (IMG submission 10543) | reverse complement strand
GTGTGCGTCGGCACGCCGAGCCTGCCGAACGGCGGGACAGACCTCTCCGCGATGCTCGGTGTCTGCAAGGAGATCGGCGCGGCGCTCGCCAGCAAGCCGAGCCACTGCGTGGTCTTCCGCAGCACGGTGCCCCCCGGCACGGTCCGACGCACGCTGATCCCGGCCCTCGAGCAGGCCTCGTCTCGAGTCGCGCACCGCGACTTCGATGTGTGCATGCATCCGGAGTTCCTGCGCGAGGGGACGGCGGTCGCCGACTTCTACGAGCCGCCCTTCATCGTGATCGGGGCCGAGACATCCAGCGGCGCGGACCTCGTGGCCGCGATGTACACCGGTCTGACCGCGCCGATCGAGCGGACGACGTACGAGATCGCCGAGATGTTGAAGTACTCGTGCAACGCGTTTCACGCGCTGAAGGTCGCCTTCGCCAACGAAATGGGGACCCTGGCCAAGAGTCTCGGCGTGGACGGGCACCGGGTCATGCAGATCTTCGCCCAGGATCGGAAGCTGAACGTGTCGCCGGCGTACCTCAAGCCGGGCTTCGCCTTCGGCGGCTCATGCCTGCCCAAGGACCTCCGGTCGCTGATGTATACGGCGCGACAGCACGATCTGGCGCTTCCGCTCCTCGGCTCGGTCCTGGAGAGCAACCGCCTCCATCTCGACCGCACCCTCCAGAGGATCCTCGCGACCGGTGAGAAACGCATCGGAATCCTCGGTCTGAGCTTCAAGGTCGGCACCGACGATCTCCGAGAGAGTCCCAGCGTGGCGCTCATCGAGGTCCTGATCGGCAAGGGTTTTCAGGTGCAGATCTACGACCCCGACGTGATGCTGGCCCGGCTCTTCGGCGCCAACAAGCGGTTCATCGATCAGGAAATTCCGCACATTTCCTGTCTGATGTCGTCCGATTTGCCGGCGGTCATCCAGCAGTCGGACGTCATCGTCGTTTCGAAGGCTTCGCCGGAGTTCTCGGCGGCCTTGGCCGAACACGCCGGCGGCAAGCTCGTCTACGATCTGGCACGCGTCCCGGTCGACGGGGCTGCCGGCGCCCACTACGAAGGAATATGCTGGTGACCGAACCCGCCCGCGAGCGCGGGGCCGGCGAGCGGCGCGGAGGCGGATCGGACCGACTGCGCGTCCTGTTCGTGTCCAAGCGCTTCCCGTATCCCGCCGACACCGGCGGCAAGATTCGTACGGCTCGGCTGCTCGAGCACCTCAGTCGGAGACTCGACATCACGCTGATCTCCAACGTCGAGCATCCGAAGGACGACTCGTATCTCGCCGCCGTGCCCAAGCTCTGTGCTCGATTCGAGCCGGTCGCATGGCGCGAGGTCGCCAAGAGCAGTCCTCGATTCTACGCGCGCGTCCTCCGCCGACTCGCCTCGCGCTACCCCGTCAGTGTGGCGGGCGACTACTCCCGGCCGCTGGCGGAACGGATCCGGACCTGTCTGGCCCGGGACCGCTATGACCTGCTCGTGTGCGACTTCGTACAACCGAGTATCAACATCGACGCGGACGTCCCTTGTCCGGTGCTGCTCTTCCAGCACAACGTCGAGTCGATGATCTTCGAGCGCCACGCTCGCACCGCGCCCAATCTGCCGCTGCGATGGTTCTGGCGGTCCCAGTGGCGAAAAATGGAGCGCTTCGAGCGAGAGGCCTGTGGGCGATTCGCCGGGGTCGTCGCCGTGTCGGAAACCGATCGCGCCCTTTTCGCCCAGCGATTCGGCGCACGCCGCACCTTCGCCATCCCGACGGCCGTCGACGCCGAATACTTCCGGCCCGGGTTCTCTCCGGTCGTCGACGGCCGCATCGTCTTCACCGGCTCGATGGACTGGATGCCGAACGAGGACGCGGTCTTGTTCTTTGCCGACGAGATTCTCCCGCGTGTGACGGCACGAGTTCCGGGCGCGACGTTCAGCGTCGTCGGTCGCAGCCCATCACGCCGCCTGCTCCGACGGCTCGGTACGCGCCCGGAGATCACGATCACCGGGCGGGTCGACGACGTGCGTCCTCATCTGGGCAGCGCCGCCGCGTACGTCATCCCGCTACGGATTGGTGGAGGCACGCGGATCAAGGCCTACGAAGCGATGGCCATGGGCAAGCCAGTCGTCTCGACGTCCATCGGGGTCGAGGGACTGCCGCTCCTCGACGGTGAACACGTCGTCATCGCGGAGCGACCCGACGATTTCGCCTCGGCCGTGATCCGACTGCTCCAAGAGCCCGAGCGTGGGCATCAGCTCGGACAGGCGGCCCGCCGTCTGGTCGACGGCTCCTTCACGTGGCCCAGCGCCGCCCAGGTCTTCATCGACGCCTGCCAGGCGGTCGCCGCCTAGACCATGGACAGCATTCGGGACCTCATCCTCATCGCCGTGGTTCTCGGGCTCACCGGGATTGCGCTGATCCGGCCCTTTACGGGCCTGCTGAGCTTCATCGTCTTCTCGATCGTCAATCCTCACAGCATGGCCTGGTCGTTCGCGCAGACGTTTCCCGGTGTGCTGCCCATCGCGCTGGCGACGATCGTCGGTTACCTGATCTCCTCCGAGCCGAAGCATCTGCCGCGCCAGCGCGAAGTCTATCTGCTGTTGGGGCTCTGGCTGATGTTCTGCGTGTCAACGTCCACGGCGTTCTACCCGAACGAAGCGTTCACCACGCTGATCTACGTCTCGAAGATCCTGCTCATGGTGTTCCTGTCGCTCGCGATGGTCAACACGAAGCCGCGTCTTCTTCAGCTCCTTCGTGCCATCGCGCTCAGCTTCGGCTTCCTCGGCTTCAAGGCCGGTATCTTCACGATTCGCACGGGCGGCCAAGAGATCGTGTGGGGCCCGGAGCACAGCTTCCTCGAGGCCAACAACTCCATCGGCGTGGCGCTGGCCATGGCGTTGCCGCTGCTCTACCACCTGCGGCGCAGCGAGTCTAGGCCGTGGCTCCGACACCTGATGCTCGCCATGATGATCCTCAGCTATCCGGCGATCGTCTGCACGTTTTCGCGCGGAGCCTGGTTGAGCGCCGGAGCCGCCACCGTGCTCATGCTCTGGCGAAGCCGCCACCGCTGGCTCACCGTGGCCGCCCTGCTGCTGATCTTGCCGTTGCTGTCTCTCGATATGCTGCCCAAGCGGGTTGTCAGCCGCGTCGACGATTTTCAGAATTATGAGACCGAGGGATCGGCCCAGTCGCGCTTCTGGACGTGGGAATTCTGTCGACGCGTGGGTTTCGCCAATCCGCTCACCGGAGCCGGTTTCAACTTCAACTCAGAGGAGACGTACCGGCAATACTATCCGGAGTTCCTCGGCAAGTTCGACGCTCCCAAGGCGTGCCACGGCACCCCGCTCACCTTGCTCGGAGAACACGGCTTTCCGGGGGTCCTGCTCTGGATCGCGCTCATCGGCAGCTGCCTGCTGAGTCTGCAGCGCACTCGTCGGATCGGTCAGCGGGCGGGTCCGGACGGGGTGTGGCTCGTGGCGATCAGCGACATGCTCCAGGCCGCCTTCGCCGCATACGTCGTGGGCGGTATGTTCGTCGATCTGAACTACTTCGACATCTTCTATCAATTCACCGCGGTCGTCGCCATGGTGAAGACTCTCGCCCCCCAGGTCCAGGCGGGTCCGCCGAGGCCGGGCGGCGTCGGAGTCGCCGCGAAGGGGCGGTCGTGAGGATCGCGAACATCGTCGGCGCGCGGCCGAATTTCATGAAGATGGCCCCTCTCCTACGCGAGATGCGTCGCCATCCCGAGATACACGCGACGCTCATCCACACGGGCCAGCATTACGACGAGACCATGGCCGGTCGATTCTTTCAGGATCTGGAGCTGCCGCCGCCGGACGTGTCACTCGAAGTGGGGTCCGGATCGCACGCCTACCAAACGGGCGAAGTCATGAAACGGCTGGAGCCGGTCCTGACCGAGCTGCGCCCGCACGTGGTCGTGGTCGTGGGGGATGTGAACTCGACCCTGGCGGCCGCGCTGACGTCGGTGAAGCTCGGTATCCCGGTCGCGCACGTCGAGGCAGGCCTGCGGAGCTTCGACCGATCGATGCCGGAAGAGATCAACCGGCTGCTCACCGACGCGATCGCCGATTCGCTCTTCGTGACCGAGGAAAGCGGGCGCGAAAACTTGCTCCGCGAGGGAGTCGACCGCGCACGGATTCACATGGTCGGCAACGTCATGATCGATTCACTCGAGCAAAGCCGAAAGCTCTGGGAACACTCCGACATCATCACGCGACTGGGATTGACGCGAGGTGAGTACGGGGTCGTCACACTTCACCGGCCGGCGAACGTGGATGACCCGGTCCGGTTGCGAGGCCTCGTGAAGGGCCTCGAGGAGATCGGCAGGCGGCTGCCTCTCGTGTTTCCAGTCCACCCGCGGACGCGGCAACGGATGGAGGCTCTGGAGTCGGGCGATGGATCTGGTGGGGGCGTGCGCTACATCACACCGCTCGGATATCTCGACTTCATCGCCCTCGTGGCCGGCTCGCGACTCGCGCTGACGGACTCTGGAGGGCTTCAGGAAGAGACCACCGCACTCGGCGTCCCGTGCGTGACGATGCGTGACGAAACCGAGCGACCGATCACGGTTTCCCAGGGAACGAACCGAGTGGTCGGAACCTCTCCGGATCGAATCGTCGCCGCAGCGCTTCACGCGTTGACCGAGCCACCGCAGCGAACGTCGCGTCCGCCGCTATGGGACGGCCAGGCCTCCCAGCGAATCGTCGCGATCCTGCGCGCGACGTCGCCAGGACCGCGCGCCGCGAGCGGAGCATAGCTCAACAGGCACCTGGATGCTCATCCTCGAGGACAATGCCACGACCATGAAGGGGACAGCACGATGGCACTGACGACTCGCCTCCTGACCGATCGAATCGAAGACGCGGAGGCCTGGGACCGTTTCGTCGCGTCGTCGCCCGATGGGACGATTTTTCATCTCGTTCGCTGGAAGCAGGTTGTCCAGGAGGTCTTTCACCACACCCCCTACTATTTGCTCGCGGAGGACAACGGCACCATCAAGGGGATCCTGCCCCTCTTCAAGGTGAGAGGACTTCTCACCGGACGGGTCCTCGTCTCCACGCCGTACGCCGTGTATGGCGGTGTTTGCGCGAGCGGTCCGGAGGCCTCCGGCGCGCTCCTCTCGGCTGCTCGCGACCTCGCGGCCCATCATCGGGCGCGATACGTGGAGCTGCGCCAATTGAACCAGCCCCACAACGATCTCCCGACCAAGACCTTGTACTCGACGTTCGTGCGCGAGCTGGACGCCGATCCCGAGGTCAACTTCGAGGCGGTGCCTCGCAAGCAGCGGCGGATGGTCAGGCAAGGGGCGAAACACGGGCTTTCGGCGCGTCAAGGATGGGAGTTCCTGCCCGAGTTCTACGATATCTTCCTGGCCAGCCGTCAGCACCTCGGCTCACCGCCGTTCCCGCTCCAGCTGTTCGAATCGATCCGGGATCGATTCGGCAAGCAGGCGCAACTCCTGACGGCGTGGCATGAGGAGCAAGCCGTCGCAGGGGTGATTTCGTTCTTTCACGGTGATCGCGTCATGCCCTATTACGGCGCGGCTCTGCCGCGAGCATTCGCCCTCGCCGCGAACGACTTCATGTACTGGGAAGTCATGCGCGAAGCGTGCCTGGCTGGATTTCGGAAATTCGATTTCGGCCGTAGCCGCGCCGGATCGGGCTCCTACGATTTCAAGCGGCATTGGGGCTTCGAGCCACAGCCCCTTGCGTACCAATACGTGCTGCGGGACGGGAACGCGATGCCGAACATCAGTCCGTCGAATCCGAAACTCCGGTATTTCATCAGAGGATGGAAGCAGCTCCCACTCCCGGTGACCCGGTGGCTCGGCCCCTCCTTGACTCGTTGGCTACCGCTGGACTGACCTGCCGTGGCGCCCAACGATCGTGATGTCCAGGTGAACACTCCTGATATCGTAGATATCTGCGCCCTCTGCTTCCGCACGGGCCGCTCGACCTCGGGAAGGAGACCCTACGCTGGCTAGCCTGATCGGGCTCATCGCGCATGATCCGACGAAGCCCGAGGCGATGACGACCCGCGAGCCTCTCGCCCGGATTCTGCTGCAGGACGGCCCCGTCGTCCTCGGCGGCAGCGTCGACGACGAGGCGGTGGCCTCGAACGGTAACGTCACGGTCGTGGCAGATCTCGAGCTCACCAATCTCCACGACCTGCAGTCGCTGGCGGGGCGCGGCGGGCGCGGCGCCGAAGTCATCCTGGCTCTCTACCTCCAGGACGACATCCGGTTCCTGCGCCGCCTGCACGGCGGATTCGCCGTGGCCGTGTGGGATCGCGGGCGGGGAGAGCTCACGGTCGCCGTCGATCGCTTCGGGGTCAAGCGGCTCTATTATCTCAGCGACGCCAGCCGAACCACGTTCGCATCGCGCGCGAGCGCGTTGCGGCTCGGTCCGGTAGCGCCGTCGGTCAGTGTTCGAACGGTTTTCCACTATCTCAATTTCGGCTTCGTTCCCGCACCGATGTCGGCCTTCAGCGGCGTCACCCGACTCGCTCCTGGGCACGTCCTGCGGGTTCGCGGCGGTCACGTCACGACGGAGGGATACTCGGATGTCGAGTACCCCGAACAACGAATCAATCGCTCGAAGTCTGCCGCATCGATGGTTCGGTTCGTCGAGCAGGGTGTCAGCCGGGCGCTCCAGGGCCGCCCGATGAAGGAGGTCGGTGCTTTTCTGAGTGGGGGCACCGACAGCAGCACGGTCGTCGGTCTCATGAGCCGGCTGACGGGCGAGTCGGTCAACGCATTCTCGATCGGCTTCAACGAGCCACGTTACGACGAGCTCGACTACGCTCGGCTCGCGGCGACGCACTTCGGCGCCCACCATCACACGAAGATCATCACGGCCGACGAAGCGCTCGAGGCGCTTCCTCGGGTGGTCGAAGCGTACGACGAGCCATTCGGAAACGACTCCGCCATTGGCACGTATTTCTGCACTCGGCTCGCCCGCGACTGCGGGGTCGACCTGCTCCTGGCCGGGGACGGAGGCGACGAGATATTCGGCGGAAACGAGCGCTACACCAGCGATCGCGTATTCCAGCTCTACCAATACGTTCCCGGAATCGTTCGTCGTCAGCTACTCGAGCCGGTCCTCCGGGTGATACCGCCGAAGGTCAAGATCATCGATCGCGCTCAGCGCTATGTGCGGCGAGCCAATATCCCGAACCCTCGCCGGTTCTTTTCGTACGAGTTCTTCTTCGTGGAGGAGGCGCAGCGGCTGCTCGCCCCCGCGCTGCTCCAGTCGCTGGACCTCGACGAGCCGTATGCGCTGACCGAACGCCACTATCAACGCGCCCGGGCAACGTCCGAGCTGAACCGTCTTCTCTATCTCGACTTGAAGCTCGCGATCGGGGACAACGACCTCGTGAAGGTCACTCAAGCAGCTGAATTGGCCGGCGTCCAGGTGCGGTTCCCGCTCCTGGACCCTCCGCTGGTCAACTTCACGGGCTTGCTACCCGCCCACTACAAGGTTCGGGGATTCCAGAAGCGATACCTGTTCAAGCGCGCGTTCAGCGACCTCCTTCCCCCCGCGATCGTGGCGAAGCGCAAGCACGGGTTCGGCGTGCCGACCAGCACGTGGATCAAGAGTCACCGGGGCTTTCGGGAGCTGACTCGCGACACGCTCGGCTCGACCGCCGCGAAGGCCCGCGGTTATTTCCGATCCGGCGCGCTCGAGCATCTTCTCGATTCGCACGACGCCGAAAGCTCACCGTACTACGGAACCATCCTCTGGCGTGTCTTGATGCTCGAGCTGTGGCAGCTTCGCCACGGTGATCGGGCGGTCGCCGCATGAACCCGGAGCAGCGGCAGTTGCTCACGCGGCGGGTCGCCGGCGCCTTGTACGCGACGCGAGGCATCAGATTGGTCTCCTGGGCGGCCGGTCATGTCGGGCGCAAACCGGCGTTCCCGATCCTCAAGTACCATCGCGTCAACGACGATGGTGATCCTTTTCTGCCCGCGATGCCCACCGCTGTGCTCGACTGTCATCTGCGCTACATCGCGCGCACGTATCGAGTATTGCCGCTCGCCGAGGCCGTCGAGCGCGCTCGCGATGGGAGTCTGCCGCGCAACAGTCTGGCCATCACGTTCGACGACGGATATCGCGACAACCTCACGCACGCCGCGCCGATCCTGGCTCGATACGGGCTTCCGAGCACCATTTTCCTGGCCACCGGCTACATCGGTACCGGCAGGATTTTCTGGTTCGATCGGCTGGCGGTCGGCTTCAAAACGACGACGTTGGAGAGTGTCACGGCTCCCTGGGGAGTACGGTTCTCGCTGCGTAATCAAGCCGAGCGCTTGCGTGCGCTCGACGAGGCGACGAACCATGTCAAGACTCTCGCCGATGACGTCCTTCAGCGGGAGGTCGGGGCGCTGCTCGAGGCGCTCGACGTGCCAGAGCGCGCGATGCCGACACATCTGATGCTCGATTGGACGGAGGTACGCGCCCTGACCCGGCTCGGCTTCAACATCGGAGCGCATACGGTGAACCACGTGCTGCTCTCTCGGGTATCTCTCGACCGTGCCCGGGACGAGATTCGTGACTCCCGCATCTCGATCGAAGCACGTCTGGGGACGACACCCGCGACCTTCGCGTATCCCAATGGGACGTCGGCGGACTATACGCGTGAGACACTCGAGCTGGTCCAGAAGGCGGGCTTCGCATGTGCAGTCACCACTCGCTTTGGAGTGAACACGGCAGAGACCCCAGTCTACGAATTACGACGGGGTACGCCGTGGGAGTCGGACGTCGCGACATTTTCGCTCAAGCTCGCAGTGTATCGTGCGGGCCGCAGTTGACCGTTCGTGCGGGTCGAACGAGAGAAGGGGAACCAGCATGAGCAAGATTAGAGCGCTCGCTATTCTGACAGGCCTGAGCTTCGCTCTCATTACGTCCCCGGCCCGGAGCCAGAGCCCGAGCCAGCCAGCGGGTCCCCTCGAGCACATAACCCAGAAGCCCCAGATCATTCGAGCTCAGGTCGTACTCGGCGCGCAGCTCGCCGACCAGGCCATCGCCGTGCTCCAGAGCTCCAATGAGGTCGAAGATTTGCAGCGCGCGAGGGCGTTGCTCAACAAGTCCTACGTGCTGCTGCGCTATGCGACGGCTGGGATCGAGGTGATCAATGCGGTCAATGCGGAATCGAAAGCGGTCCCTAACGCCGGTCTGAAGATCGCCCTCGACTGGATTTGGGCGGCACGCTGGCGGAGCATTTCGGCGGGCATCGCGATCGACAACTCGGTGGGATGGGAGACGACTCGAGAGGATTACGTGGCCAAGGCGTTGGACGAGCTGGGGCCGGTCCCGGAGCTGGCGCGTCGAGCCTCGGTGCTCATTCATTGAAGCGGCCCTCGAGCGCGCGACGAGTCCCTTGAGTCGAGCCGGCAGTGACCATGGCGTGCTGTGGGGTCGGGCAGAACCGATGACGGGCCGGGGCATCGTCGTGCGTGCGGGCGATCCCGACCGGGATCGGAAGCTGGCGGTTCAGATGTTCGCGCGATATCTGAACCCTCGCTACGACGAAGCTCGCTTCGACTGGGTGTACCGCGACAACCCCCACGGACGCGGCCGACTGTGGCTGGCGAGCGATGCGAGCAGCGGCGAAGTGGTAGGAATCGCCGGAGCCTTCCCGAGACGAATGAGCGTGTTCGGGCATGCGCAGCTGGCGTGGCTGCTCGGCGATTTCTGTGTCAGTGACGCGTACAGATCGGTCGGACCTGCACTGGCGCTTCAACGGGCCTGTCTCGCCGAGGTGAGGGCCGGTGCGATTCCATTCTGCTACGACTTCCCGAGCACCGGGATGATGGCGGTCTATCGACGCCTCGGAGTCGATCCACTCGGGCACCTGGTTCGCCTGAGCAAGGTACTGCGAGTCGACGCGCGGATGCGAAACATCGTGATGAGTCGGCCGATCGCCTCCGGACTGAGCGCGATCGTCAACCTCTTCATAGCGCCCGGCGCCCTCCGACGACGCCGCGAGCGAGATATCGAGATCGACGTGTGCCCAGGTCCACTGGGTTCAGAATTCACCGAATTGAACCATCGAATCGCCGACCCGCGAGTCGTGATGGTGGAGCGATCCGTCGAGTACCTGAACTGGCGTTACCTGGCCAACCCCGTCTATCGCTATCAAGTCTTGGCGGCCCGTCGAGCCGGCCGGCTGGTCGGGTATACGGTCTTCAGGCACGACGACAGGACGATGACGCTCGTCGAGCTGTTTGCCGATGCTCCGGATGCGACGATCATCGACGTGGTTCACTGCGCCGTCGCCGAGGCGTGGGGACAAGGCCTGGAGGCGCTGGACATTTCGCTCCTCGAGTCGTCCAATTTGATCGACAGTCTCCAGAAGCTCGGGTTCAGGCGTAGGGAAGGCCTCCCAGTCGCCCTGTATGCGGCCGAAGAAGCCCGGGCACAGATCGGTGACCAGGCGAATTGGTTCTTATCGGACGGAGATCGTGACAGCTAGGGGGCCAATTCGCGCCCGCGAGATGGAGATTCATGAGGACTGACGCGATACGAGAACAGTTGCAGGCGTTCATCACGAAAAAGTTCCCGGTGGCCAGGAAGCGAAACATCGGAATCGATGACCGCTTGCTTGGAGAGGGGATCATCGACTCGCTGGGCGTGCTCGACATCGTCGGCTACCTCGAGGCTCAGCTCCATGTCCAGATCTCGGACGAGGACCTGAGCCCCGAGAACTTCGAGACCATCGGGCATCTGGCGGCATTCGTCGAGCGCAAGTTGGTCTCCGCCGCACAGACCGGCGACGGTACGGGACCGAGCGTGACTCGCGCGTCGAATTTGTAGCGCTACGGGGAGACCAATGGATTGTCTGGTTCATCATCTGCTGGAGTGCAGTGCCGCCCGCCTTCCCAGGAAGGAAGCGCTGGTTCACGGGGAGGAGCGGTTCACCTACGCTGACCTGGCCAGACGCTGTACCGGGCTGGCCGAAGGACTGCGGCAGGCAGGCATTCAACGCGGCGATCGCGTCGGAATCTACCTGGACCCGTCTCCCGCGCAGGTCCTTTCGATCTTTGCCGCCTCTCGCGCTGGTGGAGTGTTCGTCCCGCTCAACCCACTCCTGTTCCCGGAACAGATCAAGCACATCGCGAACGACTGTCGCGTGAAAGGCCTGATCACGTCCGCATCGAAGCTCCGGGGGCTGGCGAGCGTGCTGGACGGCCTCGCCTCGTTGGAGTTCGTCGTGATCGTCGGAGACGGTGAGCCTTCGACGGGTTCGCTGCCCAGCTTCGATTTCGCGACCCTGTGCAACCTGCCCGAAGGTGCGCGAGAGCGAGACAGTGTGATCGACAAGGATCTCGCGGCCATTCTGTACACGTCCGGCTCGACCGGTAAGCCGAAGGGCGTCATGCTGAGCCACGCTCAAATCAGGGCGGGAAGCGCGATCGTGTCGAGCTATCTCGGCATCAACGAATCCGATCGCATCCTCGCCGTCCTTCCATTCAGCTTCGATGCCGGGATGAATCAGCTCATGACGGCGTTCCATCAGGGGGGGACGCTCATCCTGACGACGTTCGTGTTTGCGCGCGACATCGTCCAGGTCCTCGCCAAGGAGCGCGCGACGGGGCTGGCGGGCGTTCCGACCCTCTGGACCCTGCTGGCGCAGCCCAGCTCCTCGCTGCAGAAGACGCCGCTGCCGCACCTTCGCTACATCACGAACACGGGCGGGGCCATGCCCCAGACCGTTCTCGCGGCGCTTCGCCAGGCCTTGCCGGGCACGCAGATCTTCCTGATGTACGGCCTCACCGAGGCCTTCCGATCCACGTATCTGCCACCCGCAGAGCTAGATCGCCGCCCGACGTCGATGGGCCGGGCGATCCCCAACACGGAGATTCTCGTCGTCGGCGAAGACGGGACACCGTGCAAGCCCGGCGAGATCGGCGAGCTCGTTCATCGGGGACCGACGGTCTCGATGGGGTACTGGGGACAGCCCGAGCTGACCGCCAGGGTGCTCCGGCCGCATCCCTTTTTGCCGGCCGAGCTGGGCAGCGACGAAAAGGTTTGCTACTCGGGCGACCTCGTGACGATGGACGAAGACGGCTTCCTCTATTTCGTCGGGCGTCGCGACACCCTGATCAAGTCCTCTGGATTCCGAGTCAGCCCGACCGAGGTCGAAGAGGTGCTCTTCCAGAGCGGTCGACTGCGCGAAGCCGCGGTCATCGGCATGCCGGACGCGCTCCTTGGCCAGTCCATCAAGGCCTTGGTGGTCCCCGCGGACGGGCAGTCTCCGACCCCCGAGGAGCTCCTCGAGTTCTGCGCGACCCGCATGCCGCAATACATGGTGCCCAGGGCCATCGAAGTGGTGGAGTCCTTGCCGAAGACCAGCAGCGGCAAGGTCGACTATCCGGCGATCCGACGGGCCCAGGGCATCTCGTGACTGATCGAGTCTCATCGCTGGTCCTTCGACACTTCAGCCTGGCTGGTGGAGAGCTGCAGCTCGGGGGCATCGCCGTCGGCCAGCTCGCCGAGCGTTACGGGACACCGCTCTACATCTACGACACGCGGGTTCTGGAGCGCAAATGGCAGCTCTTGCGAGGCGCCCTGCCGGAAGAGTTCACCGTCGCGTATTCCGTCAAGGCCAATCCGAATCCGGCACTCCTCGAGTATTTCCTCGCCAAGCAATGCGATCTGGAGATCGCCTCGGCCGGCGAGTTTCACTCCGCGTTCCGTGCCGGTTGTGCACCGTCGAGGATCCTCTTCGCCGGCCCGGGCAAGACGCAGGCCGAGCTCGAGCTGGTGATCAAGGAAGGCATCGGCGAGATTCACGCCGAGTCGGTGGCTGAGATTCGGCGCATCGGCGCCATCGCCGACCGACTGAGCACACGGGTCCCGGTGGCCATTCGGGTCAATCCGGGGGCGGGGGCGCAAGGCGGAGCGATGCGCATGGGCGGCAAACCGGCGCCGTTCGGAGTCGACGAAGAGGCGCTGGACGGGACGCTGGACGCGCTGCTGTCGACGCCGTCGATCGAGTTCCACGGGATCCATCTGTTCGCGGGTACGCAGATCCTCGACCACACGGTACTGATTTCGCAGTACCGAAAAGGGCTCGAGATCGCCGAACGGGTCGCGAATCGGACCGGCCGCCCGCTACGAACCGTCGACTTTGGCGGCGGGCTCGGCATTCCGTACTTCGAGGGGGAGCACGAGCTCGACATGGATCGGCTCCGGGAAGAGGTCGCCTTGCTCATGACCGAGGCGCGAGCGCGATCCGTCTTTTCTGGAACGCGATTCGTCGTCGAACCGGGCCGGTACCTCGTCGGCGAGGCCGGAATCTACGTCGCGCGGGTCACCGACGTCAAAGTGTCGCGAGGCAAGCGATTCCTCATCCTGGATGGCGGCATGAACCATCACCTGGCGGCGTCGGGGAACCTCGGGCAGGTGATCAAGCGGAACTTCCCGATCGGATTGGTGAACCGGCTCGACGACTCTCTCGTCGAGCCTGTCGATGTGGTCGGGCCCTTGTGCACGCCGCTCGATACGCTCGCCAGAGACGTGCGGCTTCCGCACGCGCGGATCGGGGATCTGGTCGGGGTTTTCCAGTCTGGCGCCTACGGCCGCTCCGCAAGCCCGCTCTCGTTCCTGAGCCACCCGGCGCCGCCGGAAGTGCTGGTCGATCGCGGCGTCGATAGGCTGATCCGCTCGCGGGGGACCCACGAAGACGTGCTACGCGACGTTCCGGGCTATCGAGGACAAGGCGAGCGGGCCTGACCTTATGTGTGGAATCTACGGATCTCTCGCATTGCGACCTGGGGCGCGAGCCTCGATGGATGTCCTGCGGCGCATGGCGGCTGTCACCGTTCACCGGGGGCCCGATGACGAGGGCGAGTACCAGGACGATTGGATCGCACTCGGCATGCGCAGGCTGTCGATCCTCGATCTCGCGGGTGGCCATCAGCCGATCCCGAATGAGGACGGCACGATCCTGGTCGTCTGTAACGGCGAAATCTACAACTACCGCGAGCTGAGCGAGTCTCTCCAGGCCTCGGGTCACCGTTTCAGGACTCGAAGCGACACGGAGGTGCTCGTCCATCTCTACGAGCAGTACGGCGACGATTTCGTCACGCACCTGAACGGGATGTTCGCCTTCGCGCTGTGGGACACGAGTCGACGGCGTCTGCTGGTCGGACGCGACCGACTGGGGATCAAGCCCGTCTATTTCCACGACAGCGGGGCGCAGCTGCTGTTTTCGTCCGAAGCCAAGGCGATCCTGGCCGCGACGGCGGCAGGGGTCGAGGTCGACCCGCTGGCCCTTCGAGAATATCTCGCGCTCGGCTACGTGCCGACGCCGCGATCGATGTTCCGCGGCATCCAGAAGCTGCCGCCGGCGTCTCTGTTGGTGTGTGAAAGAGGCAAGGTGACGGTCTCCCGCTACTGGACGCCCGGCGGACAGGGCGAGGAGCTCGGCAGCGACGAAGAGTGGGCTCAGCGTTTCCTCGACACGATGGATCGAGCGGTCCACTCCCAGATGGTCAGCGACGTTCCGCTCGGGGCCTTCTTGAGTGGCGGAATCGATTCGAGCACGGTCGTCGCCCTGATGGCCCGACACAGCTCGAAACCGGTCAAGACGTACTCCATCGGCTTCGATACGGCGGCGGGAGCCGGATACTACAACGAGCTGCCCTGGGCGAGGCAGGTCGCCAGCCTGTTCGGCACGGATCATCGCGAGATCCTCGTCAGGCCCAACGTCGCTCGCTTGCTGCCACGGCTCCTGTGGCACCTGGACGAGCCGGTCGCTGACTCTGCGTTCATCACGACGTTCCTGGTCGCCCAGTTCGCCCGCGAAGACGTCACCGTGATCCTCTCCGGCGTCGGCGGCGACGAGCTATTCGGAGGCTATCGTCGATACCTCGACGGCTACTACGACCGCTACTATCGCCTCCTGACGCCCTGGCTGCGACGAAACATCCTGAACCCTATCGTCCGCGCCCTGCCGAGTGATCGTCATTCGAAGCTGATGAACTTCTCCCGTCACGTGCGGACCTATCTGCTATCGCATGGTTCCTCGTTCGAGGAGCGATACCGCGCCTATCTACAGGTATTCGCCAAGGCGAGCGTCGACACGTTGCTCCGAGACGGCGGTGCCTATCAGACGGATGCCCTGGACACCGCCCTGAGAGAGGGCGCCGGCGAACCGCTTCGCCGCATGATGAATGTCGACCTGTTGACCCAGCTCCCCGACGACCTCTTGATGCTGACCGACCGCATGACCATGGCGACCTCACTTGAGTGTCGCGTTCCCTTCCTGGACAACACCGTCATCGACATGAGCCTCGCCATGCCGTCCCATCTCAAGGTCCGCGGCCGGAACCTCAAGCACATCATGAAGCGCGCGCTTCGCGACGTCCTGCCGGCCGAGATCCTGGATCGCGGCAAGCGCGGGTTCGGCGCCCCGGTCGGAGCGTGGTTCAAACAAGAGCTTGCGCCGCTGGTGCGTCGGGTCCTCTCCCGAGAATCCGTCGACAAGCGCGGCCTCTTCAACTGGGACGTGGTGGAGCAGGTCATCGGCCTCCACGAAGCGAATCGAGAAGACTACACCGATCATCTGCTTGCGCTGACGAACTTCGAGCTGTGGAGCCGCGTGTATGTGGATGGCCGGGCTCCTTCCGACGTCGAAGCCGAGCTGACGGCCGAGTCGATCAGATGAAGATCCTGTTCGTCTGCCATCGATTCCCGTTTCCACCGCAGCGCGGCGGAAAGATTCGCCCATTCAACGTCATTCGTCATCTGAGCCAGCAGCATGACGTCACGGTTGCCTCTCTGGCCCGGTCCGACGAAGAGCTGGCGGCGGGCGCCGGGCTGACGAAATACTGCGCGCGCGTGATCGCCGAGAAGATCTCGGCGCCGGCCGCGCTCGCGCGGATGGCGACCCGGTTGCCAACTGCGACACCATCCTCGATGGGATACTTCTACTCATCCGAGCTGGCGAGACGCATCAGCGCGGAGCTGGCGCGGACACGCTTCGACCTCATTTTCGTGCATTGCGCGTTCGTCGCGGACTACGTCTCGGCGGCCACCTCGACCAAGAAGATTCTGGATTTCGGCGACATGGATTCCCAGAAGTGGCTGGCCTACGCCGATGCGCGCGCGTTTCCGCTGTCGCTGGGTTTTCGCCTGGACGGGACCAAATTGCGTCGCGCCGAGGAAAGGCTGGCAAAGAAGTTCGACCTGTGCACCTGCACGACTCAGGGAGAGCTCGAGACCCTGCGGAGCTACAACACCGGGGTGCCGGCCGATTGGTTCCCCAACGGGGTCGACGCCGAGTACTTCCGACCCGGCAACACGCCGTACGAACCCGATACGGTGTGCTTCGTCGGGCGGATGGACTACTACCCCAATCAGGAAGCGGTCATCCACTTCTGCCGGGACATCCTGCCGCTCATCCGAGCCCGGCGCCCTGGCGTCGCACTGCGGATCGTCGGCGCAGCGCCTTCGGCCAAGATTCGTGCTCTGGCTCGCTTACCGGGCGTCACCGTCACGGGATCGGTCCCCGATGTTCGCCCGTTCGTCCAGGCGGCGGCCGTGAGCGTCGCGCCGCTGAGGATTGCTCGCGGCACACAGAATAAGATCCTGGAAGCGATGGCGATGGGCGTACCGACGATTTGCAGCGTCGCCGCAGCCAAGGGCGTCGATGCCGAACCAGGCGAACACTTGCTGACGGCGACGGGGCCGCAAGAGTTTTCCGAGGCCGTCCTGCGCGTGCTGGAGCACCCGGCCGAGCGCAGGAGGCTCGCCGAGAACGCTCGTGCTCGAGTGCTCTCTCACCATGCCTGGCCGCGCTCGATGGCCAAACTCGATCGCCTGATCGACGGAACGGCTCGTTCGGGCCGAGGGTAACCAAAATGTGTGGGATCGCTGGCGTCTTCTACCGTAACGGCGACAAGCTGGACTCCGACGTCCTTGTTCGCATGACCCGGACGCTGATCCATCGGGGCCCCGACGAAGAGGGCTACTTCGTCAACGGGCCGGTCTCGACCAACTGGAGGCAGGGGAGCACGGGCACCGGCGACGCTCCGACACTGCGCGGGAACATCCCGCGCGGCGCCGGCAACGTGGGACTCGGCCACCGGCGGCTCTCGATCATCGACCTGTCCTCCGGGCAACAACCCCTCTCGAACGAGGACGGGACCGTCTGGGTCACGTTCAATGGCGAAATCTACAACTTCCAGTCCCTGGTCGCCGAGCTCGAGGCGAAGGGCCATCGCTTCCGGACCCGCTCGGACACCGAGGTGATCGTCCACGCCTGGGAGGAGTGGGGCGAAGCGGCCGTGAAGCGCTTCCGAGGTATGTTTGCGTTCGCCCTATGGGACGAGCGCCAACAGCTCCTCTGGCTGGTGCGCGACCGGATGGGCAAGAAGCCCCTCTACTATCTGCTGGACGACGATCGGCTCGTGTTCGCATCGGAGATCAAGGCGATTCTCGAGATGCCGGGAGTCTCTCGCGAGCTGGACATGACCGCTCTGTCAGACTATCTCTCGCTCCTCTACATTCCATCGCCGAAGACGATCTTCAAATCCATCCGCAAGCTCCCCGCGGCGCACCAGCTGGTGATTGGACGCGATCGCGCGGACCTGAGCGCCTACTGGGACCTGTCCTTCAACGCTCGCTACGGCGAGCCAGAAAGCCGAATCATCGACGAGCTGCTCGGTCTTCTCGAAGAAGCCACACGCATGCGGATGATCAGCGATGTACCGCTCGGCGCGTTCCTTTCCGGCGGCGTGGACTCGTCGGCGGTCGTGGCGATGATGGCGAAGGGCTCGAACCGTCCGGTCATGACCAATTCGATCTCGTTCAGCGTCGCGAAATACAACGAGGTCGAGTACGCTCGACAGGTCGCCGCGTTGTACGGGACTGATCACCGCGAGTTCCACGTGACGCCAGAAGCCGTCCGGGTCATCGAGAAGCTCGCCTGGCACTACGATGAGCCGTTCGCCGACTCGTCAGCGGTCCCGACGTACTATGTCTCGGAGACGGCTCGTCAACGCGTCACCGTCGCGCTCTCCGGCGACGGCGGCGACGAGAACTTCGCGGGCTACCGGCGCTACTGGTTCGATTTGCGCGAGAATCTCGCGCGCAATCTGATGCCCGCTCCGCTCCGCCGCCCTGTGTTCACGGCTTTGGGACGGCTGTATCCAAAGGCCGACTATCTGCCCCAAATCTTCCGCGGCAGGGCATTCCTGTCGAACCTCGCTCGCGATCCGGTCGATGCGTACTTCTTCTCGGTGAGCGCGTTCGAGGACGCCGACAAGGCGCGGACCCTCGGTGAGGACGTGTTGCGGCAGCTGGGCGGCTATCGTTCGAGCGATCTGTTCCACGAGACCTATCGGCGCGCCCAGGCATCGGATCATTTGTCGAAGCTTCAGTATCTCGATATCAAGACCTACCTCTGTGAGGACATCCTGACCAAGGTGGATCGGGCCAGCATGGCCGTCTCGCTGGAAGTGCGCTGCCCGATTTTGGACCACGTCTTCATGGAGTACGCAGCGGGGATTCCAGGGGAGCTCAAGCTCGTCGGCCGCGAAGGCAAGCACATCTTCAAGAAGGCGCTTCGCGGCCTGCTTCCCGACGATGTCCTGTACCGGTCCAAGATGGGCTTCGGTGTCCCCGTGTCGGAGTGGCTACGCCGTGATCTCCGAGACTATGCGCGTGGACTCGTGCTCGATGGCGAAGCCACGCGGCGCTACCTGAATCCAGGGTTCGTGGAGCAACTCTGGCGAGAGCATTCGAGTGGCGTCCGGAACCGCGCTACCGAGCTCTGGGCGATCGTGATGCTGAATCTGTGGCATCGTCGCTTCGTGGATTCGACGGCGCCGATGTGACCGTCAACGCCTCTGGCGTGACGGGCTGTTTATCGCCGCTCGAGCGCGCGAGAGCGGCGCTCCTTCGACAAGCAGTCCATGGTGTCCTGAATACCCTTCGCTCGGGCGAACCGTGACGACCTCCGCGGGGAGTTCCTTGAGTAGTTTTTACCGTGCACGAACGATGGGACCGACGATTTCTTTCCTACCGCCACGGCCGAAGGCCGTCGGTTCCTCGCGGTTTTCGATGGCACAACGGATGCTCTGCCCTGGTCGTCGTGAAGACATCGAGCGCGATCGCACGTTCGGTCACGAGCACGCGCCCACCCGCGTGCGATGCCACCTCCGCCTGTCGACCAGCCTCAACCCGGAATCGTGTCAAATCGCTCTATGACAATTCGAAGAAGAGCCGGCGCGCCGGCGTTGGGCCCTTGGAACGTCTGATACACTTGCGTCGTTGGTCATGAGAGCACCTCGATTGCTATCAGGCCAATCGAGACTCGCGAGTACCCTGATAGCCGTTGAGAATGGACTGAAGACCCTGCCCGGAATGCTACCAGCGCCGGTACGACGGCCTGTTCGAGTCCTCTACGATGCTGTCGGAGCCTATTGGCGCCTCAGGCAGCTCTGTCGCCATATCGCTGCTCTGCGGACAGCATCGCCATGCACGTTCGACGACGCGACTCGGCTCACGGCCCTGCGCCACGCCTGGGGAAACGAGAATTGGTCGGCGGACGTGGGCTATCTCCGCGCGCTCACGCGACGCATGACCGGCGCGAAAGGTCCGATCCTCGAGTGCGGAACGGGACTGTCGACGATCGTGGCCGGCGTGCTCGCCGATCGGCAGGGTATCGAGGTGCTCAGCCTCGAGCAGGATGCGACGTGGGCCGAATTCGTGCAATCGAGACTCTCTCGACTCGGCATCTCTTCGGTCACGGTCGTGCACGCCCCCCTGAGAACGTATGGAAGCTTCCTGTGGTACGACGTCGATGCGGTGAAGCTCCCCGAATGTTTCGAGCTCGCCGTCTGTGACGGACCAGCGATCTATGGCCAACCTGAGCCCTATCAAGCTGCCTGGCGTGTGGGAATCCTGCCGGTCTTGAGAGACCGCGGTGTGCGTGTAGGCGAAATCCTGATGGATGACGCCGAGGACGCTAGGACTTCCGCGCTCCGAGCTCTTTGGGAACGCGACTACCATCTCCGTGTGGCGGTCGAACATACCCCGACCGGGGATTATCTGATCGCGCTGCCGTAAGACTCATTCGCCGCGTACAGAAGCGAAGGCCGGGACGGCCGGCTGACGAATACGCGGGCGACCAGTTCGCCACCGATTATGGCCGAAGACCTGATCCGAACGACATGCCACCTTATCGCGGAGAAGATCGGCGCGTGACTCAAGACTCCGGCGCACACGCTCCGAGAGCGACCCCCGGCCTCGCGAAGAGCGCGGCATGGATGGTGCTCTTCAAGCTCCTGGATCGCTCGCTCGGGCTGGTCAGCACACTTGTGCTCACCCGCGTCCTTCTCCCGGCCGACTTTGGGCTCGTCGCGATGGCCATGTCGCTCGTCGCGTTGCTCGAGCTCTTCGGGGCTTTCGGGCTCGACATCGCCCTGATTCAGCGAGCCAACGCGACACGGAATCACTTCGACACCGCCTGGACCCTCAACGTGTTGATGGCGTCGCTCATCGCCATCATGCTGCTCGCACTCGCCTGGCCGTTGTGCTGGTTCTACGGGGAGCCACGCCTGCTTCTCCTCGTGTGTGCGCTGGCACTGGGCTCGGCGGCACAAGGCTTCGAGAACATCGGCGTCGTGGCCTTCCGGAAGGAGCTTGATTTCGAGCGCGAGTTTCGATTCCTCATGACCAAGCGCCTGCTGACCTTCTGTGTGAGTGTGTCGCTCGCACTCTGGCTGCGAAACTACTGGGCACTCGCCATCAGCATCATCATCTCTCGGTTCTCGGGCGTGGCGATCAGCTACGCGGTCCACCCTTTTCGCCCCCGGTTATCGCTGACGGCGATCGGCGAGTTCATGCACTTTTCAAAGTGGCTCCTTGCCTCGAACATCGTTTCCTTTGTGAAGGAGCGCTCTCCCGACTTCATCGTCGGCAAGCTGGCGGGCGCGCACGCCGTCGGTGTCCTCAGTCTCTCGCTCGAAATCGCCAACCTCCCCGGTTCCGAGCTGATCGCGCCGATCAATCGCGCGGCCTTCCCGCGGTACGCCAGTCTGGCCCACGATCGCGCTGCGTTGCACCGTGCGTTTCTCTCGGTCCTGGCGCTCATCGTCCTGGTGCTGACGCCGATCGTGACCGGCATTGCGCTCGTCTCGCCACTCATGGTGGCGTTGCTGCTCGGACCCAACTGGGCCGAGGCCGCCGTGATCATGAAATTCGCGGCCTTCCTGGGTCTGACCTATCTCTTCCTCGGAACGTCGCACCCGCTCATGCTCGCCATCGGCAAGCCTGGCGTCTTCGCCAAGATCTACACGGTACAGGTCGCCGTCATGGTTCCACCCATGATCTTCTTCACCATCCGGAACGGTGTCGAAGGGGCCGCGCTCGCGTATGCCATCACGGCGCTTGCGCTGCTTCCCATTAACGTGACGATCGTCGCTCGAACCGCCGATCTCCCCATCTCAAGCTTGCTGCCCGCCGTCTGGCGACCGTTCACGGCGACGAGCGTCATGTACCTCGGCACATCGCTCGTCATGCCCTCTATCGATCCGGCGACGCTGCCGGCCGGAGTGGCGGCGTGGCTCCTCGCACAATACGTCATGCTGGGCGCGGCGATTTACGTCACGACGGGCATCGCACTGTGGCTCCTCTCGGGGCGACCGGAGGGCGCTGAATCGTCTGTCCTTGGAGTGCTGGGCACCGCGTGGTCGCAGATCGCGGGGAGGCTGGCTCCAGCCCGCTCCTGATCTGCACGTCGTCATCTGGGTCGTCGAGGCAGCGCCGACCACTGGGGGAATCCGCTCGATGCCGCTCGACGTGGGTCGTCGCCGAGTGTACCGCTCAAGGCTGGGCGCCGTTCTGGAATTCCGGATGTACGACGCGTGAGTAGCCGCGCCACGATGCGACGTTCGCTCGACCGACGGCGCCTGTTCGACGACGGCGCTTTCCGGAATGGCCGTTCCGTGCTCGGAAACAGCCAACACAACAGCGGTTAGCTGTAGCATCCGGCGACAGACTGAGCCAAAATAGATCGTCCGTTGTCGACGGCTGGTTCGGCGCTCTACGTGAGGCTGGTTTACGCAGGCACTAGACGCATTCGGCGAATCACATCACGATCCTGGAGGAGAAGACGTGGGTCACCCATCCGTCGACGGCCGAGACGAACCAACGGGGATCCGGTGGTATCTGGAGGAATTGACGTCGAGCTTCACTCCTCGCACGCTTGCGGCCCGGGCGTCCGAGTCCGTCGAGTCGGTGGCCGCTCGCGTCTTCGACGTGCTCACGAGCCGCGACTTCTGCTATCTGAGCAAGTCTCGGG
>AR_comb_assmDRAFT_10384475_pt1 | contig 22324 bp, 17 predicted proteins | sample ArasoioldDNA_FD_10543 | JGI IMG/M metagenome (IMG submission 10543) | reverse complement strand
AGAGCAGTTAACCGTTGCTGAAGCGCTCCGCCACCGAGATTAATAGGTTGGTTTATCCATACTATACCTGTTCCATCGACTGAATTATTTGATGAGGTGCTGATGTTAGCAGAGAGAGGATCTGCCGAAGCCGGTCCGGTTTTTAGATTGCTTACGTCAAATTTATTTAAGTTTCGGTCAAAGGGTATTGCCTTCAATTGCGAAAATTGGGACCATACGTAAATAAATTCATGACTTGTGCTTCCGTAATAAGCAGGATGACATCGTAAAAAAACACCGGACCCTAGGTTTATAGTTTGCACAATCTGGTCTCCTGTACCGTTAAAACCCCCAAGGTTATTGGAATTTAATACGTATAGATTACCATCCTTACAGCCTGTAATATATAATTTCGCATTAGGAACCAGGAAGCATGACATAGACCCATTATCCAAATCAGCGCCTTCATTAAGAACCGGCCCATCTGCCGGAGTAAAGAAATCTACCGGAACCAATGTATCTCTGTTCTGAATCTGAGTTGCCTGAAGTTTAATGGCACTTTGAGCCCTGTTTATAAGATCAGACGGATTGTTATTATAACCAATACTATTCTCGAAACCATTGCCGGAAACTACAAACAGATACCCCTGGTCATCTATCGCTATGCCACCTCCTGATTCCCATATCCCACCTCCCATAGCGTTAGGAGTAGTGTTATAGATATATTTCCGCGAAAGTGAGGTTGCATCATATCCGAAGATCCATCCATGATAAGGCCGCCAATCGCATTGGCCTGATCCGAAAGTAATAAAAACGGTTCCGTTGTATAACGCCAAACCCACCCTGCCATTTTGATGCTGTGGGTTAAAGGAGACATATCCGTTTACTGCATCTGAACCTGTTCCCGGAACTGAACCGTTAATTAATGCAGGGCTATTTGGTCTTTCCTGGCCTGTACTAATATCTACTGCATGTAAATGTGTGTAATAATTTCCGGTACCGTCAGCTGAGGCATCTGTACTTCTTGCCACAAAATATAAAGTTTGCGTATTGGAATCGATAACCGGCGTGGCTACAATACCAAGATCCCGTCTATAATCTTTTTGCCCATTTTTACAATGCGATCCGAAATCAGTATTTTTTACTACCCGCAATCCGGGAACTGTGAAACTTTTAGACCAAAATAGATTTCCATTGTCTGCATCAAAGGCATAAACGGTGTTTGCAGTAGTAGCTACAACTCCCACATTATGTATGCCACCTCCCACATTTACATTGCATAATATCAAAGGCTGTGTATAAACATCTCCGTCCACTGCAACACTAAATATTTTTCCAAATTGCCGCACGTTTACATTGGAGGGAGTTAATGTTGCTTCCTTATTGTTCCAACTGGATCTTGCCTGATCGTAACGCAGAGTTGTTACTGAAAGCTGCGCTGTTGCTGTTGAGCACAATATTGATGCAGCAAGGGTAACAGATAATATTTTTTTCATGACAAAGACGTTTAACGTAAAAAGTCAATAAAACATGCTAATCACTTTCTAAAGAAGTTTAGTATGAAAAATTACTGATAAATAAACCCACTTATAAATTATTTGAAGCCAAGAAGACTTAAAGTGCTAAAGCCTAAACGTTTTTTTACAAGACCTACACCCATAAGGTTGGTGCTTGCAATTGCGATAGCCGTAGAAATAGCAGAGCCTACGGCACCATAGATGGGGTTTAAAATTAAAGCGAGCACAACAGCTAAAATTGCATTGATGATCCTGATATTTTTCATGTCCTTTTCATGACCGCTCATAATAAGAAGATAACTTACCGATCCACTTATAACACTTACAAACTGCCCTAAAGCGAGAATACGCAAAAGCCATATCCCTTCTGTAAAATCTTTACCAAACATAGACATAATAAAACCCGGGAAAAACCAGATAAACAATGTTATTGGCAATGATGTTAATGTCATTAATCTTGTTGTATTCCTTGCGTAATTTTTTAGCTTGTTCATTTTTCCCTGGTTATACATTACAGCAAAGCGAGGCGCACTCACATTATTAATTGCAGCTTGTATAAATGATACAAGAACGGTTGTATTTCTTGCCACGGCGAGTTGCGCCAATTCCTGTGGAGTATTGTAAATCCCCGCAATGAACTGTCCGCCCCATGTTGTTATAACATTCATAATCGCAACAATCCATAATGGTTCACAACTTTTCCATAAGAGTGAAGAATCAAAATTTTCTTTCGTTGATGCCGAAGGAATACTTTTTTTCCACCAGAAATATCCCAAAGCGAAATTTAATAAGCAGGCTATCAGATAGAATATTGATGTAACAGAACTTGTTTTAGGAGCAAATAAAAATACCAATATCATTAAAAATAAAGGCGTGAGGATTTTCAAACATGTTACGGATAAAAAAACTTTTCTCAGACCCTGTAAAGCATTTCCGTGTATATTAAATGCTCCGAAAAAAGGCATGGACAAAGTAATCCAAAACAACGGCCATTGCATTTCGGGTTTACCAAATAAGTAAATTGAAATGGGTCTGGAAAACAAGCAAACTAAAACAGTCAATAATGACAGTGGCAACCATGACCATAAGATTATTTTGTTCATTATCGCATGAACCTTATTCCACTCCTTGTTCTCTCCGTAAACACTTACATAACGTAAAACAGTTTGATCAGCACCGATTCGGCCAATAGTAGCCAACAGAGTAATAGTAGTTACGGCTAAAAAAAAATAACCGGATTGCTCAGCTCCCAAATATCTTGCAACCACAACGTTCATTAAAAAAGCTGCAGCAGCTCCGCCTATTCTTACTCCTAATGAAATAAAAGAATGTTTAACTAACTCCTTATTTTCTTCTTTTTTAATTAATGATGGAAGTGTAAGAATAGATGACATAATATTTTAAATATTTTACAGAATGAAGATCCTTTTCATTTTATCAGGCTGGCAGAGATTTGGTCTTAGTCATCTTCCAATAGTTTTTGCGAAGCACACCAAGTACTGTGAACAAAGTAAATGACAAAGGGCTTACCTTTTTCCTGTTCCATTCTGATGGAAAAGAATAATCCCATTTTTTTATAAATGGACCAAAAACAAAAATTGCTTTCTCTCTGATTGCAGGTGTATAGTAATTTATAAAAGATTCCTTTTGTTCTGTTTTATTCTTTTGAGGAAGCTCTCTTTTTTGTTCAATGTTTAATCTTCGCAATACTTCAGAAAAATCTTTTTGAATATTTTCAAATTTGATAATGAAATCAAATTTGCCGTGCGCTACGTTTGTCCAGTTATCATAAGGAAGTTTGAAGTATTTATTGAAATATTCTTCAAAAGTTAAATCTTTTACTGTTTGATACAACTTTAAATTTTTATCGGAAATAGTTCCACCGTTTCTTCTCCATTCACTAGGATTTGTATACCTGCCCTTATGATCATTCTTCATTTTTAAATATCCGCTCACAACCATATCCATCGGATTACGAATACCTGAAAAAACAAAATATTTTTTTTCTTCCTCAGAAGCAATTTTTAAAAATTCATGATACCTTGAATGTTTACTTAATATCTTTTCGCCATCATATAATTCACACAATTCACTGCTTATTGCAGTTGATCCTGTACGATACACTTCTATAAACAAATACTTATACTTATGCGAGATAACCATTGCCCTGTTTTTTTAACGATGTTCAGTCTAAAGTATATTTAAGTTGCGTAAGCTCATCTTTAAAGATGTGATTGAGCTTTGTTATTGTCTGTGGCTCTAATTTATTTTTATAGTCGTTTGCTTTAATGTTTCTGATAAATGAATGAGGATCTTCTTTTTTAACTTTAAAAGATGTTTTCGCCACGATAGAATCTATTATTTCATCTTTGTTAGAGAGTTCCAAAAAAGATGACAATTTGTTTAACCATGTTTTGAATTCACAGATCATCTCTTCATATTTCAACAACAACACATTTTCTTTTCCGAGTAAATATTTGCAGTAAGCGCTATATTTTTTTTTGAACTCTGCTGCCTTTTCCAAAACAAAGTCATCAATACACATGTTGGTATATTTTTCTCTTTCTTCAAACACTTCTTTTCTGCCAAGCGGATGATTAAACAAAGTAGAAAAATAATAAGAGGTGAGTACATCCCGCGGATCGCGGAGTACGAGAATTATTTTGTATTTATCAAGATCCGGGAAATTATAATAAGAACGAAAAGCACCATAGAAATATCCGCTTTCTTTTAGAATTTGTTTCATTGCAACAGGATCATTGTAGTATTCTTCCTGCTTCTTTTTTGATAAAAAACCGCTAAGATCAATAGTCGTTAATTTTTTATCTTGAAGCAGCTCAACCACGGTATTTTTTATAAAAGTTGAAGCGCTTTTGTGCACCGAAAAAAATAAAATGCTTTGCTGATCGCCTCTTCGTTTTTTTAAACCTTTTATTAATAAGAATTCATTTGTAAAATAAAGAGGTCTCAAAATTGTCAATCCCTTTATATAAAATCTCGCGAGAAAAGAATCCGGCTTTTCTTTGACACGTGCTTCTAATTTTTTCTGCGACGTTTTTATAAAGTGTTTGATCATGTGGTAAGATGTTTCATAGGATTTCTGATAAATCAAAATGAAAAACTATCATGCGATCTCTCGTTTTTTCAAAGGAGCCGCTAACAAAAAATTTTTATCGGCAATATCTGAAAACAGATTTTCAAATTTTCGCGCAGTGATATCCCATCTGAATTGTTTTATATTATTCTTTCCTTTTTCAATTAAATTTTTCCTCATGTTTTCTGAAGTAAGTAATTCCTGCATCCTCTGCGCCACTTCCTGTATGTTGTCAGGCTCTACCAATATACCTGCATCGTTTACTACTTCTGGCAAGCTCATTTTATTTGCAGCAATCACAGGCACGTTCGATGCCATAGCTTCTAACACAGGCAATCCAAAAAATTCTACACTGGAGAGATATACAAACAAAGCAGCATTACCATATAAAGCAGGAATTTTATCAGAAGCGACCCAACCTAAAAAAATTACATCATCTTCTACTTTTTGTTCTTTGGCTGTGCTTCGAAGTATTTTCAATTGGTTGTTATCAGGATCCTTTCCTGCAATTATTAATTTGTGATTTAATCCGCTTTGTTTTTTAAATAAGCTGTATGCCTCGATAAGTTTATTCATGTTCTTATGAGGAAATAAACTGCTTAAAGAGAGAATATAATTTGTGTATGGAACAGGCGGATCATTTTTATTATTGTTGAACTGAAGAAAGTTCACACCTTCATGAATAACTACAATTTTTTCTTTGTGTGACCGAATAAATTGCACCATGTAATCAGAAACAGCGACTGTGCGTGCAGAGATTTTAATTGATTTTTCAAGCAAAAGATCATAATACATTTTATGCAGTAACCCTATTGATATATATTTTTTGGGTAACAATTTTCTTAGTGCTGAAATGCTTAACTGTGCCTGGATGATAGTAACCTGGGCAAGAGTACATTTTATAACAGCTATATTACAGATATTAAGGAGAATCGCATTTCTCTGTTGGTTTAATACTTTACTCAATTTAAACTGTTCAAAGTAAATGCGCTTAACAGGGTTTAAATTATTTACCTCTACAATAAGTTCACTGAAATTTTCATGCCTTCTAAAATCTTTGAATAATTCGCTATTATGTTTGGTACATATAAGACAATATCGGAACAAAGGATTTTTTCTTTCTGCAAAAGACAGTAATAACTGGAGCAAAAATGTTTTTATACCACCGCTTTTAAGAGAAACAGGTAATGTGTTGATATATATTGTTACAACATTCATTGACTATATAACGCTGTTTTTAATTGTTCTGTAAATAAGTTTTAGGCATTCTGATACAAATCATCTCATCATATATATCCATACATTTTTGAAGTAAGTATTGATATTTTTTTTCAAGCAATAATTTTTTCATTTCAATATTCATCTTTTGCCTTTCCTGTGTTGGATAAGCAACGCGTTGTTTATAATCTTTAGCGCCGATAAGTTCATCCTGGGTGTGAATAATATTCTTAACTTTTGCTTCATTTTCTTCGGTCTTTTCGTATAAATTAAAATCAGTTCCGAATTTTTCATTTACGGCTTCAATGATTTTATCATAGTTATTTAATACGTTTTCGAAATCACCAAGCACATAACTGTTGAGACCCTTAAGACCATTATAGAGAAAATAATATCCATGAAAGAGTGCTTCAGGATCATATTTAGGTTGGCGCACTAAAGTTGAGCTGATACAATCAACGGGGTTGCGTATTAAAAGGATCGAAGGAATGCCATATTTATGTGCTATTAAAAACTGGGATCTTTTATGAATATGATTTGCAATATTTAATTTTTTCGGCTGGGCAAGATCAAATGCGTAAGTGGCATAAGTATTACCACATCTTGGAAATCCATCGATCACTACATCTGTATGCTTGTTCGTATAACAATCCCGTGCGCTTAAAAGCTGACTTATTTTGGAATATAAAAATGGATACGAGCTCGCTTTATATGCAACAATAAACCTGTAATTGAAAAATTTATTTTTCATTGAATACTTCGAAGGAATGCAATTGTTTTTTTTGAAAAGAGCTGAACATCTTATAGATTAAGTATTTCAGAAGTTGTAATTATGTTTTTCGATGATCAGCTTATCTTTTTCTCTTACTAATTCAATTAGATCGTTATTGTAATAATCTCTATAGTGTTTTCGTTGAGAAGGATTGGTTTTTGGAATGTTCAAAACATTATCTATTACCTCTTTTTGAATGCCTGTTTTGATCATTAATAATCTGAAATCGTTTTCAAGATTTTCGCTGGTGATAAAAAAATCAATAAAATTATTTTGTTGATCAAATCCACTTAATTGTTCGTAAGTTCTTATTGTTTTAAATGCCTTTTTAAAATTATACGTATAAAGTTCGAAGTACTTATAAGTCATGTAACCGATTATTTTAGTCGTATCTCCAAAACAGGCTATATCCTTTCTTCTTGTGCACAGAAGCATTTCGAGCCATTTTTTAAACAACTCCGGATCTTCTGGATCGGAGTAAACTTTTTGCCATTCTTTCGCTGAAGTAAAAAAAGTTTTAGGATGTTTTAATTTTCTCAATATATTTTTTTTTGCGGTGTGCGTAAACAGGCCGCCTCTTTGCATACAACTGAATGCCCAGAGAGATACATACCAATCCCACGGATTTCTTATATTTCCTGACTTTATCTTTTGTGAAAAATTATTTAACTCCTTCTTGTCAATATCATAAATTGAATTGTGCTTTCCAATAACTTTTCCATCAAGGTCTGGGATAGATGCTAATAGCTTTAGAACGTGAGTGCAACCGCTTTTAAGGAAGGCGAGATAAACTAATTTTTCATTAATAAACATAAATTAATATTAAATGGCCCATCATTCAAAACTGTAGTGAAGCATTTAGCAAACGCTGCTTCTTAATTTATCAGTTCTTTCTCTTTGTTGTTGCTGATGATATTTTTATCGCGAAAGTTGGGAGAGATTTTCAATCTTGCGTTTGTAAAAATGCAGTTACGTATAATGTTTTGTTGACCCTGAATCAAATCGGCCATGGATTCTTCCGAGCCTGCATCAAACAAACAGTTTTCAACAATATTTTTAGTTGGAGGAATATTTGCGGTGTAAGGGCTATCTGAATATTCATCATCTTCTTCGTTTGCTTTATCCTGTTTTTTGTTTTCATCATCCCCTATTACCATTACTGTTTTCATAACGGCTCCGCCATAGAACTTTACATTGCGTACTGCATTTGCATAACAACCAAACCTGGGATCATTTACATAATGCTCATTGTAAAACGAGAGGAAGGGTTTCTTTTGATTTTTACAATTAATAGTTCCGTTTGAGATAGTGGCCTTTCTGCCATGTAAATCAATTAACGAATGTTTAAAGGCTTGCTCACCGATGTTGATGTTGAAACTATCAATAACAATATTGCGATTATATTGTCCCAGTGAGATAGCATCTATACAATGATTATAACCGGGAATGGCTTGATAAGTCGCCTTTATGTTTCGAACTAAAAGATCACTTGATCCTGTTTTAATTTCAATACCTCTCCAGGCAAAAGTGCCTTCGATATTTGTTATTGTACTATGCGCCATTGCATTAAGACCAATTACCCGAACGCCATTAATAACTTTCACATTATCTATATAACATTTATATCCGTATGTTCTGATTGTAAGATGTTCCGCATTAACTGTGAGATTACGAAGTGTTACATTTTCTACGCCTTCAAAATTAATTTCAGCTATCGGGTCATTATTACCGTTAGCTGCAATTTGCACTGAATTAACATCTTCATCTATCGGGTATTCAAAGTAAAGTTTATCGCCTTCGATTCTTACAATTTTACTTATGGTTATATGATAGGGCAAAAGAATTTTTTTTTCAGCCTGGGTGCGCTTGAAAGCAGAAGCAACCATTATTAACTGCCCTTTTTTGAATGAAGAAATGTCGGACGAATTTGCTAATTGCACATAATTCTGTCCCGTTGAAATCGATCCTTTTACCGGATATAAAATGAATCCTCCTGAGTTATTTGCCGATCTGTAAAAAGCGGAAGGGCTGTAATTACCAAAAAAGAATGCCAGATGATGAACATTTTTTTTACGTGACCTGTCATTATAGATAATCCCTTTGTTGTTTCCATCAATGATAACATTGCTATGAGTAATGAGAGGAAAGTTAATTGTATATTTTTTTTCAGCGATCACTTTACCTCCATTTTGAGAAGCAACATCAATTGCTTTTTGGAATGCAGCTCCGTCAATGGTTATATCCAAATCTTTTACATCCGGAAATTCTTTACGGGCATCCTCGAGTGTTGTATAGCGGGTAGAGAGTTTGTAAATCTTTCCGTCGCCGATTGCTCCGAACATTTCAGGTGTAACGATCTTTTGATAAGAAGAGCTGTCCCATGTGGATAAAGCTTTTTCTGTTTTATCGGCAGCATTAAAGTTAAAGTCCGTTAGCAAAAATATTGATGCTGTTTTGATCACCGGTCGCAAGGCATATGAGTAATCATTGGCATCAGCGCTGATTACTTTGCTGCGATCAATAAAACTAATTAAGAAGTAGAAGCAAATTACCCAGGGGATCAGTTGCAGGCATTTAAATTTATTAATTAGCTGCATCATGGTTGTAGCGAGTATGATTTAAAATATTTTTGTGGACTTTTTTGTACCAGTTTCATGATTATATAAACCGGAATGATGTAATAAAAAATCTTTACAATGCATCCGCTAAAATCACTTCCCATCAATTTAAGGGTAAACGGCACAAATACCAGGATGTAAACAACAAGTCCGAACATACTTTTATCACGGATTTTTTTAAAAGCATTATAAAATAGTTTTATCACTAAGCCTGATATAAACAAGCCTGCAATAACACCTGCATAACCAAAGTTGAGATACATTTCTGCTATAAATCCCGGTGGCACTCCGCCACCCGGGGAATTCTCATCGCGTTTTTGATAGATCAATTCACCGATCTCTCTGCCTTCTGTCATGTCAGGTTTTTGCGGCCACATTGTACGCGGAATGGGTGCAAGCACCCACAAGAATAAAGTACCACCAAACTGATAATTCATTCTCTCCGGCATTTTATCTATGATCTGAGAAGTTTTATCAACTCCTAAAAAATTAAGACTTCCAACCATGATAGCCAAAGGATTTGTTGATACTTCCGTTTGTGAATTGATTTTAGAGTGCGTTTCACGCAATGAGGTCATTATAACGAGCGCTACTGATGCAATCAACACAACAGTGATGAGTTGGCGCCATTTTATTCCACCTTTTAAATAATAAATAATAAGGCCGGTGTTGATCAATACATACATTGCATCGCTTCTGGAACTCTCAATAAATGGATAAGCCATATTAAGAACGCCAAGGAAAAACGTAAATAATCCTAAAAGCGAAAACACGCTTTTCTTTTTTACTACTACATAAATTAAGAGAATATAAAAAACCGGTTCTATAAGATCCATAAAAAGCCGGTAATATCCGAGTGAAGAATAACTTCCCTCATCTACTTTATAATGTCTCTTTTGAGATATCTCATTTACTTCATTAAAATTTACGCCCATTTTCCTGAAATAAAGAGCTGCTGCCGCAATACTAATCAGGGTAAGCAATACAGCAAGTGGTATCAGTTTTTTAATTCTGATATCGCTACGGAAAATTTTTTTGCCAGACCAGTCATGCAGTGGTTTAACAGGGCATGCATACCCCAGAATGAAGCAAATAAATCCCAGGTATATGCAGAATATTCCTTTTAATAATATAGTTGATGGCTCTCCCATCAGCATGAGAGATTTGGCATCTGATTGAAATGGCGAGAGAATGAAAAATGACCTTAATACTGTCCCTATCAACAATGAAACAAGAATCATGAATATAGGATGCGAAGGATCGAATTTTTCATCTTTTCGGGTGATAGGAAGTATAAGCAGATTGATAAGCGGAATAGTGAGAAAAGCAATAAGCCATTCTGTTTTGCCAATAATTGTTACGTAAAGGCATCCAAGAACAGTTATTGTTATTAAAAGCACATGTACTCGTATCAATATTGAATACAGATTTATACGGTTCATTGCTTTTTATTAATTGAAAAGTTTATTTATAGTCATCTCACTCAAATTCAAAAAATAATGAATGTATGAACTCAATATTGATCTTTAAGCAAAATAATTGTGAGCCGGAGATCAAATAGTTTTAATTTGTTGCTTTTATTGTAAGAGTAAATTGGTCAGTTAACTCCATCCGGCGATTTTTTCTTTTTATTCTGTTTGACCTGACCGTTTACATGACCATTCCCATTTCCATTTCCATTCTTTATATCTCCATACTTATAATACCCATATCCGTATTTATAAGAACGGTTCTTTATATCATTCATAACTAAATGCAGGTTAGAAAGCTTCCTTGTGTCTAAAAGGTCATTTACCATCTCGAGGCTGCTTTTATAAGAATAATTTTGTCGAAGTACAAAGAGATTAACATCGCTATATTTTGCCAATATCAGTGCGTCACCCACGGCACCGACAGGGGGTGAATCAATAATAATAATATCAAAGTTTTTCTTTAATTGTTCAAACATATCAGTTGTTGGGGATGACATAAGCAATTCAGTTGGATTGGGAGGAAGTTGACCGGCACTCATTAAGTAAACATTGGGGCATTGTTCCAAAGGTTTTATAAAATTGTCTAAGTTTGTATGTGATGCAATGAAATCGCTGAAACCATTGCTATTATCAAGCCCAAACATGCGTGTCAACTTAGATGAGCGAAGATCCATTTCCATCAATAAAACCTTCTTTCCCGAATAGCCATAAAATTGAGCCAAATTGGCTGCAATGAATGATTTGCCTTCACCACGGTTGGAGGAAGTAATAAGTATTGTAGAACATTTTTTATACCCTGTTAAAAAGTCCATGTTAATACGAAATATTCTGAATTGTTCAGCAATTACGGAATGGCCATCTTCTTGTATTGATAGAAGTGATTTATTGCTATGCCCGATCTCAGATATTATCCTGCAACCGGTTGACTCTGTTATATCTTCTTTTGTAATAATGCGGCTGTTCATTGAATATTTAAAAAGTACGTATGCGGATGGGATTAGAAAACCAAGCAGCAACGCAGAAGCAAGAACAAGAAGTTTTGGTGGAAAATAAGGAAGATAATTACAGTTTGGTGTTTCTATAACAGTGGCATTAGGAATGTTAGAGGCTTTTGTAATAGCCGTCTCTTCCTTTTTTTGTAGCAAATACAGATACAAAGCCTGCTTTACACTTTGCTCTCGTGACAGATTAATATATTTTCGTTCCTGAACCGGAATATTCATAATCATATTATTCATCGTAGAGCTCTGTGATTCTATTTTAGTTCTGTTGATCTCAAATGCCTGCTCCTGGTTTTGAAGACTTTTTATAAGATCATTCCGGAGATTATTGATTTGCACATCAAGATTTTGAATTGCCGGATTAAAGTCAGTAGTTGTTAACGATAATCTGTCTCTGTCAATGAGCAAGGAATTATATTTCTGCACCAGATCAAGAAAAGTGGGTTCATTATAAAGTGTGGATGGAACCGGTCTCGAATTTGTTTTATCATCTTTTAAATAATCCAAAGTGCTTTTTATTATATTCACCTGAACATCCACTTCATTTAATTTGTTGTAATAATCTTTTGAATTTTCCAATATCATGGAAGACTGCTGAGAAAGATCTGTAATCTTATTCTGTTGTTTAAAACCTTGGATGTTTGCCTCGATTTCATTCAATTCATTCGAAACAATATCAATTCTTGAATCAATAAAAGAAATGGTACTATCGGATATTTGATTTTTTTCATTCAAATTCCGCCTTATGTAATCACTTATTAATCTCTTGAGAAAATCCTCCGCTTTTTTAGGTACACTTGAATTATAAGATAATTCAATAACGCTGGTTTCATCCGCAGCAATGGTGGAAGAAAGATTATCAGTAGTAATTGCTGCTATAATTGCGCTTGTCGAATTAAGCTCAAAAAAATAATTTACGTCTTCAAAGGGTCGTCCTGTTCTTAAAACAGAAAATTTTCCGATCGAAGTATTGATTGTATCACCCCATTTTACTCTAAATGATGTATCAAGATCGCTGCTGCTGATAGTAAAATAATCAGATCGGCCTTGTCGAGGAAAATCAATGTTTAACGTTGTTTCAGTAATTGAATCTGATACAGGTATAAAATTTACCCAAAAAGGACTTTTGTTATATAACTCTACGGGCAGAAATGTATTTCCTTTATAATAAGTAACATCAAGGTTCATTTCCCTTACAACTTCTTCTAAAAGATCACGCGTCTGCAAAATCTCAAGCTCATTATTCACGTTGCTTTGAACATCGAGTAAAGTTGTAAAATCTTGTAAAGAAGATTGACTGCCGGATGAAAAAGAGCCTTTATTCCCGTTATCCTTAACCAATAATTTTGCATGGGCTGTATAACGCGGAGTTGCCAACTTGAGGAAGATAAATGCCAGAGCAAGAAAAGCAATTATTGATAGAAGATATAGCTTCCAGTGATATAAAATTTTTGCTGTTATTTTTTTTATATCAAATTCCTCAGAGCTCTTTGACTTACTTATATTTTCGTTCATTGAAATAAATTGAATAGTGAATAGGGATGGTAATATCTGATGATTAATTTGCTGACAATCCTTATGTTTATATTAAAGTAAGATGGTAAAAGCAAATTTTTTTCAACATAAAATTTTTTTACTCTGCTTCCGAAATAGCGAATAAAATCATCGGTAGCACATGTGATAATTATTCGTATGTGAACCTTTCTCTGATTTAAACGCTGACATTGAAACGATCGTTATCGATAATTTTAATTGAAAGTTTTAATTCGATTTCTTCTATATTTCCTGCCTCACCCATTAATATCCAACCCAAAGTAGGGAGAAGAATTTTTACTCTCCGGCTCTTGAATGAACCGCTGTTTCCCTGATATTCTATTAAATGACCGTTAATAATTTTTACATGATTGTTAATATGTACCGGTGCTCTTTTGATTTGAATATGTGTAATATGCGGTAAAACCTTTTTTATAACATGGATCTCTTCCTCCGGAATTAATACAGGTTTATCCTGCCAATAAACAAAATTTATGACCCCATTTATTTTTTTAATCTCAAAAAGATCTTCGTGAGAAATCAGCACAAATATGTAAGACTTAAAGAGCGGCTCCGTTTTAGTACTATTATTCTGCGGATATACTTCATACAAAGGATAAAAAATTTCAATTTTTTTCTGTGTTAGTAATTTCAATACCTTTTTTTCCCAACAGGGCTTTATATATAACATATGCCATCTCAATAAATTCAGTAGCATGACGTTGATTTTAAGAATTTCAATTTTGTCTCTGTTATTAAATTCTTTACTGCAAAATTTTTTGAGAAAGGAAAAAAGCTATCGCTAACGTCAGTGGCAAGATTCCAGACCGGTTAGTTAATAAATTCTATGAGTAGTTCACAGATTTTTGGGGTGCTAAGATTGATCCCATCATCTGCGAGATCATATAGTACAACAGCGATACAAAAAATTTAATTTAAACATTGAACTACAATCTCATTTACTTATTGCCTCGTCATCACATCTGTTATAACACTCTATTGTTATAACACTCTATTTTGATTCAGCAATCAATGCACTGATTCGATCACTCAACGGTTTTTTTTAGTGATTTTGAAAATGTTCATCTTTTAGTCTTGGTGTTACTTGAAAAATTTGCATTCTCCTTATTCGGTATTAAGCAGGGTACGACAATGAGATGAATGAGTTTTCACATCTTTAACTAAACAAAGCTAAAAATTCTCGCCGCCAAAAAGTGGCGGCGAAAATCTTTTTTCTGCTTTTCTGAAATTTTCTCTAAGTCTTTATTAACAAATGAAAAGCAACTTATGAATGAGTAAATATTTCTCATGTATTTTCCAACGATGTTTCGTTGCAGATCCGAAGCGCTTATACAAAAGGTGAATTATGTTTTAATTACCCTCGCCGGAGTTTTCAACTTCATAACTACCGCGAACGCGATTAAATATAATGCGATGGCCTTGTTCACGTAACTGCTGCATCATTCGTTGAATGGTTCGGGTAGAAACGTTAAGTTTTTTGGATAATTCAAGAGGAGTGCCGGCGCGCCTGTGTTTTACAAGGTATTTAACCGTTTCTAACTTTTCAGCATATTCAATAAATTTCATAGTGGTACTTTGATTTAATAGTAGAGGTTCTTTATCAAAGGGGTTAAAGGAAAAAGTTTATGATTTAATTGAATCAGTGATATGACTCTCGCATTTGCATATCACTCTTTCGCTGATATTTTTTGAGGAGGATGCAGCCCTTTTGAAAATGTCATTTGAAAATTCTTTTTCATAGTGTACAAGTTTTAGGTTAAATAAAAATTTTATTCCTTCTATTTGTATTTATATATGGGTTTAGATAACAAATAATAAATTGGAATAACTTTCTAAAAATTCTTGCTGAAAAATGTCAATTCAGTTCTGATATATTGATCGAAATTAAACTCACTCAATTCGGTTGTTACATCTTCATTAATTCTAATAAAAATAAATAAAAATTTAATGATTTCACTTTTTAATTATTAATCCTTTTTGATTAAACAATAACGGAATATATCGTGTACAATTAAATAAACTAAAATAAAGCTTTATAGTATTTACTGTACTTTCTATTAATTCATGTATAAGAAAGAAAAATAGTTTGACAACTTGAAAAAGTATCGGAGCTAGAATATTTAAACGATCTTGTATGGCACTATGAATGACTTTTAAAGTAAATGCATGTTAATAAAAAGCTATCTCAACCTTTAATTTTTAAGATAGCTTTTTTTACTTCCGTGTAACGCTCCTTGCTCTCGTAGTAAGTTCTACAATTACAGCAATAAATATTTGTTGCTATTATTTGAGATAAGTATTGCTTTGGATTGTATTATTTTCACTGGTCTTTATCACTACATATTTCTTTCTAATAGTTCCGCTGAATGTATTACCCGTTACTTTGTTTCCATTAACAATCGCGCCACTGTATGTATTCTCTACTTTTATATAATAGTCAGTGTTTCCAAGCACAAATGAGTTGTTGGAAACTTCATTACCTGTAACTCTTGAATCATCGCCGCTTGCAGAAAGTTCAACACCGTCCTGAGCAATCGTGGGACATTGAAAATAACAGTTAAATATTTTGTTATTAAATGCATGTTCAAAACGTATACACATTCCAAAATAATTTCCCTTTCCGGAATTGATCGTGAGATTTGAATAGGAACAGTCTCTTTGATTTTCGCCCATCTTTAATAACGGTTTCATTGCAGAATCAATTGCTCCGTCGTACCATGTTGCCGTTAAACCGTCTACAGTACTGTTGTGAGAATACATAGCCATTTCAATTACCTTCTGTGAAAATTCTGCTCTTATATTCTTAAATGTGCAGTATGAAAAACCATTTCCTCCAATTACGTCAGTTGTTTTCATAGAGATATTTTCGAACCATCCTTTATAAACGCCAAATCGCATTGTCCAATCTCCCAAACTTTCAAAGCGTATATTTTTTATAACCGGTTTTTGACAGATGTATATTTTACTTGTATCATTCTTTATTCCGCTTATAAATTTATTTGTCGGTGCAATCTGCGCATCGGGAATATTTGTCGTAATAGCATCTTCCAATGTTATAATGCCAGAGCTTGCATCTATCGCTTTTACCCTGTTTATCAATGCTACATATGGTTTCCAGTATCCATCAGAATTCTTCCAGCCTGACCTACTATCAACCAAAACTGCCTGACCTACAAAGAAGGATCGTGCATTTGAGCTTAATTGCAATTTTAGCTGGTTTGAACCGCCAACCACACTATTACAATCATAATGGACACATTCTGCATAAGTTGTTGGCGCAAAATTTCCGATATAAATGCAAAATTGAGCCGGTCCTTGCGGGGACGATACTTTGTTTCTTATTATGGTTTTATCTCCATCACCTGTTAACGTTACAAAGTTTCTGTGATAAAAAGCTTTTGAAACAATATACACTCCTGCAGGAACATAAACAGTTCCACCTCCTTTCGATGATACAAAATCTTCTGCCGCCTGAAAGGCATCAACGTTGTCTGTTACTCCATCACCTTTGGCGCCATAATCCTTTACATTTACAGTTATTTGTGCTGCTTCATTTGATTCAGATTGAACAGCTTTTTGTGATGACCCTGCAGAACTGGTAAATTCTTTTTTACAACCGGTAAACATTACGAGTAAAAATAAAAACGAACTGAGGGTTAGAGTTCTCACATTGGTTGAATTCATCTTTTATGATATTTAGATTAAAAAATAAACAACAAAAGGGTTTCTCCTGCCATTTCAAAAATGAAATAGTACATGGATAGCATTTACTATTAACTTACATATCCCCGGATTATAAAAGCATTACAAACACTCTTTTTTAAACTGGCAGAAACCTGCCCTTGTTTTTGAAAAATGACGAGTGCATGCAGCAGTGTTTGATTCTAAAAGAAATATTTAGTTTGAAACAGTCGCGTTCGGTTTATAGAAACCATGCAGAACAGGAAAACAAAGAAATTTCTCATGTATTGAATTTTAAAACACGGCACCATAAAATAAATTACTTTACTTTAAAAGTATTGCGCGGAAAGTCAAAAACTATGCCAGATAGCCTTTGTGAATTTATTTTCTCTCAAGGTAAAAACAGAATGATTTTAAGTGTGATTGGACACATCATTGTTTTGTAATCAGTTGTTACTCGTTGTTTGCAATATCCATTAATAAATTTAATCGGTATTTAAGAATATAATTTTCTTTATGATAATAGCAACTGCTGATTTTTATTAAAGCAAACTTTTGCAACAAATGTTATTTCAAAATCTTCGTTATTAAATAATGCTTAGAAACTTGAAGCTGGCACTGCAATAAAGCTGGTAGCAGTACTTCAGTTAAGTAAAAAATAATTTCTTTTCTTTTCAACTATTTTAAAAAATTATTCTGCAGATAGTTCAATCCAAACGGGTGCATGATCGCTTGATTTTTCCCATCCGCGAACATTGCGATCAACTCCTGCTGCAATAAGGCGTTTATTCAACTTAGGGCTTAATAAAAAATGATCAATGCGTAAACCTGCATTACGTTCGTATGCATTGCGGAAATAATCCCAGAAAGTATAGATAATTTCATCTGGATAAAGTTTTCTGATCGCATCAGTCCATCCCTGCTCAACAAGTGTTTTAAAAGCGGCACGTGTTTCCGGACGAAACAACGCATCATTCACCCAGCGTTCGGGCTTATACACATCTAATTCTGTGGGCATCACATTATAATCGCCGGTGAGTACAACGGGTTGATCAGAGGCAAAAAGTTCTGCCGCATGTTTAGTTAATCTTTCAAACCACGCAAGTTTATAATCAAATTTTGGTCCTGGTGCGGGATTACCATTTGGCAGGTATAGACAACCAATAAGAAGTCCATCAACAGTTGCTTCAATGTATCGGCTATGAATATCTTCAGGATCGCCCGGTAGTGCTCTTCGGATTTCTTGTGGTTGTGCATTGCGCGATAAAATAGCAACGCCATTCCAACTTTTTTGTCCATGCCATATTGCATTGTAGCCTGCATCCTGTATAGCTTTTTCCGGAAATTTTTCCTGCGGCGCTTTTAACTCCTGCAGGCAAACAATATCGGGGTGTGATTCATTAAGCCAGCGAAGCAATACAGGTAAGCGTCCGTTGATGCCGTTCACATTATAGGTTGCTATTTTCATAAAAGGAGAATTATTGTTTTTTTAAAACTAAAACAAGAGATTGAATTTAAAGGATTCTTTTTATCACATCATTTGATCCAATAACTTTTGCCCTTCTTCTTTTAATGCAGCATCATCAGCGGTGCGGTTGGGCAGTTTCACAAGTTTGTTTAAAACTTCAAGCGCATTTGTAGGTTGCTTTGTGTATTGATAAGCTTTTGCAAGATCAAAATAATTGCGTACAAAATATTGGTCAAGCTTTCTGCATTTCTCCATGTAAAAAATTGCGCTATCGATATTTCCCTTTTGCAAACCACCATACAAAGTTTTTGCTTCAGCCTTTTTAAAAAAAGGAAGCGTTATCATATCATAATGCCACTTGCCTTCAATATAATTTGCCTTCGCACTGTTGGAATTAATTGCAAGCGCTTTGTCTGCATATATCTTTATTTGACGAACATATTCTGTCGCTTGTTTTTTTTCCGCTTCAATCTCTGTCATTCTGCTTGCGACCAATGCCATTGCATAGTTTGCATCTGCATTGTTAGGATCAATTGCAATCGCTTTTTGCGCATACATTTTTGCAGCAGTATAAAAATTTGTTTTAGCATTCTTATCAGTTTGTCTTGCACCGATGCTGCAATTAAGTTCGGTGCATTTCACTAACGCGGCAACATTTGTTGAATCAAGCAAAGCAGCTTGTTTATATTTTTCCAATGCTTCAGGTTCTTTCAATTGCTTTTCAAAATTGGAGGCTTCTTTCAGTAAAATATTTATATCCTGTGCATTTGCAAAAGCACTTATCAACAATAAAAAAGCAACGGTCCAGATACGTATCTTCATAAATGAAATTCAGTTTAATTATCCTTACGCTTTACAGCGTATTTTACTCCTACCATTCCTTCAAACGAAATTATCGGAGGATTTAGTTTTGTTACAGATACAATTACTTCCTGCGCATGTGAAAATCTTTTCAAAATTTCTGAAGCAATTACTGTTGCAACCGTTTCCAATAAGGGCTGCGGATGTTGCATTATTTCTTTTACAAGGTTATACACTATCATGTAATCGATAGTTTCATTTATATGCACCACAGGAATTTTTGCAGGTTCATGTATCACTGTTACATTCACTTCAAAATCACCTCCCAATTTTTTTTCTTCATGGTACAAACCATGATATGCATGAAAGCGAAGCTTTGATAATTCAATTGTAAGCATTCGGCAAAACTAAGGTTGATTGATGAAACAGAGGCGTGGCGATAATTGAATGACTTAATAATAACTTTTGATTGAAGAGTTTTTTTTGATTTATTAAATTTAGAACGTGGGGATTTCCTGTTCAATAAAATTCAGAATGTACAAGTGTGCGACGCAACGGAAGTTTAATAGCATCAATTCTGTTCGGCGCATAAAAATACTTAATACAACTTCTCATTTAGTTTAACTTTTGTTATAGCGGTCTGCAAAATTCTTCATCAAATTTTGATTGTACATTTGCACGCTTTATTAAGCAGAAGCTTTTTGTTCTTTGAGCAATGGTGGCAAACCAATCCGGTTGTTGAAAATAAAAGATGTAAGCAAACCAATTCCCCAACCTAAAACGGCGCCTCCGATCACATCGAGCGGGTAGTGAATGCCAACATACACTTGCCCGTAACTGATAATGGCGGCCCACACAAAAAAGAGGTATGCCCAGTTTTTGAAGTAAGTGCGCATGGTGAAAAAAATGAAAGTGGCTAATCCAAAATGGTTGGTTGCATGTGATGAAGTAAAACTGCCGCTGCCGGGACAATACACTACCAGCACGCGAATTTGATCGGACAATGCAGTATTATGACAAGGACGAGTACGGTTGATCCAGTTCTTTAATAACGAACTGCTGATTTGATCGGTGATTGAGACGGTAATGATAAAAAATAAAATCCATGGCCAGATGCGCCATCCAAAATTCATGATACAAAAAACGAATAAAAATAAATAAAGCGGTATCCATGCATTTTGATCGCGAAACCAGGGAAAAGTATTGTCAAGAAAATTACTCGTCCATTGTGTATTGATCTTTAAAAACAACCCCTGATCCCAATGGCTTAAAATGTTTAAAAGCCGCGTCCACAAATTGCTATCCAATAAAAACATCCTGTTGCAAATTGAAATTATTAGTGATTAAAAGCAAAGTAAAAACAAATAGCAGGAGTATATGCAAAGATTAAAAATACCAAGATACATTCAATGGATCGTACTCACAGGAATTATTTTTTTGTTATTGATGACCTTGTTGAGAGGCGTATTGTTTTTGGTTTTTCAAAGAAGTGACTATTCTTCATCTGAATTGCTCGATGGTTTTATTCTTGGATTGAGATACGACTTAAGAATGGTGTGTATAGCATCAGTGGTTTTTCTTATTCTTGGGATGATCAGACCGCTTCATCCTCTTGATAAAAAGCTTGGACAAAAAGTAAGTTTTACAATCTGGATAATTATTATCATTGGCTTTGCATTGTTTTACGCAGTTGATTTTGCCAACTATGCTTATCTCTCGCAACACGTTACGGCAACTGTTCTTAATTACCTGGGCGATGCAAGAATTTCATTGAGGATGATATGGGAAAGTTATCCCGTTGTTTGGCTTACGCTGGCTCTTCTTGTGATGATATTTGCATTGATAACAGTTTTGAGAATAGTTTACAATTACATTTTATCACGCCCTAAAAACTCAACGAAGAGAACAAGAATTATTTGGGGCATTGTATTTTTCCTGTTGTTCGCTTTAGGAATTTTTGGAAGATTAGGTCAATATCCGTTGCGTTGGAGCGACGCGTTTGGTAAAGGAAGTGATCTTGTTGCCAATGTTGCTTTAAATCCTTTTGAATCTTTTTTCAGCTCGCTTGAATTTAAATCTGCAACTTATGATGTTGAAAGAACAAGAGCTGCTTATGGTTTTATGTCGAAGTATTTAGGCGTTGATCATCCTGACAGCAATACATTGAATTTTGATCGCACGGTAATTGCAAAAAATGATCCGCCGACAGCAACACAACCCAATGTTGTATTGGTTATTTGTGAATCATTCAGCGGTTATAAAAGTTCGATGTACGGCAATCCTTTAAACACCACTCCTTATTTTAATGAGCTGTGCAAAAACGGAATTTTCTTTGATCGTTATTTTACGCCAACGTATGGAACTGCCCGTGGTGTGTGGGCTACTATCACCGGCATTCCTGATGTACAGATAGTGAACACTTCGAGCCGCAATCCCGCTTCGGTAAATCAGCACACCATTATGAATGATTTTAAAGGATATGAAAAATATTATTTCATTGGCGGAAGCACAAGTTGGGCAAATATTCGTGGATTGCTGAAAGATAACATTGATAGTTTGCATTTGTATGAACAGGATGATTATAATGCGCCAAAGCTTGATGTGTGGGGTATTAGCGATAAGAATCTTTTTCTTGAATCGAATAAAAAACTGGCACAGGCAAAAAATCCTTTCTTCGCAATAATTCAAACTGCAGATAACCATAGACCATATAGTATTCCGGAAGAAGACAGAAAAGAATTTAAAAGATTAAGTGTACCGATCGATACATTAAAGAAGTATGGCTTTGACTCAGAAGATGAATACAATGCTTTTCGCTATACAGATTTTTGTTTCGAAAAATTTTTTGAAGCGGTGAAGAAAGAAAATTATTTTAAGAATACCATTTTTGTTTTTACAGGCGATCATGGAATTCCCGGCGATGCGGCTGATATGTTTCCTGATGCATGGACGAACAACCGTCTTACTTGTGAGCATGTTCCTTTCTTGATTTACGCACCTGACATAATTAAACCACAGCGATATTCTTTTCTTGCTTCGCAAATTGATATCATGCCTACCATTGCAGGCCTATGCAATATCTCTTACACAAACACAGCGATGGGTCGCGATCTTCTTGATGCAAAAAGACTTACTGCTGATTCCGGCAA
>AR_comb_assmDRAFT_10190579_pt1 | contig 22340 bp, 25 predicted proteins | sample ArasoioldDNA_FD_10543 | JGI IMG/M metagenome (IMG submission 10543) | reverse complement strand
TGGGATTTAAAGTGGTCATTGACTGGGTTCCCAATCACACGGGTGGCGATCACCCATGGCTCAAAACTCACCCGGATTTTTACAAGAAAGATAGCACTGGCAAAGCTCTTTCGCCTTTTGATTGGACGGATGTGCGTCAGCTCAATTTTGAGAACAAAGAAATGTGGGATAGCATGACCGCAGCGATGAAATTTTGGGTTACTGAAACGGATGTCGACGGCTTTCGTTGCGATCACGTTGAAAAATTTCAGGCGGAATTTTGGAAAAAATGTATTCCCGAGCTTCGATCAGTAAAGAAATTATTCATGTTGGCAGAAGCCGAGGGCAGCTGGCTTTTCTCAGTCGGTTTTGATATGGACTACGGCTGGAGATTATTCCACACCACAGTCGACATCGCTGGTGGAAAGAGAACTGCCCTATCGATTGATACAGTATTAAAGAATTTCGATACAGCGTCTCCGAAAAATGCATTACAATTATATTTTACGAGCAACCACGACGAGAATAGCTGGAATAAGGCCGATTATCGAACAATGCCGGGAGCCGTTCACGCCCCTTTCGCTGTGCTTACGCAAACAATGCCCCGAGGTGTACCACTGATTTATAGCGGTCAAGAGGAGCCTGTGCTCGATAGCATAAGTTTTTTTTACAAGGATACGATCCATTTTAAGAACTTCGGAAGAGAGAAATTTTATAAAACGCTGTTGACGCTGCGACAAAGCGATCTCGCGCTGGCTGCAGACGCGAGTTTCAAAAAATTAATTGTGGGCAATGACAAAGCCGTGTATTCGTTTGTGAGGGAAGCCAATGGCAAGAAGATTTTGGTGATCACAAATCTTTCCTCAAAAGAGCAAAGCATTAAAATCAACGAAGGTAGCTTGTACGGAAACCCATATAATTTATTTATGGGACGCAATGAAACTCTAGACGGTCATGAGTGGAAACTGGAACCCTGGGGCTATGTAGTTTATGTGTATTGACCCCACATACCATCAGATATGAATTTTAAATGCTCAGTGTTCAATGCTCAACACGCAGATAGTTTCTCTCCGCCCGGTGTCAATTGAACATTGAAAATTTTTCGTTGAACATTGGCATTTCCCCTTCAACACCGGCTTATTTCTTGCCTGGATAGGTAAACCCTGTACTCTCCTCCCTCATTTTAATGGGTCGCACTTCGATCCTTGCCGTGCTGGTGTAAGCGAATTCAGGATTGCCTTTGGCTATATCGACTGCTTCCTCCATGTTATTGGCAAGAATGTGATAATATCCAACAATCACTTCTTTACTTTCATTGAAAGGACCATCTTTCCATGCATCTTTCGAACCCGAAATGATTTTCCCCTCTTTAACAAGCGGCTGAGCTGATTTGAGATTTCCATTTTTAGTCAGCCTGTCTATGTAATCCATGCATGCCTGTAGAAACTGTTGATTTTCTTCTGGCGAAAGATGAGATAAGTGGTCGACCTTGTTGCGAATCAATAACATGAACTCTTTCATAAAAACTATTTTTAAGTTACCTGGATTTATCGCGGCACCCAAAGAATGCCGTTTTACCTAATGACAAACAGGAATTCCATGAAGGGACATGATCAAAATTTATTTTTCAGGAGTAGGTTGGAGTTGACTCATTTTTTCTTGGCAAAATCCAATTCTTTTTCTGATTAATTTTTTTTCGGCATCCAGGGTGGCCAGCCTGACCGCCGTTTCCAGGCTATTTAGTGCGTCCGAATATTGGCCAAGTTGCATGTTTAGTTCAGCCCGCGTTGAATAATACAAATGATACTCTTTCAGTACCAGGTTGTCTTTTAGACCATCCAACTCTGCCAGCGCGGGGCCGGCTCCTGTGACCTTTGACTTCGCTATGGCCCTGTTGAGCAGGACAAGTGGGGAACTGTCGAGTTGAACCAAGCTATCATAAAGTGATAGAATACTTTTCCAATCCGTCGTTTCCAGGTCAGGAGCGGTTGAATGATGGGCTGAAATGGTCGCGAGCACCTGGTAAACGGAGACATAAATCCCCACAATTGACTTTTTCAAATTTGAAATGCCCTTTGCGATGAGATCCTTGTCCCAAAGCGATCGATCCTGTTCCGCTAGTGTCAACAAATTTCCCTCCTTGTCTTGTCGAGCATTGAACCTTGATGCATTCAACTGCATTAAAGCTAACAAGGCATAAACATCGGACTTGTCTTCAATTGCTGGGTGCCGTTCCATTATTTCAGCAAGACGAATGGCTTCTTCGCACAAATCGTGGCGAATGATATCGTTCCCTTCTGAAGCACTGTATCCTTCGTTGAACAAAAGGTAAATTGTTTCTAACACCGCTTTCACTCGGCCCTCAAGTTCTGTTCCGCGCGGCACTTCAAAAGGGATGCGAGCCTCACGAATTTTTTGCCTTGCCCGCACCAATCGCTTATTTAATGTTTCTTCCGTGGTGAGAAATGCTCTTGCGATTTCAGAAATACTGAAACCGCAAAGCGTTTTTAATGCGAGAGCAATTTGAGAGTCAACAGAAATGGAAGGGTGACAGCAAGTAAAAATCATTCTAAGCTGATCGTCCAAAATTTGCTGTCGTGAAAAAATATGCTTCGGAGTTGGTTCAGTCCATCCGTATTGACCAGCACTAGCAGTCTCCAATACGTATCGCTTTTTATACTTCTCCCTGTTGACAATGTTGATGGCTTTGTTTTTCGCAACTCGAAAAAGCCAGGCAGCAGGGTTGTCTGGCGCACCCTCGTATGACCAATGACTGATCGCTTCAACTAAAGAATCTTGCACAACGTCTTCGGCAAGCTGCAAATGTTCGGGGCCAAAGATGCCGGTCAGCGCTGACACCAGTTTGCCGCATTCATGTCGGAATAGATGATCAGCAAGTGCGTTTATCCCGGGCTTTCCGTTCACGGAGCGTCAATATTAGAAGTTTTTCTGAGAGCGCTAAATTAGGCCATTATCTGAGTAACAAAATCACTGCTTAGTCGCCTCATCTAGAAATTTAAAAACTTCCTTTTCCCAAATGATTGTTCCCCAAAAAATCAAATTATGGCCTTCACGATTCGTTTCACCAAATTTTGGATAAATCTTTAAGAGATGCGGTTTGTGCAGTGCGGTCATCACGCTGTCAAGACCGTAACCGGGACTTACCGAGTAATCATTTTGAGCATGAATAATCATGACGGGCACCTGTATTTTTTTCACAGCAGTGATGAGGCGCAATCGCAGCTGCGGTGAGCGATCCCAGCTATACCCCGCCGGAGAAAAAACAACCGCTGCTTTTAACGTAGGCTCATGCTCTGCGACTAAGAGTGCGAGTGACCCACCCAAAGAATGCCCTACAATAACAATTCGATTCAGGTCCACATCACTTCGATTGCGAAAAAAATTAAGCCCCGCTAATATATCCTGCAATTGGTCCGTTTGCAATTGTTGCAGCTGTGATTTGTTACGACCTTCTTGCCCATTTTCTCTAAATGCCTTGGCCATCAGATCGGCGCTATTTTCTCCCTGATCCTTCGACAAGCCAACGCCTCGCCTAAAAAGACCAAGGAAAACATACCCATGTTTCGCAAACAATGAGCCGATGGACGAGACATTTTGCACGACATCATAAGTTGAATCCCCAGTTTCATAACCGCCATGGCAAAAGATAACTGCAGGCAATTTTTCAACTGCAGCGGGATGCCACAGTAGTGCTTTTAGTTCGAACTTTCCAGAATGTACAATAATCGTGTCGGGGGTATTGAGAACTTGTGTGAAACACTGAGTGCTGATAGCAACAAAGATTAGCGTGGGAAAGACTTTTTTAGCCACGATCCCGATAATTTGCGCAAAATTATTCTATTTGTTGACACAGGGTCCGTCATTCGTATTATTTCTCCGTAGCATTCCCAATGCACGCGACCAATTTTCACTTGAGAAGATTTATTCAACAAGGATTTGCTGGTCGGTTTTTGAACATTCCATTATCTTGTCTGCAAACTGATCCCTGTGAAAACCAAATTTCTAGCCTACGTGCCAATAGCCGCGATTATTGCATTTCTACTTTCTTGCACCGACCTTGGAAAAAACAGCCTCGATAACACAACACCGGAGGTAAAAGAGAAAACGGAAGTTCATTTGGCAAAGAACAAAAAAACCAAGAAGAAGATCCTTCCAACGGCCAAACGAAAACATGACATGCCATCACAGGGATCCGAAACCGCGGAAGATCAATCGAACGAAGAGCCAGCTTCCCCCGCGCCGGACAACTCGTCTATCACAAATCTCATTGCCAGGAAACTAAACAATTATGCAATCGAAAATGGCTATTCCACGCAATACTGTTTTTTGGTGGACATGAGTGTACCCAGCGGGAAAAAACGTTTTTTTGTTTATGATCTCGAAAAAAATTCCCTGGTATATTCCGGTCTTTGTGCTCACGGAAGCTGTAATACGCAATTTCTTGACCGTGCGAGATTTTCAAATGCCACAAATTGCGGCTGTAGTTCCCTCGGCAAATACAAAGTGGGAGAATTCTATCGCGGCAAATATGGAAAATCGTTCCGTCTTTATGGGCTTGACAACAGCAACTCCAATGCGTACAAGAGAGCAATCGTTATACACGGATATGATTGCGTTCCTGATAGGGAAATTTACCCCATGGTCCTTTGCAACAGCCTGGGTTGCGTGATGGTGTCGTATAATTTTTTTGAGAAGCTCTCACGCCTGATTGAAAAATCCGACAAGCCCATTGTGTTGTGGATGTATCAATAAAGTCAAACAAAAACCTTGTTCTTGATTGTTGACCACTAATTATTCTCCGTATATTTTTTAAAGTTGTCCATTATCGCCTGCCATCCCGTGCGTTGAAGCTCGATCGAGTTCATGTCTTCGGCTTCAAAGGTTTCGGTGACTTTCGTTGAGTTGTTAAATGGCGCGAACGTTACCGTGACTTTTCTGCCATCGGCTATTGTGTACTCGATATACTGGTTGGGTCGCAATATGTCGTATACACCGCCGAAGTCAAAACCCATGCTACCATCTTTGGCTTCCATACGAGCCGTGAATTTACCCCCCTCGCGAAAGTCAGCTTTGACCCATGGCGTGTGCCAATCATCAGATGCATAATTCCAACGACTGATGTGTTCTGGCTTTGTCCAGTATTCCCATACTTTTTCAACAGGAGCGTTAACGGTGCTTTCAACCGTGATAACCGTTCTCTCTTTCGTTTCCATTGTATTTGATTTTATTGGTTTGTTTCAATTCTTATCCCAAACTTCGGTCAATTATTTAAATTTGCGGTGGTGTAGAAACGACAATCAGGAGTTCGTTTGCGACATATCAAAGATGGCTCCATACATTTCGTTGCGCTCGACTAAAACCCTCAGCACATTCATCCGTATGTTTAATTGCTTGATGTACTCCATTCAAGTCGGGTGAACAATGGCTCGACTTTTTCCGTTGCCGAGGCATAAATTATTTTTTATTGCGCGAGAATTGACTTAGATTTAGTTAAACTATTTGTTATGAAAAATACGGTTGCTTTTTCGGCTACGCTACTGTGCTTTTTGTTGGTTGTGCAGTCCTGCTCTAAAAAATCGCAAGATAGCATCCCTTCGCTTGCTCAGCCGGACCAGCTCATAACGGCAACTGTAAATTCGGGAGAAACCTATACGCTAATAGTTGGAAACTCAGGAGCCTTAAACATCAGCCGGCAAGCCCTGCACTTCCAGGTTAGTGCCACTTCAACTGATAATGGATCTGTTCTGTACAAATACACTCCTGAAGCCGGGTATTTCGGTTCCGATGAAGTGGCGTTGATGTATTCGCCCACAGCAGCCCCGACCGAGCAAGACAGTGGATGTCCATCGCATGGTACTGGCATGTCTACTGGCAGTACTATAATTGTGAAATTCACAATTGACAAGTAAGAAGACACTTTTCCCCCTTTAATATCAACCGGCCACCTGCCGGAATGCTACCTGTTGTAACTCCGTCATTAAAAAATTGGAACGGTTTTTTATTTATGTGGAGTGACACCAAAGATTTCCTAACGTTTAAAGTTAAATGATGACACACACACCTGTAGAAACTCAAACAGCACAAAAGATCCTTATCATTGAAGACGAAGGGGAAATGTGCCTCGTGTTGAATATTTTACTCAGTGAGCAAGATTTTGAGCTGGAACACGTTAAAAGTTTGAACGCCGCAGATGCATACCTGGCGCAAAACAAGCCGTCGCTCATAATCCTCGACAATAAACTTCCTGACGGATATGGAATTGATTATATCAGTTTCTTAAAGACGAACTATCCGTCGATAAAAATCATAATGATTACAGGCTATGACGCGTCAGCAAAAGACGTGGCAATGGAAAACGGAGCGGACATTTTCCTGGAAAAGCCGTTTACCAGGCAACAACTTTTTGACGCAGTAAAGAGTCTCATAGATTGAGTTCGAGAAAAATTCCATAATCTTTCTATATGCTTCGTAACAGGGTGTCGGCGTGGAGGAGCACGTCATAAAACCGGTGTGTCATTTGGAGCATAAAAAACCATGATCCTGCCCACATCCGTTGACGAAGCGGCCGCTTTTCCATTGATTGTACATCGTCTAATCACATGCTCGTCCCCGGAGGTAGTGTTGCTATTGCACTAATCGCAAAAGAAACCTCGCGGGATGGACCCGTTCACTACTTTTCGGAGTCTTCGTAACGAATAAGGAATGTCGAAGGTGACACAATTTCATTATTTGGGATTTGATGTTTGTTGTTACTTATGCCCCCATCCCCTAACGCTTGCGCTCAAGCTGCAGCGTTGGCGCAAAGGGGCGGTTTCCAATGGCTTATTTTAAAAAATTCTTAGAAAAAGAAATGCGCCAAGAAAATTATCAGCATGTGGTAGATGCACAAAACGATTTTAGTTTTAAAGTAATTTAGTTTTGTCCTCAAGAAATGTTACGGAAAATTCTTTGCAAGGTCGTTATGGGTGCACTTTAGACATAAACAAATGCAAAAGGAGTCAACATTCGAATCCTTATTTCGCCAGGCAGTGTACGCGATTGATTCGGGTGAGGAGAATGCGCTGCGACAACTGTTGCGGACAAACCCCGAGTTGTCTACTGAGCCTCTTCGCTCGCCCAGCAAGTGGTTGGCGGATCAAATTGGAAATGCATTGAAGACGTTCTTCAAAGATCCTTACTTATTATGGTTTGTATCCGAGGATGCGGTGCGCAATAACACGTTGCCGTCAAATATTGCCGCGATTGCGCAGATCATTATTGATAAGGCGAGGGAACAACATGCCGAGAGCTTGCAACGGCAACTAGACTATGGGATCAAATTAGTCGCCTGGTCTTGGGTGGCCCGGGAGAGCGGCGTGCAACTAGGCCTTCTTGATGTCTTCATCAATGCAGGTGCGTCCACCTTTAAAGTTTCGGACGACGCTCTGGTAAACGGAAATTTTGCTGCGGCTGAATACCTGGTCCAACGCGGAGCAGCGCTGTCTTTGTCAACTGCGCTTTGCATTGGAAAATGGAAGGAAGCCGATCTTCTTGCAGTCGATGCAAAGGACGATGAGAAACAACTTAGTTTGGTTCTCTGTTCTCTTAATGGCAAGGCAGAAGGGGTAAAGAGAGCCATAAGTTACGGCGTACATGTCAGTGAGCCCAGCCGCGATCTGTATTCGCATGCTACACCTCTTCATCATGCCACAGGGTCCGGATCCTTAGATACCGTAAAAGTATTGGTTGAGGGAGGCGCGAAAATGGATATTCGAGATTCGGTTCACGACGGTACCCCGCTTGATTGGGCAGAGTATTTAAAAAAGGAAGACATAGCGCTGTACTTAAAAGAGCAAGTTGCTAATAGCCGGGATTAGTTGATTCCTTTGAAGTAGATGTTTAATCCCATCCTTATTTCACCATAGTGGTTTATTTGCTCTTCAATTTTTGTGATTAAATAATCCAATTCCTTTGAATGTTCATCAACACTAAGGATAACTTTCCTGTTGTCCTCATTAAAAACCAAGTCTCTTTCGTCCTTCAATGTACCAAGCACCGTTGTAAACGTGGAGCCTTCCATAAATGGCGTATTGAATGCGTCGTGATCTTTAGCATATTGTTCAAGTTCATCCTTTAGGTCCAGGTTTTGCTTTTTTGCAAAATCAAACCTTTGCAGTAGTTGGTCCCTCTTGTTTGGTGAGTCGGACATCAGAGTTTTCAGAAAGATAAAAAGAATTCATTCGAAATTAAGCGGAGCTTTTCCACCGACGTGAGTATCTCCTGAAAGGGCAGCAGGGGCTGAATTTTAACCCTTTTTGAAAGCTAATTGTATCCAATGCGCGAGAGTTACTTCTCGCAATTACAGGTTTCTAATCTGGCCTAACGAACAAAGGCGCAAAGAAACTTTCTCTTCGCGCCTTATTGCGTTATCTATTCGAAAACATCCAGGCTACTGTTCCACGAATTTATTGCTGCGGCCTGTTGATTTCGACGAGCAACACTTTTGCAGGTGTGTTTCCTATATTTTTTACCGAATGGGCATCAGCCGGCACTACAGCTATCATTCCTTTTGCCAAAGTCATCACTCGTTTTGTTCCGTCTTTCCCAGTGAATTCCGCCTTTGCAGGGGACATCACGTACATTACCAAATCAGGATGCGAATGAAGCGCGGACACGTCGCCCGGCTTGTAATCGACTGCTATGATGCGCATGTTTAAGCTGTCCTTAAGTAGCTTGTAGTATTTGGAAGCAACCTTTGTCGCATCTAAAGACGCATCTTGCGAGCCCGGCTTGTTCGGCCGAGTTACCTCCACCAAAATCGCTTTTACAGTCGTGTTGCCTACATTTTTTACAGCATGCGTCTCAGCACCTCCTATGCTTGTCATACCAGATTTCATTTCAGCGATCTGTTTGGAACCATCGGCTGCAGTAAATTCTGTTTTGCCGCCATCAATTACATACAATGCATTATCAGGATGAGAGTGCATGGCCGAGGAGTCTCCTGGTTTGTAAACGATGTTGAGTACTCGAATGCCCATCGTGTCTTTTGCAACGGTGTAAAGACCTGGAGCGATCTTGGTCGCATCCAGATTCTGGGCCTGTGGTGCTTTCGCCGTCGTGTCCGTGGTTGCGGTGGTCGCAGTCGTATCAGTATTCGAGGGTTCGGCTTTCTTTTCTTCATTGTTACAAGCAACAAAGAAAGATGCAATAACCAATAACATGAGAGCAGGTTTACCAATTTGTTTCATAAAAAGTTTTTAAAAGTGAATGAATGGTGGAAAGAGGGAGTTACCGTGGGGTATGATCGATGGATAAATCTAGGCAATATTATGGTACGGTCAACTTTCTATGTCCAGCCTATCTAATCGGAGTATTTTATTACACACCGGATGGGTTCTGGTAAAATGGTTTGCGAGGATTATTTTTCAATCGCTCATCTATGTGTTCAGCAAGCCATTGAAAATACTCACCAAGAAAAGGGTCCGGTGCATTCCGGCGTATGTCCAAAAATGCTTTTTTGTACTTCTGCCACGCAGTCGTAACCAATGATCCGAGCGTTTTATCTACCAGGTCAAGATCTATTAATTTCTCCGCCACAAGAAGGCCAAGCGATTCCATTTGTTGCGCAAGTTGAATAAAAATGATTTGCTCGTTTACGGGGCGTGCACTAAGCTCTTTACCGCTTGAGGGCAAATCATGATAAGTAATAAAATGGATAAGTTCAGCAAATTCCCTCGTTTGAAAATTGCGCAGCGTTTCAAGAGTAAATCGCTCCCTGCGATCTCTCGCAGCCGCGCGGACCTGGGCTATCCCAAAAACAAGGGCCACGATCAATGACAATGCTAGGGCAACATTGGCACTCATGGCGATTATATCTGTCATGAAATTTATTTAAGGTTGTAAAGATAAAGATCGAATACTTCAAGGTTTGTCCATCCTTAAATGCTGTAATATTGAAACAGAGTCAATTCCATATGCGCCCCGTTCATGTTCCTTGAATTAACTTAACACGACTTGCATATTGCCAATTGCCTATAGCCTATTGATGTGATGACTGACTTTGGATGTTCTTCTGCTATCTGCCCAGTAGCCCCAGGCTACAAGCAACCATTGCGATAAGCCAACCCATGCAACAGCGTTAACGTCGTTGGGCGGAGGACCAAACGTATTCATTGAATAAATCACCAGCAGGAATATTAGAAGAGCCCAAATTACCCATTGGCCTGTTTTGTCTTTTGCTTTTGTTTGTCGTAAGTATACAACCGCGCCGATGATGAAAACGGCCAATTCAATGATTATTTCTGGCCATCTAAAATTCCATAATCCCAAACCAATTCTTCTTTCCGAGAAAGGTGTGATTTGGAGATCGGACGTGTGCGTGAACCAGTCAAGTACCCAATGACTGAAAACAAGGAAACCCATTAATAAAGCGCCTCTTCGGTTTTTTGTAATCAGCAAATACATTACCCCAAACAATACACCCCAGGCAATAGCCATTAACATGCTGTGCGACCATGGATAGTAATCGAAACGTAGTGGAGTTAATACTGTATTCCCGGGAACGATGCTGAATCTTTCCACGCCCGTAAGTAAGAGTACCGGCCAGACAAGATCCAGCCATTGCGCAGCCAGGAACATCGTGCCTAAAGATGGGCGTTTGTCAATTCCTTTTGCTGCTAATCCTAAGCCGAAATGACCAATAAACATACCCGCATTTTCTCTTTAAAATGTTTGATAAAGGTATTTGTGTGGAAACTTCATGAAATTACTCGTATGCTGTTTCTTTGCAGAACAATTTTGAGACTTCTCGTCGCGTGCTGACGCAAACCAAAACGAATTTCCATGGATGATCTCATTGCGGCACGACTTCAAATGGCTGTTTCTCTCGGGTTCCATATTGTGTTCGCATGTATTGGCATGACGATGCCCGTGTTGATGGCATTTAGCGAATGGCGCTGGCTTAGAACTGGCAGACAAGTTTACCTGGATATCACAAAGGCATGGAGTAAAGGCGCGGCTATTTTTTTTGCAGTGGGTGCGGTGTCAGGAACCGTATTATCCTTTGAGCTTGGTTTGCTGTGGCCAGAATTCATGAAGCAAGCCGGCGCAATCATTGGCATGCCGTTTTCCTGGGAAGGAACTGCATTTTTCATTGAGGCAATTGCGTTGGGAGTTTTTCTTTACGGATGGAACCGGTTGAATAAATGGGTCCATTGGTTATCTGGGGTGCTGGTGAGTGTGTCCGGAATCTTGTCAGGCATTTTTGTCGTATCAGCCAACGCATGGATGAATAGCCCTGCTGGCTTTGACTGGGTGAATGGCAAAGCCGTCAACATTGACCCGGTGCGAGCAATGTTCAACGATGCGTGGCGGGCACAAGCCATCCATATGACATTGGCCGCTTTTATCTCTACGTCATTTGCCGTAGCCGGTGTGCATGCCTGGCTATTGTTGAGACATCGAGGTAGGCTATTTCATCAGCAAGCAGTTAAGACGGCCTTGATATTCGGATCCGTAGCTGCTTTGCTTCAACCGATCAGCGGAGATTTCTCGGCTAAAGATGTAGCGAAAAGGCAACCACTAAAGCTTGCAGCAATGGAAGCCTTATACAAAACAAGCAAGCCTGCCGAACTGGTGATCGGAGGATTGCCAAACGATGATGAACAACGGGTGAATTACGCCATACACATTCCAAAAGGATTAAGCTTTTTAGCAAAAGGCGATTGGAATGCTGAAGTCGAGGGGCTGGATAAGGCTTCCCCGCAAGATCGACCTCCTGTGCTCGTCACTCATATTTCGTTTCAACTTATGGTTATGATCGGGTTTTTCCTGGCATTTGTTGCTTTGTTGTATCTCGTGTTTAGTGCCGGGTGGCGACGAGTGCTGATGAAAAGATGGTGGTTGCGTATTGTTGCTTTCACAACTCCATTAGGTTTTATAGCCGTGGAGGCAGGATGGACACTTACTGAAACGGGCAGACAGCCATGGATCATTTATGGCATCATGCGAACAAAGGATGCAGTATCATCCATGCCCGGCTTACGTTATTCGTTCCTTGTGGTGACTTTTGTGTACATGTTGCTTTCAATAATAATCGTATGGCTTATGCGAAGACAGATCAACACCATTGATGAATTTTATCCAACTGCTAAAACGTCGTGAATGCTTACAGTCGTTGTCATCATACTCGGCATTTCATTCATCTTATACACTTTGTTGGGAGGCGCTGATTTTGGAGCAGGCATTGTTGAAATTTTCGCAGGTAAAAGCGAGGCGACTATATCAAAAGCGATGGCGCCGGTTTGGGAGGCCAACCACGTGTGGTTGATCTTAGCAGTTGTTATCTTGTTTGCAGCATTTCCGCCTGTGTATGCATCGCTGTCATGGGTATTACACATTCCACTTATGATGGTGTTACTCGGTATCATTATGCGCGGCACTGCATTTACCTTCAGACATTATGATGTGCACCAGGGCCGTTCTCACAAATACTATAATTTTCTATTTCACCTGTCAAGTTTCATCACTCCCTTTTTTCTTGGTATGATCTTAGGCTCGATGATTCTCGGGCGAATCACATTTGATTCAACACAGGGTTTTTATCAAATGTTCATGGCGCCGTGGCTGAATTTGTTTTGCTTTACCATGGGCGCTTTTACAACGTGTTTATTCTCTTACCTGGCCTCGGTTTTCCTGGTAGGCGAAACAAGTGTGGACGAAGAACGGGTCAAATATGGAACATTCGCAAAGCGATCGATGATTATGACAATGATCCTGGGTCTGCTTGTGTTTATTGTAGCTGAAGCGGAAGGACATCACCTCACAAGAACTTTCCTAAATTCAGTTCCAAGCATCATCTTGTTGATCACGGCATTTTTATTTTGCCCCGTTATCTGGTATTTCCTCAACAAAGAAAAAAATAAGACGGTGTACCTGAGGATTGGTGCAGGCATACAAGTAACAGCCATCCTCGTTGGTTGGTTTTACATACAGTATCCGGTTGTAATTGAAGTAAAGGATGGTGATGAACTCACTTTTTATAATACACAAGCTCCGCCTGCAACCCTGCAGCAGTTGATCATTGCGCTGACTGTGGGCTTATTCCTGGTGGTTCCCGGTTTTGTGTTTCTTTTCAAGGTGTTCAAGATAAAATCAACGTGACGGCATTTATGCATCGTAAATAGGAAACAACCAGGACCTTGTTCTTGGATTGATTTCACTGAAGTATGTACGTTACGCCACCAATGTTTGGCCGGGTATAAGGTGATTTCAACATGCCTCGATATTCAGTACGATCTAATGAGGAATAATATTCAAGCACGGTCGTCCCAATGCTTTTTATTTTTCCTTTTAGATACATGTCTTCCACAGATGAATAATACTTCACGGGCACCTCTCCCACGGATTTCAATCTGCCCCGCACAAGTTCATCTTCGAGTGATGGATAGTATTGCAGCATAACGGTACCGAGAAATCTCAACTTTCCTCTGTACGCTACATTCTCAAAATTGTCGTAGTAATCCATGAGCAGGGTGCCGACTGTTCTTAATTTTCCCGCTTGGGTCTTTTGTTCGTAATGATTATAGTACGTGATGGAGCAAGTTCCAATGCTCTTGACTTTGCCTCTGAAAGCTGAATCAGCCTCCTTTCCATAATAGTCCACTCGTCCCATAAACGGTTGAAGTTTTGGGGCGTAATAATTTCCATTGTATGACAACTGTTCGGTTCCCCAGTCGATTAGTGTGCCGTCGGCAGTAATACGGATTAACACACCTTGGTCAGTAAGAATGGAGAAATACGAGACACCGGATCTACCGGCTAAACTCACCTGGCTCAGCCTTTGGGAAAATATGCAAGTGGCTAAAAACAAACAAGCGATTGCAGTGCAGAATCGTTTCATAGTGTTGAAGAATAAAGTTAAGGGATTGGGTGTTTCTATGCGCTCATGTTGTGAAAAAAGGTACTCACATGATAGAACTTATAACATTTTGCCATGTGTCAGTTCTTTACAAATATAAAAACGGTTGGACGATCAGCATGGCCGTCCGCGCTGCCATTGGGATCAGCGGCATGACCCAATAGCCGGAATTTTGGTAAAAAATAAAACTCTTTTGCATAGCAATTAACAGATCTAATCAATGACATCAAATTTTCTATGCCTTTATTATTTTGCCAATCCAATCTTTGGTTTCATGGACAAGAATTTCCATAATGTCTTTTTTGCCGGCTTTAAAGGAATGATCTGCTCCCTCAATCCTTACCAGTGTCGCCAACGGCAGTGAAGAACAAACGGACTCAATTAAATCCCAGGTTGCCAATTCATCCCTGGTTCCTTGCAAGAATAGCATTGGCTGCTTGACATTCTTCAAATGTTCCGCTCTTTCGATGGAAGGCTTTCCTGGAGGATGCAGAGGAAAGCCATAGAAAATGACACCCTTCGGCCTATCGGTTGAATGAGCCGCCAGGTACTGGGAGCTCATTCGTCCACCAAAAGATTTCCCCGAAACAAAAAGAGGGAGTCCGGAAAACAATTTTTGCACGGCTGCAATTGCTGCTTCTACTGTTTTATGCGCAACAGCTGGCGGATCGGGCCTTCCCTTTTTGCCTTCGGTGAATGGGAAATTAAACCGCAACGTTCCGATATTTTGTTGGCCAAGTGATTTAGCTAAAGCAACCATAAATGAATGGTTCATGCCTGCGCCCGCCCCGTGCGCCAGCGTCATCATGCATTCACTTTTTTCGGGAATGAAGAATTCACCCGAAACGTTTCCAATCGAGGACGAGACTTCCAAGGTTATAGGTTGTGTGCTTAGTGCCATAATAAAAGCGGAGTCTTGTTTATGTATTAAGGTAACACTAGTTTCAAAAAATCCAAGGCTCCAGGAAAAACTTTTGTGATACTTTCCGTCTCGTATCTTGTGACCGTCTAAACAAACAATATGAAAAAACAATTGGCCATCATAGCCGTCGTCGTTCTGGCCGCTTCATGTAACTCTTCCGTTGAAAACAGCCAAACAAAGTCAAATAAAATTCCACTTGAAGGCACCTGGAAGCTGCTCACAGGTACTCTCATTGAAAAAGGCGATACAACGGTGACCGATTACACACACGGAAAAGAATTTATCAAGATTATCAACGATAATCATTTTGCCTTTCTAAGTCACGATCTCAGCAAAGGGAAAAACGCTGATTCCCTCTTTTCGGCCGGCGGCGGTCATTACACACTACACGACAGCTCATATACGGAGCATCTCGCATATTGTAACGATAGGCAGTGGGAAGGAAATGACTTTAGCTTCATTGTTACTATCAGTAATGACACGTTAACGCAAAAAGGAGTTGAAAAAGTTGACAGCCTTGGAGTGAACCGGATGAATATTGAAAGATATTTGCGGGTGAAAGCTCAACAATGAGGTTTGCGATTTTTTGCATCATTTTGAATCCTGGGGATGCAGCAAAGCCAGCAACTTGTTGGCGTTTCGTACCAGATCTTTCGCACTTTGCACGGAATTATATAGAAAGGCCTGCAATGCGAAGACTTCGTTGTAAATAATCTTCAGTTTTGCCGGATCATTGAATATGAACGCGGGATCACCCTTTGTATACCCGCCAAAATCCATATAAGAGCCTGGCTTGTTCGTTTGATCATAGCTCGAAAGATCCAAAAGCTCGATTAGGTATCGTCGGTATTTTGATGTCTCATCATTTAACTCCTGGTCTACTTCTTCCATAAACTTGGTCCTGCTGTAATAATCAGCAATTGCGTTGGACACTTTCCAGTCTGTGATCAATTGCATGTTGCCTGCATTTTTTAATTGTTCGATAGTTCGATCAGCCGGATAATATCGAATATATCTTGCCATTTCCTTGCTATAAGTATAGAAGGCGTTGGAATTCTTCAAGACATCGGTGTGCGAGACAACTAACATCAGTGAATCGCAGTAACGCATAACATTTTCGTTGAATTGGATGTAACGAGTCAGTTGCGCAGAGTCACTTCGAATGTCTTCCGAAAGTGATTGCAGGTAGTGTCTTTCTTTCTTTCTGTTTGTGTTTTCTTCTCTTATGTTCTCAGCAAAAAATCCCATTGTCACGGCAAGAAAGATCATGACAAATTCGATGACATAGCCCGTCCATTGCTTTGACGGATGCAATTGGGGGTGGTGATGTACTTCCATGTTTTCTGGTTTACCCTGCGCCACGTGGATTTGGTCCGATTCAACAGATCTTCTTCGTGCTCTGTTTGCTTCCCTTTTATGTGTCGGTGCTTTGGAGCGCATTTATTCGAATAACTCGTCTCCGAATGTATTGTGCTGTTAAATCAATAGGAATGATGCGGATCAGAAGTGTGGATGAGTTTTGCCGGTTCATGTTGGATTATGGCAGAAACGTCGCTTTGCCACGGCAAACGATCAATCAATTACAACCCATTTATTTGACCCAGTTTTGATTGAATACTTTTTGGAGAAGCGGGGTTGTTCTCGCTGTTGCGTTACTCCGCACTTCGATTTCCTTTTCCTGGATTTTATTGAACATTGCACTGGTTACCAATCCAGCCATCATGTTGCCCAGGTCGAGGTTCACTTTTTCGCCAACAATGATCTTTGCAGGGGCCACCAATTTATTCCACTCGCTCGCGAGTTTGTATTCATCAAGTGCAGTATTCATCGTCGGAGTAATTGCTCTTCGTAAAGTGTCGCCGACGGTCGCGCGTAAATAATCGGTTGCGCCAGTGTTGCCATTCTTTAAAATGCCAAATGCATCGCGGACACGCATATGCGAGATCGCGGAAAGAAAGATAGGTACCGATTTGGTCGCAGATTCTTCAGTTGCTTTGCCAAGCGTTGCAGTAAAACGATCTACTTCTTTACTTAGGCCCAGCGTTTGTAAAGTGTTGGCCACTTTTTGTAGTTCCGGTGGAAACATAGCGGACATCAGAGTTTCCTTGCTAAATGCCCCGCTTTTTCCAAGAAGATCGCCGCCATATTGACTGCCGACGGATAACAATTCTTTTATACCGTCAATCGCTTCTTGTTCAGTTACGCCACCCTGTAAAGATTTTAAGGTGTTGCATGACATGAATTGAAAGAGGGCCAGGGTCAGGATAAATAACTTAGTTGTTTTCATTGAGGCAAGTTAGGGTTTATTCCATTGAACCGCATGAGAGGCTGTCAATCGATCGGGATCTTGTTTGCATGCTTTGTGAGCCATTGATCAAAATTCTGCAAGGATGGATTTAGTTCCCTCGACGTTTTCACATCGCGGATCTTGTTAAGCTCGTCTGCAAATTCATCGTAAAACTGAAACATATTCCCAAGGTCCTCGGCGCCTGGAAAACCAAAACTTCTAAATGTTGCCGCAGGTATCTTGTTGTAGATAACTTCCTTCCCCAGGGCTTTAGACAAACTTTTAGCCATTTGATCACCCGAAAGCTGCTCGCCGGCAATGCCAACGGTTTTGCCAATCATCGGGGCGCCTTTTTTGAATATTCCGTATGCGCATTTGCCAATATCTTCTGCAGCAATTCCCGCCATTGGCGCATCACCTATAGGCAGAGTCAGATATAATTTGCCATCTTCCCCTTTTTTAGGACCTGATCCGAAGTAAATGAAGTTGTCCCAATAGAAAGATGCCCGAAGGAAGGTTGTAGGCACGCCAGCTTCAGTGAAAAATTTGTCCGATTCCCCTTTGCCGTCAAAATGAGGAACTTTATACTTGCCCATGAGCGTTGGCATTCGGTCGTCATGCAAGGGAACAAACTCTTTGACATCTTCAAGCGTTGACCAAATCACATGTTTCAATCCCGCATCCTTAGCGGCTTGCGCAAATGCGGCTGCTTCCGCTTTTTCCTTTTCGGGCGAATAGTGTGCCCAGTAAAACGTTACGAAATATGCGCCGTATGCGCCCTGCAATGCACGATGAATGGTTGCTGGATCATCGACATCACCAGCGACGACTTCCGCGCCTAACTTTGCCAGCTCTTTTGCTTTATCAGAATTTGGGTCGCGAGTGACTGCCCGAACAGCAAACTCGGTTTCGGTATCGCTTAAAATGGCGCGTACCAATCCACCACCCTGCGAACCGGTGGCTCCGAAGACAACGATGATTTTCTTTGCCATAAAAACGTTTTTGTTTAAAAGAAGAATGAAATAAACTATCAAAGGGTGCGAACCCGGTGGGACGGCAAAAATAGCTAATTCATTGTTGGAACAATGGATTTTTTTTCGAAAAAAGCTTTGCCGCGACTAACTAATTACTTAGGATCACCTATATTTTGTGGTTGTGAATAAACGTTTTTGCTTTGCAGATAATTTCTTCATTCCAAAACGCTTCCTTATGAGGTTTAGATGCGGCCTATTTTTTATCGCGGTCATGCTAACTGAGCAGCCGGTTGCCAATGCGCAGAACGGAAAACTTCTCGAACAACAATCATATGCAATTCATGATTCGATGGTAAAACGGCTGCTGTTAATTGACACCGCCGCTATTCGAATTCCGAAAGCGGTCGATTTTTATCACATAACTTATCTTTCCGATGGGCTAAAAGTAAAGGGGTACCTCGCCATCCCTAAGGCGATAGGCAAATACCCTTGTGTAATTTTCAATCGAGGCGGTAGTGGTGAATTCAGCGCGATCACTGATGAAATCTTTTATCGGCTTTTGGGGAGATTGGCTGCCAATGGTTATATTGTTGTGGGCAGCCAATATCGTGGCAATGCGGGGAGTGAAGGAAAAGAAGAATTCGGGGGTAGTGACGTGAATGATGTGTTGAACCTGATTCCCTTTTTATCAAATATACAAGGAGCAGACACTTCGCGCATCGGGATGTTCGGGTGGAGTCGCGGTGGCATGGAAACCTACATTACATTGACGAAGACCAACCGCATCAAAGCAGCAGTCGTGGGGAGTGGCTTGGTCGATCTTGCCCGATCACTCGAAACGAGGCCTGAATTGGATACCACGTGGGCTCAGTTCATTCCGAATTATAAGACGAAAAAAAAGGAAGAGCTCACCAAAAGATCAGTCGTGAGTTTTGCCGAGAAAATTTGTAAGACCACTCCCATTCTTATAATGCAAGGCACTGCAGATTGGCGCGTGCCTGCGGATCAGGTCCTGGAGGCGGTTAGTACGTTCTATAAATTAAAGCAACCATTCCGGTTTATCTTATACGAAGGTGGCCAGCATTCCCTCGTCGAACACCGGAGTAATTATTACAACCAAATAGTGGAATGGTTCAATAACTATCTGCGGGACGGAAAATCCTGGCCAGACTTAAATCCCCACGGAAATTGAGATCGTTAGTTATCGCGCTCGCTATTCTGCTGTGACTGGATCAATCATCGTATTTACCTGGTTCACTACATTGGCAGGAAAGCCACCCTGTTTTGCTTGTTCAATTACCATTTCTCTATTCGGCGCATTGTAACCACAATAAATTTTATCACCTGTCACGTAGCTGTGGACCCATTGGATTTGTGCGCCCATTTTAAGCAAAACGCCACAAGATTTTTGTGAGATGGCCTTTAATTGTTCAGAACTGAATCCACCAGCTCCCGGAATGCCTCTTTCAATAATGTACTTTGGCATAAATTGATTTTTTAGATTAATGTCTATTGCTTTTCGGCTTTGAAAAATTTGACACCACAAATATGAAGACAGCGAAAAGAATAAGTAGGTAACAATGTTACCCTGCTGTGTAACAATTGTTACAAATCCTTGAGTAGTTTTATTTGGTTACGATACAACAGGAGCTGCCCATCATTTTCAAGTTTTTTTAACAACCTGGAAACCACGACACGGTTGGTCCCAAGTTCGTCGGCAATTGCTGGTGTGTAAGGTTGATGAGAGAATATCCCGTCAATTTTGACCTTTGTCTAAGGTAATGTGTAAGTCGGTCGTCCATTTTTTTGAATGTAACGTCATCTATGCTTTTTATCACATTCATGAATTCATTCACGATGGTTGCCATCACAAATTTCTTCCACGAGGAATATTTTTGCATCCATTCTTCCATCGCAGTTACAGAGACGCAAAGCATGGTCAGATCATCTTCGGCTGTGCCCTTGACAAGGCTGGTTTGCGACATCAGGCGGCATGAGAATGTCATTGCGCATCCCTCCCCTGCTCTTACGTAGTACAAAACCAACTCCTGCCCTTCTTCATTTTCCCGGCTCACTTTCAGAGTGCCGCTCAACATCATCGGCACCACAGTAATTGGCTGCCCCATCTTTATCAATCCTTGTCCCGTCGCCGCCGAAATTAGCATTGACTTCTTTTCAAGTTCGGTCAGCAAAGAGTATTCGAAGATTGATCCATACACCCTTTCCAAGGCAGAACTTTCGTTTCCCATATCGGCTATTATAAATGAGAATTAAATGTATTGATTTTTTGACTGCGTAGTAAGTTCCGCCGCTGTGCGGGATTAACTTACCACCGAATCGGGTGCCATGTAAATTTCGACGTTTGCTTTGTTACACAGCTAGCTCTTACCAAAAGTGCGAATATAGTTTACTAAATCGCCGGAGACCCGGGTTTTCCCAAAAGCGCCTTCCATCGCGTCCTTGTTACCGGGAATTTTCTTGTTGAATCCCGGCATGTCGCTGTGCCCGGAATATATTTTGTATAGCAATGCCCCGTCCGATTGTTTTTGGACGGATTCTGAAGTAAAGTTTGCCGGTGTGCTGTTTAGTTTCATTGCTCTCTGCCCTGCTCCCGTCCCATCTTTTCCATGACAGGAGACGCAATACGCATTGTAAAGTTCTTTTCCCGATGTAATTGAAGCCTGGTCAGGTGTAACCGGATTTTTTAGGTTTTGATATTTTTCAGGAACTTTCCACGGATCTTCTTTCGCAGGAATGAATGCGAGTGCGACAGCCAGCGTGATAGCTCCTAAGATTACGACTAGTACTTTCATTGTAGTATAATTAGGAGCATTAAAGCTAGCAAGTACTGGCAGGCCAGTCAATGATAGCGGTCATTGCAAATCGTGAGGACGGTCACGATCAGAATTCTCTAAAGCATGAGTCACCTGCGAGGCAAAGGGTGCAATGTATCGAACGCATTATTTGGTGTCGGCCTTAGTCAATTTAATTATGCGGTAAAGTTGATCCTTGTATACGAGCGTCCCATCCATTTGATGAATGCCGACCTTGAAACTCCATACTGCGTTGCGCTGATGATCTTGATAAGAAAGGACTCGTTTTGTGGCATCATAATCAAGGTCAAGCGGTCCCATTTCCTCTTCTTTTCCATTTACCACTTTGTTCATTACGAAATGATAAGTATTTGGCTTTGCACCGTTAGTGACATGATATACCGCAATCTCGTCGTTACAAGGTGAAGGTTTCACCTGGCAAATGGAAGTGCCCTTCCATGTACCAATCAGCGACGAATCGATTGTAGAAAGAGCATGCTGAGCATGGCAAAACGTGGCTAATATAAATGACCCTATTATAAGAATGACCTTCATGGTCTAAAGATATTGCGAGTCAACCGTCTTTCAGATATAACTTTTGTTAGAGGAATTTTTTCACCCACGGCTGCCATCACTGTGGAATATACACTGCATATCCTCTCGGCGGGGCCCATACGTCGCACACGCCATCAGCATTAGTCCATTTATTCATCGGCGGCGCAGTTGCACCCTGTCCATTCCATGCAAGCGGGATCAGCTCTTTGTTTGGCCATTGCGTGATTACTTCGCTCCCATTCCAGCGGCCACTATTATTTAGTACAAAGAGTAAGCCTCTTTGTCGATCAGTACCCGTCCTCTGCATAATGTAGAGATCATGATCACAATGCAAGATATTCGTGTTGCCACCAGCATATTTTTCATGAACACTAATGAGAGCATCAATACCATTTGGCGAGCCGCTCATAGCAAGACCGTAGTTAAAGTAATCCTGCCAAAACACACAAGGATACCCTTCGTGAGTAAGAATAAATGCGTAGGCTAACATCTTTTCGTTTATTACAGGATCGTTCCTGGCAACGTCATGATTTTCTACAAAGGTTACAGCACGCAAAGAGAGCCCATCCGTAATTAGAGTTCCATCGCGGCAAAGAATTCTAAGGTCAAATCCATCTTGATCACACAACGCCTTCAATCGGTATCGAAGAGGGAAGTCAAAAGCACAAACGGGGTTGTCCGTGTAGGAATTAATTTCCCTCAACCAATGGGCAATAAATTTGTCCTCATCCCAATACTCTCCCACTGCAAACGGGGAAAATTTATTTGTTCCGTTCTTCTGATAAAGTCTTTCCAGGATAGCTATGATAACCCAACCCCCATATCCTTTTACAAAGTCATACCGTAATCCATCGAAGCCGACATCTTCTATGAGCCATTTTACATACTCCAT
>AR_comb_assmDRAFT_10070346_pt1 | contig 22367 bp, 14 predicted proteins | sample ArasoioldDNA_FD_10543 | JGI IMG/M metagenome (IMG submission 10543) | reverse complement strand
CCTCAGAAAATTCGCCGTTTTCTGGCTGGTCTGGTGCTTGGGGGCATCTTGATGTCCATCAACTCGTTTTTCATGTTAGGTGGCGAAGATAGGCTCACGGCCCCCAGCGGAGAGACAACGGCCCTCGGATTTTCGGCCGGCCTAGCCCTGGTGATCATTTGGGCGTTGTGGTTTCCGCGCATGGCACTCTTCGGCCGCATATTGCTTTATCCGTTCATTGCGGTGCTACTGGTTGCCCTCGTAGGATCCGGTGGGCGTTTCGCAAACGTCGGAACAGCTGTCTGCATCGGTTTGAGCATTTTGTTCTACCGCAAACTTGTGGTGGATCTGGCTATCATGCTCGGCGCCGGCATCGCCGCCTTGCCCTTTGTCAGAATCCCCGCTGCGTCGCTCGATTACCTTGCGTCTCTGGCGCACCCTCATCAGGCCTTCGGTACACGCACCGACCTGATGTTCTTCGGCCTGCGGACTTTCTTGGACCACCCATTTTTTGGCGTCGGCATCCAGGGCTATCGATATGTCACACCCAACCCGCTCACTTACAACTTTCCGCACAACTTGTTGCTGGAACTCGGCGCCGAACTCGGCATGTTCGCCATCATCGCCTTTCTGGCCCTGGCGGTATGTTCTTATCGCGCCATGTTTCGTGTGTTGCGCGAAAGCTACTCCGGAAATGTGGCGCTGTATCGCACAGTCTTTCTGATGTTGATTCTCACGTGCATGGACGCTTCCGTTTCCGGGGAAATGAACAACGACCGCCTGCTCTTTTTCATGCTCAGTATGCCGTTCGTTCTTGAGCGCATTGTCTGGCAGGAGAACACGGCACGTGCGGACGCGGGAGAACTCGTCGTTCTCCCAAACGAGCCAGGGGACCTTCAATCTGCGTACAGCAACTGACTGTTAACGAAATACTAGCCATCATGAAATTCGAATTGAGCCAGTTTCCAGTATCACCGGTCACCCTTGCTGCGGGTGCGGGGCTTCAGCCTGCCCTAGATCCCGCCCTGAGGCTTCTGTCGGATGCGGACGAAGAAATGTCCAACGCGCCGTTACATGAAGGTGACGGAATTTCGGTTTGCCACCTGTCGCCGGTCAAAGGCCGCCTCGATGCCCGCACCTATAACATGGAGATTCTCCCGGCGGTCAAGCACGGTGTTCGCGCGGCGCTCGTAGGCCCGCACGGAACCGAGCATCATGAGAGCGGCCTCGACGTCGTCCCCCTTACCGGAGGCCGCAGCCGTCTGAGCCGTTTTTTCACTTCGCCGGCCATTGCTTTTTTTGCTCGACGCCAGCCAGCGCGGATCTATCACCTGCATAATCCCGAGATGATTCCTGCGGGCCTACTTTTGAAATTGTTGTTCAGAAAAGTCGTCGTCTACGACACCCAGGAAGATTTCGCCGCGATGATGCTGACAAAACCATATCTTCCACCCCTTCTCCGCGGTCTCATGGGCAAAGCAGTCCATGTGGCCGAGCGGGTTGCCGCCAATTTATTCGATGGGTTCATGACCGCCGACTCTGGAACCATGCGAGCCCTGGCCCATTCCGGGAAAAGCAAAAAACTGGTGTTTTACAATTTGCCCAATCTGGAGTTTTTCACCAACCTCAAGCCGACGCCAAAACGGTTTGATCTGGTGTATCGCGGCGGCTTATCTGAGCGAGCCGGGACTTTCGTTCTACTTGACGCCCTTCAGCTCCTCAGGCGGCGCGGCATCCTCGCACGTACCTTGCTCTTTGGCTACACCGACGACCGAGCCGCTCGCTCCACGATCCTCGATCGCGTCGGCCGGATGAATCTCACTTCGCAGGTCTTTCTGCATGGCAGGGTCCGGCACGACGAAATGGCACACACGCTTTCACAAGCGCGCATTTCGGTTTCACCCCTTATGGCCATTCCCAAGTTCATGCACAACATACCTGTAAAGGTATTTGAGTCCTGGGCTTGCGGTCTTCCGGTTATCAGCAGCGATCTCCCGCCGATCCGGCCATTCTTTCGTGATGGTGAATTTGGGCTTCTGGTTCCTCCGGGTGACTCAAGCGCGCTCGCCGCCGCAATCGAGGATCTGTTGAAAAACCCTTCCCGCGCCGAACAGATGGGCCGTGCGGGAAGCAAAGCGGTTTTTGAACGTTGCAACAACAAACGGGAAATCCACAAACTGATTTCGTTTTATACCAAGGTTCTTGGCGGCTGTTCACACCCGAGCCCTGCAGGCAACCCACTGACCGCCGGTTAGCACACGCAACCTTCAGGAAATCAAAAATGGATAAAAGACTCATTATCAATGCCGACGATTTCGGTTTGAGCCACGGCATCACTGAAGGCATACTTCTCACCCATCGCAAAGGCCTGCTCACCAGCACTTCGCTCATGGTGAACCAGCCCGCCACCGAATACGCCATCCGCCGCGCCCCCGAAGCGCCCGGCCTGGGCATTGGCATTCATCTCAACCTCACCGAGGGCAAGCCGGTTCTGCCGAAAGAGAGAGTTCCGTCGCTCGTCAACGCCACAGGCGAATTCGTGGGACCCTCCGAAATGGGACGCCGTCTCTTGCATTGGCAAGCTTCTCCGCGCGAAATCGAAGCGGAGTTTCGTGCGCAGATTCAAGAGATGAAGTCGCTCGGCCTCCACCCGACGCACGCCGATTCGCATCATCGCATTCATATGTACCCCACGGCTGCCCGCGCCTTCTACAAGGCTGTCACCTCCGAGGGCATTCGCCGGGCCCGCGCTCCGCGCAAACGTTACTGGCCCTCCAATGGCCGTCTCGGCGGCCCGCACATCGGCCCCCTATATCGCCGGCTCGCCGCAAAGTCGTACCTTGAGTTTCTTCAGTCGTTCGTTTTTCGCGGCCTGCAACTTCCGGATGCCGGCGTGACATTCCATCCCCGTTACGCCAACCATTCCGACCAGTTACCGCAAGCCTGGAAAGCCACCTTCGAATTCATGCCAGAAGGCGTTTATGAGTTGTGGTGCCATCCCGGGTTTTTGCAAGCGGGCTTTTCCGAGTCCGACGCACTGTCTGAACGCCGCGAACAGGAAATCAGCATTTTGCTGGACCCCCAGTTGCGCGATATCGCCGCGCGTCGCCAGCTTCGGCTGATCAATTTTTCCCAACTCTGAGAAGCCCTTCAATTGCTAGTACACGGTTCAACTTTCTGGAATCAGGAGGTTCCATGATTGAAGCTCAACTCCGCGCCAACGGTGCTGTTCTGCAACGCGCATACGACCGCATGCCGTATTCCGTGCAGAATCTTCTCACAAGCGCGCGCGGCTGGTTCCTCACGCGTAACCGATACGCCCCCAGAATGTTTTCCTTGCTGCGGGAGCTTCGCGCTCACGAGCACTGGACGCCGGAACAGATTGACGCCTTCCAGCTTCAGGCCATCCGCAAAATTCTCAAACACGCGCGCGCCACATCGCCTTTTTATTCCGACTATCCGGACATCAGCCTGCACACTGCGGCAGACCTCGCTCGTTTCCCGGTATTGACCCGCGAATTGGTGCGCCAGAATGGCGATCGTCTGGCCTCGCGTGCGGTTCAATCCGCCGAACGAATTAAAGTCGGCACGACCGGCACCACGGGCGCTAGCCTTGAGGTCACCTATAGCGAACCCGTGGCGCGTCGCCACTGGGCTTTTCGCATGCGCCACTGGGCTTGGGCAGGTGTTAAGACCCGTACGCCGCGCGTCACTTTCTTCGGCAGCCGCGTAGTTCCGTCCGAGCGCACCGAACCTCCGTTCTGGACGCACAATTTCCTCGAACGCCAGACGCTGGCCAGCATTTTCCATCTCTCAGAGTCAAACGCCTCGCACTACATCGACTTTCTACTCCAGAATTCCGGCAAAGTTTTGGAGGGCTTTCCCTCCGTGCTCGCTATCCTGGCCGATTTCATCCTGAAAACCGGCCGACCGATTCCCATGCGCGCTGTCTTCACGGACGGCGAGCCGCTCTATCCTTTCTTACGTGAAAATATCGAAAAAGCTTTTGCTACCCGCGCGTACGACCTCTATGGCAACACCGAGTACGCCGGACTCATTCATGAATGCGAACAAGGGCAAATGCACGCCATCCCCGAATATGCCTTCCTCGAAATCCTGGACGCCGAAGATCAGCCAGTCGGCCCCGGCGAAGAAGGCTATTTCGTCTGGACCAGTTTCGTGAACGATGCCATGCCGCTCATTCGCTACCGCATCGGTGATCGCGGATGCTGGCACGCCACTGGCCCATGTGCCTGTGGCCGTAACTTCCCGCTCGTAGTACCCACGATTACCCGCGACAGCGACACGCTTCGCTGCCCAGATGGGCGCCTATTTTCACCGCGCGCTCTCAACCAATGCCTGAAGGGCGCAACTTCCTTGCGTTTTTGCCAGTTACTGCACGAGCGACCCGGCCATGTGCTCATCCGCGGAGTTGCCAGCAGCCCGGATTCTTACGCCGACTTGATGGAAATCCAAAAGCGCCTGCAGAAGGTCCTGGGGCAACAGTTTTTCGTCACCGCGACGCTTGCCGATGCGCCAATCGTCCGCGCCGGTGGAAAAATCCCGCTGATCATTCAGCACGGTCAGAACTGACCAACTGTTTCGTCGCAGCTTCGTTTCAATCCCAGCCCTTCCAGCCAATAAAGATCAGGCGTGCCCGAAGGATCGTTCATATGGCAAATCTTGCCGTATTTGGTCTTGGCTATGTTGGCAGCGTGACAGCAGCATGTTTTGCGTCGCGCGGTCATCAGGTCATTGGAGTTGATACCAATCATCAGAAACTCGATTTGCTCCGGCAGGGAATTCCGCCGGTCGCGGAGCCGGGTCTTCCGGAGCTGGTGCAAAGTGCCGTTCGCAATCGCAAGCTCTGCGTGACCCATGACGTACACGAAGCGGTCCGCCGTTCGGACGTTTCATTCATCAGCGTCGGCACACCGTCGCGCCGCAATGGCGATGTGGATTTGTCCGCGCTGGAAGCCGTTCTGGAAGAGATTGGCGCGGCCTTGCGCGATCACGACAAATTCCACACCGTCGTTCTGCGCAGCACCGTTCCGCCCGGCACTACGCGCCGGTTCGCAACTCCCATAATCGAAGAAATGTCTGGCCGAGCCGCCGGAGCCGGCTTTGAGATTTATTTCAACCCGGAATTTTTGCGCGAGGGCTGCTCCATCCGCGACTTCCATGCGCCACCCTACGTGGTCATCGGCCAGCAAAAGAATTTGGCCAACGGCACGCTCCGCAGAGTGTGGGAAGAAATGAAGATCGACGCTCCAATCATCGAGCTGGAACTTCAGGAAGCTGAAATCCTGAAATACGCTTGCAACGCCTTCCACGCCATGAAAGTTTCCTTCGCCAATGAAATAGGCGCTATCTGCAAAGAGCTAGCGATCGATAGTCAGCGCGTCATGGATACCTTCGTCAAAGACACGCAGCTCAACACCTCCGCGAAATATCTGTCGCCAGGCTTTGCGTTCGGCGGCTCCTGCCTGCCCAAAGATGTCAGCGCGTTGAACTACATGGCGAAATCACTCGACGCCAGCACGCCGCTCCTTGGCAGCATCATGCCCAGCAATGAGACCCAGATTCTCCGCGCAGCGCGCATGGTTTTGGAAACCAACAAACAGAAGGTCTGTCTGGTAGGTTTGGGCTTCAAGGAAGGCACCGACGACGTGCGCAACAGTCCCGCGGTGCTGCTTGCCGAGCACTTGCTTGGAAAGGGAATTGATCTCACCGTTTTCGATCGTACCGTGCAGCCCGAGTATCTGACCGGACGAAACAAACAATTCTTGGACATGACCATGCCGCATATTCTCCGCCTCATGCGTGCCTCGCTTCCAAATGCGGTGCGGGAAGCGGAAGTCGTGGTCATCTGCTGCAACGACAGCGAAATAGAGGGACTTCTGCTCAAGGACGGGCACGGCAAGGTGGTCATCGACTTGGTTGGCTTGCCTCGCCTCAAACATTCTGGAAACGGCTATTCAGGAATCGCGTGGTGAGGGCCGATGAAGATTCTTTTCATTACGCAATATTTCACTCCGGAAACGGAGATTGGCGGCATCCGAATTCTGGAGATTGCCGCGCGCTTGCAATCCATGGGGCACCAGATCCAGATTCTGACCGGCCTGCCGAACTACCCCAGCGGAAAATTGTTCGACGGCTATCGCAGCAAATCCTGGCGCGGCACCTGGACAGAAACCATCAGCGGCCTTCGTGTTACTCGCGTTCCGCTATTTCCTTCGCACGATAAGAAGACACTGCCAAGACTGCTCAACTATTTCTCGTTCCTCCTTGCCTCCGCCACCCGCGCACTTTTTCTCGAGCGTCCCGATGTGGTCGTTTGCACTTCGCCTCCTTTAACCATCGGCCTCGCTGCGTGGTGTGCGGCCAAGCGGTTTCGCGTTCCATTCCTCCTGGAAATTCGCGACCTCTGGCCCGAAGCTGCTATCGAGTTGGGCTATCTGAAAAATCCGCTCCTGCAGCGTGCCGCCTATGCGTTGGAATCTTTCCTATACGCTCGCGCGACGAAAATTGTTTCCGTTTCCGAAGGTATGCGCGCCGACTTGCTGAAACGTGGAATTCCCGCATCGCGCTGCGAAGTGATCTGCAATGGGGTGGACGTCCAGCTGTTCGCGTCGAGCGGCGCCGACTGTTCATCGAACGAACTGGTCGACGCTTTGAAGCGTGAAGGAAATATTGTCGGCGTCTACCTTGGTACCATCAGTGCCTACCACGGCGTGGATTGCATGCTGGACTTGCTCGAAAGATTGCAACGAGAGTCGCGTATCAAGATCGTTTTCGCCGCGGGCGGCTCTGCTCGGGCAGACCTGGAACGCGAAGTCGCTGCACGAGGCTTTTCGAACGCAGTGTTTCTTCCCGCTCCGCTCCGCAAACAGATGCCGCCGGTCATCTCGGCCGCGGATTTTTGCCTGGCGTTCGTAAAGTCCGGTCCCTTTTCGCGCTGGCTCCTATCTTCCAAAGTCTTCATGTACATGTCTTGCGGTAGGCCGGTCTTCGCTGCTGCCGTGGGCGAAACGGCTCGCGTCATTCAGGAAGCGCAGGCCGGAATCGTGGAAGACGCAACGTCGGAAGGCATCGCTCGCCTCGCGCAGTCTATCGGGCGTGTCGGCCGCGGCCTGGAAATCGAGCATATGGGTGCCAATGGTCGGCGTTATGCCGAACACTACTGTTCGTGGGACGCTCTCGCCACATCCTACGAGCGGGTCCTCCAATCCGTACATTCGCCCCGTCGCGATTTTCACCAGATCAAGGCACAGAAAGCGCCTAAACCTGGGGCCGCCAGCTCCGCGCAGGCATCCGCGAAACAGTTGTAGAAAAAGATCGCCCGAAAAACATCGAGATGAACGAATTCTTCACCACCCATGGCTACCTGGCAGCCTTCTTGTCATTCGCCGTGTGCGCCGCGTTGTTGCCCTTAGTGCGGCGCGCCGCCTTTTATTTTCGGGTTCATGATCAGCCCGGCTACCTGAAGATTCACAACGCGCCCACCCCTCGCCTCGGTGGCGTCGCGATGATGCTGGCAATCGTGCTGGGCTTGGCGGTCTCCAACTACGGGTCGCCTCTTCACCTGGTGCATTTTTACTTTGCTCTGGGTCTCATCTGGTACGCCGGCTTCATAGACGACCTGCTGAACCTTCCACCTGAAGTCCGGTTGATCGCGCAACTGGCTGCGGGATTTCTCCTCAGCCAGACGCGCTGGAATCTCACTCTTTTCAATCATCCGATTCTGGATTCGATTCTTACCTGCCTTTTTGTAGCCGTTTTCGTCAACGCCTTCAACTTTCTGGACGGCTCCGATGGCATTGCCGGCGGTGTCGCGGGGTTGGTGGCTCTCGGCTATGCCGCCATGTACGCCACGCCGACCACGAGCGCCGGCGGCGCGGTGGCGTGGAGCCTGCTCGGCGCCTGCCTCGGCTTTTTGGCCTACAACTTCCCGCCAGCCCGTATTTTTATGGGCGATTCCGGCAGCACCATGCTGGGTTTCCTGATCGCCTTTCTCAGCTTGGATTTCTATCGTGTCCACCACCACATCGGCTCGCATTGGCTCCTGCCGCTGGTTTTTGCCGCGCTCCCGCTCATGGATTTCTTTCTTGCCGTCGTCCGCCGCCTTCGTAAGCGTGTCTCTCCATTCTCCGGCGACCGCGGGCACTTCTACGACGTCCTCCTCGATCGTGGTTGGTCCTCTCTCCATGTGGCTCTCGGCGCCTACGCCATCACCGGAGGACTCCTTGTAATCGGCTGGCTGTGCATTCATCCCGACTGGAAAATTTCCGTTCTGCTTCTGTTCGTGGTGGCCTTCTTGTTCGCTTTGAGTTTGCGAAACTTCGAATCCCTCCGGCAGAAATCTCAAATGTTTTTCGGAGCACAGCCACCTTCCGGTAATAGCAGTGTGAATTCCGAAGAGTAGGGTTCGCAAGATTAGTCACTGGCAAGGAATTCTAAAAAAGCAACGAGGACGAAAATGGGCCTGCTCAACCGTCTGAACGCCGCAATTCGCAGTTATTGCTCGCTTAACCGTAACCGCGAGTTCGCCTTGCTCCGTCAGCGCGCTGGCGAATCCACGCGCGAAGCGTTGCTGGATATCGGCAGCGGCGACGGCTTTTGGACCGAGCGCTTTGCGAAACATTTCTCGAACTCGTACGGTCTCGAGCCTGACCCGAAGGCTCTGCGCACAGCGCAGAGGTTGCACGGTGCCCGAACCCGGTACGTGCACGGCTTCGCGGAAAATCTTTGCTTTGAAGACGAAGCGTTTGACTGTGTCGTGAGCGTGAGCTGCTTTGAGCACTTCCGCAGCCCGCAAGCCGCCCTGCAGGAGAGCTTTCGAGTGTTGAGGCCAGGAGGCAAACTAGCGGTGTCCGTAGACAGTCTTCTGCCTGAAAACTCTTCCATCGAGTTCCGCGCGTGGCACAGAAAAAAGTATTTCGTCACCGAATATTTCAGCGAAAAACGCTTGACGGAAATGCTGGTGAGCGCCGGATTTATCGTCGAACACCGGCACACCCGGCACCTGATCAGTTCTTCTTTCAGTGCGCGGGTTCGGGAATTGTACTTGCATCATCCGCGTTCACTCTTGCTGCTATTCCCAATTCTGTATGTACTGGTGTTGCTCGCTGATAATTTGGGGAAGCAGACTCCAGGACAAATCGTGGTGATGAGCGCGCGTAAGCCAGACCGCATTCCGGCTGGCGCGCAACCTCGCTTCAATGAATTGGTTGATCCTGCGCTGATGCCCGCTTAACGGGATATTTCGATCATGTTGGTCTGGAAAAATGCGCACCGCGCGGCGGTATGCAAGTTCGGCATCGCGGGGGACTTTCTGCCCGCTGCCGGCTTGGCACTCGGACCCGGCGAAAGTTGGTCCGAGCGGGCGGCTTTATTACGTCCGTTGTTTCAAGATCTGGAATTCAGCGTGGCGAACCTCGAGTGCCCGGTAAATGTTGGCGGAATCGCGCCGCAGGTCAAGACCTCGCTCGGCGATACATTTGCCGCTGCACCCGAAGCGTTGCATTACCTTTCCACGCTGAGCGCCAGCGTGGTTGGACTCGCAAACAACCATCTGCATGACTACGGCCGCGCCGGGGCGCTCAAGACCCTCGAAACAGCGCGAAGGGAATTCTCGCCTTGCGGCTTCGGCCACAGCCTTGAGGACCCTCCCGATGTCCACATCCGCAATACGGACGCTGGCATACGAGTCGCCATTTGGGCCGCTGCCCGAAATCTGCCGGATCGTGCAACACGAAACTCGGTCGGAATCGAGCCAGCGACTCGAGAACGCGCGTGGCAAGCATTGGCTCAAATGGACGCTGGCAGAGCGCGGTGCCGCGTCGCGTTTCTTCACGCCGGAACCGAAGGTACGAATTATCCGGATCCCGAAGATGTTCGCTTCATGGATGAACTTGGCCAGATGGGCTTCGATGTCATCGCCGCCTGTCATTCGCACCGCATCAGCGGATACAGAACAGTTCAGGGCACGAACGGGCGGCTAGCGCACTGCTTTTACGGCCTGGGGAGCCTGGCTTCCGGCGTGTTGTATTCGCCGCTCGAGCATGAAGGCATTCTCGCGGCGATCGCGCTCGACGCAAGCGGACATATCTGCGAAGTTGAGGCGCGGCCGCTCTATCTCGATGCACGCGGCTGGGGTAAAACCCCATCAACGCACGAGAATGATCTCTTGACCGATCGCTTTCAAGAAGTTTCGGCCGCCATCGAAGTCGGCAGTTATCGCCAGGCGTTTTATCGCGACATTTCCAGAAGCATCATAGGCACGCAGTGGCGCGATGTGCGCATCGCATTCGAGCGGGCAGGTCTTCGCGGCATTTTGAAAAAACTTTCCCGAATGCGGCCGGCTCACGTTCGCCTGCTATATCACAAGGGCCTTACCAGCATCGGCCTCGGCTAGTTCCGCTGAAAGCGATCCAGATCGCCTCGACCTGCCGCCTGTTTTCTCTACCTCGTTCTTTTCCTGCGCTATCTCTGCGCCTGCGGTCCAGTGCCATGCTGGATCGCTCCCAAGTCCCACCGCTGTTCCTGTTTCGCAATCCGCACAAGTTGAGGCCATTTCAGGTCCGCCGCCAGACTCTCGGTGAACTCTGTCTGCGCTCCTCTGCCGATTGCCGGTGAGCCGTTCTGCAGGCGGAAGTCATTTGGCCCGGCGGGGACCGCCGCGACAAATCGCGGGTCGGCAACGAATGAATTCGCATCCTGGGCAGTCTTTGCTTTCCATCCCGCAAGATCCGATAGGGAAGTACGCAGATTGAATTTCTGTGCATCGTCCGGAAAGTATTCATTGTTCGCAAGTTCGACCGGTCCCTGTACTCCTGCTTCGATCACGATGTGCTGGCGCGCCGTCCCGGCGATGATGTTGTTTTTGATGGTGATGTTCCCCGTCTCTGGAGTGGTCTTGCTCACGTACAGGTAAATCCCAAAACGATTGCTGTAGCAGGTGTTGTTCAAAAACATGTGGCCCGTGTTGTTGGCGAAAATGCAGCTGCCGTTCGGATGGTTGTATACGATGTTGTAGAGGAACTTGTTGTTCTCGGAGGGATGGAAGTCCGTCATCAAACCGTTGGAAGCGTTGTCGTGCACCACGTTGTAGCGAATGATGTTGTTGCTCGAACCGACGGCCGGTTTGCTGATGTCGATAGAAAGCTCGATTCCCGCGTGCGCCGCCTGGTAGCACTCGTTTTTCTCAACGATATTGGAACTAGAGCCGGAAAGTCCCACGCAGTAGCCTTCGCCTTTGCGCGATGTGTCCAGATTCGCGTACGAAACATTTCCGCTGACTAGGGATTCCGTGGTCTGGTGCAAGTAAATTCCCGCGCCATTATTGTACGAACGGTTGCCGGTGACGCGGACTTTTGTCACACCGATTTGCTGATCGTTTTTGACGGTGCGGCAACTGGTGCCCGCCGGGCAGCCGGCCAGATTGATTCCAATAAATTTGTTGTGATGCACCTCGTTGTTGCTGACCGTGACATCGGAAACCGGAAAGTCGGGCAGGCTGCGGTAAATCTGAATGCCCACATTTTCGTTGTTGGCCACAAGGTTTGCGTCCACGACGGAACCTGAAGCTCCTTCCAGATGAATGCCGTCGCCGGCGCTATTCACTACCACGCAGTGGCTGATTTCAAGATGCCCCGGGGGCGGCCCTTTGCGCGTCGGCGCGATCGCCCAAATGTTGGAACCCAGCGCATACGGCGCGGCGTTGGCGCCCGACACCTGAATGTTTCTGACCACGATATAACTTTTTCCACTCAAATTAATGGCGCTCGGTCGCGCACCGGATTCGACACCCGAGTTCGCGAATGTCAGGCCAGGATTACCTGTCGCCGCAACGAAGAGTGTGCCGGCGCTCCAAAACCAATCCGTTGGTTGTTTCAGGTTTTCCAGCGCAGTTTGTTTGCTTCCTTTCGCGCCATCGAAGATCACCACGTTGGGTTCGGTGGCGACATTCGCTTGCCAAATATTGGCGGTGGGGCTGGCGCTCCATGCCGCTGGCGGTACCGCGTCGGCTCCGCTGAGGATGGGCAAGGTGCCGCTGCCGAACGCATCGAGCACGATGGGTCGGCCTTCAGTGCCAGAGGATGGAAAGTTCAGCTGCTCGCGCCAAGTTTCCCCACGCTTGAAAAGGATCGAATCGCCGGGCTGAAACTGGAAGGTGTTGATTTTCTCCAGCGACTTCCAAGCGCTTTCGGGTGAGTTACCGCCATTGGTGTCATTGCCATTCTTCGCGTCCACATAATAAGTTGCCGATTGGGCTGGGGAGAAGGGCAGGATGCAGAGCGCGAAGACCAACAGGTGTCTTCGCATAGGCTCCCTCGAACTGAGAGTTCAATTTTACCAAGCGGACGAGCGGTCTTCACGAAAAAGTAGCTCGCTACAGGAAGACCCCGAGGGCGCTGGAGCGACTCGGAGCGCCCGGCAATAAGATGCACTGAGCCCGGTTGCCCGTGACAAATAGCTGATGGTCAGAGGCTTATGTGTCGAGTCCGTAACTTACCGAATCGAAAGGCTTTACCTGTGATCGTCGGCAACCATCACATTCTAAGAGTCTTACATAAACAAGAGGAAAAGCTACAAGGCGGTTTGGCGATATAGCGTTAACCCTAGGCCCGGGTCGTTCGGGAAGACCGGGGCGCCGAGGAGCGGGTTTCCTTTAGGATTCGAAAAAGTGCTAGGACGTGGCGCCATCCGCTGCCGGGCGGCTTGCGGAGCTTGTAGACCCGGGTAGTGCCGGCGGAACGAAGGCGGTGATGGACTGGCAGTTCCCGAATGGAAAAGCCGCGCCGGTGGACGCGTGCGACATATTCCCAGCAGAAGCCTTGTTGCATGGTGCCGGCAGGAAGCGGATCTTTGCATCGCGTGGCGCCCCGCACCAGCCAGCAAGCACCATAAATGGCAGGTACACATAGGCGGTGCCTTTGGTGAGAACCGCGATTCCGGCAGAGCAGACCTTCGAGAGCGCTTGCTGGCGACCGAGGAAACGTTTGCAGGAAAATGCCAGGACACAGACGGTGAACTACGCCAATGCGACGGCCAGGTGGGTGATGAGATTGAACAAGCTCAAGCCCTCGGTAATGGCCACCAGGCACGTACCCCAAAAAACGGCAGCAGTCACGGCTGACGCGCCAACTGGGTTCGTAATGGCGGATGCAAGCGAACAGCAGTGCATAAGCGATCAGTGGAAACAGCAGGAACATGATCTCCAACCGTGTTTGGTGAGTATGGGGAGTGTAAACAAGCCGCAGATGGGTGGCCAGTCGAGACGTCGCCGCCGCATAGTTTGGCTTAATCCTTTTGCTTCGCTGAGCTTAAGAGGTAGCTTCTGCCCGAGTCGCCCTGCCGGGGTGCTCCTGAAGACGCGCGGTAGGGAATTGGCACTCCGTGATTGTGAAGTTTGTTGCGCACAACCTGCGCGAAAAGGATGCGCCCTAGATCAAGGATGTGCCCTGAAGGAAATGACCCAACGGGCCGCCGCGAGGACGACCATTGCCACGAAGAGGAACAAGAGTAGGCGCTCTCCGGAAGAGGGCTTGGAGTCTCTGACCGCCATGCGATACCGACCTTGACCGTCGTAAGACCAACTGCGAGGGGGGGCTCCCAGTTTAACGCAGCCCACTCTCAAATGCGCTGCGTACAGGAAAATTGACAAGCTAAGTCCTGAGCGTGCCGGTCCCATTCACGCGCCTGAGCCCCGGCCGACCACGCTCGCCGCTATGTCATGTTTGACAATGCACTTATGTACGGCCATGTTCGTTCACCTTGAATGGAGGTGCCCTGTGAAGAGTCGGCGCGAATTTGTGAAAACAGCCTTGGCTGGTTCGGCGGCTACCTGCGTTTACGGTCTTCGTGCAATGAATGCGTCGGCAACCGGAAGAGCCGTCGGGGCGCCGACTGCCGATTCGCGCATCGAGATCCTGCTCGATGAACCACAAGGCACTATTTCCCCCAACATCTATGGCCACTTCGCGGAGCATTTGGGCGGTGTGATTTATGACGGTTTGTGGGTCGGGCCAAAGTCAAACGTGCCGAATGTGGATGGGCTGCGCCACGACGTTATCGAGCATATGAAAAAGATCAAAGCTCCGGTGGTGCGCTATCCGGGTGGATGCTTTGCCGACAGCTACGATTGGCGCGACGGAATTGGTCCGCGCGAGAAGCGGCCGCGGCGTACGAATTTCTGGAACGGCGCGGACACGGAGAAATCATCAGCGAACCACCGGTATGAGCCGAATGAATTCGGCACCAACGAGTTCGTACATTTCTGCAAGCTGATTGGCGCCGAGCCGTATCTGGCTGCAAACGTGCGCAGCTTGCCGGCCATAGAGTTTCAGCATTGGGTGGAATACTGCAATTCTCCGGCCGGTAGCACGACGTATGCGGACACCCGGGCGGTTGCCGGTTATGCGGGACCATTCGATGTGCACTATTGGGGCGTTGGCAACGAATCGTGGGGCTGCGGCGGAAATTTTACGCCGCAGGAGTATGCAGTGGAGTTTCGGCGATATACCGCCTGGCTCCCACAATATGGCAAACCTCTTTCGCTCATTGCGTCAGGACCGAACACCGATGAGTGGTTCTGGACGCGCGAATTTTTGCAGGAAATTGTGCGCAAGGGGCCGGGGCAGTTGCGCGAGATTTACGGCCTGGCGCTGCACCACTACGCGTGGAATCTAAGCCGGGGCAAAACGAACGATTGGGACAAAGGTAAAGGGGACGCGGAGCAGTTCGAACCGGTGGACTGGTACGAACTGCTCCGCCAAGGCCAGCGCATGGAAGGGCTGATCGAAGGCCACTGGCAAGTGATGGGAGAGTTCGATCGCGAAGGTCGCATCAAGTTGATAGTGGATGAATGGGGCCCATGGTACCAGTCGGGGAGCGAGGCGACGCCTGGCGATATCCTGGAACAAACTCCCACGCTGCGTGACGCGGTGTTCAGCGGAATGACGCTGGATATTTTTAACCGGCACGCGGGCAAGGTGGCCATGGCCAATTGCGCGCAGCTTATCAATTGCCTGAACAGCCTGTATCTGGCGCACGAGGATCGTTTTGTGGTGACCCCCGTCGGCCGTGTCTTTGAGCTATACGCAGGGCACCAAGGCGGGGAATCGCTCCGAACGGAGTTTTCCGCGCCGCAGGTAAGTTACGAGCGCGACGGGCAAACGGCGCGATTCTGGGGGCTGAACGGCTCGGCCTCGATGCGGGGCCAAACTCTGTTGCTCACGGTGGTAAACCCGCATGTAAGCGAACCGCGGGAAGCGGAAATCACCCTACGCGGTGGTGCATATTCTTCTGGCACCGTCACAACGCTTACCCACCACGACCTTCATGCGTGCAATACGTTCGATCATCGCGACGCCGTTGCGCCAGCTTCTGCTTCCTTGCCGTCCGCAAACCGAATCGTGCACACCTTTCCGGCGGCATCGGTTTCCGCGCTTTCAATTCAGCTACGATGATGCGGCTAAGTCTTCGATCTGGATCCGGACCAAGGACCATAAGTAGCGACGAAACTAATCTGTCTTTGCTAAAAGACGAAAACCGAGGTGTGCAGACAAGAAGACGGGCGGCGGAAGTCTTCTCAATTTGTTTGTAAATTGAGCGCCGCGCCGCAACTTCCGCCGCCCGACGCACAGTGTTATCTCAAAGCCAACACGGTTATGTAACTGTCAAAAATACCAGTCGTGAGAAACATTTGCTCGAAAGCAACGTAGCCGTCGCATAAGTGTAAGAATTCGCGGGCGTTCCTAGTAGAAAACTGCTATTGCACCGATCCCGCGCGCAGTTGCCCTATGGGCAGGCACGCCTGCTCCGGGACCGGCAGGGCTACGGTAGCGTGGATCTCCGTACCGGCGCCGGCCGCGCTGATGATCTGAAAGTCCCCTTGAATGGCGCGCAGTCGTTCGCGCATTCCGATCAAACCGATTCCGCTGGTTTTGCCCGCGGGGTTGAAGCCGCCACCGTCGTCGCAAACCAGCAATCGCACTTCGGTGGCGGTAGGGCTCAAAGCGACGCGGACGCTGGTAGCGCGGCTGTGCCGCACTACATTGTTCAGAGCCTCCTGCGCCACCCGGAACAGCGCTAGCGCTTCCTCTTCCGGTAATGACAACTTTTGTTCGTCGCATTCCAATTGGATGGCCAGCGAGTGCTTCTCTGCCATACGCGTGCAGAGCTCCCGCAAAGCTGCCGGTAGTCCCAAATATTTCAGTTTGGACGAATGCAGTGCGTGCGAAAGCTGGTGCAGATCAGTCCCCAACTCTCCAGTCGCGAGTTGAGCCCGCTCGACGCGTTCGCGCAGGGAATCAGGCTCGTGCAACATCTGTCGCACCAGGTCCAACTCAATGCCCAGCAGTGCCACACGCTGGCCGATATCATCGTGAAGTTCACGGCTGATGCGCCGGCGTTCTTCTTCTTGCGCTTCCATCAGCCGCTCCGCCAGCTGCTGCAGGTCCAGTTGCGCTCGCTTCAATTCGGAAACGTCCAGCGTCACTCCGGCAATTTTCCCGGGTCCGCTTTCGCCCGGATTGCGTAACATCTCGCCCTTGCCTAACATCCAGCGGATGGCACCGTTCCGCGCAAACATCCGGAACTCCGCGCTAAAGGCGCCGCCTTCGTTAATAATACGGTTGGCCAATTCCAGCAGCATGGTGCGCTCGTCCGGATGCACATGCTGTAGCACGTCTGCAAAAGGCACCGGGGGGGAAGGCTGACCGCCGTTTTCACGCAGAGTATTGCGGTCTACCCACACAATCGTCTCCCTTGCGGGGTCATATTCCCATGCCGTCATCCGCGATGCTTCGAGGGCCATGGTCAGTCCGCGCCTACTTTGTTCCAACTGTTCGCGAGACCGGATGGCCTCCGTCACGTCCTCGATCATGGCCAAAACAAACTGTCCGTCGACGGAGCGCGCTCCCAGCAGCGATACGGTGAGCTTTCCCCAAATAACCGCTCCGTCTTTCCTCAGGTAGCGCTTCTCCATCTGGTAAAAGTCGCGGACACCGGAAATTAGTTCCTGGAAGTTGACCAGCGACCGATCCATATCTTCGGGCGCCGTAATTTCCCAAAACCCCTTAAGAGCCAGCTCTTCGTGACTGTATCCGAGCATTCGCGCGAATGCCGTGTTCGCCGTACAGATGCGGCCTTCGCGGTCCACCAGGCAGCAGCCGATGGGCGCTTCTTCGAATAAGTGTTGAAACCGAAGCTCGCTTTCGTTGCCCGCTTCTTGCGCCAGTTTCCGGGCGTGCGCGTTCGCGAAAACCGAGACCAGCACCGACAATTGCGCCACTACTTCGGCGTCCCAGTCGATTTCCTTGCTGAACGAGGTCAGCATCATCGCGTTGGCCGTACCCGTTCCGCCGATAGAAGGTACCAGCGCAAACGACTTCATGCCCGAGCGTTCCAGGTTTTGGCGGTCCCGTTCGGAGCCAGCCGGCATTTCGCCCAGACTCTTTATAACCAGCGGCAAGCCCTGCAATATCGAATTTGCCAACCAGGGGTGTTCAACGGCAGTGAAAGACTCGCGGCCTGGGACCTCAGGCGACGAACTGGCAGTTTGGAGACGCGTAAAACGCGCTGCCTCCGGGCCCTGCTGATACCAGCAGATGCGGTCCACGCCCAGCATTTCCCGGATGCCGCGCAATTCGGCTTGTAGTCCGTCCACAATCTCTGTGGATGTCATGCTTACGATGCGTGCTGAGGATCGCGCAATGGTCCGCTGCAGAGAATTAATTTTTCGCAAGGCATTTTCCGCGCGTCTGCGTCGCGGGAACTCCATCCAGAGCCAGAGGAGCAGCAGAACCTCCAGTACCAGGAAAAACAAAAGCACCGTGTCTACCGTCATTCCCCGGATGCTGGTATGCAGCCACGACGCATTCTTCAGGGCCTTGATAACGGACGCGCTTCGCGGACCGGAAATCAGCATCGAAGCCGCGAACAACAGGACGCTCGCCGTGGACAAAAAGAGCGCGAACCAGTCGAGGCCCGTGAGGGAAAGAAAAGCTCCCGGCCGGGAAACGAATCGCAGTGGGTTTAGACGAGACATCGTTCACTCCCGCCCGAGGGCGATGCTTTTTCGATTCAGACCCGAACAAAAACTGTCGCGGCCCTAGTTCAGACCCGGGTGACCAGCCGCTCCTTCATGGCAAATCGCAGCAGATCCGAGTTCGTCTTCAACTCAAATTCTTCCATGATCTTGTATTTATGAAATGCCACCGTCCGCGCGCTCACATTCAGCAGGTCGGCCGCTTCCTTCATGGTGCGCCCTTCTGCGAGCAGTTGCAGCACTTCCCGCTGCCTCGCCGTCAGGGATTTCGCGCGTTGCTGCGGATCGCGGACGAATTGATCGAGAAGATTCTGCGCCAAGTATGAGGTGACAAACGTCTTGCCGCGCAAGACTTCCTGTATGGATTTCACCAGTTCCGCGCTGGCCGATTTCTTCAGCAGAAACCCGGAAGCCCAACTGTGCAGCACATCGGCTGCGACTTCGGCGTCTTCTGTCATAGTCAGCACGATCAGCTTTGCTCGCGGCACCAGCTTCTTCAGTCTTTCGCCTGCCTCAAACCCGTTCAAGATGGGCATGCTCAGGTCCAGCAGCACCACATCTGGCTGTAGCTGAACGGCCTTCTCCAATAGCGCTCTCCCGTCCGCGGCGGTACCCACAATTTCGAACTGCGGCTCAAGCAGCTTGGTAAGAGCTTCCACCACCAACGTATGGTCGTCGGCCAAGAGTATCCGAGGCTTTCCCATGTTCGTTCCCGCCCGCATGCGAAAGCGAGACGCCGCCCGCATCCGGGGCGGCAGACCCGTCACGCAACTCCGCCTAAGTGTAGCAAAGGCAGCAGGATGCGCGGAACAGGAATCGGCTGAGCCGGTTGGGCACTTGGAGCGTTCCGGGAGGTCCGTTCTGTACCGAAATTCGCCGCCGACACGTCCTACATTGAGCGCCGCCGCGTGTGTGCGGCCAGCCCGCTGGCCTCTGCTGTCCACAAACTGGGCGGCGAAAAAAACGATGGACCGCACCAGCTTTCAAGCAAGAGGCATCCGAGCAGGCACCGTTGCGCTTTCATTTTTTCTCCTCTACCTGTACGCGGCAACGCTTCTAACCGCCCAGCAGCCAGCCGCCTCGTCTCCCCGCGTCCTTGGAACCGTCCAGTCCATTAGCGGGAAATCGCTGACCGTGCTTTCCGACTCGGGCTCTGCCTCCACCATATCCATCGACGAAGCGACCAAACTTTTGCAGATCGAGCCGGGTAAGACCGACTTGAAAGAAGCCACGCCGCTCGCTTTTGGCGATCTGCAGCCGGGCGATCGTGTTCTGGTTCGCGGCGTGATAGCGGATGACGGAAAAACGCTACGCGCTGCTTTGCTGATTGCCATGAAGAAGGCCGCCATCTCCGAGAAACAAAACAAAGAACGCGCGGAATGGCAGCATGGCGTCGGCGGTTTGGTAAAGTCCATCGACCCCGCTGCGCAGACGGTCGTGCTCACGACCAACGGATTTTCCAGCAACCGGGAAATCACTCTGCATTTCAGCAAAGACACTGTGTTGCGGCGCTATGCGCCGGACTCCACGCGATATGATGCCGCAAAGGCGGCCCCGCTTTCGGCGGTACAAGCCGGCGATCAACTGCGCGCGCGCGGAGCACGCAGCGCCGATGGGGCAAGTTTTGACGCGGCAGAAATTGTTTCCGGCTCGTTTCGCAATATTGCGGGTACGGTGACCAGCATCGACGCGACCGGAACTACTGTCGTCGTTCAGGATTTCGCCACAACGTCGTCCGTGACGCTGAAAGTCACCCCCGAATCCCAGATGCGCAAACTTCCAGCACCGTTTGCAGAGCGCCTGGCCGCTCGGTTGAAAGGGCAGTCGCTGGAGGCGCCCGCTTCACAGAGTGCATCTGGGGGGGCTCCGACACGGCACCAACAACAGTCGCAGCCGTCGGACCAGGCCAATGGTTCCAGCCCCGCGGGCGGCCGCGGTGGCGGCGCTGACTTCCAACAAATGCTGGCGCACATGCCAGCTGCGACGCTCGCGGATTTGCAAAAAGGCGATGCCGTAATGGTGGTGGCTACTCGGGGAAGCGAAAAAGACTCGCCTGCGGTGGTGACGCTGCTGGCGGGAGTCGAACCCATCTTGCGCGCTTCGCCAAAAGGCGGTCAGGACATGATTCTCTCTCCCTGGAGCCTCGGGGGTGGGGAACCTTCCGCTAATTGAACGTCAAACTCACAGAACGCAACATCTCACAGGAGTAGGAATGAATTTGTTCCGTAGGGACGCTGCAAAGACTTTCGTATTGATCATCGCGTCCGTTTTTTGGTTTCTGATCTGTGCGGTGGCGCAAACCACCACGGGATCTTTACGAGGACAGGTGGTTGATCCTTCCGGAGCCGCGGTTGCCGGCGCGACCGTGATGGTGCTTCCGGCGCAGGGTACTGCGATCACTACGACGACCAATCGCGATGGTTCCTACGAGGCAAAAAGTCTCCTCCCCGGGAAATACACCGTGCAGGTTTTTGCCCCCGGTTTCGCTCAGTTTGAGGTGCAAGACGTTGCGGTCAGCACAGGTTCCGTGGCTATCCTGAATGTCCACCTCAGCATTGAAGTGCAAAAAGAAAAGATCGAGGTGTCCGAAAACGCCGCAACCTTGGACACCAGCGGCGCAAACAACGCCAATTCCATTACGCTGTCCGGCAAAGACCTCGAAGCTCTGTCCGACGATCCCGATGAAATGCAGGATGAACTGACGGCTCTCGCAGGTCCATCGGCTGGACCCAACGGCGGACAAATTTACATTGATGGCTTCACCGCTGGGCAACTTCCGCCGAAATCTTCCATTCGCGAAATCCGCCTCAATCAAAATCCATTTTCCGCCGAATACGATCAGCTGGGCTACGGGCGCATTGAAATCCTCACCAAGCCCGGCACCGACAAATTCCACGGCCAGTTCATGGTCCATGGTACCAGTGACTCCTTCAACGCGAAGGATCCCTTCATCGGAGCGGCGGAGCAGCCCAGCTACCACTCACTTCTCTACAACGGAAACCTCGGTGGCCCGCTCAGCAAGAAAGCTTCGTTCTTTTTCAATATCGATCGCCGCGATAACCAAGACATTTCCGTCGTCAACACACCGGCACTCGATGCCAATTTCAATCCCATTCAGTTCACGCTGGGAGTGGAGAATCCTCGTACCCGCACCAATCTGACGCCGCGCCTCGATTACCAATTGTCGCCGACCAACACGTTGACCGTTCGCTACCAGTATTACCGCGAGGAAGAACTCAATGACGGCGTCGGGCAATCCAGTCTGCCCACGCAAGGGTACAATTCGCTGGACACCGAGCACATCGTTCAGATCAGCGACACGCAAACTCTGGGCGAGCACGTCATCAACGAGACCCGCTTTCAATACGTCCGCTCCAACTCCACGCAAACAGCCTTGGACGCCACTCCCTCCATCAACGTGAGCGGCGCGTTCACTGGCGGCGGCAACACTCTCGGTAACCTCCTTGAGACTACGGGCGGATACGAAACCCAGAACTACACTTCAATCGCGAAGGGGAAACATTTCATCAAATTTGGCGTGCGTGCCCGCATTGACCGCGACTCGACGGACAAAACGCTCGGCTTCAACGGCGCCTTCACCTTCCATTCGCTTACCGCGTACCAGCTCACCGAGCAAGGCCTTGCTGCCGGTGAGACGCCCGACCAGATCCGCGCCAACGGTGGAGGCGCCATTCAATTCACCCAAACCGCCGGCAACTCGTTCGTGCAGGACAACTACGCCGACCTCGGCTTCTACGTTCAGGATGAGTGGCGCATTCGCCCTAACATCACCGCAAGCTACGGCCTTCGCTACGAATGGCAGAATCAACTCAGCAACGATGGCGGACTCGCTCCGCGTTTCGGCCTTGCCTGGGGTCTCGGTAAAAATAAGCAGGGCACTCCGAAGGCGGTGCTGCGTGCGGGTTTCGGCGTCTTCTATAACCGGCTGAAGCAGCAGTACATCGAACAAGCTCTTTTGCTCAACGGCGTCACGCAGCAAAGCTTTGTCGTGATCAATCCCGATTTCTTCCCGAACCTGCCGACACCGGCCGAACTTGCCGCAGCGCAAACTTCACCCACGATTTACCAGATCGCTCCCGATTGGAAAACCCCGTACATCATTCAGTCCGGCATCACTTTGGAAAAGCAAATGACGCGCAACGCGAACCTGGCCTTGACCTATTTGAACTCGCGCGGCGTACACGCACTCATGACGCGAAATATCAATGCGCCCCTACCACCGGCATTCGATCCCTCCGAGCGCCCGCTCGGCGGGAACGACAACATCTATCAGTACGATACTTCCGGCGACTTCAAGCAGAACCAGTTCATC
>AR_comb_assmDRAFT_10194703_pt1 | contig 22383 bp, 19 predicted proteins | sample ArasoioldDNA_FD_10543 | JGI IMG/M metagenome (IMG submission 10543) | reverse complement strand
TTTGTTGATCATGGAATTTTTATGGAGTTTATGCCGGTGAGTGAATATGAAAAACCAGAACCACGTACACTCGGTTTGCAGGACGTGGAAATAGGAAAAAATTATGCTCCGGTTATTAGTACCAACGGTGGACTATGGCGGTATTTATTGGGCGATACCATTCAATTCACCTCGCTAAAGCCATTTCGCATAAAGGTGAGCGGCCGGTTGAAACATTTCATCAATGCCTTTGGAGAGGAGGTAATTGTCGATAACGCTGACAAGGCGCTCGCGATCGCCAGCGAAAGATCAGGAGCTGTGGTGAATGATTACACGGCTGCCCCGGTATATTTTTCGGACACAGCCAATGGTGCGCATGAATGGTTGGTTGAGTTTGAAAAGGAGCCGGCTGATCTTAACCAATTTACCACGGAACTGGATACAGCACTTCAACAAATAAACAGCGACTACGAAGCCAAGCGACATAAAAATATTGCTCTAAGAAAGCCCGTGCTTCACATTTTGAAAAAGGGTGTCTTTAGTCAATGGCTGAAAGAAAAGGGAAAATTGGGAGGACAACACAAAGTTCCCAGGCTAAGTAATGACAGGAAATTTATTGAGGAGATAAAATTGCTGATGTAAACTATGATCCGGAATTTAGTTATCGCTGTTTTGCTCATCTTTTACTATCGTTCAGACGCACAGAAGTTAAAACTCGTTGAACACACGATCCAGCTAAAAAAGAATCTTTCATTTAAAATCAAAATCCCCGAAGGCTACAATATTAGCATTGCAGCGGAAGGTCTGGCCAGGCCACGTTTTTTTGCCTTAAGCCCTGATGGGAGATTGTTTGTTACTGACATGTATAATAGAACCGACAATAAGAAGGGCCGGGTGCTGATCCTCGATAAATGGAGTGAAAAAGAAAAACATTTTGAAAAGGTCACCACCTATCTTGACAATCTTCATAACCCAAACCAGGTTGCATTCTATCAAGATAACAATGAACAATACATTTACGTAGCAGAAACAGGAAAACTTTCTTATTACAAATACAACTCAGGCGATAAAAAGCCGTCTTCACCGGGAAAGACCATTGCAACCTTTCCGGATTATGGTCTTGATTACAAGTACGGAGGGTGGCACTTAACAAGAAGTATCTCATTCCACAATCAAAAATTGTATGTAAGTGTGGGCAGTAGTTGCAATGCTTGTATTGAAAAAGAAGATGTAAGGGCGACAATTATCGAAATGAACAGTAATGGCACTGATCCAAAATTGTATGCAAGAGGCCTAAGAAATGCAGTTGGAATGAAGTGGGTCGGCAATGAATTATGGGTCACTAACATGGGTCGTGATCTGATCGGTCCTGACAAACCTGAAGATCTTTTTCTGACGATAACAGAGAATGGCTATTACGGATGGCCGTTTTATTTTCAATTCAAAAAGCAGGTCTATCCCGATCTGCAGTTTAAAGATTCTGTACGGGCTCCATATATTCAGAAGCCGCCAACAGCTCCCTGGGGTTTTAAGGCGCATTCGGCTCCGCTGGGTTTTGACTATTTTTCAAATTTCAATGACTCCCTTTTAAATAATTCTTTCCTGGTCGCCTTACATGGAAGTACAAGTGTGTGGAGGCAGCGCGGCAATGCTATTGTACAAATGATGCCCGATGGAACTTATCGTGAAATAATTACCGGGTTTTTGCAAGGCAAAACTGAGGACAAACGTTTCGGTCGACCCTGTGATGTATTTAAATGGGATAATTCTTCCTTTTTTATAAGTGATGATAAAAATGGAGTAATTTATTATGTTTGGAAAGGTTAGCCGCATCTGCATTAATTTCCTTTCTTTTGCAACAAAAAAGTTTGAAGGATGAAACTACTTGAAGGAAAAGTTGCTATTGTTACCGGGGCTGCCCGTGGAATTGGTGAAGGCATTGTACTAAAGTTCGCTGAACATGGAGCTCATGTTGCATTTACATATGTAAGCGAAAGCAGCACTGACAAGGCAAAAGCACTGGAAGAAAAGGTCAAGGTGCAAGGCACAAGGTGCAGGGCGTACAAGGCCAACGCAGGGGATTATGCCCAGTGTGAAGTGTTGGTAAATGATGTGGTGAAAGAATTTGGAACTGTAGATATCTGCGTGAACAATGCCGGCATTTCAAAAGATAATTTATTGCTGCGAATGACACCTGAGCAGTGGGACGAAGTGATGCAGGTGAATCTGAAAAGTGTTTTCAACATGACGAAGCAGGTGATACGGCCGATGATGAAAGCCAAGAAAGGTAGCATCATTAATATGAGTTCAATCATCGGGTTGATGGGAAACGCCGGGCAGGGAAGCTATGCAGCTTCGAAAGCAGGTATCATTGGTTTCACTAAATCAGTGGCAAAAGAATTAGGCAGCAGGAATATCCGTTGCAATGCCATTGCTCCAGGTTTCATTGAAACGGATATGACGGGATACTTAAAGGATGGGGAACAAGCAGATAAATATAAAGCCGGAATTCCTTTGGGTAAGTTCGGTAGTTCGGAGGATGTTGCGAACGTCACGCTGTTCCTTGCGTCGGACCTAAGCTCCTATGTCACAGGCCAGGTGATCAATGCCGATGGTGGAATATACATGTAAGATCAATTTCTTACCGTAATCAAATGACCAAGAAAGAAAAAATTCTTTTTGCTTTAATCCTGTTTTTTTTTACCACCCTGTTCCTTCCCTGGCTAAAACTGGCAAATATATTTGCGGCTATATTTCTCGGGGTCTTTTCATTCTTTTTTGCCTCATTCGATGATTCACTCGTCATTCGAAAAGAAAATTTATCAAAGTCTTTTATAAAAAAATGGCACTTATGGAAGGAAAGGAAATACCTGTGGTGGATGTTTCTTTTTTTTATCGTAGTGCTGATCAGTGTATTCCTGTCTTCCAATTTTCATAAAGGGCTTCGGTACCTGGACCCGAGATTACCGCTCGCTTATTTTCCCGCTAGCGTCGGCCTTTTGCAATTGAAAAAAGAGTTCAAAGACAAAATACTGTTGGGGCTTGCGTGGCTCACCACTTTTATCATGTTGCTTTGCCTCGGCTGGTCATTGCAACGATCGGAGTTTTTTAAAAAACCCGAGTTTTTATACAATGATTCGTTTACCGAAATTCTCAAACAACAATCGATCTATATCTCCTTATTGGTAAATATCTCGATCTATATTTTTACTTATCATATTCTTTACAAAAAGAGTCGCTATAAAGGATGGATGATCCTCACGGTAATTTTTCTTTTTGGAACGAGTTACCTGTTGGCCAGCCGCAATCTTATGCTGGTGCTGTATCTATTTACAGTCGGCTTTGCTTTCTATTATATTTTTAAGAAGAAAAAATACCTTGAAGGAGCTGCCCTTCTGCTTGGCTTACTGCTTGGCATATTCATGATCTTTAAATTTTTTCCAAAAACATTCAACCGCTATAAAGAGCTTGCCTATACCCAATTTAATTATAAAAGCATGGGGAAGGAAAGCCATTACAATATGGAAGTAACAAAAGACCAATGGAACGGTGCAAACTTCAGGATGGCCGCCTGGAGATGCGGTTGGGAATTATTCTTAACCAGTCCTATCAAAGGGGTGGATATTGGTGATAAGAGAGACGTATTGATGGATAAATACCGGGAAAAAGATTTTCAGTTTGCATTGAAGACGCAAAAGAATGTACACAACAACTACCTTGATATTTTGTATAGTATGGGATTGATAGGTTTGAGCTGCTTTCTTATTGGTTGGGTCATGCTTCCTTTGATCTATACAAAACGTAACAGGGACTGGTTAAGTACATTGATCATCCTCACGTTCGCAATAGCATGGATCACCGAAATTTATTTTGACCGTAGCCTGGGGGGAATGCTGAGCGGATTTTTTATACCGTTTTTGCTCACTGATACATAGCTGTATCGATGAGTAGTTGTGCCACGGTTTGTATGGACTGGTTCCATGAAATCGAGATGTGTGAACCGTGGCACAATTTATTAAATACCTGGCCACCTCTTATTGATTATCCGCAGTATACAGTTCGATCGCCCTGTCCGTTTCGCCAAAAAATTCTATTTGTCCATCTTTCATAAAAGCAGTCCGGCTACAATAGGTCTTTATCACCGGCATACCGTGACTTACCAGGACAACTGTTTTTCCCTCTATCCAGGAACTGGCAAAAACTTTGATCGCCTTCTCCTGGAATTTCATATCACCTACAGAAAAAATCTCATCAAGGAACATGATATCGGCACCTGCATTAACAGCAATAGAAAAAGCAAGTCTCGCCATCATCCCTGAAGAAAAGAACTTGACCTTTGTGTCAATAAAATTTCTTATCTCGGCAAAATCGACTATTTCGTCAAACAGTTTGTCCATTTCCTTGATCTTTAAACCGAGCACCGATCCCGATACATAGATATTCTCCCTTGCCGTAAGTTCCTGGCTCATTCCCACCCCGAGATTCATAAGCATTGTAGAACCATTGATCTTTATGTACCCGGTATCCGTTGGATAAACACCTGCCAGCACCTTTGTCAATGTGGTTTTGCCACAACCATTCCTTCCGATCAACCCTATGCACTCTCCTTTCTTTATTTCAAGTGATGTGATCTTTAAAGCGGGTATATCTTTTCTTTTGGGTGGATTAAATAAATTGAACAGCCGGTGCTTTACCGTGTTATGGCTGTCTTCCGAAATGTGAAATGTTTTACTGATATTTTTTGCTGTAATTGCAATTCCGTTGTCCATGTTATAATTTTTCAGCTGCCTTCGAACCAAGCCTGTTTAAAAAAATAAGACCAACTAATAATAAGAAGATCGCGTAAGCATAATTGAATCCCATAAGTTGGAAATCAGGATCCTGGTGCTCCATCATTACACGACGGGCATTAATAATAATTCCGGCAATCGGGTTACCGTAATCGAACGAAGGAAGCGCCTCTTTGAAAGTAGATAACTTAAAAAAAATGGGTGATAAGAAAAATAAAAAAGACGTTATCACGATCCATATTTGGGAAATGTCCTTTGCTACGATGTAAAGCGTGGAAAGAATGAGAGACGTTCCCAGCGATAAAATAAAAAGGTTCAAAAAAACTGCCAGGATCCAAAAGTTATACAAGGAAAGCCCCGTAGACTCTTTTTCTAAAAAAGTATAGAAAATAAGGAACATGATAAAATTGAAAAAAAAGCCGATCGCGTTGCTTAAAAGAGTGGAAACATAAATTTCAATTTTATTCATATTGCTGTACTCGTACAAATACTTTTTTGTGTTCAGTATCTGTATCGTGCCAGTTGTTGATTCCACGAAAAAGTTCCAGAGAATTAAACCTATAAAAAGATAAGAGGCAAAGGCAGGAATATTTTGCTTGATCACGATCTGGAAAACGACATAATAAATGAAAATATCCAGCAGTGGTTTTAACAATGCCCAGAAAAGTCCCAGCTTGTTTTCATAGTATCGAAGTTTGAATTCAATTTTAGCCAAAAGCCATAACCGTTCAACTTTATTGGATCTACCAAGCCAGTCATTCAGAATTTTCAGGATCATGTTCTATTTATTGATTAATCGGTAAAGCTTATATGCAATTGTTTTTGCGACTCGATTTCTTTTGACCAGGGAAATGATCCTCCCTGTTAGTTTTCCTCCAAAACGGATCTTATCAGATAAATCATAGTCGAGGGTGGGATTATCAAGGAATATCCCCGGCCCGTTTGCATTTGATAAGTTAAAAATTTCGGTTGCAAATGTACCGTAAAACTCTTTATGCTTCTCACTTATATACCTTGCAATGGACAGTTTTTTTATTGTTGAAATGCCCCTTATCATGGAATCTGGTCTTACCCTGTAATAGAATAGAATTTCCGGGATCACGACCCCGTTATACCCGTTCTCGAGGACAGAAATAACGGTATCATAGTCTTCAAGCCCCTTGAAAGTAAAGCCCAGGTCATTTTTCCCTGCAAACAGGAAAGAATTCCTTTTAAATACCAACGCCGCGGAATTCACCAGGTTGTGGTATAAGATGAGTGGAGGCTCAGGATTGAATGTTGGCCATACACTTTTTGAACCTTCAAAATATTTTGTCCAGCAACCCACAAAATGCAAATTCTCGTAGTTTTTGAGAACCCGGATCGACTTTGAATAATAGCCCGGATCAATCTTATCGTCTGCATCCAGAAACGTCAGGAACTCACCTTCGGCTATCTCGGCGCCCACATTTCTTGTATCAGGCAGGCCCTTATTTTGCTTGTCAATGACCTTAATTCCTTTCTTTGGTCTGTATTCATCCAATTTCGTAAGGCTTAACGGATCATCACTACCATCGTTGACAATGATGATCTCTTTCTCTTTATAATCCGTATTTTCCAAACAACGCATCGCATCATCGATGTAGATACCGGAATTATAAAATGTGACGACGATGGAAAGAAGACCCTTCGTAAAGGGACGTTCATGGGTTTGAATTTTATCAGCCCGGCGGCGAATCATCGGGAACTCATTTTTAGAACTTCCCTTCTCAAGCAGCTTATTTATTTTTTCAATTTTCTGCGCATAAATTTTTCGAGGATTGTATAATGAGACTACCTTCTGCAGGGCGTTGCCGGAAATGATCTCCCTTTCTTTTTTATCGAGCGCAAGGATCCTTTTTAGTTGCTTTGAAAATGTTTCAGGCCGGTCATGATCAAAGATGAATCCGTTGATACCATCGTCCACAATTTCCCTCTGGCCGCCCTGTCTTGAAGCGAGGACTATCTTACCGAGTGCCATCATCTCAAAGGCAACATAAGGCAGGTTATCATTTGCGCTTGGGATAATTACCACTTCTGCTTTTGCGAGGCGGTGTCCAATATCAGCCGGGTTAACTTTCTTTTCCAATTTCAACAATCCGTTCTCAATGTATTTCTTGTATCCTTTCCGAATGAAGTCGCCCATTGTCATTTTCTCGGCGTGGTAAACTATATCTTGCCCACCGATCAAATAAAGAGGACGTGAAAAACCACCATCCCATAATTCCTTAAAATATTTCATCAAATACAAAGCGCCCTTTTGAACAGTGAGTTTGCCGTAAAATACAATTTGTCCATCATGGGATCCCAGGCCTGAATCCTCATCGCCAGTCTTTTTTCTTGCAAATGGATTCGGGATCACCGCGACGTTTGAATTATTTAGCTGAAACCTTTTATTCAGTTCTTCGAGCATGAATTGGCTGGGGGAAATTAAAAGATCCGCTGCCTGGAGGCAAAAACGTTCCATTTCGCAGATCCAATAGTTGGGGTATTTGTATTCCGGCACATGATTGTATTCCATGTAAAGAAAAGAAGGAGAGTGCATAGTTATGATCACCGGTATATCTTTACACCAATCATATAACAAGTATTTGAATTGAAGAAGATAATATGCGATCCCGAGATACTCCTGGGATTCGATGACATCCGGTTTCCCCTCCCTTTCTATAAAATGTTTTATAATGAAAGCAAATTCATACCCAATGTTGGTAACATGCCCGAGAAAACGTGAGGATGCCGTGCGTGATGGGTTAAACCGGATGATTCTTAAATAATCTGATCTCCTTTCTATCTTAAAATTATTCACTGAGGCATCGTTCACAAATACAGAAACCTCGTGTCCTTCATCAGCCATCATAGCAGATGTAATTGCACTGTAAGTGCCAATGCCACCGCCAAAAAAAGGAGGGTATTCTGTCGTTAAAAGCCAATACTTCAATCCTTGTATTTTTTTACTTTGTCGTCAAATAGAGACCGGAACGATCGTTTACCCATGAATACTTTTATCAAGTGCCCGAAACGTTTGTACCACAGCGGCAAGATCTCATACTCATGATAATAAAAGTCAGATACTCTTTTTAACGTAGTTTCCGGAATATTTAAGTTGGCAATATATTCATCCCTTGACTCTAAGTCCTTTCGCAATCCCTGTATATTTATCTCGCATTGCTCAAAACGCTTCGCAAAATTTGTTTGCTCTTGCAGTAAAGCAAAAACCCGTGGGTTTCTTTCCCTGAATTCCTTTTCCACATTGTTAAGTTCGGAATGCACATCTGTTGAAGCATTCGAATGAGGTGGAAAAAAGAAAATTAATTTTTGTGAAACTTTACTTTCTTCAAGAAAGCTGAGATACCAATTCCCGGTACTATGGTCAGCTCCTTCTTCACCATCAAACACGTGTAAGTCGAGGTCAATGTTAGTACTGTCAATCTCCTGGTCAAACCTGTTGATAAAACAGTAATAAAAGTTATCATACCCCAAATACTTAAAGATGTCTCTCAAAAGATCGAGAGTATTGGTTTCCTTTTTCCGCGCATTTAATACAATGATCACCGGATGACCATTCAGGGTGAAATAGGAAGAATTAAAAAAAATAGAACCAAGGGATTCGGAAAAAAAATTCACCTTGTCATCAAAGTCTGATTCTAAAAGCTGCCCGTCCAAGGCGAGGCAAAATCGTTTACCATTTCCAAAAACCAAAGGATCATAAAAAAACCTGGAAAAGGAACCGTCGATTTTTTCAACTATATGCCCGGAAATAAGACCTGTCTCGCTTTCTGAATTATAAGAAGACGCCGAAGAGAGCTTAGACAAAAAAATAAAATCAAAAATCATTCAACATCTGATTTATATTCCCGCAATTTCAAATCCCTGGCCGTTTGCCAGCCAGGAAAAGATCCGTTCCCAGGAATGAATGTAAGTTCCTTTATGAAAATCCAACACATTTCCATGCTCCAACCTGCTCCTGATCTTCAAAGGAGCGTGTCGCGAAAAAAAACGCGTGATAAGCTCCGATCGTATCCAAAAAATATTCCCGGCAATAAAGTTATAGTCAGTTAAATTTAAATTCATTTCACTGATCAACTCCTTCAGTATCTCGTTAGAAAATGAGTTAAACTCCCCGATAGAAAAATCGTACTCGTTCATCAAAAATTTCTGAGAACCAACAATACCAACTTTTTCAGAGCTGTCGAACTTTGAAAAAATTTTCGGCAGCTCTGTCTTTTCTATTACCCTGAAGAGTTCGTTTCGCCAGGCCAATCCTGTAGGAGTATGGGGACTTTGTTTATCATGAATGATCAGCGTAAAGTCAGAAGCGATCTTAAGTTTTAAAGCCACATCAATGCCCGCAAGCTTTCCGCCAATATCGCGGCCATGATTTGGAGAATAAATAAGTATCCCAGCGGGAAAATTATTCCTGATGTATTGAATCACTTTCTCCTTATCGTACTTAGGGTTTACGATATTAAAAATAAATGTGCAGGAATATTCTTTGAGATTTAGCAGTCTCTCAAAGAGGTATTCCCAGTCATTGGGATAGTAAATATGGGCGACAACTAATAAAGACATTCAGACAGGTGTAATTGGATTTTTTACCAATGAAGATATTTCACTTTCTATGTTCCTGGCAATAGATTCGATATCATATTCTTCACCAAATAATTGTTTTCTTTCTTCATTAAGGAATTCAGTTAAGGGATCGTGGAAGATCTTTTTAATGATCGAAGTTAGTCGTTCAACAGTTATCTCCCCCTGCAAAAGAACACCAAATCGATTCAACAAATTTTTACTGCCACCCGTATTTGAAAATCCCATGCACAGTTTCGACAGATAGATCGCTTCGAGTACTACCAATGGGTTGGGGTCTTCGCGTGATGTCAGCACAAAGAGATCTGTCAATTTAAAGTAAGGATATGGGTTGTGAGTTGCATTGGTGATATAAAAATTGTCGGCGGGATTCTTTTTATAGTCATTAAGAGCGATGTTCCCGGAAGCTTCGCCACTATTCCATGGACCGATCCATAGAAAATTAAATTGACCCAGTTGCTTAGCCGCCTGGAAAAAAATATCGCTCCCTTTCCGTTTGGATGCAATCCCACACATTGAAATTAAGGGCTTATCATTTTGCAACTTTTGATCAAAAATATTCTTTGGTTGTTCGAAGTCATCAACACCGGAAAGCTCACCGATCTTTTGAAAATTAATGCCAGTCTTTGATGAGAATATCTTTTTAAATGGTAATGAGCACTGTTCGATAATATCGGCCTCAGCTGCATCAGAGACAGTAATGAGCAAATCCACATAGCGAGGCAGGTCTCGCTTGAATATATTTACACTTTCCAATGATAAAAGCTCATTCCTCATTTCATGGCTATGCAATACAACGGGTATATTACACTCTTTGCCGGCAGCACACCAGTCGGAAGATGCAATCGAGTTGACGTACAATAAATCAGGTTTTTCTTCCCGGAGAATATCCTTTGCAATTGCTAGTCTTTGGGGTAATGTGAGAAGAGCTACCTCGTGGCTGGTATTTACATTAAGGACCTTAGAAAATGCAGACTTATATTCCGGGAAACTTAATAACGGGCCGTCTTTTTTTACAATCATGACAACCTCATTATTCCTGGAAAGATAACTGGCTACATCAAATCCAAGCTTAGGTGCACCAGTGAGGTTTGCGTCGTGGCAAATAAATGCAATTTTCATGTGTTTAGTAAGGCTCAGCGAAAGATCATTTTTAAAGATAGTTGCTGACATATATTTCCAAATATCCTTTCAATAGTATGTGCAAACTGCCCGTCCATATGAAACTCCAAAGGTCTGTTGTTCCCTTCTTCAAATTCGATTTTTTTGCATTTCGAATACAAATAATCCAGGATCCTGGAATTCACCCACATCATCGTGCCTGATAAGTAATCACAGTGCGAATTTTCCTCCGATATCTCAAGTATCTTCAGCATATGCCTGTACTTCTCATAGTTCTTGTCAACAGATCTATGTCTCCACAATGTCGTACCGATCAGCCCGGTACCAGGGTCCTCCATTAAATACATGTTTTGCAAAACGATATGCCGTGAACCGATCGTTGATTCCAAAAGATCTTTTCTCCACTTAGTACTGAGTGTTTCGGAAATATGCGGACTTTTTTTGGAATGGATCAACAAAAAAGCAGTGTAAGACTGGATATTCCTGATATAGCTAAGCAGGTTAAAGAATCCGCCTATGTCACGACCAACATTTTTTGAAACAACAATTCTCGCACCTGGGAAATCTGATTGAATTAGTTTATGAAACTCAAGGGTCCAGTTATTTTCTACGAGATTAAAATAGATGTCGTAGCTGAGCCCGGAAAGATTTTCAAGATATCTTTTTATTTCATGATAAAGCTCGGGGTAGAAAATATGTACAAGGACACATGTCTTAATCGTTGGCCTGTGGTGAAGTAAGCCGGATTTATCAATGTCTCTCCATCTTGAATAAAAATTATTTGTATACTCTTCGGCATCAAAATCCCGGTAAACCCTTCCTTCCCTGAACCCATGCACAAGAAAATGCCTGATGGCGCCTAAAGGATCATTTTCAAACACGCTCAAATCTGAATTATACCTCGCATAATTGATAGGCAAAAAACGCAATGGAATATCCTCCGGAAAGCTTGAGCAGGAGGCAAAGAATGACTTGATCTCGCCGCTACTGTTAAAGTAATGGGCCAGTGGTCCATCAATGCGGGGATCGTCCAAATTCACCTGTTGCAGCGAAACGCAAAGTGCATCGAGTTGCTTTCCTTTGGCATCAAAGGGAAGTTTCTTTTCTACCCTGCCGAAGTGAATATAATGAGCCAGTAAACCGTATTTAAAATCCAGAACATCCGGGTAAGACGTCGAATAAAATCCAGGATCGAAGTTTTCAGAGGGGCGCTCATTATTCTTCTCACCTTTGTTATAGTAGTAGTTAACTATTTCGAAAGCCTTCAGATCCGTGCTTAAATAATTTTCTGCGTACCAACCAATATCGAAAAAAGCGTTTGGCTTATTGTAAGATCTTTTTGTGCTACGGATAAAATGAATAAGTGGATTGCTGCTTTTTTTTAGCCCGTAAAAATTCCGATACCATCGGAGATCAAATAGAGGGTGTGGCGATTTGCCTTCAAGAACACCCTTGCGCAAAAAATGTTTTAATGGATTACCGTTAAAATCAAACGAAGCTTGAAATTGAGACATGTACCATTCGGCATTAAAGAGTTCGCATTCTTTAATTAGCTTTTCCTGTCTTGAAAGACTTCGTGATAATATCGCCGTCTGTACAAAATCTGAAAGCTTATCTTTTAAGTATTTGAATGGCACTTTCATAGCAGCTGGGTCTTTGCTCCACTCATCAGAACGAAATTTCTTCCTTGATCGTTTTCAATGCATCCAATCGGTTTTGAGAGAAACCAGCGCCTTTCTTTCCCAACGTGATATAAAATTCAGATCCGGAAGTGGGAAAAAAAGCAATCTCCCTAAATGAAATGAATTTCAAATTGTTTAAGTCCTGTATCAATAACCGAAACGAAGTCGGAGTAAATGACCACGCGTGAGAATCAGAGTACACTCCATAATTTATAACTCTTTGCATTGTGTTATATGCATCCGTGTGATCATGTACCAAAGAAAACTCTTCCTTGCAGCCTTCTTGCCAGGCCACCTGGTTTCCGCGCTTTGACAAATAAAGCAGAAATTCGGCCACCGTTCCCGGCGTCTGTAACGTGTTTTTATTCATATATGCGTCAATTACCTTCGAAATGCCCGTAATGGGCCGAAAGTAATCAAAATGATACCTTATATCCGGTACGACAAGCGAAAGGATTCCATCTTCGTTCAGTACTTCTTCACACTCCTTAAGAAAGGAGATCAAATCTGGTGTGTGCTCAATTAAGTGAGAGGCAATGATCCAGTTATAATAATTGGTTTTTCCTGTAAGCTTTGCATATGATTGTCCGTTCCACACAAAATCCACTTCTTCTATATTCTCTATATTTCCTTTATGTGATGTATATGCCTTGATCAATTGCTCTTTGTTCATGTAATCGATTATCTGGACGTTGAAACCATCTTTCTTAGGGGCCAAAGGTGCGTGGCCTGGTCCAATCTCAAGACCAATTTTCCTTTTATCGATCATGCCAAGCACTTTTTCTTCTTTTGTCATCTGAACTAAATCATTTCTAAGTAATTCTTTTCCTTTCAGTTTTTTCGAGGATTGAACCCGGCGGCGTAATAGGTAATTTGTAAATAGCATTATTAAATTAAACGTTGTTTGCTAAAGGAGACAAGGCATGCTATATTATAAAGACAGCTCTGCCTTGATCATTTTTAACGCATCTAACCTATTCTGAAGAAATCCTGTCCCGCCTTTTCCCAACGTAATATAAAATTCGCATCCTGCAGTTGGGAAAAATATGATCTCTTTCAGTGAAATAAATCCAAGGTCATTCAGGTCCTGGATTAACAACCGAAATGAGGTTGGAGTAAAAGACCATGAATGAAGGTCAAGATATTCCTTGTTTTTTATTACATTTTGCATTTGATTGTATGCATCTTCGGTAGAATACAATAAAGTAAGCTCCTTCGTATTTCCTTGTTCCCAGGCAATCTGGCCACCACGTAGTGCGCAACTAAGATGGTATTCTGCCACAGTTCCCGCGGTATGTATTGTATGCTTCCCGAAGTATGCATCAATTACTTTTGAAAGGCCTGTGATAGGTCGAAAATAGTCGAAATGATATCTTATGTCCGGTATGGCAAGAGATATTACCCCATCCTCTTTTAGCACTTCTTCACATTGTTTTAAAAACGAGATCAGGTCGGGTGTATGTTCGATCAAATGTGACGCAATGATCCAACTATAATAATTGGTCTTTCCCGTAAGGGCAGAGTAGGACTGTCCACTCCAAACGAAATCAACATCCTCAATGTTATCCAGGTTAACATTATGGCCAGTATACTTTTTAATTAACTGTTCCTTACTCATATGATCTATAATATGAACTTTAAATCCATTCCTCTTTGCGGCAATGGGAGCATGACTAGGCCCTATTTCAATACCGATCTCATTTTTGCTAACTCTGCTAAGTATTTTTTCTTCCCTGGTCATTCGCTTTATTATTTAAACAGAGACTTGAAAGTTTTTTTACCCGTGATCACTTTAATGATGTGCCCAAATTTCTTGTACCATCCCGGCAGGATCTCGTATTCTTGCTTGTACCACTCTAAAATTTTGTCGGCCCTGTTGCGTTCCTCATCAATTTTTGTTTGAAGTTGTTCGATCAACTCTTTATTGGTACCCACGGTGCCGTCATGAGGGCGCTGATAAAGATCACTAACCTCATTTCTTAATCTCGAAACTTCGCTGATATAGTTGGCAGACTCTTCCCTTATAAGTTTCAACGCCTCACTGCTACTGTCAAGTTTAAATTTTAAAATTGCATTATCAGATTTCAACTTTGCATTATCCTGCCTTGCTAACCTATCCATCGCGATTAACTTTGCAGAAAACGGATGCATATCCCACAACCACTTCTCAAATTTCTCAATGAGTTTTACTTTGTCATGGAAATCATTTTTATTTGCAACCGGCACAATCCACTTTTTATGGAAATGTTGTGTAAAAGCACAACTATCAATAATTGCCTGAAAACGCTCTCCCTGTATCCCGCTTAAATACTTGTTCAAGTTGTCATCGTATATTGACATAAAATCCACGGACTCGTCTTGCGATGACTGTTCAAGCCTCAGGCCTTCAACAATGAACTCATTAATTCCTTGTCGGCCGAGTTCAACATAAAAATCATTTTTTAAGTCGTCAAAGCTTTTGTTTTCTGAGCTTACTTTTTCGGTAAAAAAAACAATGTCATGTTCTATCCGCAAATAATTTGGCAGGAAGAGTAACCGAATAATATTTCGAAAGGTTTCTTCTTTAAAAAACGTATCCCTGCCCCTCGTTAGCTCAGAAGGGATATAAAGACAAAAATGACTTTTTGAATTTAATAATGTTTGAAATACGTCAGCAATGTTAGCTGTGATCTGCTCATTTATGGGAAAAATAAATTCACTTTTTTCCGTCTTGGCATCGTTGAAAAAAGACGCATCAAAGTTTGGTAACAAATAAATATAATCAAGCAACATAAGTTCTTTTTAAATGCCGTCTACGCGGTATCCGTCGTTAACGGCAATCCAACTAAACATTCTTTCCCATGTATGTGTCAATCGCTCTCCATGTAAATCCAGGACATTGCCCGGCTCAAGTTCTCCCCGGATGAGAATGGGATTATTTTTTATGAAGAAATTCTCTATGATCGAAGATTTTATCCAAAAAATACATCCCCCCATGAAATCATAATTTGCTATTGAAATATGGAATTGTTTAAGCAGCTTCTTTGAAAGTTGATTATTGTTTCGAAACTTGTCGGTGGCAGCGCTGTATTCATTAACAATGTGATTCTTTATGCCTACAATTCCAACCGCCGGATCCCGGAAACAATCCAGTATCAACGGCTGATTATTGACATCAAATACCTTAAAAAGATCATTTTTCCAGGATTCACCTTGAAGCGAATGAATACTTTGCTTGTCATGAAGAATTATAATATAGGACGATTTTATACCGAGAAGAAGATATAAATCAATTAAGGCCAGTTTGCCGCCAATATCTCTCCCAACATTTGGCGTAATGAGGAAGAAAGCATTGTTAAAAGTTCCTTTGATGTCTTCGACAATTTCGTTTCTCATTATGCAGCCTTCACTAATGCTGAATAAAAAGTAATTCCTGCCGTTATTGAAATTTCTTAATTTATTCCTGATCTCTACCCAGGAGTTATCATAATAAATATGAGTCATAAAGACCAGCAAGGGATCTTCCGCGAGTCTCAATTCTTTATCATCATAATAGGTGTTGATCGTTCTTAATAATGCCGGGGCCTGCACAGCATTGAAATCGTCCAATTTATCTACCAATTCCACTTTTGAACTGTCAACCCCCACATATTCCTTAACAAATTTCATGGCAACATCGCTATCGGCAATAAATTTTGAAATATTGCTCCTGATCCATTTCACATTATCCTCCGGGGGAACGCTCTCGAATAGCGAAGCGGTTTCATGAACAAAAACAATCTGCGGAACGTCTAAAAAGGAAAGGAATTTCTGTAGATCAACGCGTCTAATAGTGTTTGAGAAAATTACCGAAACCTCGTCTATTAGCCGACCCTTCAGGCTTTTTTTCTCGCCTTCTAAAATAGCATGCAAATTTGTAACTGTTCCAAATTTGGCCAACTGTGACGTCAACTCACTATTACCCTCTTTGCAAATAACTAATTCCACTTCAATATGGGTGTTTGCCCTTAGCCATTGCAAAAATTCGAGCAGAGTTTTTTGAACTCCTGTATCATCGGTCGGATCGATCAAGAACAGTACTTTTCTCTTTCGAAGGGCTATATCGTTATTGTTGGCTTTATTTACGCGACAATAATTGATCATGAAATCTTCGATCAGCTCCACAGGGTATAGCGAGCACTCCTCGATTATCTTTCTCCAGCCATTTATATTTACGTATAGATCCCGATGGTCATCGTACGTCTTGCTAATATTTCTCTTGATGATCAGTTCTCTTTTGAAGAAGGGAAACTCATGATCTTTTATTAGCGACTTCCAAAAAACGAGAAGCGGGTTAACAACCTTGTGGCCATGCGTTGCGTTGTTAGTAACAATATCAATATTGGCGTAGGCACCCAACGAGAATCCATTATCCCTGAAAAGTCTCGAAATACCTATCTCATATTTATGAATGACTTCATCCTTGGTCGCGGCTAAGTCAACACCATCCCAAAACCTTCTGAATATTTCACTGGTTATTGCTGTTCGGTTGAAGTGTAAAAAATAACTCTGCAGATGATGATCTATTTCGTAATTGTCGCTCATCCCCCACATGTCGTATTTGTCCTTCATAGAAAGGATAATATCCTCCAAATTAAAAAGGGGACCAAAGACGCTGTCATTTGTAAGCAAAACCGCATCGAGCTTCTCCCAATTCAACATAGACAATCCGGCTTTCCAGGACCCGAAATCAGGGCATCTGTTCTCTCTTTCCACTATAAGGTAAGCGTATTGTGAAAGACGTGTAACGCATGATTGGAGCAGAGTGCTTGTACTTACAAACAAAATCGAAAAACCTGCCTTTTTCAACTCATTTAAATAGTAGAAAACATACTCTTCTACTTTTCCAGAAAAGCTAAAAGAAGAAAATACACAGACTTTGGAAAGATCCGAAGTATCCGCCTTGTACCTGATATTTAATGTACCGGCGTAGGCAGCCTTCCCAATCCCGTCCAGCTTTTGCAGTTCAATCAGTGGTGTTAAATCACGTAAGCCACGCGCTTTCTCTTCCATTGCCGCGACATTACTTTCGTCCGTTGGGTTATTGCCAGGAAATGTTTTTGAAGATGAACCAGCCACAGGCGTAGCAGAAACATTCTTTTTCCTGAATTTCGCTTTTATTTTTTCTTTTACCACACCAAGCAAGCTTCGGGTTTCATAAGTATCCCGGTACCATTTAATATACTTTTCAAATAACTCGTTCTTCTCCTTGATCGTTGACAGTTCTTCTAAAGCTTTCTTAGATAAAACTTCAAGCTCTTTTATTTTTCCTGAAAAATCAATCGTGTCTTTGTTGCATTTTCTTTGCAAACGACGATTTGTTGATTCAAGATTTGTATAATGCCCTTTTAAACGCTCGTGACTTTTCGTTATTTCTTTATGCCTTGCCCGAAGTTCGGCGTTTATTAGTTCGAGTTTTTCAAGATCCTCTTCAAACTTTTTATGATTTAATTCCAGAGCCTGGTTGCTTTCAACCAGCTGCGTATTCTGCGTTTGAAGTGCGTTATTATTCGCCGTTAGCTGCGTATTACCTGACGTCAATGCCTGGTTGCTTTCGACTAACTTCACATTTTGCACTTGCAGGGTATTCACTGTCTCCGTTAGCTTCACAATCCTAAGCTCCAATGCTTCGTTGTTTTCCACTAATTGGGAATTTTGTGATTGCAGTGAACCATTACTTTCAGCCAGCTGGATATTCCTAAGTTCCAGTGCCTTGATGGTTTCACTCAATTGCGCATTTTGTGGTTGCAGCAGGTTATTACTTTCAGTTAACTGGGTATTATTAAGTTCTAGTGTCTTATTGTTTTCAACTAATTGTGCGTTAACTTTTGTCAACTCGTTAAGAGCATTTTTCTCTTGTTCCAACATTAGACCTTTGAAATAATCATTTTTTAAAAAATTTCCCTTTTCTGAAAAGATATTTCTTAAAAAGGCAGAGTGTTGATCGCTATCTTTAAACAGTTCTTTTAATTCTTCAGGGATAGTCTTTCCTATAGAAATGATACCTAATCCATGCCCAAAATCAAATTGAAAATGTTCGTACCGGGCCTTCAATTCGTCCCATAACCTGAAAACACCAAAATCCCGTTCTCTAACATTAATGTCGTGAAAAAAAATAAAGCCTTTATCTGAAAGCTTCGGAAGCCACGCTTCAAAATCATGTTTTACTGCCTCATAAGTATGAAAACCATCTATGTGCAGCAGGTCAATTGATTTATCGACGAAGTATTCCTTTGCTTCATCAAATGTGGACCGGATCAGGGTTGAGAAGCGATAAAATTCCTTTGTATTGTAATTTGTAACTTTTTCAAAGACACTTTCTCCATAAAATCCCGCATGATCATCGCCTTGCCATGTATCCACACCATAGCAAGCAGTATCAATATTCAGTCTTTTAACGGACTGGCAAAAGGAAAAATAAGAAGTACCTGTATGCACACCGAGCTCTACGATAATTTTTGGTCTCAACACTTCAACAATCCAAAATGCAAAAGGGATATGCTCGATCCATGCCGACACATCAACGTACTCCGGTGTCCAGAAAAAAGATTGATACTGAACTAACCTGTTATCGACTATATTACTTTTCATTATGGATGATCATTGAATAACTACGGTCTGCTTTTCATCAGTTAAGAATTCTTTCAAAGCATCCTTCCAATCGGGCATTTGATCAATTCCTAATTTCTTCAAGTTCTGATTCTCTAACACTGAATAAAACGGCCGTTTCACCACCAATGGAAAATCTCTTACGCTGGCAGGATAGAGTGGCGTTTTTAATCCAAGGGTCTCCCAGATCACCTTCGCAAATTCATACCAGGAAACTTCTCCCGCGCAGCTCATATGATACAAACCAAACCCATCTGTTCTGATCAAGGCAGCCGTATTCCTTGCAATATGATAAGTAGGCGTTGGCGTAAGTATTTCGTCATTCACCACTCGTACCTCTGGCTTTTCATTTGCCAGCTTCACCATCGTTGTTATAAAGTTCCCTCCTTTGGCGCGGCAGGGCACTTTACCATAAATACCCGAAACCCGTATCACATAAGACTTATCACAATAATTCAAAACAAAATATTCCCCCGAAAGTTTCGTATTAGCATATACACTTAGAGGATTCGGACGATCATCTTCAGTATACGGTTTTTGCTTTTTGCCGTCAAACACATAATCGGTACTATAGTGCACCAACCTGGTATCAAGCTCCTGGCAAACCTTCGCCAGGTTCATTGCGCCAATCCCATTTATTTGAAAAGCCTTAGCAGGAAATTTTTCCGCCTCCGGAACGATATGGTAAGCAGCAGTATTTAAAACAACGGCAGGTTTTATCGCTGACAAAACATTTCTCACGCTATCGATGTCAGTTATCTCAATGTCGTTATGGTTCAAACCTGCTACATCATGTTCAGCCGACAGTACTTCCATGAGATCAGTTCCCAATTGTCCGTTAGATCCTATGACAGCAAGTTTCATCTGATTATTTTTTATTTTTTAATTGGCCAGATGGCCGCCTGCCGGACGGACAGGGAACGCTGATAAACATTTGTTGTATAATTAAACCTTTGCATGGGCGTTTCATTGCGCAAGCTGTTTAAAAACGTGAATGTTATAATAATTGGGGTTATCAAAATCTTTGAACTTATCAACATTACTGATAAGGTTATTTAAGATCGCTGCTACATCGTGCTTCGGTTTAAAACTCAATGTGGTGACTGCCTTATCATTTGTGACTTTATAATTTCTGAAATCATTGATGTTTTTGATATTAAGCTTTACGCGCTTTCCCATTTTTGTTTCAACAGCCTCTTTTACAAGATCAGCGACTTCGCCTACGGTATAATTTCCACTTGATAAGTTGAAAACGCCAGTTATACCATCAGCACTTTCTATACCGCGTATGTATGCGCTTATTGCGTCTTCAATACTTAAAATGGGTCTCCATATAGATGGGTTGTTGACCGTGATTATTCCGTCTTGAACGGCCGTTTTGAACATTGTATTCACGATCAGGTCAAGCCTCATCCGCGGACTATAACCGCTGACTGTTCCCCTGCGAAAACATATAACTGAAAAATTTTTATCGGCCATTTTCAATACGCCTTCCTCACCCTGCAATTTTGAAATACCATAGGGATAGTTAGAGACGGCAGGCGCTGTTTCGTCATACAATTCATTGACCGTATAGCCATACACAGAACAGGAACTGGCATAAATAAATTTTCTTACGCCGGCTCTCTTGGCGATATAAGCGAGGTAAGAGGGTGATGATGCATTATAGACAAAATTCTTAGCGGGTGAAAATTCAGCCATCGGATCGTTCGACAAACCAGCCAAAAAGATCACTTCATCATACTGTTTCAGTTCATCTTCATGGAGATCAAAAATGTCCTTCTTCATCACCTTTACGTCGGAGGGCAGATGATTACCAAACCACAAAAGGTCTATCACATCTACAACATATCCACGTTCCTGCAGCCTTGGTATCAAAGCTGAGCCAATATATCCTGCACCACCGGCAATTAAGATCTTCATGTCCTTAAATTAAATTAATAAGTAAAATTTTTAGACTCCGGTTTTGACAGCCATTGCTCAAGAGTTTGTGCCACTTCATCTTTTTTAGAAAGTATTGGTTCCTTCGCAGGCCATTTAATGCCAATTGCCGGATCATTCCATAACACTCCTGATTCTGCCTTGTTACTGTAAATTCCGGTGCATTTATATTGTATCTCGGCAAAGTCGCTAAGAACACAAAACCCTCTTGCAAATCCTGCGGGGGCATACACCTGTTTTCGATTTTCGACAGAAGCCTCAACTCCGATCCATTTTCCCAAAGTGGGTGAACCGCTGCGAATGTCAACTGCCACGAGAAAAGCGGCACCCTGGGTCACTCTCATCAGTTTTCCCATTGGCGGATCCCACTGAAAATGTAAACCCCTGACAACATTTTTTGCAGAGCGTGAGTGATTATCCTGTACAAATTCGAGATTTAGTCCGAATTCGGAAAACTTATCCTTTCTATATGTCTCTGTAAAGAAACCACGGTCATCCTGGAAGATATCCGGGGTTATAATGAGCAGGTCCCTGATGCCAGTCTGATCGACTTTGAATTCCATATGGAGGGTTAAAAATTTGAGCTGCAAAAATATGCGTTCATAAATAAATATGTGAATCAAAATGATCTTTTTATGATTCCGGAGTTTATCGAAATGGGAAAAGCAATGTTCCCCTGGAATAAATTGACCGAAGTTGGCGAAAATAAAATCTTATTGTCCACTCAATTTTTAGATCACATAATAGACAACAATAGTTCCTTCAGGCACCCATGAATGTAAAACTTCAGACATGTGTGGTATTTCGTAAAATGGCATCGTGTTTGAAAACTGATAGATATTATTCATCAAAAATCTTGGTTATGAAGAAAAACGTAAGGTCAAAAATTTGGGCGATGGCAATGGCAGGCTCTGTATTTTTTATGACAGCCTGCAACAATAGCGATTACACCAAAAACCCCGCGGCCAGCGACAGTTCCGCCGCCAGCAATGATACAACCATGAACAATGCTGCTATGAAGGATACGACCTCAACCGCAGCAGGCGCAACGCAGGGCAAAACCAGCATGGCGAAGAAAAGAGGGAAGGTAACAATAGGCAAAGCTTCTGAAAAAAGAACAACAAGCATGAAGCCGGATAAAGATGGTGTTTATGAAATGACCGATGTGCGACCTGCGTATCCAGGCGGACAAGAGGCGCTCGAAAATTATGTAAATAACAACATAGCTTATGAGCAACCGGCCCTTGATGAAAATGTAGAAGGTACTGTAAACGTTCAGTTCGTTGTCGACGAAAACGGAAATGTGACCGATGCAAAAACAATCGGCAAGGAATTAGGAAATGGTCTTGACGAAGAGGCCGTAAGAGTTATTTCAAAGATGCCCAAATGGACACCAGGTAAAGTAAAAGGTAAAGATGTAAAAACGAGAGTTGTTTTGCCGATCACCTATAAAATAGAAGAATAAAAAGCAAATGCCTCTTATACAATGCCCCGATTCTGTCGGGGCATTTTTTTAAAATCAAATAGCGTTCGGAAAAGCTATCTAATTCATGAGTTTAAAATAAAATAGTATCCTGCTATTTATTGAACTTGTAGGTAATAGTAAAATTGAAGCTAAAATCATTCTTCGAGGCGGC
>AR_comb_assmDRAFT_10944247_pt1 | contig 22385 bp, 18 predicted proteins | sample ArasoioldDNA_FD_10543 | JGI IMG/M metagenome (IMG submission 10543) | reverse complement strand
GGTGAGCCCATTTTGGGCAATGGTAAGTGGCTGGGTAAAAACAGTAATCCTCCCGGCCAACACGGAGCTACACGTAAGCGTAAAAGTTTAGGTGAATATGCATTACAGCTTCGCGAAAAACAAAAAGCCAAGTATACCTACGGTTTATTGGAAAAACAATTCCGTAAAACCTTTGTGGAGGCTGCTCGCCGTAAAGGCGCAACTGGTGACAACCTCATCAAGTTGCTTGAGGCCCGTTTGGATAATGCAATTTTCCGGATGGGTATGGCTCCCAGCCGTCCGGCAGCACGCCAGCTTGTGAGTCACAAACATGTTACTGTAAATGGTGATGTGGTAAATGTTCCTTCATTTTCATTGAAGCCGGGGGACATCGTAAGTCTGAAAGAGAAAAGCAAAGGCAACACCTCGGTTACCAGCCAGATTCGCGGAAAGAATCAAAAATTCAGCTGGCTGGATTGGAATGAAACTGAAATGCAGGGAACATTCATTGCATACCCGGAGAGAGAGAGTGTGCCTGAAAACATTAAAGAGCAGCTGATAGTGGAGTTGTACTCGAAGTAAAAGTGAATACAAAATGTAAAATGATATAGATGTCGGTATTTTTCCATTTTACATTTTCTGCTGGACTGTTGACTCTAAAAAGTTTAAAACACAAATCAAAAAATAAATATGGCCATTTTAAATTTTCAGAAGCCAGATAAAATTATTCTGCAAAAAGCAACTGACTTCGAAGCACAATTTGAATTTCGACCGCTCGAGCCGGGTTATGCGGTTACCATTGGTAACGCGCTGCGCCGAGTCCTGCTGAGTTCATTGGAAGGTTATGCCGTTACCGGCGTAAAGATTGAAGGGGTGGATCATGAGTTTGCTACGATTAAAGGTGTTAGCGAAGATGTGGTTGAAATTCTTCTGAATTTGAAGCAAGTGCGTTTGCGTAAGAAGGTTGATCACGAAGTGACTCATGAGAGGATCATGTTGTCAATTAAGAATAGAACTGAATTTACGGCGGGGATGATTGGCGAAGCAACACAAACATTTGAGGTAATGAACCCCCAACTGCTGATCTGCACGCTTGATTCTTCTGCAAAAATAGATATTGAGGTGACGATAGGTAAAGGCCGGGGCTATGTACCTGCCGAGGAAAATAAACCCAAGGACGCGCCCCTGGGACACATTCCGGTTGATTCAATTTATACGCCTATAAAGAATGTGAAGTACACGATCGAAAACACCCGTGTGGAGCAGCGTACAGACTACGAGAAACTAATCATGGAAGTGTCGACGGACGGTACAATTCATCCTGAAGAGGCTGTAAAACAGGCTTCCCGTATCCTGATCCAGCACCTAATGATCATCACCGACGAGAATATTACATTCGATAACAAAGAAGAGAAGAAAGAAGATCTAGTAGACGAGCAAACACTTCAACTGCGCAAAGTACTGAAGACACCGTTGGAAGACCTGGATCTTTCAGTACGCGCCTTCAACTGCCTGAAAGCAGCAAAGATCAATTCTTTGAGCGAGCTGGTTCAATATGAGCAGGAAGACCTTATGAAGTTTCGCAATTTTGGCCAGAAATCTCTAGCCGAAATTGAGCAAGTGCTGACCGAACGAGGGCTTCACTTTGGAATGGATTTACAAAAGCTCGGTGTAGATGCCGATGAGCTATAAAAAGTAAAAAGTCAAAAAAGCCTGGGCAAATTTTGACTTTTGAATTTTGCATTATTAATGTAGGTCAGAATTCCTGACACGGTCTGACCGATAAAACTTAATGTCATGCGTCACGGAGACAAGATTAAAAATTTAAGTCGTAAGAAAGCACACAGAGATGCTTTATTGAGTAACCTGGCCTGCCAGCTGATTGCTCACAAAAGAATTATAACAACGGTTGCAAAAGCAAAGGCTTTGCGGGTATATATAGAGCCGTTAATTACAAAGAGTAAAGACAATAGCACGCACCAACGTCGCGTGGTGTTTAGCTACCTGCAGGATAAGGATGCAATCACTGAATTGTTTAGCACAGTTGCAGAAAAAATTGCGGGTCGGCCTGGTGGTTATACACGTATCATCAAGCTCGGCACCCGTCCTGGTGATAACGCTGAGCAGGCGCTGATTGAGTTAGTTGATTTTAATGAGATATACGGAAAGGGCAAGGATGAGAGGAGAGAAGGAGCTAAAAGGACCAGGCGTGGCCGTGGTGCGAAGAAGACCAAGGCGGAAGCCGATGCCGTGACAGAGGAAGCAAAAGAAGAAAATGTCACTGAATAGCATTCAGTTTCAAAATTGTATTACAACTAAAGTACCAACGTGAATAAAATAGCCCCTGCTTTGGCAGGGGTTATTTATTTTTGCCAAATTTATTTAAACCCTTGATTAATGGTTGAAAAAGAAATTCCCGCTATCCTTTTGCTTGAAGACGGAACGGTTTGTTATGGTAAGGCATTTGGCGCCATAGGCACTGCCACTGGCGAGATTTGCTTCAACACCGGTATGACCGGCTACCAGGAAGTATTTACCGATCCCAGTTACTATGGTCAGATACTCATTATGAACACTGTGCATATTGGTAATTACGGCGTGAAGGACGAAGATGTAGAGTCAGATAATGTAAAAATTCGTGGCTTAATAGGCCGCAATCTTGAAGACCAGTACTCACGAAAACTAGCAAAAGGATCACTCGAGGATTATCTCAAGGCAAATAATATTGTCTCCATTGAAGGGGTGGACACCAGGGCGCTTGTTGCACATATCCGAACAAAAGGTGCAATGAACTGTATCATTTCTTCAGAAATTACAGACATTGCTCAATTGAAAAAGAAATTGTCCGACGTACCAAATATGTCCGGTCTCGAGTTGGCTTCGTACGTTAGCACAAAGCAGCCTTATGAAAAAGGCGATGCGAATTCCGAAATTCGAATTGCTGTGATGGATTATGGCGTAAAGCAGCATATCCTGGAATGCATGGTTGAAAGGGGGGCTTTTGTCAAAGTATTCCCGGCTAAGACAAAAATGGCTGAATTAAAACAATTCAATCCGTCGGCATATTTTATATCGAACGGGCCGGGCGATCCCGCAGCAATGGATTATGCCATCGATACACTTAAGGAAATCTTGAAAGAGGATAAGCCGGTGTTTGGAATCTGTTTAGGTCATCAACTGTTAGCATTGGCAAATGATATCCCCACCTTCAAAATGCATCACGGCCACAGAGGTTTGAATCACCCTGTAAAAAACTTGGTTACCGGGAAATGCGAGATCACAACGCAAAACCACGGATTTGGCGTTGACCCTGAATCGGTGAAAAAAGCACAAAATGTCGAGATAACGCACGTAAACCTCAACGATCAGTCCATCGAGGGCATTCGCTTAAAGAATAAACCCGCTTTTTCCGTGCAGTATCATCCGGAGAGCACCCCGGGACCACACGACAGCCGTTATTTGTTCGACCAGTTTCTTGGCATGATTAGTAAAAAGTAAATTCCGGTGCTATCGGATCACTGAAAAGCGTGCTCATTAATTTGAGTTTTTCACTTTTTACTTTTTACTTTTGAATTTTATGAAGATTGCCATCATCAACGGCCCTAATTTAAATCTTCTTGGCACAAGAGAAAAAGACATCTACGGCAACATGCCTTTTGAGAAATTTCTCGATCAGTTGACGGCCAAATATCCTTCTATTGAATTTTCCTACTACCAAAGCAATGTTGAAGGAGAGTTGATCAATGCTTTGCAGTTGGTGGGATTTGAATATGATGGAATCATTCTGAATCCTGCAGGGTACACACACACTTCGGTTGCTATCGGCGACGCAATAGCCGCAATAAAAACCCCTGTCATCGAAGTACATATTTCAAATGTTCATGCAAGGGAGGATTTTCGAAAGTTCTCATACGTATCTGGGAAATCTATTGGAAGTATTTTTGGCTTGGGATTAAGGGGTTATGAGCTGGCCATAGAGTGGTTTCTCAACAAATAATCGGGTTGACCGTAATCATTTAAGCAAATAAGTGTCGTCAGGTCTTTTTTTCTTTTGCTGAGAGAGCTTTGCAAACATGAAAATTTCTGGAGTATACAAAACCGCGGACGAAGCTGTATCTATCATTGAATCAGGTAACCGGGTTTATGTCCATGGTAGTGCTCAAACGCCAACTTGCTTATTAAAGGCGCTCGCAAAACGGGCAGATCGTTTAAAAGATGTTGAGCTTGTATTTATCACCGTGTATGGAGACATTCATGTTGACAAGCCTCAATATGCCGATAGTTTTAAAATAAATTCCCTGTTTGTTTCAGCAAGCGTTCGAAATACAGTAAATGAAGGAAGGGGCGATTATGTTCCGGTATTTTTGAGCGAAATTCCAGACCTTTTTACAAAAAACATTTTGCCGATTGATGTTGCCTTAGTGCAAGTGTCTCCGCCCGACAAACATGGATATTGTTCACTGGGAGTATCCGTTGATGTTGCCAGGTCCGCAGTAAATACGGCAAACCACGTGATAGCCTCAATCAATCCAAATGTGCCACGAACCCACGGCGATGGCGTGATTCATTTAAGTCAGTTTGATAGTATGGTTCAATGCGACGATCCGTTGTATGAGGCGAGATATAGTGATAAGGTTGGTGCTACTGAATTGAAGATAGCGGAATATGTAGCCAGCCTGGTTGATGATGGGTCGACCCTTCAGATGGGAATTGGTTCTATTCCGGACGCAGTTTTGCGAACGCTTGCAAACCATAAAAATCTTGGTATGCACACTGAAATGTGTTCGGACGGGGTGATTGATCTTTATGAAAAAGGAGTGATAAATAACAGGTGCAAGCAGATCCATCCAAACAAGGGAGTTTCTGCGTTTGCATTGGGTACTAAAAGACTATATGATTTTCTTGATGATAATCCCTCTATTCATTTCCTTGATATAGACTATGTGAACGATCCCCATGTAATACGCCGTAACCACAAAATGGTCGCAATAAACAGCGCCATCGAAGTCGACATCACGGGCCAGGTTTGTGCTGACTCAATTGGCACTTATCAATATTCCGGCGTCGGTGGACAAATGGATTTCATGCGTGGTGCCGCGTTAAGCGAAGGTGGAAAGCCAATTATTGCATTACCATCAAGGACCGCTAAAGGCGTTCCTCGTATTGTTCCCTTTTTAAAGCAGGGAGCAGCTGTTACGACCACAAGAGCCCATATGCATTATGTGGTTACCGAATATGGCGTTGCCTACCTTTTTGGAAGAAATTTAAGACAACGGGCAAAAGCGCTTATCAGCATTGCACATCCTGAAGACAGGGAGTGTTTGGAGAAGGCCTGCTTTGAAAGATTTAAATCATTTTAGTCTTTTTCCAGTACACTTGTTGACTCATCGTCGTCGTCATCTATTCTTCTTTCAAGCGGCTTTTCTTTTGGCTTCTTCTTCATCCAGTCCGGGTCTTTCTTCAGTTTTTGTACGTCGTCCAATTTTGCCACGTAAAGACTTCTTCCGTGCGTGCCTAAAACGATTTCATTTTCTCTCTCTTGAATCGCAATATCGTGGACAGGTACCGACTTGGGTAGTCCTCCATTCCACATCATAAAGCTGTTACCCTGGTTAAAACTAACATACAGGCCTCCATCAGTGCCAACGTACAAAATGCTGTCATTCTTAGGATCTTCTCTCACCACGTTTATCGGTTCATTTGGAAGATCATTTCCTATTTTCCTCCAGCTTGTGCCATAGTCATCGCTAACATACAGATACGGTAAGAAGTTGTCACTGCGATAGCCATTCAAAGATGTGTAAACGCGTCCTTCTTTATACTGTGAGGCAATGACCCGGCTCACCCAAAGTCCATTCGTCTGCAGCTTGCCTCGCACGACCGGCCCATCCTTTTGACTTTTTACTTCTGACTTTTTACTTGCCGTTTGAGACGTCTCATTCAGTCGCTCCCAATTATACCCGCCTTCTTTTGAAACGTAAACATTCCCGTCATCAGTTCCGATGTATAGTAAATTAAACCGCGTTGGCGATTCAGCAATCGTTGTAATGGTTCCATAAGGAACGTTCCCTTCGCGTTTTCCATTCGATAGATCCCCGCTAATTGGCGCTAAGCTGTCACCTTTATTCATTGATCGATACAACCTGTCGGTACCTATATAAAAGATATCCTGGTTGTGCTTGCTGAGCAGAATGGGAGTCTGCCAGTTAAACCTCAGCGGCTTTTCACCCAGTTCATGTGTCGGTCTTACACTCTTACGGTCTCCTCTCGTTCTCCTGTTTAGTCGACTGTAAACACCAAATTGAGAACCAGCATAAGTAGTTGCGTTATCCCTGGTATCCACTTGCACTTGCATGCCATCACCTCCCACAAGAGATTTATAAGGATAATCGCCGGTGCTTTGCCAGCCCGGACTTTCCGTATATGAAGATGGGCCGTACCACACATTATTATCCTGCAAGCCTCCGTAAACATTATATGGCCTGTCATTGTCTACGGCAATGCCGTAATACTGCCCCACGGCCGGTGCATTCGCAAAAAACCAATGCTCGCCATCATCGTATGTGATATTACATCCACCATCGTTTCCGATTACCATGTGACTGTCTCTTTTTGGATCAATCCAGGCGACATGATGATCGCCATGAGTATTTCTTTTATCAATGTTCTTAAACGTTTTGCCGCCGTCCGTGGACAATTGAATCGGAACCCCTGTAATTACTACTTTGTTTTCATTTACAGGAGATACAAATATTTTTCCGAAATAATAACCATAAGTGCTGTATAAGGTCAGGCCTTTTTCATTCATTTTTTTCCATGTAATTCCTCCATCATTGCTCCGATAAACTTCAGCTCCATAGATACCTGCATTTTGAAATCCATCGTCAAAATCCAGGTAATCAAAAAGCGCGGATGGTTTTACCGTTTTATCCTTCACCATTTGTTTAACGCTTGTTGCCGTATATTTTCGTGGAAAACGATTTTGCCGCAAGAAACTGTCCAGCCATTTATCACCCAACTGAAGGAAATGGTCCTCAGCCATTTCTTTGAAGTCAGGTTTCTTATACACAGAATCGTTTATTTTTTTTACTGTATCGGGTTTTATCATGTTGTTGTCAACGATTGCATACACAATTGACGGATTTTTTGGATAAACCGCTACGCCAATCCTGCCGATTTTTTCACCGGCCATAAAACCAGAGCCTTCACCAGAAATTTTTTTCCAGGTGTCACCGCCATCAATGCTTTTGTAAATGCCACTTGTCTTTCCGCTCTCGACAAATTTCCAGGCAGAGCGCGTTCGATACCACATGGCCGCATATAGTTCATTTGGATTTTGTGGATTGATGTCGATATCAACCCCCCCTGTATTGTCGTCAATGGCTAAAGTTTGCTTCCAGGTTTTGCCGCCATCCGAAGTTTTATAAATGCCACGTTCCTTATTAGGAGAATATAGATGCCCTAAGGCGGCCACCCAGGCGATATTATTATCGGTAGGATGTAATTGGATTTTCCCTATGTGCTGTGATTCGGGCAAACCGAGATACTCCCAATGTTTGCCACTATCCATGGTTTTGTAAATACCGATGCCGGCATATGAAGAACGGCTGCTATTCACTTCCCCTGTTCCCACCCAAATTATTCTCGGAGAAGATGTCCAATTCACAGCAATGTCGCCTATAAAAAGAACATCGACGCTATCAAAAATAGGCGTAAAGCTTTGGCCATTGTTGGTTGTATGCCAGAGCCCCCCCGTGGCGTAGGCCACATAAAATTCAGTGGGGTCATTCGGATTTACATCGAGGTCAACTACCCGCCCGCTCATGATGCTTGGCCCGATGTTATGAAACTTTACCTCATTTACAAGCGACTTTTTTTCCAATGATAACCTTTGAGAAGTCGCCTTCATTCTTTCTTCGGCAGCCGTTGGCTTCACCTGCCCAAATAGGCAAATCTCCGAATATGATAACAGGAAAACGAGAAATAAAACGCATTGATAGGAGGGGAAGAATTTTAACACGCGAAGCATAAAATAAGCAGTTTTTCGTTAGTAATTTGCAAGGCGCAAGGCCAGGTTTCGCGGCCTACGGCTAAGCTTCAAACTTACTAAACTATGCGATTTATTCTTGCTTTTCTGCTCCTGATTTCAATAAATGTTTTTGGTCAGTACAAGAACTACACTATAAGTCCAAAGGGTGATACGTTGAATCGTTTGGACATGAAAGGAAAAAAGCAAGGCCCATGGGTAATTCATGTCGATGAACTAAGAGGTGAGCGCGGCTTCGAGGAGGAAGGTTATTTTGAAAATGATAAGCGCGAGGGAACATGGCGACGATATTCATTGGATGGCGACTTATTAGCCGTTGAAAATTATCGCTGGGGAAATAAGAACGGAAAATGTACCTACTTTTCTAACATGGGTGATTTAGTGCGTGAAGAAAGCTGGAAGGCCGTCAATCCCAATGACCCATATGATACAGTTGCGGTTTATGATGTAAATGACCCTACAAAAATTGTCGGAACCCAAATTGTCAAGCTTGAAGGGTTTACTCTAAAACACGGCACCTGGAGATTTTATGATCCCAATTTTGGAACGCTGGTAAAAACAGAAAAATGGTTCCTGGATAAACCCGCTACGGGCGATAGCAAAAACGATGATGACCTGAAGCCGATCGACGTTTCGGATAATGCCACTCAAAAATCAGACACAGCAACGAAGAAAGCTACGACAAAGCCACAAGCCGTCCTCGACTATGAAAAAAAGAACGCTGGTAAAAAGAAGATAAAAGTAAGAGATGGCAGAACTGGTTACTAGTTAGTTGTTAGTGTGTGCTGGTTTGTCAAAATACTTCCTGAAGAATACCAATTGGTACTCGATCGCATTACCCCAGTAATTCCAGTCATGCTGCCCGGGCCTTTCAATGTAATCGTGTGGAATTTTCAATTGCTGCATTTTTTCATGAAGTTTCTGATTGACCGGATAAAAGACATCAGCAGTACCGCAATCAATAATGATAGCCAGTGAGTCTTTTGGATAGTTTTGTATAAAGTTGATTGCAGAAAAATTTCTCCAGGTTTCTGCATTCGCGATGGTATCACCAATCCGCTTTATTAACTCATATTTGTTCCGGCTTGAATAAAGATCAACTACACCACTCATACTACCACAGGCGCCAAAAAAATTCGCATGTCGAAATGCAAGAAACAGAGCGCCATGGCCACCCATGCTTAGGCCTGTAATTGCCCTCGCCCGTCGATCCCTGATTGTAGAAAAATGCGAATCGATGTACGCGGGCACTTCGCTACCGATGTATGATTCATATTTCATCGAAGAATCAACAGGGCTGTCAAGGTACCAGCTAAAGCTGCTGCCTTCCGGACAAACTATCAGCACATCATATTTGTCTGCATACTCTTTTATGGTCGGAACTTTTTTGATCCAGTTCGAAAAATCCCCACTTGCACCATGCAATAGATATACAACGGGAAAGGATTTTTTCTTTCCATAGCTCTTCGGTTTTACGACGACGCATTTCAACGCTTTATGCATGGCGGTACTGTAAATACTAACAGTATCGACAGTGGCCGACTTTGAAATATGACCCATCGCCAACAAGAGTATAAGGAGACCTGACCTTATTTTTTCACCACATAGGCACATAGACAAATGGGTAAACATAGAGTTATAAGGTTGATTTTTATTAATAATCATTCTATGTGTTTCTATGTTCCTATGTTTCTATGTGGCGAATTCTACCTTTTATGATTTTTTTCTTGTGGTGAATCCTGGCACTTAATCATTCGTTCATCTCCTCCCTTATTTCATTGCTCACTGTCACAAGCACTTTATCTATGCGGTGACCATCCATATCCATTATCTCTATTCGAAATCCCCTCCACTCCATTTTATCGCCCGTTTGTGGAATGCGCTCAAGTTCATGGAGAATAAAGCCAGCAAGTGTGTCGAATTCGTGCTCCCCCTCGTTCATCCAATCTGCCTTTCCGAAATGCGTGAGAAAATCATAAAATGGTATCTGCCCATCTACAAGATAGGAGCCATCGTCTCGCATCTTGATTCCATAATCCTGGATATCGGGCTCCGGAATGTCACCTACTATGGCTTCGAGGATATCATTAAGAGTAATCATTCCAAGGATAGTTCCATATTCATCTACTATAAAAGCCGAATGTTGCTGTGACTCTTTGAACATTTCCATTACCTGGTATGCAGTATTGTTTTCAGGCACAAAAAGGGCGGGCTTCATCAGGTCTTTGAAAAAAGTTGTATCCTGTGACACATACAGGTCTTTAATTGAAACAATTCCCTTCAATTGATCAATGTCGCCATCACACACGGGATAAATGGAATGGCGCTCCCGTATGATCTTTCCTTTTACCTTCTCTTCATTGTCATCGAGATTAAACCAGATTATATCACTTCGATGCGTCATTAGCGACGTGATATTTCGATCGCCAAGGTGAAAAACACGTTCAATGATTTGTTGTTCTGCTTCATCAATAGTTCCGGCTTCCGTGCCTTCCGTTACCATTGCCTTTATCTCTTCTTCGGTCACGGCATCCGTAGCTGATCGCTTTATATTAAAAATCGAAAAGAAAAGATTGCTCACCTTGTTTAGCAACCAAACGATTGGGTGAGTGATTTTTGCAAACACACGCATAGGCCCGGCAACCACTTTGGCAATTTTTTCAGCCTTTAAGAGACCTATTCTTTTTGGGATTAGCTCACCAAAAATGATAGACAAAAATGTGACAAGTACAACAATAATGGTAGTAGCAATGGTGTACGCGTAAGGTTTCAGAGAATTGATTTTTTCAATAACCGGCTGAAGATCCTTACCGAATTTTTCACCTGAGTATACGCCTGTAAGAATAGCGATGAGCGTAATCCCAATTTGAGCGGCGGACAGAAATATTTCGGGATTGTTTGAGAGATCTAATGCAGCTCTTGCTTTCCGGTCACCTTTTTCAGCCTGGCCTTCAAGACGGGGCTTTCGAGCAGAAACCAACGCAATTTCCGACATCACAAATAATCCATTCAGCAATATTAAAAATAACAGGATGACTATATCCATTTAACGGCTCACAGTTGGTTCTGTATCGAAGTTAACAAATCCAAACTTTCTATTGAAAAACATAGCCATGAACAAGCCAAATAACATACCAAGCAGTGCTCCTGCAACCACATCCAGCGGATAGTGTATTCCAACGTAGACCTGAGCATAACCGATAGAGAATGCCCAGAGGTATGCGACCCAGGTCCACCCTGGCATATAGCGTCGCAGAGTGAAATGGAAAAATGTGGCTAAACCAAAATGATTGGCTGCATGATTGGATATGAAACTGTAACCGCCGGCGCAATTTTTTAGCAGTAACCGAACCGATGCCGCAACGGCAGGATCGTTGCATGGACGTAAACGTTCAAATGAATGTTTAAATATGCGCGTGCCGACCATATCAGTTAATGCGACTGTGCATAAGAATAAAACGATCCACCACCACCAGTTCCGCTTGAAATTCACCGCCACAAATACAAAAAGAAATAAATACAATGGCATCCAAAAATTGGCCTCCCTAAAGAAGAGAAATATGGAATCGAACAATGGATTAGTCCATTGTCCATTGATTTTTTGAAATAACCAATGATCGAATGTATCCAGGCCCTGCAATATTCCAAGTATATTCGTCATGCACCGCTGCAAATGTAAAGGATGTTAAAAATTAACGTGGAAGCGTTGTTCAAACCACTTAAATTCCCTTCTTTTGTAGTCCTTTTTTAAAAGGGGCCGGCTTAATAACTGCAGAAATTATCATGCTGCTAAAACTGAAAATACCTAAAACCATTATTTGGGTCATAAATCTTTTTTTCATTTTCCTGTTGATCTTTACATTGTTCAGGTTAGCAACCTTCTTTGCATTTAAGCCGCGAGATCTTTCTTTCTCTGACTTGTTCCCTTCATTTTCATTGGGTATTCGTTATGACCTGCGCTGGATTGCGATTATACTACTTCCCATAATTTTTATCAGCCTGGTCCCGAAACTGTCACCGTTTTATTCAACAAACAATAAAAGATGGTGGACCTGGTACCTGGCCATCATGACTTTTCTCACCTTTTTCTTTTTCGCCGCCGACTTTGGAAATTTTTCTTACAATAACACGCGTCTTGATGCTGGCGCATTAAATTTTTATGAAGACAGTAAGATCGCTTTGCAAATGCTCTGGCAAACCTACCCGATGACGTGGATGCTGCTGGGACTGGTGACGGCCGTGCTTTTCTTCCGATGGATGTTTCGTCGCAGTCACTGGACGGTCATCAACAGAACCGAGGGACTGCGAATTCCATATAACCGGAAGTGGTTTATAATTGCAAGCCTTTTTCTAGCGCTGTTTGTTTATGGGAGCTTTAATTTTGCCCCACTTACGTGGAAGCGTGCATTTGTACTTCACGATAATTTTAAGTCCTACCTGGCATTAAATCCTCTGCAGAATTTCTTTACCACGCTTAGATTTAGGAGGCCGGCCTTTAATGAAAATAAGGCGCGGGAATATTTTCCGCTAATGGCCGATTGGATGCAGTTGCCTGAGAAGGATAGATTCGATTACCGGCGTCAAATTATGCCGGGAAGTAATTCACTTGAGAGCCGTCCAAATGTTGTGCTTGTTTTATGCGAGTCATTTAGCATGTATAAAAGCAGCATGAGCGGCAATCCGCTTAATACAACTCCTTTCTTTAAGAAAATGTGCGATGACGGAATTTTCTTTGAGAGGTGCTTTTCGCCACACTATGGCACTGCTCGTGGCTTATTTGCAGTGTTAACAGGGATTCCGGACGTGCAATTGTATAAATTTTCCACTCGCAATCCCTTGGCCGTAAAACAGCATACAATTATCAACAATTTTGAAGGTTACTCGAAATATTATTTCCTGGGAGGTAGCGCTGACTTCAACAATTTTCACGGGCTGCTAAATAATATTGATGGTCTTCAAATGATAACTGAGGGTAAGTTTCGATCGCCAAAAATGAACGTTTGGGGAATCAGTGATAAAAATCTCTTCCTCGAAGCCAATGAACGATTGAAGAATGAAACGAAGCCGTTTTTCGCAATAATCCAAACGGCAGACAACCACCGACCCTTCATGATTCCGCAGGAGGATAGCAGTTTTAAGCGGTCAGAGGTGCTGCCTGACAGTCTGCGTAAGTATGGCTTTGAGTCCGTAAATGAATTCAACAGCTTTCGCTATTCGGATTATTGCTTCAAGAAATTCATCGAAGCCGCTACGAACGAAACTTACTTTCACAACACAATTTTTGTTTTTGTTGGCGATCATGGCGTATCCGGTAATGCTAAATCGATGTATCCAGCGTCATGGACTGACCAGCGGCTGACGGATGAACATGTGCCCCTTTTATTTTATGCTCCCTATCTGTTACAGCCTCAGAAAAGAAAAGAAGTGGTATCGCAAATCGACGTATTGCCTACCATTGCGGGTATGATACAGGAGCCCTACACAAATACTACACTTGGCCGAGATTTACTCCAATCCTCAACAAAGAACAACTACGCCTTTATTATTAACCAGGACGGAACCATTGGTATGGTAACAGATAATTACTATTTCACCAGGAACTTGAATTTCCCCGAGGAACAGATCTTTCCCATTAATGGGTATCAGCTCAACCTGAGCTGGGTAGAAGCAAAAGCTGTCAAGGCAAGAATGTCCGAGGTCACCACTGCCTATTATGAAACAGCCAGGTGGATGCTAATGAATAATCGCCCCTCTAAATCCCCTTAAAAAAAGCACGGACAGTTTTGGTATAGCGTATTCCGCGGCCTGAAGGGAAAGCAGTCTTATTAAAGAAATTGCAGCGGGCAATTTCAGTCTTTTGCATGCATTATAGTGGATCGGTTTTTCTACCATCACTGTACAATTGTTTTTCTCTTTGTGGGTAATTGCTGGATCTTTTTCTCGCTATAATTATCATCCTTGGCGTTTTCCTTACATCGTAAGGATTTAGATTATAATCTCCGAAAACTTCCAGCACCTGCATGTTTTGAAAACTAAGCATATCGGTAAAATCGCCGAGTGAGAACTTAGCCACCTCTTCAGTGTGTTCTTCGGGCGTTGCAATAGAAGCATCGGTTACAATAATTTTCTTATAGAAATGGTCCTTTGTCTCCCAGCGATGGATCTCGTAAAGCGTACCGGTTACATTTTTAACTTCATTGTGGACCAGGTGATCTTCTGCATAATGCACATTGAGATAATCAACCACAAAAACGCCACCTGGTTTTAAAGCTGAGGCAATCGTTCTCATCGCGTCGTCATGCTCACGGCGGCTGGCGAAATATCCAAAGCTGGTAAAAAAGTTAAATGCATAATCAAAATAGTTTACCCAAAATGGCAATCGCATATCGTGTTGGTAGAAATGCAGATTATCCGCTTCTCCCGCTTGTTTTGCATAGTCAATGCTGTTAAATGAGAGGTCAAAACCGGTCACATCAAAGCCAAGGTCGGCTAAGATTCGGCTATGACGTCCTCTGCCGCAGGCAACGTCAAGCATCCGGCTGCCGGCCTGCGGCTCCAAAAACTGCATAAGCTTTTCAAGAAAAGATTTCGCTTGTTCTTCATCACGCTCAAAATAAAGCCTGTGATAAAAAGGCGAATTGAACCAATCCTTATACCAGGCCCGTGTACTTATTCTTGCCATTGTGGATTTTCTTCAACAAATATCATTGATTTTGATTATCCTCCCTTGCGCGGCCCTGTTTCGGATAATTATTTGATTTTGTCAAATCACATAGCCTATCAATTCTTATTTTTGCTTCCCGCAACTTGCATTAACCGAATACAACCTTAACTTTTTTCAAAATTTTGCCAGTGGCATTGATCAAAAGCATCTCGGGGATCAGGGGAACGATTGGAGGAAAACCCGGCGAATCTCTTTCTCCCATTGACATCGTCAAATTTGCGGCAGCCTTTGGAAGCATCGTCAGGCAAGGTCATTCCAATAAAATCACCAGGACAAAGATTGTAGTTGGTCGGGATGGACGAATCAGCGGAGAAATGCTTCGCGACCTGGTCTGCAATACCCTCATCGCTTTGGAAATTGACGTGGTCGACCTGGGATTGTCAACGACACCCACCGTAGAAATAGCCGTTAAGATGGAACAAGCCGATGGTGGAATTATTTTGACTGCCAGTCACAACTCAAAAGAATGGAACGCTCTAAAGCTATTGAACAACGAGGGCGAATTTATTTCGGCTGAATTGGGAGCGAAAGTACTGGAGACGGCCTCGAGGGAAGACTTTGCATTCGCTACCGTGGAAAAACTGGGAATGATAACTGCAAATGATAGCTACTTACAGAAGCATGTGGAGGCGGTTATAAACCATCCATTGGTTAATGGCAAGTCTATTGGGAAAAAAAATTTCAAAATTGTAGTGGACCCGGTGAACTCTACGGGCGCGGTTTTTGTCCCGGCCCTATTAAGGGCCCTGGGTGTAAACGACATTATTCTTTTAAACAAAGAGGTAAATGGGCGGTTTGCACATAACCCGGAACCCTTACCAGAGAACCTGGCGGAACTGAGCAAGGAAGTAATAAAGCACGATGCGGATCTCGGAATTGCGGTGGATCCTGATGTGGATCGCTTATGTTTCGTGTGTGAGGATGGAAGCATGTTTGGGGAGGAATATACACTGGTTGCAGTTGCAGATTATGTTCTCGCCAAAAAACCTGGCAATGCAGTCAGCAACATGAGCAGTACAAAGGCGCTGAAGGAAGTTACCATCAAACACGGCGGTAAATATTTTCCTTCCGCGGTGGGAGAGGTGAATGTTGTAAATAAAATGAAGGAGGTCAACGCGGTGATCGGCGGCGAGGGAAACGGGGGTATTATAGTACCGGACTTTCACTATGGTAGGGACGCGTTGATCGGGATAGGCCTGTTTTTGTCTCATTTGGCCGCACAGAAAAAGACCATCAAGTCGTTGAGGAAATCATATCCAGATTATTTTATTTCCAAGAACAAGATTGAACTCGAAAACGGATTTGACGTAAAAACCATTTTCGAAAAAATTAAGAAGAAATACAAGAACCAACCGGTTAACACGGAAGATGGCTTGAAGATCGAGTTTGATACTGATTGGGTGCATCTCCGTACTTCCAACACCGAACCAATCATCCGCATATATGCTGAAAGCGATTATGAAAGCAAGGCAAATAATATTGCACTAAGGCTGATGCAGGATATTAAGGAGTTTATGTAGGCGGCGATATTTTGTCCCCCTTTTGCCTTGCTGCGGCGAAGTAAATGGCCATTACTTGATCTACCTCAATGAAGTCGCCTTCCATTAATACTTATCTTTGCGGCGCAAATCTCGGACGTTCTCTGCCTGCGGTGGGCAACTTCCAGTGCATTGAATATTATGACTAGAATTTATTTTGATAATGCAGCTACTACACCTCTTGATAATGAGGTACTTGAGGCTATGCTGCCCTTTATGACCACGCATTTTGGAAACCCGTCGACAATCTATTCTTATGGCCGGGAGACGAGACTAGCCGTTGAAAGCGCACGCAAAACCGTAGCAAAACTGCTAAATGCACATCCCGGTGAAATATTCTTTACCAGTGGCGGGACAGAAAGCAACAACACCGCCATTGCCGCTGCGGTTCGTGATCTTGGGTGTAGGCATATCATCTCATCAGCCATTGAGCATCATGCAGTGCTTCACACCGTTGAACACTATGGAGCCGGTGAAGTAACCCTAAGTTTTGTAAATCTCTTGCCAAACGGTCATATCGATCTGGAAGATTTAGAAAAGCAACTCGCCTCACATGAGGAACGCTGCCTGGTCACGCTTATGCATGCTAATAATGAAATTGGAAACTTACTCGACATAAATGCTGTGGGCACGATCTGCAAAAAATACAATGCCATCTTTCACTCAGATTGTATTCAGACTGTAGGCCACTATCCACTCGACCTGAGAAAGACGCCCGTGCATTTCATCTCTGGCTCGGGTCATAAATTTCATGGACCAAAAGGAGTAGGTATTTTATATGTAAATGACAATGTAAAAATTCATCCCCTCATCCTGGGTGGCGGCCAGGAGCGTAATATGCGTTCCGGAACGGAAAACATTTATGGCATTGTCGGCTTTGCTAAAGCATTAGAGCTGGCGATGGCAAATTACGAAGCGGATAGCAAGTATATTCAATCGCTAAAGACCTACATGATCGAGCAACTTCGAAAAGAAGTCGGCTGTGTGTCCTTTAATGGTGACGCTGAAGGAAGGAGCTTGTACACTGTTGTAAGCGCAGCATTTTGCAAAACTGAGAAATCGGAAATGATCCTTTTCAATCTTGACATTAATCATATTTGCGCATCGGGTGGCAGCGCGTGCACCAGTGGTGCTGACCAGGGATCGCATGTCATTCGGAGTGTCAATAATAATCCCAATCTTGTTACAGTTCGATTCTCTTTCAGTAAGCACAATACAAGGGAAGAAGTAGACTTGGTCGTTTCAAAACTGAAGGAATTGATTTGATCCACACTTAAAATTATCCTCCCAAACGGGAAATATTCCATTTAAAAGAAAAGCTTGCCTATCTACGAAATTTCCGTAGATTTACGAAAATTTCGTAGTAGATGGAAATCTTGACTCATACAGAAGAGGAAACCATGCAGGCTGTTTGGCGCGTGGGTGAAGGAAATGTAAAGTCTTTCATGGAACACCTGGACGAAGCACTTCCTTATACCACGGTCGCCTCTACAATCAAAAACCTGGAAAGGAAGGGTTATCTAACCAGCCGATTGGTGGGGAACGCTTACCTGTATAAACCCACGATCAATGAAGGCGAGTATAAAAATAAATTTATGGGTAAAGTAGTAAAGGAATACTTTGACAATTCCTATAAACAACTTGTAAATTTTTTTGTAGAGCAAAAGAAACTTTCTGCGAAGGAACTTAAAGAAATCATTGCAATGATTGAAAAAGGAAAGACTAAGTAATCACCGAAACAATTCGTTATGTTGTCATTATTGTCGTACTGTTTAAAACTATCTGTAAGCCTCGGCCTGGTTTCGCTTTTTTACTACGTTGTCCTTAGAAAACTCACCTTTCATAACTGGAATCGCTTTTACTTGCTCGGATACAGCCTGCTTTCGTTTCTTGTTGCCTTTATTGATGTTTCGCCCGTACTATACCATAATAAATGGGGCGATAAAGCCTTTGTACAATGGATTCCTGTTCTTACAAACAGCGACCTCCCTCGTGCAACGCCCCCCGATCCAACATTTACGGTCTCGAATGTTCTTGGCTTCCTGCTAATGCTTGGGATCGCGATAATGTCTCTGCGGCTATTATTTCAACTTCTCTCCTTTATTCGCTTAAAAAGAAAGGCAGAATTAATTTCTGTAGATGGAATGAAATTTTACCAGGTGAATGACTCGATTATTCCTTTTTCTTTTGGAAATTCCGTCTTTCTAAATCGCAATCTCCACAGCGAACAGGAATTGAAGGAAATTGTCAGGCACGAATTTGTGCACGTAAAACAGAAGCATAGCATTGATATTCTCTGTGGCGAGCTGCTCTGCCTGGTAAATTGGTATAATCCTTTTGCATGGCTGTTAAAGGCGTCGATTCGACAAAATCTCGAATTCATTGCTGACAACCAGGTTTTGGAAAATGGTGTTGACAAACGCGAGTATCAATACATGTTACTAAAGGTAATCGGCAGCAATCAATTCAGTATAGCTCAAAATTTCAATTTTTCTTCACTAAAAAAACGTATAGCCATGATGAACAAGTTAAAGAGCGCCAGGTTGAACCTGGTAAAGTTCCTGTTTATTTTACCCTTGATCGCGGCTTTATTATTGGCTTTCAGAAACGGTCGGCCCGCGAGTCCAGGTCTAAGGGTCAATGCAGCTGTATTTCCTCAGGATGAGATTGTCGCATCTCAACAGCGCGAATCTCGCGATACTGTTCCATCGAAAACAGCGACTAAAGCTTTTAAAGTGATCAATAAAGAAAATCTTCCCGCACTAAGTGATCATTTCGAGATCACTGAAAATAGGGCCGTTATTCACTTGAAGGATGGTACAACAGAAACCTACGATCTCAAGAATGGCGCACAACGAGAGAAATTTGAAGAAAAATATGGCAAGATCATTAATGTTAAAGTCCCCACGACTACGATTACGAGTATCTCAGCTATTAATGCTGAAGGCGCCACCACCGTTGTTTCCCCGGTGAGTGTGGTCAACAGTGTCAATGCTGAAGTGGCTACTTCCGTCACCACGAGCGTTTCAGCAGTTACGAATGGCGATAATAGTACAACAATTATTGCGACTCCTGAGGTTGGCATAACAAGCGAGGTCAATGTTGTAGGTGTAGATGGAGTTGCAGTAAACGGCAAAGAAGAGGTGCTAATAACCATATCTAAGAGTACATCACGTCAACAATTGGATGAATACAGAAAGCAGATGAAGGAACAGAACATTGAGCTGAAATATGATGAGATCAAATATGATGATAATGGCGTTTTAGTTAGATTGAGTGGGACAATGGAAGCGAAAGAAGTAAACGGCCGGTTTTCTGGGAGCGATTTCGACAATATCATCATCTCCATGATCAAAAATGGAGATCGATCCTATTTTAAAGTGAATGTCGTCGTAAAAAAGAATGCGAAGCCCCGCAAAGAAGTAATTTGATCTTCGGAAAATCCAATCGCTTCGTGGCAAATCTTATAAGTAATACCATGGATTTCTCCGGGCCGCTTTAACATACCTTTTTATATTCATCCAAAAGGCAAGGATCATGTAAACAATGATTGGCGAACCCATGGTGAGGAACGAAATATATATGAACCACATGCGGATACGGCTGGTCGCAATACCCAACTTTTCTCCGATGGCGCTGCACACTCCAAACGCTTGCCATTCGATGAAGTTTTTGAGTTTGTTCATCTTGCAAACATAAATTTTTCTGTGGTGAGGAACAACAGTGGCTTCAGCATTTTATAAACAGATTTTTCGCAACAAAAAAAATATTCGAGATCATCAACTGATTTTTTTAAGGATTGTTATTTAAGTAAATTCGCACCCGATTTTAGGCTGCGATTGAAGATTTAAGGTTGAATATTGAGGGCATTTTGAATAGTGGTGTGAATCTTCAATATTCACCATTAAATAGTTAAATTCTTTGTCATGTTATTTGATCTCGATCTAATCAAGAAAGTGTATACGGACCTGCCCGGCAAAATCGACTCGGCCAGAAAATTAGCCGGCAAACCCTTAACTCTCGCCGAAAAAATTTTGTACTCACATTTATATCAACCTCCTACAAAGGCATACGAAAGGGGAAAAGACTATGTTGATTTTGCTCCTGACCGCGTGGCGATGCAAGATGCCACTGCACAAATGGCGCTCCTGCAGTTTATGACTTGTGGTCGTGATAGGGTGGCTGTGCCTTCCACTGTTCATTGCGACCACCTGATCCAGGCGAAAGTGGGCGCCGCACAAGATCTCGCCACAGCATTGGACACCAACAAAGAGGTGTATGATTTCCTTGCAAGCATTTCAAATAAATATGGAATTGGCTTTTGGAAACCGGGTGCGGGTATCATTCACCAGGTTGTCCTCGAAAACTATGCCTTTCCGGGTGGTATGATGATAGGAACCGATTCGCACACACCAAACGCTGGCGGCCTCGGAATGATTGCGATCGGCGTGGGAGGTGCAGACGCCGTTGATGTGATGGCCGGTTTGCCATGGGAATTGAAGATGCCAAAAGTCATCGGTGTGAAACTTAGCGGGAAAATTAATGGCTGGACAAGTGCCAAAGACGTGATATTATGGGTGGCGGGGCAATTAACAGTAAAGGGCGGTACGGGTGCCATAATTGAGTATTTCGGAGAAGGTGCAGACAATCTTAGCGCAACGGGCAAGGGAACTATTTGCAACATGGGCGCCGAAATTGGCGCGACTTGTTCCTTGTTTGCATATGATGCAAAGATGAGCGCATACCTGAGAGCGACAGGGCGCGATCAGGTCGCACTATTGGCCGATGGAGTTCGGCAGCACTTACGGCCAGACGAAGAAGTATATAACGATCCTGAAAGATATTACGACCAGGTTCTGTATCTCGATCTAAATAAACTCGAACCGTATCTCAATGGTCCGTTCACTCCCGACCTGGCAACTCCTATCTCTGAAATAAAAGAAGCTGTTGCAAGGCACGGCTGGCCCGCAAAGCTTGAGGTGGCGCTAATTGGAAGTTGCACAAACTCATCGTATGAGGACATGAGCCGATCCGCAGCGATAGTTAAGGATGCACTGGGAAAGGGATTAAAAGCTGTAAGCGAATTTACGATTACGCCGGGTAGCGAACAGGTCCGTTACACAATCGAAAGAGACGGCTTTATTAAAGAGTTTGAAAATGTCGGTGGAGTAGTGTTGGCAAATGCGTGTGGTCCTTGCATTGGCCAATGGGCACGACATATTGATGATCCCAATCGGAAAAACACAATTCTCACCTCTTACAATAGGAACTTTGCAAAACGAAATGATGGGCTTGCCAGCACACATGCGTTCGTCGCTTCTCCTGAAATTGTGACGGCTTTAGCCATGGCTGGCACGATTGCCTTCAATCCGATTACTGATACTCTAAAAAATGATAAGGGAGAAGAAGTAAAGTTAAAAGAGCCGGCAGGATTTGAACTCCCGCCCCAGGGCTTTGATGTAGAAGATGCCGGCTACCTGGAACCTGCGAAAGATGGAAGCCAGGTGCAGGTAGTTGTAAAAGCTGACAGTCAGCGTCTACAATTGCTAGCGCCATTTGCGGAATGGGAAGGCACTGATCTGACGGGGCTAAAACTATTGATCAAAGCAAAGGGTAAATGCACCACCGATCACATTTCAATGGCTGGTCCATGGTTGAGATTCCGCGGCCATTTGGACAATATAAGTAACAACATGCTAATTGGTGCGATCAATTTTTTCAACAATGAAACGGATTTGGTAAAGAGTCAAATCTCTGGCGAATATGGTCCCGTGCCCGCTACACAACGGCAATATAAACAGGTAGGCATTGGCACCGTGGTAGTGGGAGATGAAAATTATGGCGAGGGCTCTTCCAGGGAACATGCCGCAATGGAACCAAGACATCTGGGAGTTCGCGCAATCATCGTAAAGAGTTTTGCAAGGATTCATGAGACAAATTTGAAAAAACAAGGGATGCTGGCACTGACTTTCGCTGATAAAGCTGATTACGAAAAGGTACAAGAAGACGATACTGTCGATATCATTGGGCTTACCCATTTCGCGCCTGGTAAGGCCCTGACAATGGTATTGCACCACCGCGATGGATCCGCTGACAA
>AR_comb_assmDRAFT_10197446_pt1 | contig 22405 bp, 21 predicted proteins | sample ArasoioldDNA_FD_10543 | JGI IMG/M metagenome (IMG submission 10543) | reverse complement strand
AGGCCGATGATCCCGCACCGCCCCGCCCGGGCTGCGCTCGGGCTCAGGCCGCGAGACAAGTACTGGCTGCACATGTTCGACGCGCTGGCGCTGGCGCTTGCCGCTCAGCAAGCTTCTAGGGAGCCGGCCCGTGCTCCGGCGATGGCACGTCTGAGCAAATCTGATTGATTAAGTCGCAGCACGTCCCGAGCCAAAGATACCCATGGGGCATGACCATCGGGCTGCCGTGGGCGAACGTGTTGCGGAAATACGGCATATTCTCAACGATTCGCCTCGAATAGACGAGGGGGGTTGGGTTCACCTCAGCGTCGTCCAAGTCCGTCAGCCCTCTCATCGACTCCCGAAATTCAGCACGCCGCTCTCGAAGCATGTGAAAGTGAGAGAAACCCTCGTCACAAATCAGCCCACGATTGATCGCCTCGCCCAAGAGCCCTTTGAGCGTTGGTCCTCTTGAGGACTCCTCGTAGCCCAGCTTCAAGCGGAGAGCCATCTCGACGGTCGAGAACGCATGCATCTCCGCGACCGGGATGAACCGATAGGCAAACCATGCGTAGAGGAGAAGGTTGCGAGCTGTCTCGAAATGGACCCGAACCTTGTCCGGAGCCGTCCCAACAAGCGTGAAACCTGCGATCAGGGTGTAGTGGTCCGCGAGAACCCGCGGGCGCATCTGGCCTGATACCGGGTCGATGAACGTATATGCAAGTTGCCGCCGGTCCGGCTTGAGGATTTCCTCGAGCAGTTTGAAGAGGTCCGGATTACGTTTCGGGTCACCTCCCATGTTGGATTGTCCCCAGCTCGCAGTTGCCCACCTTGCATCCGCCCCTCTACGACGACCCCTGCGTACAGAATACGATTCCTTCGCACTGCCTTTCCAGTTCCCGCCAAGTCCACCCGACGCCCTTTGACAAGGAGTCCACCATGACTGAGCCGCTGTTTCGGACCGTTGAGATCAAGGACCGCACAGGTCGAGTGACCGGCACCAAGGAGGTTGCCCTCTACAAGGGCCTCCTCGCCCAGGCGCATACCGAGGGTCTCTCCAGCATTCACACTCGTCTCACCCAGATCCCCACGGATGACAACGGCCGCACCGCCATCTCGAAGGCTGAGGTTGTGACCGCAAAGGGCACGTTCGAGGCGATTGGGGATGCCAGTCCCGAGAATGTCCCGCCGCACATCCGGCCGCACCTGATCCGCATGGCAGAAACCCGAGCCAAAGCTCGCGCCCTCCGTGATGCCGTGAACATCGGCGTCGTCTCCTTCGAGGAGTTGGACGGCGTGGAAGACGTGCCCGGTTCTTCTGACCTCGGATCGGGTGTCAATCCCAATGGCCAGCCTACGCCGAAGGCCGCTCCGGCTTCCAACGGAGGCGCACACGCCTCGAACGGCGTGGCGCCCATGACCGAGAATCAGCGGCGGTATCTCTTCCGCATTCTCGCTGGCTGGGGCTTCCACGGTGATGCTGCCCACGAATACCTGAAGGACAAGCTTGGCGTGGAGTCGTTGGCCAAGGTCTCGAAGTATGACGCCACTAAGCTCATCGACCGTCTCTTGAAGAACGCTCCGGAGGTGAGCCATGGAGACCATCAGCATCAGTAGGGTTCAGGCCTACCTCGCGTGTCCCCTCAAGTACAAGTTCGAGCACGTGGACCAGATCCCGAAGCCATTCCGCGCGGCCGCACTCGCCTTCGGCGGGAGCGTTCATGCGGCGATCGAATGGTTCCACAAGGAACGTATCGAAGGGCGCACGCCAGAAGGTGAGGCAGCCGTCTCGCAGTTCGACGCTGACTGGTACGCCCAAAACCTAGAGCCGTTGGCGTTCGGCGACTGGGATTCGAAAGAGTCCCTGGCCGAGAAGGGTCGCGACCTCGTCCGTCTTTACGTCGGGCAAGCCGGCACTACACCCGAAGCCGTGGAAGCACCATTCGAGGTCGAGCTCTTCGATCCTGTGACCGGCGAAGTGCTTGATCTCAAGCTCCGCGGACGGTTCGACCTGTTGGAGGAGGGGGAGGTCGTGGTCGACGTGAAGACCGCGGCGAGGACTCTGGATGAACGGGGCATCCAGCAGCACCTGCAGCTGTCCACGTACGCCCTGGCCTACCTCCTCCTCCGCAACCGCATCCCCAAACTCCGCCTCGACCAGCTCCTCAAGACCAAGATACCGCGTCTCGAGCGCAGAGAAACCGCCAGGACCGTCGAGGATCTGGCCTGGACCGCGCATCTCATCAAGCGTGTGGCTGGGTCCATTGCGTCCGGGCATTTCTACCCGAACCCATCCTGGCGCTGCAGTGAGTGCGAGTACTTCGCCCACTGCCAGGCCTGGCGGGGCGACTAGCAGCCCTCATCGCATCGTTCCTTTCCAATCGGGGCTCCTGAGATTCTTCGGGAGCCCTCCTTCATTTTCGGAGGCAGCCATGACAGATGTACCGATGGAACCCAGGGAGCGCGGCCCCGACATGCTGCGCGAGGCGTCGGAACGCCTGACCGAATGTGGCCCCGGTGTCCTCACTGATGCGGAGCTGATTGCGATTCTTATCGGCAGTGCTGACGCCGCAGCCCGCTTCTGCACAGCAGTGAATGTTCGACGTTTGCACAATGTGCCAAGCGAGGAGCTGACGGCCGTGCAGGGAATCGGGCCGGAGCGAGCGAGGAAGCTTCTCGCCGCGGCGGAACTCGGCCGAAGGCTCTGGCCGGACGGCGACGCAACGCCACTCGTGCGCGGGCCAGAGAGCGTATATGAGCTCTGCCGGGACATTCGGGCAGCGAACCGCGAGCACTTCGTCGGGTTCTACCTGAACTCCCGCAATCAGGTCCTGCGCCGGGAGATCATCTCGATCGGAAGCCTCAACGCTTCGATCGTGCACCCGAGAGAAGTCTTCGCCCCAGCGATCGCTGTCTCGGCCGCTTCACTCGTCCTTGCCCACAACCATCCGTCCGGCGATCCCACGCCGTCCGAGGAAGACCTCGCCATCACAAGGCGGCTCCTCGAGGCCGGCCGAATCATCGGGATCGACGTCCTTGACCACGTCATCGTCGCCCGAGAGAGCTACGCCTCCTTCAAGGAGCGGCGGCTGCTCCGCGGGTAGGAGGAAACATGCAACGGCTCGTTCTGCATCGGGGCGGATGGGAGGCTACCAAGGTCGACCTCGCCGCCGTCCCCGTGTCTGATCCAACCGACAGCTATCACCCCGTTCCCTTTACTCGGTTCGTCGAGGAGGTCGAGCTGCACGTGCCGCGCTTCGGCCTCACGATCCAATCGCAGGAGTTCGCCCTGGCCAGGGAAGGGAGCCAGATGTTTGGTGTCCTGACCTGCACGAATGGTCACAACGCTGGCGACTACGGGCTCGCGATCGGGCTTCGGAATTCTTACGACCGTAGTCTCTCGGTTGGACTCGTTGCCGGCACTCGCGTCTTCTGCTGCGATAACCTCGCTTTCAGCGGGGAGGTCACGATGGCGCGGAGGCACACGGCGAATGTCTTTAGGGATCTCCCGGACTTGATCTACCGGATGCTCTCCCAGGTCACGGTCCTGAAGGCCAGGACGGACCAAGAGATCGACATGATGAAGGCCCTGCCGATGGCACCCGAGCGCGCACACCACGTCATGGTCTTGGCGGTCCGCTCGGGCATCACGCCGGCATCGCGACTTCCGAAGATCCTCGAAGCTTGGTACGAGCCGAAGCATCAGAGCTTCGAGCCGCGGACGGCTTGGTCCCTCTTCAATGCCTTCACCGAAGTACTGAAGGCCGGGCCACCACGGCAACAGATGGAAGGGAGCCTCAGGCTCACATCGCTCTTTCGGAGGGAACTAGCTCTCAATTAACCCAACGGGGTCATCGCATTGATGACCCCGTTCTTCTCGTCCTTTCCGAGAGGGACTCACCTAGTTTCAGAGTGGTCCGCCATGACCTCCCGCAGAAGCGCCGCCACGAGTTTCCGTGCCTTTGCGATCGCTGCCCTTACCCCTTCTTCTCTCTGAGGGTCTGGCCTGGGTCCTCGCACGACAGCTCCCCTCGCCAAGATTGTGGACGTAGATGCATTTTCCGCGTGCGTTCACGCGGGCCATACGCGTTTCCACATCATCGGGGGCAGGGTCAATGATGCACCTCTAACCGCCTTCTCCCTTTGTTCCTAGTCCATTTGGTCCATGGCAAGGCTTTGTCGGCCCGTCAGAACCCCGAGCACCCGATCATGCAGACCGGGTCCGGGGCAGGGAAGCCAAAGCCCTCAAGCTTCATCTCCAGGACCCGGTCCAGACCGGTCAAGGAGGGGCGATGCAGTGTTCCGAAATTGGAAGAAGGAAGACCGGGGATGGTGGCGACCGTCTAGAGGGCGGAAGAATTGAGAGGCATTTTGACGATTCAAGCACCGCATGGTTGATCGGGGAAGCAGTGAAGCAGCTGAATTTGGCGGGACCGGAGGCGGAGCTGGCCTATGCTCGCTCGGTGGAGCTTTTAAGGCAGTCCGAGGACCTGGTAAAAACCGTGGCCGGGATACTTCGTCGGGTGCACTCGGGAGATGGGCCCCTACGGTGGTGCATCCTGCATGTGCTTGGTGATGCTGGCGGTGCCGACTCCGCAGACCTCTTGGTCCACGCGGCGCTCGAAGAGTTACCAGAACCCCAACACGGTCAGGGCTGCGAAGGCACGCGCGACGTGGAAATGCTGGTGCGCACGATGGCCGTCGTTGCTCTTCAAAGGGTCGCTGGCCGGCATCGCGAGGCATTAGGCCACGTGATGCAGGTAGTCTCAGCCAGACCAGATCGCGCCGTCCTCATCGAGGCGGTCAAAGCGGCCAGGGACTTGGGCCTCGCGGACAAAGTTCGGGAGACACTACCCAAAGAGAGTCTTTGGATTCTGGACATTCGTCGCGCGAAGACCCAAGAGCTCGTGGCCGATCCCGAGCGAGAGGATGGAAACGAGCGCGGGTTTACCCCACCGAAATTTGGGAAGTTTTACACAGCTCCTCAATCGGGATGCGGTTGCAGCCGAAGGGAGGACTGATCCCATGGCGAGTTGCACCTACACTGTTCCCGACCTTAACGCCTCAGGAGATAATCTCTACGGACCCAGGATCTGTTGGCAGGCATTCATCGACTGGGCATGGGATGCCTTTGACTTTGACAAGGATGATTGGGACGACGGCTTTGGCTACGACGAGGTCTGCAACAACAGACGACCTCTCAGTCGAACTCTGTCAGGCATCTATTGTCTGACCTACTCGTCCCCCAACTTCCCCCGAGAATCCTATGACTCGAACATCTTGGAGTGGGGTTGTCGCTTTGCTCGAAATGCCATCGACGAGCTTGACGGCCGTTGTGGGACGTCATCCTGCACACCGTCCTCCTGTCCGGGGTACCTCGCGTGGACCCAGTGGGGTCCCTTCACCGATGATTTGACTGAGCTCTATCTGCCGTTCTTCTACAACTGGGGGGTGAGCAACCGAGCGGGTACGCTTCTCCATGAGGCTCGCCATGCGGACGGCAAGGGCCACGACAGTGGAAACAATGACTCGAGCTGGGCCTACAACGGTGCTTGGCGGTGGCACGTCTGCTGGCTTGCCTGGTTTGCCTATGAGGGGGTGGGGACCTCACTCGCGATGCGGACCCAGGCGACGCAGAGAGCCAACAACATCCTCAACAACAACTTTGTTACTCCTCCAGGATTCAACGTGTGAGGTAAAAACTCAACGCGGATCACCGCTCTCTCAACCCGACTCGCGGGATGGCGAGCGATCTACTACTGGGCAAGGCAGCGATCTGTCCAAAGCGGACAACGAGCGGCGAACATGGGCTACGTGCGCCAGCTCAAACCTAGGACAAACAAGGTTGGGAGGTATCAACAAGAGTCGCCCAGCCCGCCCTCCTCGTTGGAGGACGGGTACTGCCGCGCCCAAGGTTGAATTGTCTGGATTGCAGCGCCAACCAGTGGAAGTCGGTGTCAGTCGCTTTGTACCGCGTGCGGCGAAGTATGGGGATACATGCCCTGGGCTTTATACCTGTCAAGGAGGGATCGTGCGAATCAACGTCTTCGCTCTCATGACGCTCGCCATTCTCGCCGTGCCGTCGATCAGTTCGGCACAGCCGGCGAGGGTGAGCTCGCTGAGTATTAAGCCGAGCCCCTTCGCTCCTCTTGCAACTCTCACCTTCGACATCACCGTGACCAAAGCTTCCCCTAGCCCGACGGTCGCTTACGTGGACATTTATAGGACTACCAGAGATGAGACGAATTTCCTGAGACGGCTTCAGACGACCCTCCCAGCTTCTGAGACGGCGCGAAGGTTCGAGGAGACCTGGCAGGTACCAGCCGGTGGGCACCTCAATCACTTCATCTTCATTGGATATCTTGCGCCCGACGTTGATTACCCGGGAATGCGGACGTTAGTGAAGTGGTATGACCTCAAGGGCGACAAGATGTTCCACTACCGCCTCGAGAAGGCTGTCAATACGCCTCCATCGAAACAGTAGGCGTGATGGCACCGTGGTTGGATTCATCGACTTTCAGGTGGGAGGACAACGGCAAGGCTGACAGGCGATGACCTAATCGCTTCCATGCGACTTACGCAAGACACTGCACAACGGCTTCGAGGTGGTCAAACACCATAGGGCGATTCCCGGTCGGAGTCTAGCGGGCTTTCCGACCGATCTGTGGACTGCAAATGCTTCCAAATTGAGGCGCCCCCAGAGGGAGCCGCGCCGGGGCCGCTCGGGACCGAGTGCGGGGAATTCATATGACTATCGATCGACAGTGGGTTCAGCGGAATCTGGGCTTCGATCCGATCGCGACGCCAGCACCAGTATCAACTTTCGCGGTTCGAGCGGCTGCACGTCTACCCAGCTCAGGGGACCTGCAGCGAGAGATCATCGAGTTCGATTCGGACGCCCCTTCCGGAAGGGAGTTTCTGGCATTCACGACTGCGACCGGGCTCTCCCGATACACGGACATCTCTTGGCCAAGGAACCTTGCTCCGAGAACCGGTCCTTCACCCCGGGGGCGGTCCGGTGGCCCGTTGCCGCGCGCCGACGTGTTGGTTGTGACCTGGACAGTAGACGAAGGTCACGCGCTGAGCCGCGTGCTGACGCCAGGGAAAGACTCGCGAAACGACTATCGCTCGTACACGCATAATTACACATCCATCGCACGAAAGATGCGTAGAGGCTGTCCCACTCTGCAGGCTAAGCGCCTAGGTGCATACTGGACCACGAGAGTCGGCGGGAGGTCTGCAGTCGTGTTCAAGTCCGACTCTCACATGTCACAGGACGGTCCACAGCTTCCGAACGCGCTTGTGTGGAAGCAGATTATCACCGAGGTCCGACCCCGACTCGTAATCACGACGGGAACGGCGGGCGGAATCGGAAAGCAGTTCGAGGTAGGGGATGTTGTCGTGAGCCCAATCGTTCGCTTCGATTGCTTGGGGAAGTTTAAGAATAGGAAGCGGTATCCCTTTGGCCTGTCCCACTACGCGAGCGCGGCCCCCAGGGCCGGTCATTTCGCAACGGCGCGGAAGCTCTTTAGGGCCAACGCTGGGCAGCTCCCGAAGGATAACAGCCGGCAGCCAAAGATCGTGCGGGTTGGGAGAAATGACCTCGCATCTTCGGTTGTGACGACCGATTTCTTCGGGTTCGACACTTCCAACAATCACTACCACCTTCAAGGCCTCGGCGACGTGTCGGAGATGGGGGATGCCGTCCTCGGCCTAGTTGCCGATGGGATGGGATCGCAGGCACCTCGATGGCTCGCCGTCAGAAACGTTTCGGATCCCCAGATCAAGGCGGACGGACTCACGCTGAGAGAGCAGGCGGCGCTCGCAGCCCAGATCTACAAGGGGTTTGGCCGGTGGAGTTCCGTGTGCAGTGCAATCGTGTGTTGGGCGCTGATAGCTGCAGAGTAAGGGTTACCCAGGTAGAAGGACGTCCTTGTGAGCACGCTCGCCTACGCCACGTTGACGACAAAACGAGTACAGGCGCGCCCAGGCACGAGCACCTCGGAGTCCCCGCCGGGAGTCAAGGGCTACATCGACGCTCTTGCGGCACTCGTGCCAGCAGAGGTGCTTAGCTTACACGCCGTACTCCTCTCTTTCACCACGAAGACTCAGCATGGTCAGGGCGGACCGGTAATATCGATTACTGAGCCGGGGACACTGGCTTGGGCCTTCTTTGGACTTGTGCTCCTGAGTGTCGTGCTCTACGTCGTGCCGCGATTTCGGACCTGGGATCGGCTGGACTATCTGCGGGCGTCGATCCCGCCGTTCGCCTTCGTCGCATGGACCATGCTGCAGAGAGCGACGGCATTCGATGCCGTCTGGCCCCAGCTGGGGGAGGCCCCCAGGACCGCGATCGCATTGTTCGTTGCCGTGCTCCTGGGGTTGTCTGCGGTCGCCCTTGCCTACGGCGCGGACAGGAAGGAACCGTCCGAGAGATAGAACCTAGCTGTAGCAAGCATGCGCCTGGCAAGAGGATCAGGGGACACACAGGAGGGCCGACAGTGAGTAACTGGTACGCTGATTTCAAGGACAGCGTTTCGATCAAGCCCCAAAGGGTGGGGATTCGTCCCCTCGCGACGATTGAAATAGCGGAACCCAAGCCGCACCGGATGATCATTCTCCCGCCACGCGGCATTCGCTCCGGGGCAGGCGGCTTTGCGGCGCTCGCTGCAGAACCGTCGGTTTCCGCCACCCTAACTTCGGCCACCTTCCTCAAATCTCTCGCAGGCGTCACTCCCCGTGTCCCGACTAGAGGAATAAGAGAGCCGGTGATCAAGGTCGTCGATTCCGTCGGCGAGGACGGCGCGAAGCTCGTGGAAATGCGACCCGGGGAACTGCAGGCGCTGCGGGTTGCTCAACCGGGTCTTCGAATCGTCCCGGAAGTGTTCTACTCGCCAGCCGTACACCTGGAGTTCATCGAGGAAAAGATCCATGCTGCGGCCCGGGCACCAGTGAGAACGCTCACCATAACGGTCGTATCGGCAACCGGCAAGGCAACCGCCGGCGCTGCGGTAGTCGCGTTCACTGACTTTGCGCAGCGTCAAGGGGCTTCAGCCACTACGAACTCGAGCGGTCGGGCGAAGCTTTTGGTCCCATCCAGTGTAAAGAAGTTCGAGCGTGTCTACGTGTACCCGGAGAGCGGTTGCTGGAGCTCGTTAAGACGAAATGTCGCGATATCCCCCAATCTAACTGTTCGGCTCACGCCAATTGATCTCACCTACACCGACTGTGTGAGGCACTTCTATGGCGAGGGCGCTGACACCGATGGGCGCGGGGTGAAGGTGGCGATCGTCGATTCAGGCGTCGCACTCAACCATCCTGATCTCAAGGTCGTAGGCGGCGCCTGCACGATCAGGGATGAACCAGCCAACGCCTATGGACCGATCGGCGGGCCCCACGGGACGCATGTCGCGGGAATCATCGCTGCCCGCGGCAAGGCACCGGCGGGGATTCGCGGTATCGCACCAGCGGCCGACCTTTACAGTTACCGGGTTTTCCCCCCGAAGGGGGGTGCGTCGAATTTCTCGATCATCAAAGCGATTGACCAGGCAATTCAGGCGGGTTGCGATCTAGTCAATATGAGCCTCGGTGGGGGCCCTCGTGACACGGCTTTGGAATCAGCCATAGGCGATGCCCACCTCGCTGGCACTGTCTGCGTCATCGCAGCCGGAAACGAGGATCGGAGTCCGGTGAGCGTTCCTGCTGCATACCAGCTGTGCGTTGCGGTTTCCGCTATGGGACGAAAGGGAACCTTTCCACCTGGCACGACTGAATCCGGGGACGTCGCCTCGCCATACGGGACTGATAAGAAGAACTTCCTCGCCGCCTTCAGCAATATCGGGCCAGAGATTGATGTCACCGGTCCAGGTGTGGGTGTCATCTCCACGGTTCCGGGCGGTCATGGGATCATGAGCGGCACATCGATGGCTTGCCCGGCAGTGACAGGGATTGCCGCCCGGATGCTCAGTGCTGCGGCCAAACAGACCACACTTAAGGCTGCACGCGACGAGAATCGGTCAAACTCAATCATTCAGATGGTGTTAAGCTCATGCCATCTGCTGGGCTTCAGGCCCACGCCCGATTGTGAGGGCGCTGGACTGCCTAGGCCGTGACCGCTTGGCATCTTGTGCGGGGGCACAGACTTGATTGAGGTCGTCACATGGCTCGATTTGTCGTGCGTTACAGGGGCAAGGGCCCTCGACCTGCGGATCCTGTTGCAAAGCTTGAAAGGATGAAGGGAGCACGCATTCTCGAGGATGCCGGTCGTACGTTGCTTGTGCAGGCGGACGAGTCGGTATTGCGATCTCTTTTCTCGGACGAGTCGTTGTGGGCGGTGGGCCCTGAGATGACCTACCAAACACCCGATCCGCATCCGAAGATCGGTAAACCTCCCCGTTAGGAGTGATGGGACGAACGAGTTGGCCATCACGCGGGACCATCGGAGTGCTGATGCCCTGTACCCGGTCAACGCTCTCTGTCTCCGCTTCCCAGTGCCGGCCAATCCTCGCGTACAGCTCTTCGTGGCTTAGGCGTAGGCAACGGTCGAAAGGGCGAACCTAACGATGGATTTTTGGCCAGCGATAGGAGCCATCGGGGAGGCTGTAGGTGCGTTGGCTGTTGTAGTTTCCCTTTTCTATGTCGGGTTTCAAATTCGTCAGAGCGCCCGCGCTACCAAGGCAGAGACGGCCCGAGAATCGGTCGCTGCAATCCGTCACTTTAATGAGGCGATGATTTCGAACGCGGCGGCTGCGAGGCTCTTCAATGTCGGAGCCGAGGATCTATCTAAGTTGAGCGAGGAGGAACGAGCACAATTCGCTCACCTTGCCTTTATCTTCTTCATGACTGCGCAGGACCTTCACTTTCAGTTCGCAAAGGGAGCTCTCGATCCCGAGGTATGGGCCGGGTACCGTACTGTGCTAGCCCTGTATGCGAAAAGCCCAGGTTTCCAAAAGTACTGGTCTCGAGGGAACATTTTCTTCGCACCGGCTTTCCGTAGGGAATGCGACTCGTGGGCCCCTCCAGATATCTATCGGGTCGGTCAATTCGCAACAAGAGCAGCCAAGGACATCAGCTCGACGTCTGAATTGACCAAACCAGAACAGACCAAGCGCGACCCGGAAACCACAGTTCCACTTACTCCGGGGACCGACGCGCCTAACGTGACGCCGCCGATTGTCACCTGACATGGCCCGCAGCCTCGAGATCCGCCCTGATAATCTACCCTAGAAAACCCCTGGCTTAGTCCAGTTGCCATAGATCGCCTCAAGTTTCAGGACACTTGGCATTCAAATTTTGGTGGGACTGGTCGATTCATGGAGGGGTAAATGGCACGAGTCGAAAAGCTAACGAAAGCCGAAGTCAAGAAACTCACGGCTGGCCTGAAGCCTGGTGTTCATTTCCATTCTGAACCGCGCTGCAAGGGAGGTGTCCACAGCAAGAACTGTGATGGGAAGGGAGCTGAAATTACCTGCAATCTGGTCAAAGTGCTTGGTAAGCGTATCTGTGCATGTCTCCACGTCTGAGACCTGTGAATTAGCATTGGAGCCTCGACCGCTCCTCAGGAGCTTGCAATGAACCTTTCCTCAGTTGGTGCTCTCTGTACCGGTATCGTTGTTGGATATCTGGTCAAGTTCTGGACTCGACGGATGCAAAGTTTCAGCGCCCAAGCGCTTGGGGCACTCCTTGCAGTCGTATTCACGGGAACTGCTATAGCCCATCTGGATCGTGCAGTGTGGGGATGGTACCCAATTGGGCTCCTCCTGGGAGTTGTGGGCTACATCGCAATCGGCTACAAGGTTTTGCAACGCTCCGGTCGGCTGGATCCAACTAATCCTCATCATCAACAGGCACGTCGAATAGAGGATGCCCAGACGCAAGCGCCCCGACCGCCGACAATTGGGCCGATAGAACTGCCCGACGGGGGTGTGATCTTGGTTCACTCGGAAACGCCAGAGAGGGCCAGACAAGATCGGGAGGGGTATCTAGTCGAGGGCGGATTCTCGACGGTCTGCCTGCGACTTCCCGTCAAGAGAGGCGAATCGAGACCGTTGGCGCTACACTTGGCCGATCCGCCACGGCCGAGCTGTACGCGCCGGCGGCACTGCTGGGCTCGGCTCGGGCTTTGCGAATGACGTCCTTGGCCAGGTGAGGGTCGTCGCGGTACCCACAGGCTTTGGGCGGTTCGATGTCAAGTGCCTGCGGCAGCGCGTAGAGGTCGTCAACGAGATCCGCTCATCCAGCCGCGATCTCGCGCACGAGCTGGGCCTTCAGCAGGCAGGTGCGGCGGGTGGGATCGGAGCTCAGGAGGGCGTCGAGAAGGGGTGATAACGCCCGCCTTCGTGGCCCGGAATCAACCTCAGCCGCGTCCAACTCCCGCTCTCGAGCTCTGCTCAGCGGCCTCCTGTGCCCGGGTGAACACGATGCGTACGTACACACAATGGGCAACGACCACCAGCTGTTAGGCGATCCCAGCTGTCCCCTTGTACCCCGACCCGCCAGACTGAGAAGACGTGGTTCGACCGCGGCAACATCGCGATTGGGTATCTCTGGCTATGGGCTTGGCCTGACTTGTGTTCCGTGCCGGACTCAGCTGCCTTGGTGCGAGATGGCGCGATTGATCTTCCATTTAGAACAACAGGGTGGTACGCTCGTCCTCGCTGCGGAGGGGGTGCCCAAATCGCATTCGGTCGTGACGAATCTAGCTTCGCGAGTGGGAAACCCTACGAGCTACCCCTTGTCGCCACACCCGCCCATACGCTTCCTCCTTCCTGGGATAATGAATAGTGCGAACAATCTCGCGTGGTCTCCTTCTAGGAATTATTGTCGCCCTTCTGCTTCCAGCGAGAGCTGGTGCGAATTTGGAGTGGACTTGGCTTCATTCTATTTATGGCGTGACGCGTTTCGGTTGTTTAGGGTCCGCAGTGGGCTCAATAGGGGATATTGATGGTGATTCCTGCGCCGACTTTATCGTCGGCGTTCCGCACTCAGGTTGCACTTTAGCGGACAATCTTCCAGGACACGTCAGAGCGTATTCCGGAAGCACTGGCGGATTGCTATACGATATTAGCGACGGCACGCTTGGTGACGAGTTTGGGCGTTCCCTAGCTGGAATTGCGGACATCAATGGCGACGGCATGGACGATTTCCTCATTGGCGCGCCTGGCCTAGGTGTGGGCCTGCGAGGAAGCGTATTCGTTTGCTCAGGAGCTTCGGGCACAATAATTCGTCGCATTGATGGTGAGCACGGGGGGTTTGGAACCGCAATTGGCAGAACTGGCGACCTCGATGGGGATGGTACTGAAGAGATTGTTGTCGGCGCGCCATACTACAGTCCAGCCGGCATCATATGGGCCGGAGCAGTTTATGTGATTTCTGGCTCGACCGGAAGCGTGTTGACGCGGATAGAGGGCACTCGAGAAGGGGAGCGCCTAGGCGAATCCCTTTCCGGTAGTGGGGATGTTAACAAGGATGGCCTGAGCGATTTCATGGCCATGAGTCCAGATGACACGTACGGCACTTTGAGGATGTTCTCAGGGCTCGGTGACACTGCAATTTTCGTGATTGATAGCATAAGGGTCGGGGTTGGCGCTCGAGTTGCTCGTGTCTCCGATACGGACAATGATGGAAGCGATGACCTCATTATTGGCGTCCCTCACGGAGGCACGCCAGCGAGCGGTTTCGCAAGCATCCACTCCGGGTCTACCGGATCTCTATTGGGAATGTTGGCAGGAGCCAATGAAGGCGATCGTTTTGGAGAGGCCGTTGGTGCGGGCGAGGATGTAAACGGAGATGCCACGCCAGACTTGGTGGTCGGTGCACCCGGCGCTGGATCCTTCCTTGGGGGCTTTACTGGCGGCGCGTATGCGTATGACAGTCGAACGGACAGCGTTCTGTTTCAGGTGGACGGTAGAGATGACGCAGGCGAGTTCGGCAAGGCTGTGGCCATCATAGGCGATTCGAATGGTGATGCTAGGGGGGACTTCGCCGTCGGATCCCCAAGCAGCACTTCATCGGCACTGGGTTCGGCTTTGGGCGTTGGATCAGTCTTCATTTTTGGCCTGGTCAACACCGTAGCGGCGCGAAGCGTTGGGCAGGATGAGGTGATTCATCTGAATGGTGCCTCCTCAAATGTCTGCTTCGAAATCGAGCCAGCTAATGCCGCCTACGCTGTCGAGGACGTCATTCCGGGCACGATCGTGCTGCGCCGTAGTGATGTGAAGTACCAAGAGATTCATGCAGTAATGGATACCGACAACAATGGGCAGCTAGGAACACCGGCATGCTTTTCAAGGGGAGATCTGCGCCAGCTCTTTGGAGATATTGGGGTGGGAACAACGACAGTGCCGGCATCTATAGAATGTAATGTCAGGGGTGGGTTGAGAGCGGTAGCTCAGATCGAGCTTACCCTGCAGGTCAAAGCACCAGGTGCGGTCAGCGTCACTCCGAACCCGATGTCGAACGATGGTGTGATCACTCTCCAAACAACGAGAGTGGGCAATCTCAGTATCGATCTTTTCGACGTATCTGGACGCTTGGCTGCGCACATAGTCAATGTACCCTCGGCCGAAGCAGGTTATCACGATATCCACATGACCCGACTGGGACGTTCCGGCAATCGGTTGGCCGCAGGCGTCTACTTCCTCAAGATAACGAGCGCTGATGGCCAGAGGACTGGAAGGGTCATTCTTCTGAATTGAGCTGGCTCGAAATGGGGTCACAGTGACCGCACGTGGAGCACGTAGATGGGCTTCGCCTCTAGCTTGTGCCGCTTTGCTGACTGGATGCTCAGGTGATTCGTCCACGCCCCCTAATGTGGAAGCCCCCGGAGGCCCAGTATTTGGGCAAGTTTACCCAGTGCACCAAGATCATCCCAGCTGGTCAGTCCACAACGTGATTGCATACGAGGACAGAGGGATTTCGGAAGTCGACAGCGCGAGCGGCGCCTACATGGTGGACCCAACAAGAGCTGGAATTTGGGCACTCGACCTCGAATCTGGGACTAAGCAGCGGGTCGTTCCCTTTGGAACCTCACCAACGTGGTCCCATGACGGAGCGTGGATTGCGTTTGAACATGCGGGTGCCATTTACGTGGCTGACGCGTCTGGAGCTTACATAGTCAAACTCACCCATACCGGACTAAATCACAACCCGGCGTGGTATCCAAGTGACTCCAGCCTTGTCTATGATTCAAATGCGACGTCATCTCTATACTCGCTATGGAGGATTGATATCAATGGTCAGAACGCGAATGCTGTGTGCGGCCAAGTCGGTCTTAGGGAAGGTTCGTGGTCGGTGACAGGGGAACAATTAGTCGGAACGTCGGCTTCCGGAAACTACGCTCAAGTTCACTCCCTTAGTGCGGCCTGCGAAGGCACAGCCCTGACATCGATGACAGCGACCATAATGAATCATCCTACATTCTCACCAGACGGGAGGCTCGTCGCTTTCGCTGCGAAACTCGAGGCAAGCCCAACCCCTGAAGTCTGGGTCATGGATTCACTGGGGGGTAACCTCCACCAAGTGACGGTCGGTGGCGGCTGGTCCCCTAGCTGGTCCCCGGATGGGTCCCACATGGTATTCGCCCGGCCTCCCGGGGGACGCTACTCCCACGAAACCGGCGTGCTTTGGACTTTGGACCTTGAGTCGGGTAGCACAACACAACTGACAGAGTGGTAGACAATCAGTGAAGGGTCAGTACTGCTTCAAGGCAAAGCGCTTTTAAGGAGAGGGGAGGGGCCGGAAATGCAGGTGGCAATCGGACGGCGGGGTTTCCTGATCTTAGTGGTAGCCCTAGTTTGGTCGTCGGGCGCTGGGGCGGGCGAGATACCCGGTCGAGATGTCGTCGCTATGTTCAGTCCCAGTGTCCTTTACCTCCCCGCCGGCGTTGATAGCGGAACCGTCGAGGACGCCCAAATCTCCTCAATCCAATTGGACGAGGCGGTCTCGCTAAGCGAGGTCGAGTCAATTGAACGCGCCTTCCCGGACTTTGCCTTGGCGGATACAATTTGGGTATCAGAGAACGGGGATACCCTAGGGCAAATGAACTTGACCAATGTTTACTTGTTGCGACTTCCGGAGGGCCATTCTCCCGACGAGCTCGCGGCGCAACTACGTGGAATAGAAGGGGTCGCCTTCGCCGACCCGGTTGGTATTCCGACCTTTTCTGCCATGCCGGTTTATCCAAATGACCTGCGCTTCAAGGATGGAAGTCAATGGGGCCTCTGGAACTACGGCCAGAATGGCGGCACTTCAAACTCTGATATCGACGGCCCTGAGGCATGGGGGACGAGTACAGGCGCACAGCTAACGGCATCTGTCGGGGTCGTCGATGCGGGAGTATCGGGAACGCATGAAGACTTGTTGGGTCGAGTACAAGGTCAGTTCGGCACTGACGACAATGGTCATGGGACCCTGGTGGCCGGTGTCATAGCAGCCAAGGGAGGAAATTCCACGGGCATAGCAGGTGTCAACTGGAATACTACAGTTGTCTCGGAGAACATGTTCGAGTGTGGGAAGGGTGACGTATGTACGGCTGGCAGAATCGAGGCTGCGTACGATGCTGGTGCCAGAATATTAAACCTTAGCTGGAACTGGACCAAGCCGGACAATGTCACGCCAGAGTACTCAACCGTCATCCGATCAAGGCTAGCGCTCATGTATAACAAGGGGTGTATCACCGTAGCAGCCATGGGCAACTTCGGCACCAGCGTACCATACTACCCTGCGTCGATAAGCCGTGGAGTCATCGCGGTAGGGGGAACGACTGATCAAGATATCCCAGTAACTGGTTCTAATACCGGATCACACATTTGGCTCGCTGCCCCAGGGCAGCACATAATCACCACGAACTCAACAGGGACGTATAGTTTTGTTGACGGAACGTCTTTCGCAGCTGCATATGTTTCGGGTATCGCTTCCCTGTTGAAGTCTGTGGATGGGAACCTCGATCACGACGACGCAGCGAATTTGCTTCGTTGGTCTGCATTGGACCTTATGTCTAGTGGATTCGACACACAGACTGGATGGGGTCGAGCAAGTGCAGCACGAGCTCTGCGGCTGCTTCAATTGCCCAACGACTATCGACCAGTGATGACTTTCACGGGGGGCCAGCCTTACGGTAACTGGCAGGATGTCGGCTATATGCAGTTTTACAACGTGCTCGGCTTACCCGAGACAGCCACGTACCAAACATTACGGAGGGAGATAAGGAAGAGGGTATTGTTCTCGCCGCCGTTTGCTGTCACGCCGAAAGTGTGGGGGCGCCATGAGACAAGGGGATTTTCCGCAGACAGCCCCAATTGGGGGATGAACTGGTGCGACGCCGATTCCGTAACCACGGCCGGGTGCGTTCTGCGCACGTACATCTACATGGCCTTCAAACCCAGCGAGAACAGGTATATAACCGTACCCGAACAGGTCCCCTATGATGCCTTCACGAACACATATGGCGTCGAATACTCGGTCAGGGCCTTGGCAATATCACCAACCCTCGACCCTACACGCTCTTACTACGTTCCTGAGGCGGTAGTGAGCGGTGTTGTCAAAGACGGCCTGAGCACCCCGAAGTCCTATCAATTCTTCCGGGGATGCCCCAACAACGATGGGGCGAGTTATCCTGCCTCGGCCCGGGCCAAGGTTGTGGTCAAAGACGCTGCGGGCAATGGAATTTCGAATGTGCCAGCTACCGATATCTTCGTCCTTTTCAACGGAGGATCCCCTGTACAGGGATTCGTTGGAGAAGGGAGCGACTCTGTGGTCGCGAATTCTCAGTACGGAACTCCCACCTCCGTATGCCCGAATCTACGAGGTCTCATAGCCGACGCTCCGACGAATGCTAACGGAATCGCGTACATTACATTTGGTGGCGCAGGTGGTACGCGGGACTCGGGACGTATGTGGGGTCATTTTGATTCTGAGATGCCCGTCTATGTGTTAGGGGCAAAGGTGAGTGGAAGGCTTAGCGATGCGTCGGCACCCGGGTCGTACGCATTGCAGATAAAGAGCGTGGACAGATCTGGTGGCCTGAGCCTCTTCCCCAATGACCACGGAGAAATCGTTGACAGCGCAGATTCAAACAAATTGACCTCAGAAATGGCACCGCTGTATGGATGGTGGAGTGATCTTGACAGCAGTGGTGCGGTGAATAGTACTGATTTCTCGATACTCAATGCACACTTTGCTCATACCTGCTCTAATCCGTGTAATCCCTCATGTCCCTAACGATGAGAGGGCGGTGTGCGATGCGAGAGTTATTCCTTGCGCTGATGCTCCTTATCGCGGCGGGTGCGCAAAGCGCTCGCGGACAGTATCTGTTTCTCGATGCAAATGGCGACGGTGTGACTTCTCGCTTAGATGTCATGAAAGCCGAAGGGTGGAACATACTAGACGTCTGGCTCGTTACCGATTGCAATCGGGACGGAACGGCCTCGGTTCCTGCCCGTACTGGAACTCCTCTAGGGATGTTCTCATACGAGTTCATTCTGCATTCGGACAACGGTATGGTTGAGTGGGGGCAGTATGAGAATCTGATACCCGAGTTCGGATTTTCCTTCGGCACATATCAAAGTCCATCGGATTTCTATACGGGATTTGCTGGAACGAAAGCTGTTCCGCCCGGCAAGTATCGGGTCGGGAGGGTGGCGGTTCGTACAACGGATGGGGCGCCGACGATTCGGTTTGCTGCGACATCGCCGCTTTCGCCGGTGTGCCATACTTCGTTCGGCTCGCCGAATCCAGGAAGGCACGAAGACAATACCCTTCGGTTCGGTGACGCAGTCATTCCGAGAGGCTGCACTGCCCCCTGGGCTGACTGGTACGATGCGGATGGGACCACTTCTCAGGCCAGCCCTAACACAGCCAAGGCAGCTGGGGGCGGGGCCGTGATGGCCTTCGCGGTTGCTCCGATCGGAAATGGAGTAAGCAGAGTCCCTAGTTTGCGGATACGAACCACGACGACCGGCCCTCTAACGCTTAGGGTTTACGATGTCCAAGGACGTCTGATGGAGACCTTGATCAATGAAGCTAGCGCGGCACCTGGGACCAGAGAGGTAACCCTCCTAAGGAAGGGCCGTTCGCATCCGGCATCGGGGGTTGTATTCTATGAAGTACTGACCAACGAGGGTACAGTTCGAGGCAAGGTAACCCTCTTAAAGTAGGGATGGGAGTTCCTTCGCGCGAAGAGGCGGGCCTCACAAACCTTCGACTTTTTTCCGATGGAACCCGGGCGCTGGCGCGATATCGCGGGATGGGATTATGGCAGCATACGACTCCGTACCTCACCGGGACCGTCGCTCGTCCACTTCTCCCGTGTGGTGTCCTATCGATGGCGCTCCCAGCCCATGGCTGATTGCGCGCCTAGCAACGTAATCGTGTCCTGATTCACTAAGTGGTGCTTCTAAAGAGGTACAGAATATCGTAGGGGCCCCGGTGGTGTTAACCGCCGGGGCCCTTCGTTGCGACCCTTACGCTATCCAGGCAGCTCCTAGCGCTTTCGCCAGAGAGGGGCGCGGATAGGTTGTACCTGTAGTTCAGTAGTGGATGGCTCGGCCGTCTCCGCTGGACAGGGACGCGGGGGGACTAGATCTTTGGGTCTACTGCCTCGAGCAATGGGATAAGAGCTGTCCGACCCCATCTTCATGCATTGACTTTCCCCTTTTCAGGGAGCAGCCTGACTCCCTTGACTCGGACCAAATGGATTGCCACTCTTCAAAGGGCTAGATTCTCGATGAGCAGGGGTGCGTGGATTCGAGGTCTGCTACTAACACTCGTGATGTCGTCTTCATGTGGAAATGATGATAAGTCGGTTGGACCCACTTCCATTTTCCCAGTGCATCAGACTGAGCCGTCATGGGGCGGCGCCCGAATCGCATACCGTGACGTCGGTATAACGTGTGTTACTTCGACCGGAGCTTACCTGACGGACAGCAGCCTTGCTGGTATCTACCTCCTCGACCGGGACACCGGTTCTCGGAGCCGATTCCGTAGTGAGGGTTCGTATCCTTCTCTAACTCGTGACGGACGCAAAATCGCGTTCTCGCTGGGTGGCCAAATCATGGCGGGAAGCGTCGATAGTGCAGGGGTTATCGCCATAACAGATCAAGGTACGAACATTCTCCCTAGATGGGACCCTACCGGCCAATTCATAGCCTTCGATTCGGACGTAGGGGACAACCAGGGACGGCTCTTCGTTTGGGTCATGCGTGCAGATGGCAGTGAGCGTCACAAAGTACTCACCCAGGGTAGTGGCGAAGTCCGCATGGCAGATTGGAATCCGAGTGGCACAATCCTCGTACACATACGTTACCCGCCCGGGGTCAACGGGGCCTCTGAGATCTACGTCATGGACACTACGGGTACAGGAGTAATGCGACTGACAAACAATACCGCAATGGATCTCTATCCAAGGTTCTCACCTCAGGGGGATAGGATCGCATTTTCACGCCAATCAGAGGGTCAAGTCCCGCAGGTGTGGGTCATGAACGCCGATGGTTCAGGCCAGCACCAGGTTACATCCCTCGGTGGCACGTTGCCGGAGTGGTCCCTTGACGGAGACAGCCTCCTTTATGTGAGGGAGAACTGGAAGATGAACAGCTCAGCATACGGAGTTGTTGCTATTCATAGCCTTGTCGCAGGCTCGGAGGAAAGCGTGACATCGCGGCACCCATCCCAATGTCCTTAGGCAGCGAGCCTCGTCTCAAACAATTAGGGGGAGAATCATGACGCGATCATCCTCGCTCCTGATGGGCGCGGTTATCCTGGGGGTCCTTGCGATCGGTTCCCCGGCGCGAGCTGAGCGCGATCCAACGCAAGAGGCGCTAGTCATGATCCCTCTGGAGAATGCATCGCTGCCGGATGGCGTGAATGGCGGGCCTATCTCCAGCGAGTTCATCCACTCGACCCGTCTTCATGGACTTCTGAGAAGACTCGGTGCCGTGTCCATTGACCGCGCGGTTCCTCGGTTCGACAAGAAGAAGATATGGATGACGTCACGTACCGGACGGCGCGTCAAACTCCCCGACTGGTCCCGCCTCTTTCGGATTTCCTTTCCGACCGAAACTTCTAGGCATGATGCTCTTGATAGCCTTAATGCATCCGGCGAGGTCACCTATGCGGAAGGTAACGAACGTGTAAGACAGGCGGGGTCGGCCGTCTACCCGAATGATTTACACTTCAAGAATGGTAATCAGTGGGGCCTTTGGCAGAAGAACGTTACCATCAGAAATGATGTGCGCGCTCCCGAGGCGTGGGCTATCACGACGGGGTCGAATGCCTTCAAGATCGGTATTATTGATCGCGGCATCGATATACATCACGAGGATCTTGACGGAAGGTTTGCTAACTTCGACCCGTTGTATCAGGACGCACATGGTACACAGGTGGCTGGCGTTGCAGCCGCAAACGCCAACAATGGAGTCGGTGTTGCGGGTGTCGACTGGAATACGAAGATAGTAAGCGCTCAGTTCAGCGAGCTCAATGCAGACAACGTGCTCGATGCTCTTGTCTATGCGACACAGCAAAATTGTGATGTCATAAACACGAGCGAGGTATTTAACTCAGGTGAATCGGATCTCAACTCGCTGCGCATTGGGTATAAGTTTGCCTATGAGCTGAATATGGTGTCGGTGTGCGTAATGGGTGACGCCTGCACAGAAGGGCCCTGGCGACCAGGGTCCTTCGGGCAAGGCATCATTGCGGTAGGTGGGACAAATGCCCAAGGGACGAAAGCTGGTTTCTCCTGCACAGGGGGCCACATCGACGTCGTAGCGCCAGGCGAGAACATTACAGTGTGTTCCACGCCCGGCTACATAAATGCATCGGGTACAAGCCTCTCGGCTCCATTCGTAGCGGGCCTGTCCACTCTTCTCTTATCCGAGAATGCCAGCCTCTTCAATGATGACATCGAGAACATAATTCGCCTAAGCGCCGACGACCTTGGTGAGGCAGGCTGGGACGCATCTTACGGTACAGGTAGAGTCAATCTGAAGCGCGCTGTAGACTTCTTACAGGCGCCCAACACGCTTTACCACTACGCTTGGCTCCCTGCGCCGACTTGGATTGGAAGTCCTGTGGTGGTGGCGCCTATGCAGTTCATCGATGTGCCTAATCTAAGTAGTCTTCATGTTTATTACACCAAGAGGTACGAGGTTCGCCTTGAAGGTGGAAGGGAAGCACCTCCAGCTGGATTCACGCGCTATGTCTGGGGCAGGCAGGGAGCAGCAGACGACGACCATGGGTGGTCGGATGCGAATCCAAACTTTGGAATGGGGTGGTGTGATGCGGTTGCGGAGCTTACAACGCCGACGTTTACCTCACTGCGAACATACGTGTATGAGGTTTGGCAGGACGGCCCCGGTGGCCCGTATAAGGGCTTCTTCCCGTGTCGGCCCGAGGAGGTGCAATTCTATTACACTGAGCTGCTCCGCCAGAA